>ERZ773009.734-NODE-734-length-23789-cov-5.063495_pt1 | contig 23789 bp, 13 predicted proteins | sample MGYA00580663_ERZ773009 | MGnify/ENA primary metagenome ERZ773009 (study PRJEB29015, sample SAMEA2737969) | human oral metagenome | biome: human oral; feature: human-associated habitat; material: dental | place: China | collected 2026 ... | reverse complement strand
CCGATGCGCCGCGTCGAGTGGAAGGCGATGCCGTCGGGCGGCAGGAGCTTCGTGCCCGAAACGCCGAGGACGCCGAGATCGGCATGTTTTTCAAAGAGACGGACGAGGCGCGTGAGGAGGCGCGGCTCTAAGATGCGCACGCGCTCGTCGAGGTAGACCTTGTACTTCGCGGCGCTCGCCTCCATCGCCTGCCCGTATGCCGCCGCCATGCCCGCCTTGCCCTCGACCTCGACGAGTTCCATCGTAAAGCCCGCCGGCTGCTCCAAAAGGCGCAGCGACATCAGAAGCTCGGCGGGCAATGCCTCGCCGGAACGCGCGATGATGACGGCGATCTTCTTCTCCTCCTGCACGCTTTCCTGCGCCGCTTCCATGCCCTGCTCTGCCATGCCTGCGCCTCCCCTTTCCTTATTCATCCATGCACGCTCCGTTCTTTCCTTCGCCTGCCCTCAGCAATCCTCTTCCCGCTTCTCATGAAACGACGCCGTATGCGCGCGCGCAATACGCAGGAACTCGGCACGCAGCGCCTCGTCGAAGACCTCTCGATGCGCCGCGTCGCGCGTGTAGATATGGCTGTCAAAGCGGCTCATATCGACGGTGCCGTCGTGATGCGTCGGCCGCGCCGTCTCCAGGCGGAACTCGTGTGCCGCCGTGCGTATGCTGAGCTTGTACGTCTGCTCGGGGTAGATCGAGTTGCTGATCACATGGCGGCGCCCCAGCCCGCCGAAGGCGCGCGGCAAAACGCCGTCGAGCTGCCCTGCGGGCGCGCAAAAGCCCGCGAGCTTCGCCATAATCGGGTAGATGTCGAGACAGCTCGTAAGCTCCTCGACGAGCCCGAGCTGCGGCACGCCCGCGCCGCGCACCATGAGCGTCGCGCTTCCCTGCATTTCCGAGAAGTACCACGCGTCCTCCGAGTAGGCGGCACTGCCGTGATCGGAATAGGCGCAGACGATCACCTCTTCGGGCGCGTAGTGCTCCTCGATGTAAGCGAAGAGCCTGCCGAGCTCGCGATCCATCGTCTCAATGCGGTGCGGGTTGTCGTAGAGATAGACGTCGTTGTACGGCAGGCGCACGGAAACCTCAGCGATATCGGAAGTCGGGGCGCTCGTATGGCGCCAGGGGATATGCGTCTGCGTCTTCAGCGCCAGGGGGGCGGCCGTCGCCGGTGTCGAGTGCGGGTCACTCACATGCAGGAAGACGTAGTTATCACATTCATCGAAGGCTTCGAGGTGCTCGATCGTGCGCGCGACGCCCTCGTGCGTCGCCTGCGTCAGATACGGATTGACGATGAGACGGTCGAAGCCGCGCGTCACGCCGTCGTAGACGCCGCGCCCGTCGCCCATGACGTTGACACAGTAGTAGCCGAGCGCTTTCATCTGCTCGGAAAGCGTCTGCACGTCAGCGTCGAGGCGAATCAGCGGGCGATCCCATACGACCTGCGAGCGGTGCGGCAGCATGCCCGTCTCGATCGTACCGAGGGAAACGAAGGTGTATTCCGCCGCGCAGTAATTGTTGTTGAAGATGACGCCATCGGAGAAGAAGCGCTTGAGATTCGGTATGTGACGGAAATCGCGAGCCTTCATCGCCTGCCACGAGAGCCCGTCCAGCAGGAGGTTCAGCACGAGCTTTTTGCGTCTCGGGCTGTGCCTCGGCAGAATCGGCGCGCCGACGACGAAGGGCTTGTCGGACGAAATCTTCGTGCGCCCCTCCAGCCGCAGGAAGCGGAACTCCTCGCGCCCTCCGGGGATGCTGCCCGCAGCCTGTGCGTCCTGCACGTCGAGCCGCTGACCTTCGCACGTCGTCGCCACGGGCACGATGCACGCGCCGTCGATCTCGACGGCATCGTCGACACGGCGCGCCCGCATGAGGTCGAACATCATGCCGCAGTAGTCCTTTGTCGTCGAGGCGCCGCCCTGCTTCATGAAATCGACGCGCCTCGCCTGCACATCGAAGAAGTCCACCTCGTTGCAGGCGGCGCAGTAGTAACGGTAGTCTGACGCATCGCCGCCCTCGCTCAGCAGGAACTGACCGAGCGCGGGCTGAAAGAGGATGGCGGCGCCGCCCGCCGCCTGCGCCGCGAAGTCAAAGCGAAAGGGCGCCGCCTGCACCTCGATCAGAGCGCGGAAGAACGCCTCTCGTTCGCGCTCATTGGGCGAGTCCGGCAGCGGCACATCGAGCCCTGCATGATGCCGGCAAAGCGCCTTGAAAAATACCGCCTCCGCTTCGAGGCCGAGCGCCTCGGCGAGCTCGAAGAGGAGCTGCCAGAGATCATGGCTGAGCTTTCGCCTTCGGTATGCCTCGTGCGCGAGGCGGTACGCCTCCTCCAACTCGCCGAGCGCGAAGGAAAGGCGCGCCATGAAGTAGAAGACCGCCGCTTCGTTCTTCGTGACCTTCGCATAATCTTCGAGCTTCGTGCAGTATTCCTCCGTGTACCTCCCTCTCCGCACCGCTTCGTGCAGCCACAGAGAGAGCGCATCCTCCGCACGCGTATCCCAGCTCATCCGTTCCGTCTCCGACATGAGTTTTCCCCTCTTTCTCTGTCCCCTCGCCTCACACCTCGTCAATCAAGCGGATGATGTCCTTGAACGGCATGAGCTCCGCGTCCGCCTCGAGCGCGCGATGGTGCCTGAGGATGGACATCGCCGTGCGCTCCATCGCCGGAAAGGCGCTGCGCGTCAGTTGGTTCGCGTAGATGACGATGTTTACGCCGTGCGCCGCCAGCTCCTTCTCCGTCACCTTGCAGTAGGTGGTCGGCACGGCGACGAGCGGCACGGCGGGATGCTTCCTGCGGAAGGCGTCGGCAAAGGCGAAGACCTCCGTCGGCTCCTTGCTGCGCGAGTGGATCATGATGCCGTCGGCGCCCGCCGCCACATAAGCGGCAGCGCGCTTCAAAGCGTCTTCCATCCCCTTTTCGAGGATAAGGCTCTCAATGCGCGCGATGATCATGAAATCGTCCGTGCGCTGCGCCTCCTTGCCCGCCGCGATCTTCGCCGCGAAGTGCTCGATCGTGTCCTGCTGCTGCTCGACCTCCGTGCCGAAGAGCGAGTTCTTCTTGAGGCCGATCTTATCTTCCAGTATGACAGCGGAAACGCCCATGCGTTCCAACGTGTGTACATGGTAGACGAAATGCTCGATAAGACCGCCCGTATCGGCGTCGAGGATGATGGGCTTCGTCGTCACGTCCATGACGTCGTCGATCGTGCGGATGCGCGACGACATGTCGACGAGCTCGATGTCGGGCTTGCCCTTCGCCGTCGAGTCGCAGAGGCTCGATATCCAAAGCGCGTCGAACTGGTCGAGGCCGCCCTCGTGCTCGACGACAGTCTTCTCCGCCAGAAGCCCCGTGAGCCCGTCGTGCACCTCGATGGTCTTGACAATGGGCACGATCTCCAGCAGGCGGCGCAGGCGGCGGCGGCGAAACTCCGGCATGACGAGCCTTTCCTTCACGCGCTCGTCGATCTTCTTGACAGCAGGATTCCACGTATAGGGCACCTCGATGAGCTCGCCGCCCGTCTTCGCGAGGTTTTCCAACACATTCCTGCGGATCGATGACATGGGGCCGCCGCGCCAGTTGTCGCCGTGCACGACGAAAGCGGGTCGGAGCTCCTCGATGACTGCGTCGTACATGATGGTGTCCTGCACGATGACGCGCTCGACCTCCGGCTCAGCTTCGAGCAGCGCGATGCGCTCTTCGAGCGAGATGGAAGGGAAGCGGTTGTAGCGCACCATCTCGCGGTCGGAGAGAACGCCGGCGACGACCGTGCCGTACTTCTTCGCCTCGCGCAGGATATTCCTGTGGCCCTCGTGGATCACGTCGGTGCAAAAGCAGGCGTAGGCAATCTTCTCTCCCATGCTATCCCTGTCCCTCCAGACATCTTCTCAGCGCCTCAAGCTCCGCCATTGTATCAAGCTCCTGCACGTCCGTCTCTGTACAGCGGCGCACATGGACGGTGAAGTCCTCGATGTCGGCGGCGAGCGCCGCCTCGTCCCAGTAGCGCGTGTGACCGCCCGGCAGCCGATAGAGCCGGCGCAGCGACTGCACGAGTTTCCTGCCGTCTGCGCTCGTCCAGTACGATATGCCGACCATCTTCCAGCAGTTCACGCCGCCGATCGCCATGCGGCGGATGACGCCTGCCTCATCGGGGAAGAAGCACCAGTCCGCCGTTTCCTTCACGGGGATGGCGAGGTAATTCGTCGACTGCTGCTCGCGGCAGAGGAGCGAAGCATTGCGCAGGAAGAGATCGCCCTCGACGATCATGGCATTTTCCACGAGATCGCCCACGGCGAGCAGCGAGGCGATGTTGTTCTCCTCGCGCCAGCGCGGGTTGTCGATGAAGCGCAGCATCGGGTACTTCTCCTTGAGCACCGTGAGCTGCTCGCCCCGGTAGCCGCGCACGACATAGATCTCGGGAAAGCCCGCCGCCGCGAGCGCCGCGAGCACGGTGTCGATGATGCGCACCCCGCCGACCTCAGCCATGGGCTTCGGCATCTCATCGGTCAGAGGGCGCATCCTCTCGCCGCGCCCCGCCGCGAGGACGATGGCGCGCTCGGCGATATACGGTGCTTTCCGCATGACTTCAGCCTTCTTCCTTCCCTAAAAATTCATTCAGGAAGCTCTGTCCTAAGCTCCTCGAACACGGCGCGCGCCTGCGCGAAGTCCGCGCGTGCGCCGAGCTCAGCGCGCGAGAAAATGTCGTCGGCACGCGCGGCAAGGACTTCCCTCGCCTGCCGGCGCCTCTCTGCCCCAAGCTCCGCACCGCACGAGATGAGGAGCGCCGCCCACTCCGCCGGATGCCAGAGCAGATCGCCCGCATCCTGTGCCCCATGCTGAAGCAGGGGCGTGTCAAAGACGCCCGCATGAAGATCGACTTTCGCGCGAAAGAGCAGCACGAAGGCTGTCAGCGGGAAAAAGCGTCCCTGGAAGAACGCCGCTTCCAGCCACGCGCAGGCGTCGAGCGTATCGCGGCGCAGCAAGGCTCCCGACAAGCCGCCCTCGGGCGTCGCCCCGGAAGAGAGCACGAAGGCACTGTGCCAGGCGCCGGAAGCGACGACACAATGTTCCTGCCGCATGCGGAAGACAAAGCGCGGCAGCACGTCATCTTCCGTCTCGGGCATACGCTGCGCATCGGCGATCACGAAATCAAGCTCATCGTCAAGTTCGAGCGCCGCAACCATCTGCACGATCTTCTCGGGGAAGAGGCGATCACCGGGCAGGAGCCACTGGATGTACTCGCCGTGCGCCGCTTCGGCAAGGCGTGCGCCCCAGCCCGGTGCAGCGGCCGAGACGACGGCGTGCGGCACGGGAAGAGCAGCGAGTATTTCTTGCAATTCTGCCCCGCCGCCCATAAGATCGAGCGCGACGATCTCGCGGTAAGGATATGTCTGCTCGCCGATATGATCGACGGCGCGCCGCCAAAGGGAAAAATCGCCGAAGTACGGCACGACGATGCTCACGAGTTTGCGGCGCGCCAGCACACGTTCTTCCGCGAAATCCTGCGCGAGCTGCTCGGAGAGCCGCATCAAACTCTGCAGGGGCGAGAACCCTGCCCCCTTCGAGTAGCGAAGCTCGATCTCCTCGCGCGGCAGCACCAGATCCTGCACCGCCTCGCTTTCCTCCGAAGAAAGAGCGACAGCCGGCACCTCGCCGCGAAAGACCGCATCAAAATGCTCCTTCCAGTAGTAGCAGCGCGCCGTGTGCAGCGAATACTTCGCCGCGTTGCCGATCCAGCCGTTCAGCACCTTGACCGCCGTATGCAGAGCGCCGCGCCACTGGAAGTGCGCGAAGTGCAGGAAGCTGATCTCAAGCGCCGGCGCCGGCACGCGCACATCGCCCTCCAAGCGATAGAGATAATGCGTGCCCTGCGCCAGGAGCGGGTAAGCGCGGGCGGCCTCGCGCCCGATGATCGCCTTCTGCACCGCTTCATGCTGCTTCTTCCGCTTCAAAGGACGCGCGAGAAGGAACAGATCCGCGTCCTTTTCCGGCTCCGCCAGCTCGTACATCCAATGCCACGCGTAGAACGTCATGTCCGTGCGCAGGCGCAGCAAGATCGCGCGGCAGGGCTTCGCCGCCTCCTCCGTGACGAGGAACTCATCGGCGTCGACGGGCACGACGATATCGGCGCCATGCGCCTCGAAGGCTCTGTGCATGAGTGCCGTCAGGATCTCATCGTGGCGAAGCTCTGCCGCCTCATAGCGCTCGATGCAGACAGGCAAGCCCTCGTCTTTTAGCGCACGCAGAATATCCCCCGTGCTGTCCGCTGCCGCATGATCGACCACGAGCATCTCGTCCGCATACGTCAGCGTGTGGCGCACGAAGCTCTCGATGATGTCGGCGCTGTCCGCGACCAAAGATACAGCGACGATCTTATTCATGCCATCCCCCTATTTCTTGATGAAAATGCAGCTTGAGAGCATCGTCGCCACGAGCTCCGTCGCCATGCCGACCGCCGTGATCTCCTCGGCGAAAGGCCCTTCCGTGCAAGGCTTGCGGCTCGCCGCCACGCGCGCAATGCGCTCCGCCGCCGTGTAGGCGTCGATGGCGGCATCACGATACTCGGGAAAAAGCTCCGGGTAAAACGAGGTTTCCAAATCCTCCAAAATATAGATGCCGCCGCTCGGCAGCGCCGGAAACAGTGTAAAAAGCGCCTTGAGCTGATGGCTCCAAATATGCGAAGCATCGTCGACGATGATGTGCGGCCGTATCTCTTTGAGGCTTTCGAGCACCTCCGGCTTCGACAGATCGCCGATGCGTATCTCGATGCGCTCCTCGGCGTAGGCGCGGCACTCTTCCTCAATATCGACGCCGTAAATTTCCGCTTGCGGGAAATACTTCTTCCACATGCGCTCGCTGGCGCCCTCACAAACGCCAAGCTCCAAAAGGCGCAGGGGCTTGTCCTTCCAATCGCGCAGAAAGAACTCATACTTCGGCAGATAATTGTGGCGATAGCAGCACTTATCCGTGAACTCTGCCGCGCCGATGCGCTCAAGCTCCTCAAACGCATGGAAGAAGCCCGCCTGCAGCCCCTCTCGCTCACCGACGCGCCGCTGCAGGCGCAGGCTGAACGCCGTCGCCTCGGAAGGCTTCTCCTCGCACCGCTTTTCGAGCTTTACCGCGAGCAGAAAGGCAGGCTTCGAGCGCATGCAGTAAAGCGCGGAAAAGCCCGGAAAGAGGCTTTCGACATCCTGTAGATCGTAGGCCCAGGCGGGTTCCAGATAGCCGATTCCGTCGAGGGCTTCTGCCGAAGCATCGGGCGTCTGCACGAGAAGGAGCAAGGTGCCTCCTGGGCGGCAGATGTTCGCCAACGCTGCGGCGCCCTTGGCAAAATGCGGCGTTCGCTCCAAGCCTTCCAGGAGAACGATAAAATCGTACTTCTTGCCCGGCGCGACCTCTTTCGGACGCCCCGGAAAATCCCCTTCGTCTATATGCTCCGTGAAAATAGGGATATAATCGGCATTGACCTCCGCCGCAAAAAAGGGCAGCAGCTGCTTCGCAAATACTTCCTCGTCGCAATAAGCCAGACCCACGACGAGGACGTCCTTGCCGCGCAGCTCCTCGGGCGTCAAAACGTGATTCTCCCAGAGCGCCTTCATCGCTTTTTCGTAATACAAAAAGCTCATCCTGTCTTTCCTCCTGTCGGAAGCCACTCGTGCCGCACGTTTTCATACGATAGAGCGCGGCTCTCCTCCATGTCGCCCCCTATTTCTTGATGAAAATGCAGCTCGAGAGCATCGTCGCCACGAGTTCCGTCGCCATGCCGACCGCCGTGATCTCCTCGGCGAAAGGGCCTTCCGTGCAGGGCTTGCGGCTCGCCGTCACGCGCGCGATGCGCTCCGCCGCCGTGTAGGCGTCGAGCGGTGCATCACAGTATTCATGAAACGCCTGCGGATGGAACGAGGTTTCCATATCCTCCAGGATATAGACGCCGCCGCTCGGCAGGACGGAGAAGAGCGTGAAGAGCGCCTTGAGCTGGTGGCTCCAGATATGCGAGGCATCGTCGACGATGATGTGCGGGCGGATCTCCTTGAGGCTTTCGAGCACCTCTGTCTTCGAGAGGTCGCCGATGCGAATCTCGATGCGCTCCTCTTCATACGCCTTGCACGCCTCATCGATATCGACGCCATAAATTTGCGCCTGCGGGAAGTAGCGCTTCCACATGCGCTCGCTGCCGCCCTGGAAGACGCCGAGCTCCAGGAGGCGCAGCGGCTTGTCCTTCCAGTCGCGCAGGAAGAACTCATACTTCTGCAGATAGTTGTGGCGATAGCGGCATTTATCCGTAAGCTCCTCCGCCCCGAGGCGCTCAAGCTCCTCAAACGCGTGAAAGAAGCCCGCCTGCAGCCCCTTCCTCTCGCTGACGTGACGCCTGAGACGCCGGCTGTACGCCCGCGGCTGCAAAGGGCGCGTCTCGCGCCGCTTTTCGAGCTTCGCAGCGAGCAGGAAGGGCGGCTGCGTGCGCATCTGAAAGAGCAGGGAAAAGCCCGGGAAGAGGCTCTCGATATCCTGCAGATCGTACGCCCATGTGGTCTCGAGGCAGCGCGCCGCACCGCGCGCTTCTTCCGAAGCGTCGGGCGTCTCCGCGAAGAGCAGCAGCCTGCCGCCGAGGCGGCAGCAAGCCGCCAGCGCCTCGGCGGCTCTGACGAAATGCGGCTCGCGCTCCAAGCCTTCGAGCAAGACTACGAGATCGTACTGCTTTTCTGCCGCGAGCGCATCGAGCTGTGCCAAATACGGGTTCGTATTCATCCGACCATTGAAAAGAGGAGCATAATCGAGCCTGGCGTCAGCGGCGAGAAAGGAGTGCTGCAGCGCCGTGAGCGCCTCATCTCCGAAATAGGAAAGCCCGATCAGGAGGACGTCCTTGCCGCGCACCTCGTCCGCCGTCAGGACACCGTTGCTCCACAGCGCCTTCAGCATCTTCGTATAATACGGTAAACTCATGCTCACTCTTCCCTTCTACTGCAGCCACTCCCGCCATGCCTTTTCATAAAGCCCCTCGACCTCGCGCGCATAGCCCCTGCCGTCGAGCAGGGGCGACGCTTCCAGGCGCGCGCGCAGGCCTTCCTGCAGCGCTTTCAGAAGCGCCGGCTCGTGCGCGAGCGCCGCCGCCTTCTCCACATACTCCTCCGGCGTCGCTGCCGAAAGTTCAGCAATCCCAGCGGCTGAGAGCAGGCTCCTGCCGAAGCGGGAGCCGAAGCGCCTGCCATAGCGCGTGACGACAGGAACGCCCATGTAAAGCGCGTCGCACGTCGTGCCGCCGCCCGGATACGGCCAGGTGTCGAGCGCGATGTCAACGTCGAGGTACTGCGCGAGGTAGTCGCTCGAAGCGCGCCGGAACTCGACCGCACCTGCGGCGAAGCCCGCGCGCGCCGCCATGCGGCGCAGGCGGCGCTCCTGCGGCGCACTGTCCTCCGTATTCTTGAGGATGAGGCGCGCGCCGGGCACGCGCTCTACGATCTCACGCCAAAGGCGGAGCTGCTCCTGCGTGATCTTATAAAAATTGTTAAAACTGCCGAAGACGGGCGCCGCATGGCGCTCGCGCCGCCCCTTCACATGCTGCACGGACGACGGCGGCATGTAGCAAAGAAGCGAATGCTCCTGCAAGGAGAGCGGCTTTTCGAGGAAGAGCGCCGCATTGTCGTCGTCCGCCGTCCAGCGGTCGGCAAGCACATAATCGACGGCGGGCAGCCCCGTCGTGTCGAACCAGCCGATCGCCGTCACCTGCACGGGGGCAGGGCGCAGGGCGGCGACGGCGAGCGTGTCGCCGCCCGCCGCGTGACCCGAAAGGTCGACGAGGATGTCGATCTCGTCCGCATAGATGCGCGCCGCCCGCTCCTCTGCCGAAAGAGCCGCCGCATCGCGCCAAATATCCGCCAGCGAGCGCATCTGCTGCGTCACGCTGTCGTTTGCGCCGCGCGTATCATAGCAGTAGATGTCGAAACGCTCCTTCGTGCGGTGCGCGAGAAGCGCCATGATGAAGAAGGCGTTGATCTGCATGGCGAAGTCGGGCGAAAGGTAGCCGATGCGCAGCCGCGCATGGCGGTGGCGTGCTGCCGCGTGCTCGTATTGCCGCACGCCTTCGAAGAGGCGCGCGAAGCCGCAGTGCTCAGCAAAAAGCCGGGCGTCTTCCACGCCCGGCAGGTAGTGAAGCGCAAAGAGGTAATTGCTGTACGCCCGCCTGTGCTCCTCGGGCAAAGCGCCGCCGGAGGCGCATGCCGCGCGGTACGCCTCGACGATCCCGCGCACATCGCCGAGGGCGCCGCAGGCGGCTGCCATGACGGCGGCGAGCTCGAAGGCGGCGCGCGGCGGAAGGTCGCGCAGCGCGAGCCGCCGCATCGCATCGAGCGCAGCTCCCTCCCTGCCTTCGCCGAGAAGTGCGCGGACGCGCGCCATCGCCTCGGCGAAGCTGCGCTCCTCAGCCACGAATGGCAGCCAGCAGGGCGAAGTCGGGCGCCTTCATCATCGAAACAAGCTCAAGCGCCGTATCGCGCTCGCCGAGAGCGACGAGCGTATAGCCCATGTTCGAGAGCGTCCTCGCATCGTGCGCATCGAGCCTGAGCGCCTGCTTCAGGAGCACTTTCGCCGCAGGGAAAGAGCCTGCGAGGAAGAAGCCCGCCGCGAACGAATTCAAGAGATGTATCTTCTCCGAAAGCGCGACGTCCTTCGCGAGGATGTCGCGTGCAAGGCGCATGGCCTCCGCCTCGTCCGCCGCCCCGTCGCCTGCCGCACTCTGCTGCAGAGACTGTGCCTCGACGCGCTGCACCTGCGGCGCCAACGGCTGGAACGTCGGCGGCTGTGCCTGCGGCTCCGCCGCTCCGTCGAGGGCCAGGAAGCGGGCGATGGCAGGATAATTCGCGCGCAGCTCCTCTTCCTTCGTCGTGCCGTAGTAATCGAGCACTTCGTTGAGCTCTTCCTTCTCCTCTGCCGAAAGAGCCGCCTCGTAATTCTTCAGCACGAACTCGAATATAGCGAGAGCGTCCGCCGTGCGCTCTTCCAGAAGGCAGAGGCGGGCGAGCAGGATGCGCGCCCTGACATGCGCGGGCGCGAGGCGCAGCGTATTGTCCACCCACTGCACCGCGCGCTCGTAGTCGCCGCTCATGAAGTAGCTGTAAGCCGCATCGTAAAAGGCGTCGGCGTCCTCAATGCCCTTCTCGATCATCGCCGCAACCGTGCCGAGCGCCTCGCCGTACTCCTCGTCCTCCATCTGCCCGGCAAGCTCGCGCTTCATATCCGATGCCTCGCCCGGCTTCTTCTCTTTCTTTTTCTTCCACTTCGACAAGATATATTCCTCCCAAAACTTCTTTGCGTCCATTATATCATACGTTCGTATATCGAAAAAGCACGGAAAGGGCTTAAGGAAGCACCGATAAATTCAACTCCCCATCTTCGCGCATCGGCGCTGTCCTCTCGTCATCGACAAATCCTCAACGTAGCACCGCCATCTTAGTGCACCCCCGCACTCCATTAAGCGCGTGTTTTTGCACAAAACACGCAAATTTTATTGACAAAAGCAAAAAAATCCACTACGATTAGCTTGGATAAGGGGGCATTTTTATGTTATTGCAATTTTCCTGCAGCAATTATAAATCCATCAAAGAACCCATCGAGTTCTCCATGCTTGCTGCAAACGATTCCACGGCATCTTCTCGCAGCACGCCGTACAACAATATGAACATCTCTCGCATATCCGTCATATACGGAGCAAACGGCTCCGGAAAAAGCAACTTCATCACAGCAGCTGCATTGGCGCGAGAGATCATCGTCGAAAGCATTCACTACCAGCCCGGACAATCCGTATTGCAATTTCCCCATAAACTCAGCGCTAAGACTGCCCCCAGCAAATTCGCCTTCCAATTCGTCGTCGAAGGAATCCGTTACGCTTATGGCTTCTCTATCGTTGAAGGACATGTTGCCGAAGAATATTTGTATTATTTCCCTAAGAATCGAAAAGCAAAGATTTTTGACCGCGAAGAGATGAATCTTACCTTCGGGAAAAAATATAAAAGCTCGTTTCCACTCGTGAGCGATGTATTAAAAGAGAATCGTCTCTTCCTATCATGTGCGGCAAACTTCTCCAAAGTCTCTGAAGTCGAAAAAGCCTTTTTATTCTTCAAAACAGATTTTCTCATATACAAAACAGCCGTTGACGAACCACGCATGAATAATTGGCTGGAACAATCCATCGACTTGATGGATAAGGATCCTGAAATCAAGGCAAATTTCATGGACATATTGAGCTACTTAGGAACAGGAATCAAGGGAGTCGAAACAAAGGTAGAAAGCATTTCCCCTGAAAAAATAGAAAAAACTCTGCCGAAAGAAATGCATGACCTGGTTTCAAAGATATTACAGCAGCACCCGGATAGCTTCAAGAGCATAAAAGCGCAGGTGATTTATGAAAACTTCTCAACGGATTTGATGACGGAAGAATCCACAGGTATACAGAAGCTGTTCCAAATCATCTGCCCTCTCATGGAAATCCTCTCGACGGGAAAGGTATTGCTGTGCGACGAATTGGAAACGGGACTGCATGAAAAAATCATCATGCAGCTCATCGAGTTGTTTTACAGGACACATCCTGAAAAATCTGCACAGTTGATATTCACCACACACGATACCAATTTACTGGACACCCGGATTTTCGGAAGAGATCAGATATGGTTCACCCAACTGACACAAGATCGTTCCACCGATTTATATTCCTTATTGGAAATCAAGAACGTCCGAAAGAAGGAAAATCTAGCCGCCCGATACATTGAAGGGAAATACGGCGCTATTCCTATATTGAACACGGAACTGCTCAAGACGACTTCTCTGAAAGACGTGTTTGATAAATGACAGCGAACAGAGATTTAGCATTACACGGCCGAAAAGTCGATACCCGACCGAGCTGTACCGTAGAAGTATTCGATATAGACAGGATCGCCGCCCATTTTCAAGAAAGCCTCGCCTTGATCCAAGAGCAATCAAGCCATATCAGCAGCATTGCCTCCCAAAACCAAATCGTTGCTGACGACATGCTGCGGGCGCAGGTCGTATTTATCGAGAGCGCCTTCGACTATTATCTCCATGAGATCATCAAACTTGGCATCGTAGAGATGTATCACGGGGAATGGATTGTCGATAAAACAGAGAAATACACCAACCTTTCTCTTACCATGTCGGATGTTGAAACCGCCTTGCAGGAACGCGATGCGGATCATTGGCTGAAAAACTGGATCAGCGCGGAATACGCCTCAAGAACTCTCCTGTCGTTTTCCGAGTTTAAAAATGTATGTAATCTGCTCGGTATATCGATGCAAAAAATCTCTCAAGTTTTTTATCAGCGAGGTTCTGACATAAAACCACAGGATAAATTGAGAACTTTCATCGATGATCTATACCATCACCGCAATCGCATCGCCCATCAAGCGGATCGTCGCCGCGACAATGCGGAGCGACAGCCAATAAAGAAAGAAATGGTGGCAGATTATTTGCAGACAATCCAGCGCATTGTCGACGCCATAAATGCGCAAATCAGAAAAAACCTTCCTGCTTCTAAAAACAAATAATTTCCAAAAGAAACCCGCTGTCCGAAAAATGACAGCGGGTTTCCTTTGTTCAGATTGCGTTTCTCGTCTTCTTATCCGTCGAGCCAATCCCGCCAGACTTCCTCGTACATCGCCTCGACCTCGTGCACGTAGCTTCTGCCGTCCATCACGGGCGACTGCTGCATCATCGGGCGCAGGTTCTTGTGGAGCGCTGTGAGAAGCTCGCGGTCTGCGGCGAGGGCGGCGGCTTTTTCGATGTATTCTGCGGGCGATTCTGCCGCGAGCTCACCGAGGCCGACGTTTTCGAGGAGCGAGAGGCCGAAGCGCGTGCCGTGGCGCGTGCCGAAGCGCGTCACGACGGGCGTGCCCATGTAGAGCGCCTCGCACGTCGTGCCGCCGCCCGTATAGGGGAAGGTGTCGAGCGCGATGTCCATGTCCATGTACTCGTGGATGTAGTCATGCGTCATGGCGCGCACCTCGATCTGCGCAGGAAGGCAGCCGAGGGAGATCGCCCTTTGGCGCAGGGCTGCGGGATTCCACGCCTTGAGCAGCAGCTTCGCGCCCGGCACGCGCGCGAGAAGTCGGATCCAGATGCGCAGCATATCATCGGAGATCTTCGCCGAATTGTTGAAGCAGCCGAACACGGGGCGCTCGTGCGGTTGCCAGTCGATCGTGCTCTTGAAGACCGCCTCGAACGGCGTGTAGCAAAAGTGCGAGTGCGAAAGGCGCTGGAGCCTCTCCGAAAAGAGCGCCGCGCCCTTCCCGGGCGGGTCGAGAAAGACATCGGACAAATAGTAGTCGACCGCCTTGAGCCCCGACGTGCTCATGTAGCCGATGCCCGTGAGCTGCACGGGCGCCGCCTTGTAGCCGAGCGTCGCCAGACTGTGACCGCCGTCCGTGTGGCCGCTGAGGTCGAAGAGGATGTCGATTTCGTCGGCGGCGATCGCCCTCGCGCGCTCCTTCGCCTCGGGGAGCGCGATGTTGCGCCAGATATTGCCGAGGGACTTCATCTGCTCAGCCGACGCGTCATCAAAGCCGCCGAGGTCATAGCAATAGACGTCGAAGCGCTCGCGGTCGGCGAGCGCAAGAAGCTGCATCATGAAGCAGCTCATGACGTGCGTCTTGAAGTTCGACGACAGGTAGCCGACGCGGATCTTCCCGTGGCGGCGGTGAAGCTCGCGCTCATGGCAGAGCTCCTCCTCGTGGCGGAAGAAGCGGTCGTAGGTGAAGTGACTCTCGGCAAGCTCTTCGTCGCTGACCTGCGGCAGGTAGTGCAGAACCATGAGGTAGTCGCTGTAGAGCTTTCTCTGATGCGCGAGGTAGGGCGCGAGGATGACCGCCTCGCGATAGGCAGCGGCGGCTTCTTCGATCCTGCCGATGAAGTGCAGGAAGTAGCCGAGCCTGCCATAGAGAAAGCTCTTCTCGCCGCGCGCAAGCTCCGCCTCATGCTGCAGAAAATATTCTATGCGCTCGACGCCATGCTCCCATCTTCCTTCATCCTGCAGAGTGGCAAGCTCTTCTGTAATCTTCGGAAAATCCTTCATCCCTCTTCCTCCATTTTCTTCTCCACCGCCAGTTCATAGAATCGCTCAATCTCCGCCATGTAGCTCGTCGCCTGCATGACGGGCGAGGCGGCGAGGCGCGCGCGGAGCGTCCTGTGCAGCTCATCGAGAAGCGCCGCATCGTGCGCGAGCGCCGCCGCCTTCTCGATGTAGGCTCTGCCGTCGGCTGCGGCAAGCTCATCGAGTCCGACGTTCTTCAAGATCGAAAGCCCGAAGCGCGTGCCGCGCCGCCTGCCATAGCGCGTGACGACGGGCACGCCCATGTAGAGCGCGTCGCACGTCGTACCGCCGCCCGGGTACGGGTAAGTGTCGAGCGCGATGTCGACCGCCAGCCAGCGCTCCATGTAGTCGCTCGTCGCCGGTTCCAGATCGACGCGCGCGATGTCGATGTGCGCCTTCGCCAGGCGCTGCAGCACCTCTTCCTGCAGCGCGGGCGCGAAAAGCTCCTGGCACTTGAGGAGGAGGCGGCTCTTCGGCACGCGCGCCATGATCTCGCGCCAACAGAAGAGCATCTCGTCCGTGATCTTGTACCAGTGGTTGAAGACGCCGAAAACGATATATCCCTTCTCCCGGCTCGGCGCGCCCGCCGGCTCCGGCACCGCGCTCTTCGCCGTGTAGAGGAACTGGCTCGTGAGGCACACAGGCTCTTCCGTGAAGAAAGCCTCGTGCGCGGGCGGATCGACGATATCATCCGTCAGAAAGTAATCGACCGCAGAAAGCCCCGTCGTGTTGACGTAGCCGAGTCCCGATACCTGCACGGACGCGGGCCGATAAGCGAGCACAGGCAGAGCGCCGCCCGCGCTATGCCCCGCGAGGTCGACGAGGACGTCGATCTCGTCGGCGCGGATCTGCGCGGCGATCTCCTCATAAGAAAGCCCCGCAGCCTCGCGCCAGGCGGTCGCCTGCGCGCGCAGCGCCTCGGTGAAGCCGTCCTTCTCCTCGCTGAGCGAATAGGCGTAGACCTCGAAGCGCGCGCGATCGAAGCGCACGAAGAGGCCGTAGATGAAGGAAAACATGACGTGACGGCGAAAATCGGGCGAAAGGTAGCCGATGCGGATCTTCTCGCGCTGCTGCAGGGCGCGCGCGGCAAGCGGACGGATGCCTGCCACGAGCTTCTCATAGCCCTGATGGGCGCGGAAAAGCTCCTCTGTGCCGATCTGCGTGCCGTGCAGTGCGAGAAGGTACGAGCTGTAGGCTTCGCTCTCGCCGCGCACGCCCTCTGCGAGGTCGGCTGCCGCCAGGTAGGAGGCGGCGGCTTCGTCGGCAAAGCCGAGCATATAGGCGGCATGGGCATGCGCGAGCGCGAGGCGGCAGCGGAAGACGCGCGTCGCCTCGCTCGTCTCCGTCAAGGCTTGCGCCTGCTGCAGGCTCGAAAGAGCCGCCTTATGGTCGCCCGCCAGCTTCTGCGCCTCGGCGAGAAGCTGCAGAACCTCGGGCTTTTCCGCCTGCACCTCTTCGAGCGCCCGCGCAAGATAGAGGCGCGCCCTTGCCGCCTCTGCCAGCTGCAAGGCAGCGAAGCCCATGCGCACGAAGAGCTGCGCCGATGCGGCGTCGAGCGCCGCGAGGCGCGAGGCAAGCGCGAGGAAGCGCTCGAAATCGCGCGCGGCGAAGGCTTCGTCGGCTTCCTTTTCCAGCTTCGGCACGAGCGCCTCGCGCACCTTTGCTTCATCCTCGCCGAGTTCGTGCGCCCAGATTTTCTCGTAGGAGGCTTCCAGATGCGCCATGTAGCGCGCGGCGTCCATCACAGGCGAGGCGGCGAGACGCGCGCGCAGGGTGCGGCGCAGGAGAGCCAGCGCGGCGGTATCTGCCGCGAGCGCGCACGCCTTTTCCACATACGCCTCGTCCGTAGGCGCGCAGCAGGCATCTGCAAGGCCGAGATTCGCGAGCAGGCTCACACCGAAGCGCGCGCCGTGGCGCGTGCCCGCGCGCGTGACGACGGGCACGCCCATGTAGAGCGCGTCGCACGTCGTGCCGCCGCCCGGGTACGGGTAGGTGTCGAGCGCGATGTCGACCTCGCCGTAGGCTTCGAGATACTCCGCCGTGTGCCCTTCCGTGCGCACGCGCGCGAGGTCGATGCCCGCCGCCTGCAGGCGATGAAGCGCTGCCTGCCTGCCATCCGCCGTGTCGAAGACCGCCGTCTTGAGGAAGAGGCGCGCGCGCGGCACGGCGGCGAGGATCTTCGCCCAAATGCGAAGCATACGATCCGTGACCTTGGCGAAGTTGTTGAAGCAGCCGAAGGTGATGAAGCCCTTTTTCAAGGCGGGCAGCGGCGCGAGGCGCGAGCGCTCGCCCGCGCGGCTCGCGCGATAGCAGAGGTGGCTCTCGGGCAGGCGCAGGAGCTTTTCCGTGAAGCATGCGTCATTTTCTCCGGGCGGGTCGGTATGGACGTCCGTGAGGAAGTAGTCGACCGCCGAGAGTCCCGTCGTCGCGAAGTAGCCGATGCCCGAAAGCTGCACGGGCGCGGGGCGCAGGGCGAGCACGGGCAGCGCGTTGTTCGCGCTGTGCCCGGAGAGGTCGAAGAGGATGTCAACCTCGTCAGCGCGAATCTGCGCCGCGATCTCCCCGGTTGTCATGCCGCCGACATAGCGCCAGGCGGTAGCTGAGGCGGCGAGCTCTGCCGCCATCGCATTCTCGCCCGCGAGCGAATAGCCGTAAGCCTCGAAGCGGCTCCTGTCAAAATGCGTGAAAAAGGCGAAGCTGAAGAGCGCGACGATGTGGAAGCCGAAGTCGGGCGAGATGTAGCCGACGCGGATCTTCGCGCGCCTTCTGCGCTCACTCTGCACGCGCGGTGCGGCGGCGAAGAGCTTGTCGTAGCGGCGCGCCGCGAAGAGCATGAAGCGCGGCTCGCGCTCGACGTAGTGCAGCGCGAAGAGGTAGTTGCTCCACGACGCCGCCTTGTCCGCGAGCGTCTCGGCGGCATCGAACGCCGCCTTCTCCGCGCCGAGAGCCTCCTCGACCTCGCCCAGACTGCGGCAGAGGCGCGCGATGAGGTTGTGCGCGAGCACCTGCTCGCTGCGCGCGAGCTGACGCGCGGCGAGCGCGTGCCGCGCGTCGGCGAGCGCCTCCCGCCAGCGCCCGCAAAGGAGCGCGGCACGCGCTCGGAGGAGCAGACCGAAGCCGTCCTCCTTTGCCGCGAGGTAGAGCTCTGCCGCGCGCGCCGCGTTCTCCCCCTCCTCGGCGTCGATGTAGAGCCCTGCGGCGAGCCGCCACACCTCCGGCGCCGCCTTGCCGAAGATGAGCAGCGCGTCAGCGGCGGCAAGCGCCTGGCGAAAATCGCCCGCGCCAAAGAAGCGCTTGAGCGCGATGGCGAGCTGCGCCCCCTCGGCGGCAGAAAGCGCCGGCTCCGCCGCCTCGCGCACGGCAAGCGCCTCTTCGTAGGCATCTTCGAGCGCTGCCGTGTAGGCGGCGCCGTCCGTCAAGGGCGACTTTTCCAGCATCGCGCGCAGATTTCGATGCAGCACGGCAAGAAGCTCCGTATCCTGCGCGAGCGCCAGAGCCTTCGCCGCATAGTCCGCGGCATCCGCCGCCGCCAGCTCCGCAAGCCCGAGGTTCGCGAGGATGCTGTAGCCAAAGCGCGCGCCGTGCGAATCGCCCCTGAGCGTGACGACGGGCACGCCCATGTAGAGCGCGTCAAACGTCGTGCCGCCGCCCGGGTACGGGAACGTGTCGAGCGCGATGTCGACCTCGCGGTACTCGGCGAGGTAGTCCTCTGTATCGGGGCGCAGCTCGACGCGCGCGAGATCGACGCCCGCCGCCTGCAGGCGCCTGCGCGCCGCCTCCTGCCCCTCCTCGCTCGCAAAGGCGGCGGACTTCAGCAAGAGGCGCGCGGTCGGCAGGGCGGCGAGGAGCTGCGCCCATGCCGCGAGCGTCTCGTCCGAAGCCTTGGCGAAAGCGTTGAAACTGCCGAAGGTCACAAAACCTTTCCGCAGACATGGCGCCTCGCCCGCCGGCGGCGCGTCCGCCACAGGCGTATAGCAGAGGTGCGTGTGCGCGAGGACGAGCAGCTTCTCCGTGAAGAACGGCGCCTGCCGCACACCTGCGGGCTCGCCGTCGAGCCACACGTCGCCGATCCTATAGTCGACAGCAGCGAGCCCCGTCGTCGCGAAGTAGCCGATGCCCGTCATCTGCACGGGCGCGGGTCGGTAAGCGAGCACGGGCAGCGCCGTGCCGCGCGTATGCCCGGCGAGATCCACGAGGATGTCGATGCCGTCCTCGTAGATGCGCCGCGCCGCCTCCGCAGGCGAAAGCGGCGAGATGTTGCGCCAGGCGTCGACGCGCCCCATGAGGCGGCGGCTCTCCTCGTCCTCGGGGCCGTTCTGGTAGCAGTAGACCTCGAAGCGCGCCGCCTCGTAATGCGTAAAGAGCGCCTCGGCGAAGCGCAGGACGACGTGGCGGCGCAGATCGGGCGAGATGTAGCCGACGCGGATCTTGCGCCGCTTCCGCAAGGAGCGGTGCAAAAACGGCTGCACCGCGCGGAAAAGCTCGCCATAGGCGCAGTGGGCGCGGTACACCGCCTCCTGCGGCACGCGCAGGAAGTGCAGCGCGAAGAGATAGTTGCTCCATGCTACGGCGCGAAGCTCGGGGCTTTCTGCCGCCGCAGCCGCCTTCTCGTAGGCGGCTGCGGCTTCCTCTGCCAGTCCGATGGTGCGCGCCGCCTGTCCGAGGAGGTTGTAGATCTTTTCGGCGTAGGCGGGCGCGAGCGCTCTTTCGCGCGCGAGCAGCGCCTGCAGCACGTCTCGCACCGAGAGGAATTTTCCCTCGGCAAAGAGAAGCCGCGCCTTCAAGAAGGCGCCGTAGACGGAATGCGGCTCCTTCTGCAGGAGCGCCGCGACGAGCGGCGCTGCCCCCTCATAGTCGCCCGCCTCGATGTGGATGCTCGCGGCGGCGCCGAGCGCCTCCGCTTCCGCCCCCCGCTTCGCGAGCGCTCGCACGGCATCGAGCGCGCCGTCATAGTCGCGCACGGCGAGACACGCGCCGATCCTGTCGCGCAGCTTATCCTTTTCCTTCTCGCTCGCCATGCGTCCGCTCCTTTTCCTTCAATCTCTCCAACGTGCGGCGCACGCCGCGCATCGCCTCTTCGTACTTCTGCCAATACGCGCCCGCCGCCGCGCGGTCGAAGCGGTCGCGCGCCTCCAGGTACTCGCCGTACAGCAGTTCGAGCGGCTCGCGATATTCCTCTGCCGTCTTCAAGTAGACGCGCCGCGCGTAATACTCGTCGATGAGCCGCAGCCATTCCAGGCGGCTCAGCAGGATGACCTCTGCCTGCTGTCCCTCCTGCGCCTCGTGGCGGCGGTAGCAGCTCAAGGGTTTCTGGAAGAACACGCAGTCGCCCTTTTCCAACAGCTCCAGCCACATCGCCACGTCGGAAATCGTCCGATAGCCGCGGCTCTCGGCATGCCAATAGTGATGCTTGAGGTCGGCGCGCCGAAAGAGCACGGCGGACGGCTCGCCGAGGAAGTTGCGCCAGCCGAGCAGCATCTGCCTGCCGACCGCCTCGCCCGCGAAGACGGAATACTCCGCCTCGCTCGCGGGCACGCCCGCCGCGTAGGGATTCGGCTGCAGCCTGCCCGCGCCGTCGATGACGGCGCGCCTCGACGTCACGAGCCGCGCCTCGGGATTTTCCCGGAAAGCCCGCATCATCTTCTCGATCTTGCCGTCGAGCAGAATGTCGTCGTCCATGAGCCACTGCAGATACTCACCCTTCGCGAGACTCTCGAACGGCGCGAAGTTCTCTTCCTTCGTCTTCGCCTCGCGGTTCCTGTGATACCGCAGGCGCCGATCGCCCAGATACTTCTCGATCAGGCTTTCCGTCGCCTCGTCCGTGCTGTTGTCGCAGACGATGATCTCAAGATTTTCATAGTTCTGCCGCAGGGCACTCTGCAAGGTCAGCTCGAAGAGCTCCGGGCGATTATACGTCGGAATCATGATGCTGACGAGCGGCATAGCCTTCCTGCGCCAAAGCGTCTTGTAGCTGTCTGCCAAAAGGAGCGAGGCGCCGTCCGTCTCGGGCAGGACGCCCAGCTTCACCTTCGCCTCGACGAGCAGCGAGGAAAAGCTCCGAAGCCGCGCCGAAAGCTCCACCGCCGCCGCATCCTCGCGCCCCGCCGCCATGTAGAGCGGCACCTTGTCCTTTTTCTCGGGCGGCAAAAAGCGCGCGTAGTAGAGCAGGACGGGCGATGCCGCGCGCGCGCGAAGGGCTTCCGTGAGGAAGGCGGCGTCCTGCTCCCTGTCGTAGAGCGTATCGAAAAGGGCGATGACGTCCGCCGGCTCCTGCCCCGCGAGCGCGTCGTAGAGCGCGAGGAAGAGGCGCGCATCGTAAGGGTACTCTCGGACGGCGCGCAGGAAAAGGTCGAACGCCTCCTCAGTGCGCCCCTGCATCGTCGCGATCTTGCCGAGCGTGGCGCAGACGAACGGCAGCATCTGCAGCGAGTTGTCGGCGCGCAGCGAGGCGGGCGCCTTTTCCTTGAGCGCCAGGCCGCGGCGGAACATCTTCTCCGCGAGCAGGTAGTCATGCTCTTCCCACGCCAGGAGCCCCCGTTCCATCGGAAATTCCGCGAGATCGGGATACTTTCCTATCGCCTCTTCCAAAACGGCGACGATCTCTTCCTGCGGCCTTTTCTTAGCAAGCAGGGCGCGCGTCAGCCCCCAATATTCTGCGCCCTCGCGACCGAGGTAGACGATGCCGCTCGCGATCGCCTTGCGCGCATACGACTCCGCCTTATCGAAATCTCCCAGCCCGTAATAGCAGTCCATATAGTGAAGGGCATCATCGACGGATTCTCCTTCCGCCTCTTCCTTCTGACGCAGAAATTCGAGGTTGCGTTCCAGCTTTTTGCGCACGAGATGCTGCGAATACCCCGTGTGGAAGATGACGAGCTCGGAGGTCGCGAACATCTCGTGCTCCGCCCTGCGTTTGTCGACGATGTGCTCATGGATCTTGCCTTCATAGCGAAGGTCGGGGCTGTTTCGGAAGATGCGCAGCTGGAAGATCGCGCCCGTGAAGCGATTCCCCTGATCCTTGTCGATGTTGATGAGGCGGCATATGATGCCGACGATGGGCTTCGGGCTCGCCTCCACTTCTCTGAGGAGCGGGCGCACCCGCTGGATCGTCTGCGGGCTGAAGTATTCGTCGGCGTCGAGGAAGAGGATCCAATCGCCCTTCGCCTCAGCAAGCGCACAATTCTTCGCGGCGGCGAAGTCGCTCTGCCACGCATGGTGGAAGACGCGCGCACCCGTCGCCTCAGCCAGCTCGACCGTGCGGTCGGTCGAGCCCGTGTCGACGACGATCATCTCGTCGGCGAGCTTCTTCATCGAGGCGAGCCAGGTGACGATATTCTCTTCTTCGTTCTTCACGATCACACAGGCGGACAGCTTCATGCTCCGACCTCCTTCAGCCATGCTTCATAGGCGGCGATATCCTTCGCTTCAGATCCCATTTCCCGCGCACGCGAAAAGCACTCGCGCGCCGCCGGGAAATCGCCTGTGCGGTAGGACGCGACGCCCCGCTCGTGCCAGAAGGCGGCATCGGCGACGGGCGAAGCCGCAGGAACGTCAGTGAGGAGAGCGAGCGCCGCCTGCCACTTCTCCGCCGCCAGAAGGACGTAGGCCGCCTCGCGCTTCTTTTCCGGCTCTGCTGCAGAGAGGAGGCGCACATAGCGAAAGAGGGCTTCGTGCGGCAGTCGCGCGGCGAGCGACGGTAAGAAGCTCTGATACGCTTCCCAGAGGCCATCGGCAAGCGGCTCCTCCTCGGCGTAGCAGCGCAGGATCGCCTGCAGCCCGGGCAACAAAGGCTGCATCTCAGCCTCGCAGGTACGAAGCGGCGCACCCTTCGCGAGCACCAGAAGCAGCGCGAGGAAAAGCTCCTGCATCGCGCCCACGACTTCCTGCGTCGCCTCGCCTGCCAGGCGCTGCCAGTCCGCCTCCTGCCAGGCGGCGAGAGAGTCTGTCTCGGGCAGCCGCTCGCCCGTGAGCGCCGCCAACTCTGCCGCAGCATCCGCTGCGAGCTGCGCCTCGCCCGCCGCCACCGCCCAGCGTGCGAGAAAGCGCTGCGCCTCCGCCGTATGCGGGAAGAAGTCGCGCAGGCTCGCGCCGCAAGGCGTGTCCGCCAGACGCTGCCAGGCGGCGAGCGCTTCCTCGCTGAAGGGATTTTGGCGTAAGGATTGCGAAAGTGCGACTTCCGCCTTTTCCGCTTCACCGAGCGCAAGGTAAACTTCACCGAGGTGGCGCCAGACGACGGGCGCCTCTTCCACGAAGCGCGACGCCTGCCAGTCGCGTCCGTCCTGCTGAACGGAAAGCGCAAGAGCATGCTCGAAGAGAGCTGCAGCATCTCTAAGCCTGCCTATAGAGGCAAGGATCACGCCTTTTTCTGCATAAAAATCCGGCAGCTCGGGAAAGGCTTCCGCCGCCTGATCCGTCAAGGCGAGCATATCCTCTGCCGTCATCTGGCATTCCCGCATCGCCTGCAGCGCTGTCCTGTACATATCGCTGTCGCTGCCGATGGCAGTCGCCGGGGAATCGAGCGCCGAAAGGGCATAGTAAAGCGCCTTTTTCCAATCGCCAAAAGCGACATAGCAGTCCGCCAGATAGCGATAATGCCCGGGCTGCTCGCCGTTCTTCTCGATGTCCGTCTGCAGGAGTGCAAAGTTCCTCTCGATCTTCTTCCTGACGCGCCCCGAAGAATAGCCGAGATGGCATACGAGCAGATGCTTC
>ERZ773009.730-NODE-730-length-23904-cov-15.852572_pt1 | contig 23904 bp, 16 predicted proteins | sample MGYA00580663_ERZ773009 | MGnify/ENA primary metagenome ERZ773009 (study PRJEB29015, sample SAMEA2737969) | human oral metagenome | biome: human oral; feature: human-associated habitat; material: dental | place: China | collected 2026 ... | reverse complement strand
GTTAACCGAACTAACCGGTCTTAAGGCTAAAGGACATAAAGCTTTGATGTTAAAAAGTACCAGCTTAAACAGTACGCTCAGTTCCAATATGTTTGTGAGTCAGAACACTCGGGGTGAGCTCTTTAGCGAGACGCTCCGCCACTAGGTGACTTATCAGTATAGTCATCTTCCTGGCAGGGTCGATAGCTGATCTCGGCAAGCTCCAGCCTAGTCAGCACCTGCTTGATATTGGCCACCGTTAAAAGAGAGCTTACCCCAGCCTGTCCGGTTAGTACGTTTAGATCGTCGTGGATGTCGATTAACGTCCGGTCATCAATCAACTCTTTGAGACGAGTGGCCAGTCCGTTCAAGGACGACTGATTCGGTGTCGGGGGTGAAGCGAGAGCGCTACTTAGTCGCTGTTTGATCCGGCGATGAATTGGACGACGACGCAGGAGGAAGCTCTGTCTGAGGATGACTTGCTCTTTAGAGCCATCAACGATGGCGCCATCGGGGTACAATCCCAAGTCAGCGACCGTTTGTCTGGTTATCTGCCACCAGACACCCCGGGCAATGAGCCGAAAAATGATCATCTCCGCTACTGTCGGGTTTGTCACTACTAAGATGGTAGTCATCTTTTCGAATAGCTCAGGTCGGCGCCTCATCCGAAAGAGACCCCGGTGGCAATTCTCTTCATCCGGCTCCGGTGTATAGATCAGTCGGTCTATCTGATCCGAGGGAATGAATCTCATCCGAGTCAGTTGATCCAGCTCAGCTCGCAACCCTGTCCAATTCATCACTGTGTAGCGAGTGCCCAGCTCAGCTTCGACTTCGCCGAGACAGCTGCGTACTACGGTGTCGGGGATGGCTCGACCGGACTGAGCGACGTATTCGTCTATCGCCGGCACTATATCAGTACAGCAGTCAACTGTTAGATAAATGTAATGAAGAAAGCTTTCGCCACCGACGTAACTAGCCGGGTATGGCGGTATCGGATAATGCTCAGCCAGGAACCGGTCAAGTTGATGAATGAAGCAGTGTTCGTAGAGATGAATAACCCGTTCGTCAACATCGCCATCAACATGCAGCCAGTAGTGACGAGTAATCAGTTGAGGACTAATCATTCTCTCCTCCGTCGAGAACTAATGGCTGGAAGCTGCCGGCGGGTACTTGGTCGTAGCTAATCCACCGGAGGGATACCCCGGCTATGGCACCAAGAATGCGATGAGGCGATAGGTAGCTCCCCAGCTGACTATCGGGTATGATGATGCCGAGATTACGATAAGTGTCACCCGGCTCCGGTGAGCTCCAACCCTGACAATGGCGCCGGATGGCCGACCTGATATTACGGCGCATTTGCCGGGGTGAATTGGCTACCCAGCATTGGACTTGGTTAAGCTGGTCAAGCACGGCTTGCTTGATCTTGCGGTGATGTCGACGGTCGTCTCGGATGATAAGGCGATAGTGCAGGACGACTTCGTCGTCATAGTCGTAGCAAGTATTTTCCCTAAGATGACCGCCATACTGAACTAAACCTTGTTCGACATAGCTAGCCAGAATATATAGCAGCACCGGGGCGATAACTCTATTCGACACTTGACCATCCAGCCGGAAGGATACAGTGACAGAAGAAAAGGATCGTTCGGCTCGCCGTAGCTGCAACCAGTCCGGCTTAGTGTAGCTGACTAGCGGTGATTGATCGGTGCCGGTCTCAACTACACCGCCACTAAGGTCTAGCTTGGTGAAGGGGTGTCGTAATAGCTCGGCTAGTTGTTTGCTCAGTCTATCCCGGCTGTTGACTCGAACCATCCGCCCCGTCTCGGTCTCGGTCCGGCTGAGGCTAAGGTGTATTAGCTCCTCGGACAAGGCTACTGAAGGCATCTCGTTAATGATCTGCTCTATCTGCCCTACTGCCTGATCGTCATACAGTCGGACATTAATGGTGACTCGCCGGCTATTAAAGTTGACCATCAGGATACAGATAGCGCTAGGAATGAGGTGATATCTCTCGATCAGCTCTCGTTGGATGTGTAGGTAGATATAATGACAGAGGATATCTGCCAGGTAGACATTAGTCTGATCAAGCGGTAGATAGTAGAATAAATGCTTTTCGGTTGACATAATATAACTCTGAGAGCTTCATTATCCTGCTCCTGACACCATATTAGCAGGACTAGTCATGTCTAGAGTAGGGGCAGTAAGTATCGTTGTTGTAGTCCTCCCTACGATATAATGTACCCATGCTAAGGCGAGGACAGTCGAAAAGATGGCAAGTGTTTGCCCTGGGCGCACTAATTGGCTTAATCGTCTTCGGCTTTCTCTATGGCTTTGAGGTAGTCAACCCTACTTACACTGATTGGATCTGGCATGGTGAGACCCATGACACGGCTCAGCATCAGCTAGGCTGGGAGTTTTACCGAGCTGAGTCGTCCGGCGGGATGATCAAGCGGTTGGCGCCACCGACCGGGCTGTCAATGGTCTTTATGGACGTTATTCCGCTAGTAGCGCTGATGGTCAAGCCGCTAGCGGGTGTCTTGCCGGCGAACTTTCAGTACTTTGGGCTATGGGGGATTGGCTGCTACATCCTAACGGGTGGGATAGGGGCGCTACTGGTCGATACGATTTGGCGTCGGACTAGATTAGCCGAGTCAACTAAGCTGCCTTGGCGTTGGCTGGCGATTGGCGCCGGGGCGAGCCTCTTTGTCCTCTCGCCGATAGTGCTGGCTCGTAGCTTTTATCATCCTGCCCTGGCCGGTCAATGGATAATCCTCTTGGGGATACTACTGGTGATAGAGACGCCGAGGCTTAAGTCGGCAGGTCGTCTAACGGCTATCTGGATGGTTGTGCTCACCGGGGCTATCTTGATCCACCCCTACTTCCTGCCAATGACGGGAGTGCTGATGGTGTTATCCGTCGTTCGCTTGATTGATCGGCAAGGTTGGTGTAGCTGGTGCCGTTGGCGAGCGTTAGCGATAATGACGATCGTCCCCGCCGCAGTGGCGGTAGGCATATTTTATCTAGTCGGAGGCTTTAGCTTAGGAACAGGGGCTGAGGTGTACGACCTGGCAGACAAGGGTTTTAACCTACTGAGCTTCGCCAATCCGCTAGGTTATTCTGTCTTACCCGCCTTCCCTAATCGCTCAACTTCCGGTGAGACGATGATGTGGCTGGGGCTCGGCACCTGGCTGATGCTTTTCCTCGCTGCTTGGCTATGGCGAGGTAATTATCGGGCAGCTTGGCTTCGCTTGAGGCAGTACCAGCGGCGACATCGCTGGATGTGTCGAGTCGGCTTGACCGTTTCTATACTACTACTAGTCTTTGCCGTCGGAGTGCGAATTGATGTCGGCCCTGCGACTTTAGTCCAATATAGTGTGCCCAAACCAATCTATGAGCTATGGTCGGCTTTTCGGGCTTCAGCTCGAGAAGCTTGGGTCTTTTACTATGCGACTATCCTGCTGTCCGGCTACCTCTTTGCTAGTGGGCTGACGAAGTGGCGAGAACGCCATCACGGTCGGTCGGCGGGAGTAATAGTGGCAATGGTACTACTGATCGTGGTCGGCGTACAGGCGGTTGATATCTTGGCTAGCCCTCGAGCTATAGCCAAGCGAAGGGATTTCCAGCGAATTACTAGAACATCGGCTCAGTTCACACCTCTTAACCTCGGCTCAATTTATCATGGGCAGAAGCAACTGATCGCACTAGATGAGTCCTTTCGAGGCGACCAGTCGGGTACTTATATCATCGGTCGGACAGCACTTCGCTATGGTATGTCGCTCAATGCCGGCTTTTTCGCTCGCCTGCCCGATAGGGTGCGCCGTGAGCAGGCCAGCTGGCGAGCTAAACTGACGACGGGTCAGCTGACAGTACACCGGCTGAAGAGCGTGGTGCTCTTTACCGGAGACGATCGGATAGTAAAAGTCCTCCCCCATTGGGTCAAGCACAGTCGGCTTGGTCGGTGGACGTTCCTGTATGTTTAGCCACTATGGCGTTTGAAAACGAGCGACCGTTAACTCTGTGCTTAGTCCTGATCTACGTTATACTTCTTGCGGTAGGCTTCGTCGTCGATCAGAGTGATTGGTACGCCGAAGTAGCGGGCGAACTTCTTGCTATTCTCATTGATATCGTCGGTACTGGAGCCGTGGACGATGATATGTGATGGTTGCAAGCGACCATTCCTCGCCTCGGGTTCGCTTGACATACGAGAGAGGCCGACTTCATTGTAGCTATAGTATTTACTATGTAGGCGCTTGACCTGATCAAATCTATGCATTAGTCCATCACAAGTGTTGAATTCGACGCCACCCATCTCTGTCTTCAGGCTACCTCGCAGGTAACCATCGTTTGGTGCCATGGCGACGATGCCGCCGGGCTGAATATGATTAAAGCCCAGTAACACTCGAGAGGCTTCGTCGCTGCCGACTCGCAGATAGTTGCTATAGTGCTTCTCATCGATACAGCTAGTCGAGATAGTTGCGGAGCCTTGAGCAGTATTCCAAACGCTAGGGTCTTTCAGCAGGGCGCGGTAGACGTCAGGGTTAATATATTGTCCGTAGATAGTGTGACTGAGCATCTTGAAGGGAGCGCCGGTCAGCTTGACCACTTCAATGGCACCGTCAGAACTGCCCTCTTCTATAGTAAGGTGTTCTATCCCCTCGCCTGTCGCTTCCAGGTCGATCAATGATTTATTCCAGTCATCAATAATGTAGTGGCGGAGCTTACTGATTAGGTCAGAAGCCGAGCCTTCGATCTTAGTGATCTTCGCTACGCCACTCTCGTCCTCGACCGGTACACAGAGGGGTGAGTCGGCAATTATCCGAAGCAACTTCTCGGTAGCCTCACCATTAGATATCTCCTTCTTAGGTCTGTCGGGAGGAATATACATGTCTCGCCAATCGTCGTACTTGAGTCCAAAATTGATTGGGTTAATTTGGCAAAATAAGTTTATTACTGCTACGTCATCCGGACTCAAGACGTGACGACGACCCAGAGTGTCGAGGTCAAAGCAGCTCAGGTCGTAGCCATCGAAGTCAGATAGCATGATGAAGGAGATAGCTCGACAGGCATCCCCGACGTAGTTGCTGACCAGGTCGCCGGTGGCTCGCTCAGCGATGACTGCTCGGTAATTTTTCAGCTCTTCGACTGTCTTGATACCGAATTTGTTGCGTGTCCGCAAGACTAGATTAAGGCTATTACGAGTAGCTTCGTCAAGCTCGTCGACCGTAGCCAACTCGTCAAAGAGTGGACCAGCTCTACCGATGTACTCAGTCAGTACGGCGTAATTCACCATCCTAGCCCGATCGCCGTCAAATAAGTTGAATCGGCTAAGCGTATCCAGGTGTCGACGCACCACTTCAATCGACTCATCATCCATCGTGCTCAGCATTTGATCAGCGCGACAGTTGTATAGAACCAGATCTCCGAAATACTCTTCGCCTAAAATAGAATCCTTACCTTGGGCATGAGCATTAATGACCGACTCCCTGTGCGCTAAGTTGGCTAGAGGGTACTTGCCAAGGAAGCTGTCAGCCTTATGGATCAGATCAATGAGATAATCTATACCGGTGATACTATGCTGGCTGGCCAACCCAAGGAAGGTGCTGGGGGCTCCCTTTTCACACCATTCTTTATACATATCCAATGCTTTTGTCTGAGACTGCCCGAGCATATTGTAGATCTCAGGCGTGAGAGGCATATCCCCGAGGCAAGAGATAAACTTTCCGACCTCCTCGTCGTTGGTTAATAGAGGACTGCTTTGCAAACGATCATAATACTGTTGGCTAGGTACGCCGTCTTCAAAAAATTTGCTAAAGTCTTTATTACTATATTTCTGGTCGACGCAGTCCAGAAGATCTCGAAAAGAGTGTATATGTAGCTCAGAAGTTATACCGTGATCTGATGGTGAGATAATTCCAATCTGGCTAGTCATCTGAAACTGCCGCCAGTACCGGGCTGCCTTAGAGTCAGGGCAAAGACTGAGGGAGATTCCATTCATACCCCTGCGGGAACCGCACTTTGAGTATTCCTTGATTAGTTGATCGTACAGTCGTCCGATGTTGTCATCATTAATCAATCCAGCTCGGTAAAGATTGTCCTGCAGAGGAATTACATCGGGGTGAAAATCGTCGATCACACTATTATCGACACAGTCTTCAATGAAAGTATCATTTGAGGCTATGTCGTAGCCAATATTTTTCAGCCCTTTAGCGAAATCAGCTAGATTCCGGGTGTCACGAAGCTCTAATTTGAATTTATCAATGATAATGCTCTGCGAGATAGTGCTCACGTCCAGCTCGGATTTTCTCTTTTTCAGCACCGACTTGACTTGTTTGCTCATCTTTTCGTCATTTAGGACGCCATTAACGAAATAAGCATAAGATGGCTCGTCTACACTCATCGGAAAATCAGGCAGCTTTTTCAGGAATGAAGCAGTAGTCTCGGCTAATCCGTCGTAGTTTTCTAGAAATAACCTGTGGTCTGTCATAAAGTCGGTGACCCGATTGATAGTCATATCCCCAAAGTATCCTACTTCAGCATCTAATTCGTCGGGCTCTCGAGCGTATTCGTTCTGGGATAGATCCAGAGCCTGTTTAATGGCGCAGTCTCTGGCTGGCTGTTCCATCGCCATCAGCTTCTCTGCCAGTTCTTTGCTTGCTAGCTCTTCGTCCTCAATGATGGCTTCGATGAGCTCAGTAGCGACTTCTCTTGTCTCTTGTTGTTGCTCAGGCGTGAGAGTAGCTGCGATTAGGTCGTCTAAAGAGCTAATGCTACCGCCTTGGTCGTCGGACAGCTCGACTTGCTCAGTTTGGTCCTCCTCTTTAGGTCTATCGGTGAACGCAGTAGCTAGCCCACCCAGCTTCAACCAGATAGATGACAGATCGGACAAGTCGATTTCCACCGAAGTGTTGGCGGGTGCCCAATCATCGTCTTGCTTGTCGTTGGAGAGGTCATATGAGTTTGATTCTTGCTGAGCTGATTCCATTTTCTTCTTTGCGTATACTTGGTCACTGATTATAATAGCATGATTATTCCCCGGTTAAGCTGAAAGCATGACCGTCGGCTTGACGTGGATGATTGTCGAGCCGGAGTTTCTACTCTACGTTATACTTCTTGCGGTAAGCCTCGTCATCAATTAAGGTTATTGGTACACCGAAGTAGCGGGCGAACTTCTTGCTATTCTCATTGATGTCGTCGGTACTGGAGCCGTGAACGATGATGTGCGATGGTTGCAAGCGACCGTTCTTAGCCCCGGGCTCACTTGACATGCGAGAGAGACCGACTTCGTTGTAGTTCAAATGTCTGTTGTGTGTCAGCCGATCAAACTTACGCATCAATTCGTCACAGGTGGTGAATTGTACGTTGAACATCTTTAGTTCCAAGCTGCCTCGCAGATAGCCATCGTTCGGCGCCATAGCCACGATACCGCCGGGCTGAATATGATTGAAGCCCAGTAGCACCTGAGTACTCTCATTGCTACCAACCTGCAGATAATTGTAGCAATGTCTCTCATCGATGCAGCTGGTTGAGATAGTGGCAGAGCCTTGGGCGGTGTTCCAGATGCCGGGATCGTTGATTAGAGCATGGAAGACGTCAGGGCGAAGATAGTGTCCATAGATGGTGTGACTAAGCATCTTAAATGGAGCACCGGTCAGCTTGACCACTTCAATGGCGCCTTTAGGATCGTCCTCCTCTATAGTGAGATGCTCTATTCCCTCGCCTGTCGCCTCCAGATCGATCAACGACTTATTCCAGTCATCGGTGATGTAGCGACGGAGCTTATTTTCAAGATCAGACCCCGCTCCCTCAAGCTTAGTGATCTTGGCCACACCGCTCTCATCTTCTACCGGCACACAGAGAGGTGATTCGGCGATAGTCTGAAGTAGCTTCTCGGTAGCCACGCCATTAGTAGCGGCGCTATCAGAAGATATATATTCTCCCTGTCTTTCGTCGTACTCAAACTCAACGGCGCCCCAGTCGTCGTAACCGGCGGGCACATACTCTCGTCGTTCTACATCATACTCAAGCCCAAAGTTACGGGGGTCAACTTTGCGAAACAGATCTATGACGGCTTCGTCATCGGGAGTCAAGACATGACGTTGGCGGAGCGTCTCCAGATCAAAGTAATTAGCATTATTACAGCCATCAAAGTCAGATAGCATGATAAACGAGATAGCCTTATAGGCATCTCTGACATCGTTACTCACCAGATCGCCGTCGGCTCGCTCAGCGACGACGACTAGGTAGTTTTCCAGTTCCTCGACCGTCTTGATGCCATAGGGATTTCCCGTCTGTAAGACGAGGTTGAGGTTCCTCCTCGTATCTTCATCGAGCCGGCTAACACCGGCTAGTTCATTAAAAAGCTGCCTGGCTTCTTGGTGTTCCTCAGCCAGTACGGCGTAATTGACCATTCTAGGTCGATCGCCGTCAAATAGATCGAAGCGACTCAGTGTGTCCAGGTGCTGACGCACTTGTTTGATCGACTCTTCATCCATCGCACTTAACAATTTATCGGCACGACAGTCGTATAAGACTAGATCACCGAAATATTCCTCGCCCAGGATAGTATCCTTACCCTGGATGTGAGCATCAATTACCGACTCTCTATTCACCAGGTTAGCTAAAGGGTATTTATCCAGGAAGCTGCTAGCCCGCCGACTCAGCTTGACCAGCTCATCGACGGTGGTTATATCAGATGCGTTGACAGACTTAAAGAAGGTACCTAGAGCACCTTTCTGCTCCCACTCTTGATATATATCCAGTACTTTCTTTTGATTAGAACCCAGAATATCTAGAATTTCCGGCGTTAGAGGCATATTCTTTAGGCATTTGACAGCTTCGACGGCCCTGTCGCCGTCGCATAGTATGGGCGCCCCGGCTAGTTGGTCGTAATAGCTTTGGTCAGGAATACCGTCCTTGAAACACTCATAAAGATCGCTATCTCGCAGTCTATCTGGATTGGTGCTTGTGTCAATCCATAGCGATCGAAAGGAGTCAATATCTCGGTGGGTGACGAAATTATTGTCAGCCGGTGAAGTCACTCCGAATAGTCCGGCAATCTGAAGCTGTCGCCAGTATTTCGTTACCTCTGACTCAGGGCAAATATTAAGAGATATAACATACTCAAACTCCGGAAATTCACGACGGGGAGGCGTGTCTTCTTTGAGTAGTTGGCAATATAGTCGACCAATGTTGTCATCATTGATTAGCCCGGCTCGGTATAGGTTGTCTTGCAGAAAAGGCCGCCCTTCGGCGGGATAATCAACATTAATGATGCTAAAGTCAATGCACCCTTTTAGAAAATCATCACTTGATGCTACATCGTAGCCGATATTCTTGAGTCCCCTAGCAAACTCAGTTAAGTTCTTAGTGTCTCTCTTGCGATTAGCAAAGCTACTGAGGATGACTTCCTGGACGACGTCATTGATCTTAGAATTAAATTTTCTCTTCGCTAGCTCCAACTTAATCTGTTGACCAACCTGCCGGTCATTGAGTGCGCCATTGACAAAGTAGGCATAAGGCGCCTCATCTACGTCTATATAGGAATGCGGAAGGTCCTCTAAGAAGGAGATAGTTGTTTTAGCTAGCCCGTCGTAGTTCTCCAGAAATAGTTGGTGGTCGGTTAGAAGCTGGGTGACTCTGCTGATCGGTCTCACAAATCTGGCTTTAGCTTCGTCGGTATATTTAAGCTGTGTCCAAAATAGCACCTCCTTAATGGCGCAGTCTCTGACCGGCTGTTCCATCGCCGTCAGCTTCTCTACCAGCTCTTCGCTTGCCGACTGGTCATCCTTGACGATGGCTTTAGTCAATCCTGCGGCGGCCTGCCTGACTTCCTGTTGCTGCTCGGGCGTGAGAGTGGTCTCGATTAGCTCGCTGAGCGAGGTGATATTGTCCTTGCTTTTCTCGGTGGCAGTAGCGTCACTATTATCCCGATCGTCGGGCTTATCCCGCCTTGTTTCGCTGCCCTGGGTGGCGGTAGTGGTATTACTACTATTCCGATCATCGGGTCGTCTATCTGATTTGTCTGTATCTTCTCTCTTGAGCCATTCGACAAAGGTCATCGCCATCTCGCCTATCTTTGACCGGAACGATGATGGCTTCAGTGTATCAGCTTTAGCCGACTCTTCCTTAGTAGCCGGTTCCCAACCGTCATCCCATCCATCATTTGACGTATGACCATGCTGCTCTTGCCCCGCTTTTTCGTGTCTCATTTATATCGTCCTTATCTCAGTACTATCAATATAATAACACAAGCAATTTACCGAGCTAATTCATACGACCCATTAGACCGGAGCTGGCCGGCAAAGGAAACGTTTCAGTCCGGCTCCACGCCATACTTCTTACGGTAAGCCTCGTCATCAATCAAGGTGATTGGTACACCGAAATACCTAGCGAACTTCTTGCTGTTCTCATTGATATCATCGGTGCTGGAGCCGTGAACGATGATATGCGATGGTTGCAAGCGACCGTTCCTCGCCTCGGGCTCACTTGATATGCGAGAGAGGCCAACCTCATTGTAACGATAAAATCTATCATGCAGGTGCTTTACCTGGTCGAACTTACGCATGAGTTCGTCGCAAGTGGTAAATAGGACGCCGCCCATTTCCAGCTTCAAGCTACCTCGCAGGTAGCCGTCATTCGGCGCCATAGCCACGATGCCGCCGGGCTGAATATGGTTGAAGCCCAGTAACACCCGAGAGGCTTCGTCGCTGCCGGCTCGCAGATAGTTGCTGTAGTGCTTCTCATCAATACAGCTGGTCGAAATAGTGGCAGATCCTTGGGCGGTATTCCAGATGCCGGGATCATTGATCAAGGCACGAAAAATATCAGGGTGAAGATAGCGTCCATAGATAGTATGGCTGAGCATCTTAAAGGGCGCACCGGTCAGCTTAACTACATCGACGGCGCCATCGGGGCTATCTTCCTCTATAGTGAGGTGCTCTATCCCCTCGCCCGTTGCCTCCAGATCGATCAACAATTTATTCCAGTCGTCAATAATATAGTGGTGGAGTTTGTTTATCAGATCAGAGACTGCTCCTTCGATCTTGGTAATTTTAGCTACACCGCTTTCGTCCTCAACCGGTACACAGAGGGGTGAGCTGGCGATAGTCTGAAGCAGTCTCTCTGTGGCTTTACCATTATATATTTCCTCTTTTTTTGATTCGTCAGCAGGGAGATACTTGTCTAGCCAACCATCATACTCAAGCCCAAAATTAGTAGGGCTAATCTGGCGATATAGGTTTATTGTCGCCACGTCATCCGGACTAAAGATATGGCGATGCCCCAGGGCATTGAGATCAAAACAGCTCAAATCGTAACCATCAAGGTCGGGCAGCATGATAAACGAGATAGCCCCGCAAGCATCCCTGACATCATCGCTGACCAGGTCGCTAGTTGCTCGTTCGGCGACGACTGCTCGGTAGTTCTCCAGCTCCTCAACCGTCCTAATATCGTATCGATTGCATGTTCGTAGAACAATATTGAGGCTGTCTTGAGTAGTCTCATCAAGCTCATCAACCCCAGCCAGTTCGTCAAAGAGCTGACTGGCACTACCGAATCTATCAGCCAGTACGGCATAATTGACCATCCTGGCTCGGTCGCCGTCGAATAAATTAAACCGACTAAGTGTATCCAGGTGCTGATGTATTTTCTCGAGCTTTTCGTTGTCTACCGCAGCGCCAAAGACATAGTCTGCGTCACAGTTATATAGGACTAAGTCAGCAAAATACTCTTTACCCAAGATAGCATCCTTGCCCCGGACATAAGCATTGATGATCCGGCTTCTGCCAGCTAGATCTGCCAAAGGATATTCACTAAGGAAACTATCAGCTTTACGACTTAGGCTGATGAGACTATCTATATCGGTAAAATAGTACTGATCGGCAAGCCCGAGGAAGGTATTGGGGGCTCCTTTTTCGTTCCATTCTTTATACATATCCAATGCCTTTACCTGAGACTGCCCGAGGATACTATATATCTCCGGCGTAAGAGGCATGTCTCCGAGACAAGAAACAAACTTCCTCACCTCGTTGTCGTTGGTTAACAGAGGACTACCTTGTAGACGATTATAATACTGCTGACCGGGAATACCATTTCTAAAGTATTTACCGAAGTCGCTATTATCATGCACTTGGTCAACGCAGTCCAGCAGGCACCGAAAAGAGCGTGTATCCGACTCGGTAGTTATGCCGCAATCGGATGGCGAGGTGATTCCTACTCGACTAGTTCTCCTGAACTGTCGCCAGTACCGAGTTACCTCAGAGTCAGGACAAAGACCAAGAGAGAGCCCGTGCATATTTCTAGCCGAACTATACTCTGAGCGGTCTTTAATCAGTCGATCATATAGTCGTCCGATATTGTCATCATTGATTAACCCGGCTCGGTAAAGATTGTCCTGCAGAGGGATTGTATCGGGGTGAAAGTCATCGATTATACTGTCATCAATACAGTCTTCGATGAAAATATCGTTTGAGGCTATATCGCAGCCAATGTTCTTTAATCCTTTGACAAAATCTGCCAAGTTCCGGGTGTCACGAGGCTCTGACCTGAAGTTGTCGATGATGATATCCTGTGAGATAGTGCTCACGTCCAGCTCAGATCCTCTCTTTTCCAGCTCCGACTTGACTTGTTTACTTATCTTTTCATCATTCAGAGTACCGTTAACGAAATAAGCATAAGGTGCTTCATCTACGCTCATCGGTAGGTAAGGCAGCTTTTCCAGGAATGAAGCAGTTGTCTCGGCAAGCCCGTCGTAGTTCTCTAGAAATAGTCGGTGATTCGTCATGAATTCGGTAACTCGGTTGATGGTCATATCCTTAAAGAACCCTACTTCGACATTCAACTCGTCGGGGTCTCGGGCGTATTTGTTCTGAGATAGAGCCAGAGTCTGCTTGATGGTACAGTCTCTGACCGATTGTTCCATGGCGGCAACTCTTTTGGCGAACCTCTCGCTTGATATTCCCTTGTCCCGGGCAATTGCCCGAGCTAACTTATCGGCAGTAACTCTTGCTTCGTGTCGTTGCTGAGGCGTGAGTGTTGTCTCGATCAGGTCGTCCAGAGAGGTGTTGTCACAGCGATCTTGGTCGTCGGGTGATTTACCTAATCCATCCGTATACTTCTCCTTAAATCTGTCGGCGAACGTAACCACCATCTCGCCTATCTTTGACCGAAGGGATGGTTTATCGGGCGAGCCGGCTTCTACGGAAACGTCGGCAAAGTCCCAGCCGCTATCTTGTTCATCCCCCGGATAGTTACTCGGGGCCGGTTCTTGCTTGTTTGATCTCATTTTCTATCTATGACCTAGCTTTATCACTGATTATGATAGCACGATCTGCGGAATCGGTGTGCTATAATGCAGACACAAACATAACCACTAAGGAGGTGTATGGAAACAGGAGCTAAGGCTGATTCATCTAAGAATGACAACAACCCGATGATTACAGCCGGGTTTATCTTGGGTATCGTCGGCATCGTGCTGTCGTTTATCCCATTTATCAATTTCATGGCGTTCGTCATGGGTATCTTGGCGCTGATCTTTGGTGTGGTCGGTGTCAATAAGAGGATTGGCGGTAGTCAGGCTATTGCCTCTGTCGTCCTTGGAGCGATCACCCTATTTATCACCATCGGTATGTACGTGATCGTGGCTCGTATGGCTGTCTGGGGGCTGACCAGCACCAGCCGAATCTTTAACCGGGTAGCTAACGTGGCAGATAGCATGTCGGGTAAGAAAACAGATAAGTTGCTCAGTGCTTCTGTCGATGTCAAGATCGGCAAGTTGCGCCAGACCACCAATCAATATGGCGAGCAGACCATGAGCGTACCGGTCAGTGTGCGCAACCTGGAGTCGAGAGAGATGTCGTACTCGATCTGGATTGATGCCTACAACGCCAATGGTGACAAGATTGCCAGCGATGTAGTTCGAGTCATCAATCTGGACAGCAAGAGAGTGCAGGATGTCGACGTCTTCCAGTATATGGATAATGAGACTCAGGAAGCACTAAAGAACGCTACTTTCAAGGTAACCAGGGTATCGACCGGACTCAACCTGACTAGCGTCGACGAAGCAGTCTTTGCGGACGATTTCGCTGATTAGTAGCCAGGTGGCAAGCCGCTGTGACATAGCCGGTACTAAGCGTGCCGGCTATATTTTTATATTAATCCTGCAAAAGAGAAGCAGGGGGGCAGTTAGTCCAGTCGCTTGCGCCCACTCAAAGCATGCCCCAGAGTGATCTTGTCGGCATATTCCAAGTCGACGCCGATCGGTATACCTCGAGCCAAACGGCTCACCATCAGATCCGCCAGTTCTGCCTCTTCTAATTGACGCTGGATGTAGAGGGCTGTCGACTCGCCTTCGACACTGGCGTTAGTGGCTAAGATGACTTCCTTGACCCGGTCACGACGTAGGCGGTCAATCAGCTCGCTGATATGCAGCTGATCCGGACCGATACCGTCGATCGGCGAGATAACCCCGCCCAGTACATGGTAAGTTCCCTGGTATTGTCCAGTTGATTCCAGCGCCAGCACATCAAAAGGATCTTCGACTACAGCGACTAGCTGCTTGTTGCGACGATCATCGCTATATAGAGGTGACACTTCGTCCTCGGTATCAATCAAGGCGAAAGTAACTGGGCAATGCTTGACCTTGTCATGCAGGGTGCTCAGAGTTGAGGCTAATTGACGAGACTTAGACCGGTCGCTCCTTAGGCAAGCGTAAGCGTAGCGCTCGGCGGTCTTAAAGCCGACGCCGGGCAGAGCACTAAAAGCCTCAATCAGCTCATTTAGAGCACGAGGCAGAGCGGAATAATCGCTAGGTGGCATCGACTCTACATGCCCATCATGCCACCTAGACCGCCCATTAGTGGCTTCATCTTCTCGGTGGCTACTTCCTGGGCGGCTTTCAAGCCGTCACGGATAGCGCTCTTGATCCAGCCCTCCAGCTGGGCTTTATTGTCCAGGTCAATAAGCTCCGGGTCAATCTTGACATCTACTACTTTGAGCTCACCGCTAAACTGGATCACTACCGCTCCGTCGCCCGCTTCAACCTCAACCAGCTCATTAGCCAGCTCCTTTTGTGCTTTGCGCAACTTCTGCATCATCGCCATCTGATCCTTGAACCCAGCCATTATCCTCCTTCTCTTAAAACTCCTCAGATTATAACATATGCTAAAATGGGCAGTAAATGAGACGCAAGCGTTCCATCCAGCGAAGTTGGCTCTATCGGTATCGCTATCTACTGGCTAGCATTTTACTGGCGGTGATAGTGCTGGCCATCAGTATCTATCGCTTCTGGTCAGTACCGTCCGGTCTATCGGCCAGCGAGAAACTGTCGGCGATAGCTAGCGGACGGCTAGCCGGTGGTAATGTTACCGGCCTAGTTAATGCTCCTTGGCTGATCTTGCAGGCCCTAGCGATCAAGCTCTATGGCATGACAATCTTTGCCCTGAGACTGCCCGCTTTATTCTTAGTGGTGGCCAGCATCTTGACGATGATGCTGGCAATCAGAGCTATCTACCGACCAAGCCTGGCTATGATGGGCGGCTTACTGATGGCCTGCTCAGCCTTTACTATCAGCTTGGGGCGAGCCGGTACGCCGGCAGTCATGACGGTGCTGCTACTGACTCTGGCAATTTTATTTGGCTACTATGTCGTCAATGCCAAGCAAAAAGTCGCCCCGGCGGTTGGTTTAGCACTGGATCTGGTAGCACTTAGCTATATGTCGGGAGGACTCTATATCGTAGCAGCCTTAGCTATAGTCGCCCTCCTCCACCCCAAATCTCGCTACGCCATCAAGCGCCACAAGAAGCTGCTCGCCGGGATAGCCGTGGCTTACTTGATCTTACTACTCACACCTATGCTGCTAATCGGTAGGAGCCGCACCACCTTGATGAACCTACTGGCTATCAGTACTCCCAGCCTAGCCAACCTGCGTCAGCTTGCATCCAGCTATGTCGCCGGCTCAGCCGGTCTGACCGGTGGACTAATGACACCGATGCTGACTATCACCGGCGCTATCATGGTGGTCATTGGTCTGATCACTCTAGCTAGGCGAGGTGGACTACTCAGCCTGCGCTCATATGTGATCATCAGTCTGTTAGTTGCCGGCGTGAGTATGGCTGCGTTTAACCCCGACTATATCTACTTGTTATTCATCCCGACCATCCTGCTGGAGGTTATTGCCATCGGATATATCGTTGACAAATGGCATGGGCTCTTCCCTCAGAATCCCTACGCCCGTAGCCTCGCCATCTTGGCTCTGTCAATCCTGATTGGTTCGATCAGCCTATTAGATATCAACCGTTACATCAGTGCGGTCAACTACCGGGCCAGCGTGGTCTATCAGTATGACCAGACCTTGCCTGCCGTCAACCAGCTCCTCACGAGCAACCCCCACGCTGAGATACGACTAGTAGTACACTCAGAGACGGACTATCAGCTATATAGCTTGCTGACTAATCGCTATAGCAATCTACGAGTCTATCGCCACGACGATAAGCGAATAAATGAGCTGATTAAGTCGCTTGAGGCAAAGCAAACCGGTGGTAGCTTGGCTGATTCGAAAGCCCCGCCACTCAAGCTGGCTATCGCCGCTAAGGCGATCAGGTCTGACGTACAGAAGCTGAAGCTGAGCCATGTCTACACCGGCTGGATTCAGCACGACTCACTACTGCTTGCTGTCTATGAATAAGCCGGCCTAGCCAACCAGAAGCGAGCTAGGGCTAGACTCGGTCCGGGGCTATTTATCGTGTTTGCGTTTCTCTAGCGACATAAACTTGAGTTTCTCGGGGTGGAAGTACAGCTCGACGGTACCGACCGGACCATTACGGTGTTTACCGATAATCAGGTCAGTGATGTGTTGACGCTCAGTGTCGGGATTGTAATAATCCTCGCGGTAGACGAACATGACGATATCAGCATCTTGCTCGATAGAGCCGGACTCTCGCAAGTCAGATAGCATCGGTCGTTTGTCGGGGCGTTGCTCGACAGAGCGGCTCAGCTGAGACAGCGCCAGCACCGGTACGTCCAGCTCTCGTGCCATCAGCTTGAGCCCCCGGGAGATTTCGCTGATCTCTTGCACTCGGTTGTCGCCGTACTGGCGACTACCCGACATTAGCTGGAGATAGTCAACGATGATCAGCCCGAGAGGATTCTTGTGTGCCTCTCGCTGTGCCTTGACTTTCATCTCCAGCATGGTCATGCCGGGTTTGTCTTCAAACTTGATTGGTATCTCGCTCATCTCCCCCATAGTGTCGCTTATCTTGCTAAAGTCTTCTTGAGTAAGATTGCCGGTGCGGATATTCCAGCTATCGACCCCGGAGGCCTCTGAGATCATCCGGTCTACCACTTGCGAGTTACTCATCTCCAGGCTGAAGAAGAGAACCGACTTGCCTTCCCGCATTGCCACATTGTAAGCGATATTCTGAGCCAGGGTGGATTTACCCATAGCCGGCCGAGCCGCCAGGACGATCAGGTCGGACTTTTGCAGACCCGCTGTCATCTTGTCTAGGTCCTTAAAGCCGGTACGGATACCCCGCAGCTCACCTTTATTCTGGTGCAGGTAGGACATCTTTTCGAAGGCATCACTAAGTAAAGACTCCAGCGAAACCATGTCGCTGTGCTGCGAGCCGGAGCTGACAGCATAGAGGCTCGCCTCCGCCTGTGATAAAATCTCCTGGATGTCGTCCGCTGATTTACTGGCTAGATCCGAGATTGCCTCCCCCGCTTTAGTTAGCTTGCGTCGGATGGATGCCTCTCGAACGATCCGAGCATAGTCAACGGCGTGGCTGGCGCTCGGTATGGTATTGGTTAGGTCACTGAGATAGCTGCGCCCACCGACTTGATCAAGCTGATGCGCCTTACTAAGCTCGCTACTTACAGTCAGTAGGTCGATCCGACCACCATCCTGATACCGCTTCATGATAGCTTTAAAAATAGCCTGGTGGCGCCGGTCGTAGAAATCATCCGCTTTGACCTGATCGGCTATATCAACCAGAGTCTCATCATCAATCAAGAGCGCCCCCAGGAGAGACATCTCGGCAGCCAAGTTCTGCGGTGGAAGCTTGCCCCCCTCAGCAGTAGTAGTCTCAACCGTGCCGGAGTAATCAACCGAACTGGCAACGGCCGCCTCGACCAGCGGCTGGTCGCCGGGGCGACTATCAGATAAATCAGCTGAAGTGGAACTAGATCGTGCCATCGCTAACAGTGGTTACCTCTCCGCCCACTACGCTTAGAACTGCCGCAATATCAGAGTCAAGCGGAGCCGGCTCCTCTGATATAACGATCGTTGGCTTAACCTGGTAGAGCTCGTCTAGCGTGGTCAGTAGGCTATCTTGGAAGCGGCCGGTCTTAGCTTGCTTGCGATGAAAAGCTTTACCGAAGAATAACGTCAGGGTGTTCGTCGGAGCGCTGTAGCGATAATCTGCCTGCTCCAGCAGTGATTTAGTAGAGGGGCGATTCTGCTCCGCCAGTTGGTTGATCACGTCCTGCCAGACCAGCTCTTTGATCGACTCGGTTGCCTCTGCCGGCTCGGCTGGTACCGGAGCGGCAGTTGGGGTAGTTTTCTTAGTGTTTGTCGTCTTCGACTGGCTGTCATCGGTCGAGCTAGCCTTAGCGACGGGTTTAGACGCCGAGGTAGATTTAGCAGTCACTTGGACTACAGTGGACTGAGCTGGTTTCGTAGCCTTAGGTGCAGCTGACGGACCGACAGGCACTCTCGGCAATGATGCGTCGACCAAGATAGCCATCAGCTTGACCTCGGGCAGACCGGCTCGGCTGACTTCCAGCAGACGTTCTATTAGCCGATAAAGCTCGGGGCGATCCGGTGCCAGCTTAGTCAGGTGGTCGATTAGTTGCTTAGCTAAAGCCGTAGCACCGACTCCATTACCGATCAGCTCGTTGACCTGGCTGATGACCGGCTGAGGTTTTCTCTCGGTGATATTGGTCGCTAATTGGCTCATCTCTGCTTGCGAGATCAGCCCCAGGACGTCATTGACGGTCTCCACGGTGATGGATTGGTTGCCGGCTAGCTGATCCAGCAGAGTAATCGCATCACGCACACTGCCACCACCATGCTCAGCGATCAATCTCAGGGCATCGTCGTCGACATTGATCTGTTCCGACTCGGCGATCATGCGCAGATGTTTAGTCAAGAGCTCGACCGGTACGGGCTTGAAATGAAACCGCTGCACTCGTGACAAGATGGTAGCCGGCACCTTTTGCAACTCGGTAGTAGCGAGGACGAAAATGACGTACTCGGGCGGCTCCTCAATCGTTTTGAGTAGAGCGTTGAAAGCCGGCTTGCTGAGCATATGAAACTCGTCGATGATATAGATCTTGTAGCGACAGTTCATCGGTGCCAGCTGGACGCTGTCTCGGATCTGCCGCACATCATCGACGCCATTATTGCTGGCGGCGTCTATCTCAATGATATCAATGCTGTCGTTGCTCAGGTTGTCGCTGTAGTCTAGTCCATTGACTAAATGTGCCAGGATACGAGCTACGGTCGTCTTGCCGGTACCTCGCTGCCCGGTAAAGAGATAAGCGTGAGCAAAGGCACCATGGTCGAGCGAGGCTTGTAATATTTCTGTTACTTGCGGCTGACCGATCACCTGAGCCAAGCTAGTTGGTCGATACTTACGATACAGGGCAAGCCTAGTACCACCTCCACTATTATTCATGAGGCTATTATAGCAAATGAAAAACGCTGAAGCTCACTTAGTCAATTCTTCGAGTGCGCCGGAGATAGCAGAGGCCGAGCTATTTACCTTCTTTTTATTGATAAACCAAGTCGGCGTACCGGCCACGCTCGAATCTTGTGCTAGCTGACGGTCTCGCTTAATCTTCTCGTCTATGCCGTTATTAGCGCTGTCGTTATACTTATCGACCACCGCTCCGCTATCAAGCCCGGCTTTATCAGCCAGCTGGCGAATCTTATCTTGTAGCTGGTCAGTATTCATGTACTCACCTGCCATCCAGGTGCTATCTCGGTACATCTGGTCGGCGGCTTTCCAGAACGCATCTTCGCCCCCCACCAGATAAGCCGCCTCGGCGATCTTAGCGGTGACCTCTGAGTAAGTGTGGCCAACATTGTAGTGGCGATAGATGAATTGCACCTTCTTGTCATACTTATCACGAACCGAGATGAGATTAGTGGCTAGCCGGACGCAGTACGGACAGGTGAAATCTGCATACTCAATGGCCACCACCTTAGCCCCTTCTTTACCCCGGAAGTGGTCGGGGATCTTGCCTTCACCTACCTTGCTTAGTGACTGATACTCACTCGCCTCGCCTGAGATACTAGAGTTTGAGTCGTCATCGCTTGACTGAGCAGTATTCGACTTCTCTGAGCCGGCTGACTTAGCCGAGACAGAGTTACTCTTACTGCTCTTCTTGCCCGCATCATAGCCGATGGAGTAGCTGATAAAGCCAACCACAATCAAGACGAAGATGACGACCATCACCACTAAAGTGACTGCGCCTCTGATGACCTGCTTCTGCTTAGCTCGCTGCTCTTCCGGGGAGATTGGTGTGTAATTAAACTGATTACCACCGGCTTCCTTGTTGGATTGATTAGACTCAGCCATAACTACAGTATCGCCTCAACCGCTGCCCACTCGGCATCACGATTATCTTCGGGAATGATTACCGATAGCTGATCACCAATATGTGCTTTGAAGAATGTAACCGACGCCAGCAATACTCGATACTCCTTGGTGCCCGCCTCGACATAGTAAGCACCATCGTGCTGAGTCAAGACGCCGACTACCTGCTTGCGGGCGACCGGACCAATCTGCTTATAGATGAACGAGCCGTCGTCGGCGATGGTCAGCTTTAAGATATCGCCCTCAACCAGCTTTGACTTCGAGGCGTAGTTCGCCGGCACGGGATAGGATTTGCCCTCACCGTCATGCATGGTTTGTCCGTCAAAGACACCTTCTATCACTCGCCCCGTCAGCTGCTCGTTAGTCCGGGCCGGGATATCATTTGGTCCCAGGATAGAAGTCAGCAGCTCTCTGGCTGCCGCCAAATTAGTCTCAGCCTCGCTAAGAAGAACCTGCAGTCGCTTGACTTGCTTCTCGGGCAGGGCTGAGTCGTCTATATTATTCTCGCTCATAAGTAGACTCTCTTTCTGTCTGTATCTTAACCTATACTGGCTGGATTATACCGCCAAATCACTCTGCGGTCAACAGCTCTAACGAGACCCTATCCCACCACCGTCCTGAGGGCTTGCTTCATCCTGTTATAGCCGGCTTGGTTCATATTGTCAGCAACGAAGTTGTCATGGGGTTTACTGCGGATGCCTTTATGGTTCTCGCCATAGTCCCAGACCGGGTAGTGAGCGCAGAAGTCTTCAAAGTTTGAGCAGCTATCGGCTACAGTCAGGAAGTCTCTAGCAGCTTGTTTGAATGAACCACCATGCTGCAGGACCCAGTTCTCGATGCCGACACCGCCTAAGCCACCTATTCCTTCTGCCTCGGGACTACGTCTAGGTTTGTAGGCACCGGCAGCCTTGAGGAACTGCTTAGCGTAGATGATGTTAGCCAGGACTTGCTGGTACTTGGCCTCGGATTGATTCTTGATGTTAGTTAAGCGGTCAGCTAACGCAGCATCAGTTGGGTATTGGACTTTGTTGGTCTTCTGAGCGAAGGTGATATCGATGTCAACCGGCTCAGCTAACCCATCGATGGATACTTGCTTGAGGCGGAGGTTGCCATTGACTATAGCACTACCATCATTCTCTCTACCAAAGGCAGTGAGAAGTGCGTCAGTGATCTGCTGCTTCTTGGTCGGGTCATTGAGGATGCTTCTATCCAGCCTAGCCAGGTAGTCAAAGTCACCGGAGCCGGGAGCATTAGTCTGTCTACCGGTAGAGCCGGTATCGATCATCTCAACGATGTTCTCAGTCAGATCTCCATCCAGATAGTCCTTGTAGCTGAGATTTAGCTCAGGGATATTAGTAATAGCTTGCTTAATGGCCTGGTTTATCACTTCATGCTTATGGTCAGTCTCGGCTATGCTGGCCGGAAGCTGGTCAATAATGGTATCGGTACCGGGGATAGTAATGGAGCCGGATGATGCGCCTTGTGCGTCATCACCGGCAGAGGATGAGCTAGTGGACGAGGCGGTAGGTATAGAGACAGCTGAGAGAGACTCCTTGTCCAGCGTTAGCTCGTCTAGCTCCAGCTCATCCTCCGGGGCGAAGACATAGTCGCCGGTGCTGTAGTGACTGAGGCCGGACATCTGCTGGCGCATCTTGTCATAGTCATCCGGGGTGAAGATGAGTTCCTCACTGTCTCTATCTACAATAGGGATGTAGAAGCCACCTAGGGCAATTTCCAGCTTGGTGACTTCGGAGACTGGCGTGGAGTCACGGAGAGTAGAGTCAGTGACGCAGAAACTAACCAGGTTCATACCGAAGCCGGTGCGGACACCATAATGACCACTACCATCCACACCGGTAGCAAATATTTCCAATTTAGGTAATCCTTCTCGGCGATGACGCTTAGCTTCCGCTATCTCCTCAAGACGACGGTCAATCTCTTCCTGGGTGAGGTCAGTACGGTCAAAGTTGGCATCAGGCACACTGAGGTCGTAGACGCTTTGGTCGGCTTCACGATTGTCTCGCCGAGTGATGATGAATCTATCCTTGTCAGGTCTCAGCACCACCCAGAGACCGCCACCATAACCATCAGCTAGCATACTAGCCATGACCTGATTAATAGTCTGCTCACCATTTAGCAGATCTAGCACTATGCTGGCGTCAGCATCCAGTGGCGTGGTGTCACTGCGAGACGCATCTCCCAGGTATTCCTTAGAGATAGAGCCATTCTGAAAAGCGTAAGATAGGTAACGGATGCCATAACCGTCAGTTCCGCCCATACCCTTGACCAAGTCACCCGGTTGGAGTTTAGGCTCCTTCGTAGTAGCAAGGTATTCAGCTGTTTTACGGTTTCTGGCGTCGGCTTCCTTGACAATGTTATCCATGTACCGCTCAGCACCGGCTAAATCCTCAATGCCGACGAAGTGAGCAAAGTAGCGGACGGATCGGTCAGCCAGAGAGTACCGACTGTTGGGTTTAATCAGGCTAGTTAGGTTGGCTAAGTCGGTTCGGAGTGCATTGGGTTGATCTGACTGTTGATCTGTTTGTTGGTGAATCAGCTGATAGGGGTGTTCCTTGCCGGGCAAGGTGCTGTTGTAAATGGTAGCTAGATGCCAGGCGAAAGTGCTGAGAGTATCATAGTTAGCCTTGGCGTCCTTATCCATCAAGCTAGTTGGCTGATTAAAGGCATCCCAATCCAGTTCACCTGAGCTCAGCTGGTCAAGTAGTGCTTGACCATTCTTTAGTGTGGTCAGGTATTCTCTAATGGAGCGGTTATTAGAGCCGAGGGAAGCTCGGAGTAAGTCGGAGACAATGATGGCATCCCGGCTATTGAGCATCTGATCCAACTTGCCACTCTTCAGATCACCGGTGGCTTGCTGGAGGACGGGGCTGATCGTATTAGGTCTGCCATAACTAAGGGGGGCTGAAATTAAAATCGTCTTCTAGATTCGGCGACGGGTGCATGGTGCGAAAGACCAGATAGTTCTTGCCGACGTAGGGCAAGTGGTTATGAATATAGATATCCTCGATCTTATCTAGAGCCTCAGGGATCTTGTCTGTATCCAGCTTGAGTAGCTCGCTAGTGAAAGCTTCGGAACGCTCAGCCAGCTCACTGGCGTTAGAATTAACTAGACGAGAAACAATGCTTGCCATCCACTTGATCTGATCAATAGTCAGTTCATCGTAATGCTCTTTAATATATGAATCAAAGAGTTTCCGAGAATCGTTCCAGTAGTTACCTTTATTAATACTACCATAGCCTCTTGCGACTGTCATCTGCTTTGTACTAACTCACTACATTCTGGACTGCAGAGTTCCGCTGGGTGTATTGTAGC
>ERZ773009.728-NODE-728-length-23938-cov-6.839342_pt1 | contig 23938 bp, 18 predicted proteins | sample MGYA00580663_ERZ773009 | MGnify/ENA primary metagenome ERZ773009 (study PRJEB29015, sample SAMEA2737969) | human oral metagenome | biome: human oral; feature: human-associated habitat; material: dental | place: China | collected 2026 ... | reverse complement strand
GCTGGCCCGTCACCTGGGCATCGGCAACGCCACCGTGGCGCGGGTGTGGCGCAGCTATGGGATCCAGCCCTGGAGGTCGGGGACCTTCAAGTACTCCACCGACCCCGAGCTGGTCGCCAAGGTCACCGACGTGGTGGGCCTGTACCTGGCGCCCCCGGACAACGCCGTGGTGCTGTGCGTCGACGAGAAGTCCCAGATCCAGGCCCTGGACCGCACCGCCCCGATGCTGCCCGTGCAGCCGGGCAGGATCGAGCGGCGCACCCACGACTGCACCCGGCACGGCACCTCCACCCTGTTCGCCGCCCTGGAGGTCGCCACCGGCCGCGTCACAGCCGCCTGCAAGCCCCGCCACCGCAGTACCGAGCCGCTCGTCTTCCTGCACCAGGTCACGCGCGCCTACCCCGACGACGAGCTGCACCTGGTGATGGACAACTACGCAACCCACAAGACCCCCGAGGTACGCGCCTGGCTGGAGGCCAACCCTCGCGTCCACGTCCACTTCACCCCCACCAGCGCCTCCTGGCTCAACATGGTCGAGATCTTCTTGTCCGTCATCGGCCGTGCGGCCATCCGCCGAGGAGTCTTCACCTCCGTCAAGGACCTCAGCACCAAGATCCGCGCCTTCATCAACAGCTGGAACCAGCGCTGCCACCCATTGACCTGGACCAAGACCCCCGACGAGATCCTCACCAAATGCCAACCAAAAACAAACTAACAACACAAGACACTAGGCGATAGCGACCATGGCCATGAACCTGCGGGTACTGGCAGCGATCTTCTGCGACCCGTTGTCTGAGATGGCCAGCAGCAACGGAGTCAGATCATCGTCACCATCCAGAATCATCTGACGCTGAAGGGTACCAGCGTGCTCCAGCGCGGAGGAGAGCAGATCCTCGGCCTCCAGGGCCTGCCAGGTGGCGGAGCGGACGGAGGTGGGTCTCCTCGACGGAATCGGGCGTGGGTGATCCACTTACGCAAGACCAGGTCCTCGATGATCAGCATTGTTATCCCGCAGGCGGCGGGAGTGGGTCAAGCGGGAGTAGGTCAATTCGTAGATCCATATCAAGTTGGGCTGGTCGTCGCCCACGTCGGGAAGGGACGGCGCTTGGAGCTCGGTGGCCGGGGCGGGTACCCGGTAGCGCAGGTTGTGATCGTTCAGCGCCCGGCGTACCGTGGAGGCTGGCACCCATAAGCAACCCGCCCGTAGGAGTCCTGGTGAGCCAGTCAGCGGTCGGAGAAGTCCTTGTCGTCGAAGGTCCCAAAGGCCTCGCACGAAATCAGCGAGTTGATCGAGGCTCCGAGCCGACCATCGTCCAGGTTCTTTCCGCTTCCCTGACGGTGTCTCCAGCGCCGGCGGCACGGCTCAGACGGCACCAGGATCCTGGCAGGTCTAGGAGACGGCCCAGCCCCGGCCGCGCGGCGGCCGCTCCGACCGAGGCCTTCCCACGCATCAGCTGAACGTAGATGTCGGGTTTCTTCGAAGGAGACAGGAACACCTTGGCCCGGCGCCCAACACCCTTCGCCGTGCCAGCATCACTATCACTACACCCTCCTCAGGTGCCACGAAGACCCTACAGACGCGGTCTGATCACTACCCCAAAACCGGCCACGAACGCTGCATCAAGTCAGTCCCGATTGACGAGGTCCGGTAAAAAAAACTGTGCGAAGACACCACCTACAACCCAGGAGCCCTATGGTGCTGGCTCCCGTCACGGGCGCAGTATTCCGCGCGTAGGCGGAGGGGCCTGGCACCAACCATCACCTCGTACGACGGACGGCGCTGTCGGCCTCTTACGGAAGCCGGCAGCGCCGTCGTCAGCGGGCGGACAGGACTGAGGCTCAGTCCTCAGCGGCGCTGGGGTGGGTCATGTCCATGGGGACGACCCACTTGTCGAACTCCTCGGCGGTGACGAAACCGAGCTCGAGGGCGGACTCGCGCAGGGACAGACCCTTGTGGTGCGCGTTCTTGGCGATCTTGGATGCCTTGTCGTAGCCGATGTGGCGGTTGAGGGCGGTGACCTGCATGAGGTTGGTCTCCAGGTTGGCCTCGATCCGCTCGGTGTTGGGCTCGATGCCGTAGGCGCAGTTGGTGTCGAAGGAGACGCAGGTGTCCCCCAGGAGCTGGATGGACTCCAGGACGCACCAGGCCATGACCGGTTTGAAGACGTTGAGCTGGAAGTTGCCCTGGGATCCGGCGAAGCCGACGGTGGCGTCGTTGCCGAAGACCTTCGTGGCCACCATGGTCATGGCCTCGCACTGGGTGGGGTTGACCTTGCCGGGCATGATCGAGCTGCCGGGCTCGTTCTCGGGGATGATGAGCTCGCCGATACCGTTGCGGGGGCCGGAGGCGTACCAGCGCACGTCGTTGGCGATCTTCATGAGGGCGTCGGCCAGGACCCGCAGGGCGCCGGAGACCTGGACCAGGGCGTCGTGGGCGCCCAGGGCGGCAAAGAGGTTGTCCGCCTGGGTGAACTCGATGCCGGTCTCCTCGCTGATCTTGGCCGCGCACAGGGCCCCGAACTTCGGGTGGGCGTTGAGGCCGGTGCCGACGGCGGTCCCGCCGATGGCGAGCTCTCGGGCGCGGGAGTCGGCGTAGCGGATGCCGTCGAGGGCGAAGTCGATCTGGGCGACCCAGCCGCTGATGACCTGGCCCAGGGTGATGGGGGTGGCGTCCTGCAGGTGGGTGCGGCCCACCATGACGACGTCGGCGTAGGCCTTGGCCTTGGCGTCCAGGGTGTCGCGCAGCTGCTGGACACGCGGGTACATGGCGGCGAGCTCGTTGACGACGGCGATGTGCATGGCCGTGGGGAAGGTGTCGTTGGAGGACTGGCCGCGGTTGACGTGGTCGTTGGGGTGGACCGGAGTCTTGGAGCCCATGGTGCCGCCGGCCAGCTCGATGGCGCGGTTGGAGATGACCTCGTTGGCGTTCATGTTGGACTGGGTGCCGCTGCCGGTCTGGAAGACCACCAGGGGGAACTCGGCGTCGAGCTTGCCGGAGATGACCTCGTCCGCCGCCGCGGCGATGTAGCGGGCGATGTCGTCGGGCAGCTCGCCGAGCTCGGCGTTGGCCAGGGCCGCTGACTTCTTGAGCACGCCCAGGGCCCGCACCATGGGGCGCCCCCACACGAACGTGTTGCGACCAATGTCGAAGTTGTGCAGGCTCCGTTCGGTCTGGGCCCCCCAGTAGTGGTTCGCGGGGACCTCGATAGTCCCCATGGAGTCGGACTCGGTGCGCGTCGTGGCAGCCCGGTCGGGCGTCGTTGCATCAGTTGTCATGGAGGCAAGGCTACCGTTCGTCCCCCGGGCGCGCCCCGCCCCAGGGCCGCGGCTACAGCGGCCACAGCAGCGGCATAAGACGCACCCGCCGCCGTTGGACCGGCCCCTGGCGATCCCGCCCTACCGCCCTACTGCGGCGACCCCGGCCCTACCGGCTCCACGGAGCCGGCCCGACCGCTACTGGGCCAGGCCGGCGGCATGCGCGTAGAGCAGGGGGTCCACGGGTCTGCGAGCCCTGGGCAGGGCGGCAACAACCAACAGATAGGAACCAATAATGAGCTCACGGAGGAGAATCGGGTCGGTCTCCTCCGCTGGCGTCATGGTGATCCAGTGGCGCTTATTCATGTGATAGCCCGGCGCAATCCAGTCGTGCGCGGCCCGCAGCGCCCGCGCCTCCTCCGGGTCGCACTTGACGTTAACCATCTCGGGGCTGGCGGCCTCGTTGATCGCCAGGAACATCTTGCCGCGCACCTTGTAGACCTCCCAACTCGGCCCGAAGGGCCGCTCCAGTGTGCTGCCGGGCAGCTCCTGGGCCACCTGATGGCTGCGCGCCATAATCTCCTCGCCGTTCACGGGGACACACTATGGCGACACGGCCCCCTCCACACCCCTCCCCACCTGTTTCCCACCCGTGTGCGCCACGAGGTGGGGCTGCGAGACGCCACGGCCCGGACGCCCTTCACCCATCTCTGTCTGCGTTCTCCTGGCGCCAGGAGAACGCAGACAAATAGAGGCATCGACCTCACAGCGCGCCCAGGACCGCCTCGACGCCGGTGGCCAGCGTCCGGTGAGCCGCGCCGGCCAGGCGCACGACCTCCTGCGGATCAGTGGGCTGCTCAGCAAAGGACAGATCAGAGACGACACTCATTCCGGCCACCCGCACCCCCAGTTGATGCAGGGCAATGGCCTCCAGGACCGTGGACATGCCCACGCAGTCCGCCCCCAGAAGCGCCAGCATCCGGGTCTCGGCCCCGGTCTGGTACTCCGGGCCGCGCAGCGCCGCATAAGTACCCTCGCGCTGGGTCACGTCCCGCAGCACTGCCACGAGCCCCTCGTCCCACACGCCGCGCACATCGACAAACACCGTACCCTCAAAGGGTGAGGCCCCGGTGAGGTTGAGATGATCGGTAATGGTCACAACCTCCCCCAGACCCCACTCGCGCAGGCAGCCATTGGCGTTGACCAGCACTGCGCCACGCACGCCCGACGCCGCGGCCGCCCGGGCCAAGGCCACCACCGCAGCCGGACCATGCCCCTCATAGAGGTGGGTGCGGCCCTGGGCGACGAGCACCCTCCTACCGGCCCGCTCATAGGAGTCGAGCCGGTCCTCATGCCCGGGGGCCAACGGCGCCCGCACCCCCGGCAGGTCGGACAGCGGCAGGCTCGCAGCCGGCTCGCCCCACCCGCGCAAGGCATTGGCGGCGCCCGAGCCCAGGACCACGAGCAGATCGTGGGACGCAGCCCCGGTGCGCCGGGCAATCTGGTGAGCCCCCTCCATGGCGGCCCCTGGCCCCGCCACTCCCCCGGACTCGGCTAAGGCGGCCAGCAGCCCCGGGCCGGGGACGTCCACGCTCACGCCCCAGCCTCCTCAACCGTAGGAACCGTAGAAGCAGCCGCCTCCTGGGCAGTTACACGGGCCCGCCCCAAGAGCAGGTGGCCCAGGAAGCCAATAAGAAGGGCCGCCAAGACCCCGAGGTTGGCGAAGGCCCAAGCACCCGTCTTACCCCCCAGGGGCCCCAGCAGATACCCCTGCCAGGTGAGCCAAGAGGCGGCGGAGTTGACCACCAGGCCCCAACCGACAATGGAGCCGACCAGGACCAGGGCCACGGCCTCCCAGTTGGCCGAACCGTAAACGCCGTCGGGGGTGAACAGCGCTTTCTCGTCGTAGTCGCGCCGACGCATCACAACCTCGGCGAGCATGACGCCGGCCCAGGCGGCAATCACAACACCAAGAGTGGTCAGGAAACCCTGGAATGGACCGAGGAAACCGTCGGCGCCGGCAATGACCGCAATGGTACCCAGGGTCATAATCGTGGCATCAATGCTCGTAGCCACGTGACGGCGCACCGGCACCCCGGTGGCCAGAAGCGAAAGGCCCGAGGAGTACAGGTCCATAATGATGCCGCCCACCAGGCCCAGGATCGCCACAATGGCGAAGGGGATGAGGAACCAGGTGGGCAAGACGGTGGTGAGGGCTCCAATGGGGTCGGTGTTAATGGCCTCGCCGAGTTCGGCATCGCTGCCCACCAGCAGTGTTCCGGCAATGATGAGAATGACACAGGGCAGAGCCGCACCAGTGGTGGTCCAGCCCACCACGCCGACAGTGGAGGCGGTACGCGGCAGGTAACGAGAGTAGTCGGCCGCCGCGTTGACCCAGCCCAGGCCGAAGCCAGTGGTGACCATGACCAGGGCGCCAATGAAAGCGGCAGCGTTGCCTGCGGGCAGGGAGCCCAGGGCCGTCCAGTCAATCCTCCCCGCCACCAGGATGAGGTAGATGACGGTCAGGACGCCGGTGGCCCAGGTGATCCAGGTCTGGACCTTCATAATGGTGTCGAAGCCCAGAATGCCGGCGCTCGCCGCCAGTCCCACGGTCATGAGGAAGCCGACGATCTGCGCCCCGACGGTGTTGTGCCAGCCCAGGGCCTCCAGGACCGTGGCTGAGGCCAGTGTCGCCAAGATGCACAGGACAGTCTCCCACCCCACGGTGAGCATCCAGGAGATCACTGCCGAGAGCCGGTTGCCGTTGTAGCCAAAAGCGGCCCGCGACAGGGCGAGCGTGGGAGCGCTGCCCCGTTTGCCCAGGACGGCCATGACCCCGCACAGGAAGAAGGAGAAGGTGATGCCAATGGTCCCGGCGATAATCGCCTGGACGGCATTGAGGCCGAAACTCAGCACCCACGCACCCCAGGACAGGCCCAGTACGGAGATGTTGGCGGCAAACCAGGGCATGAAGAGGTCGCGAGGGCGGCCCTTGCGCTCGGACTCAGCGATGACGTCGAGCCCGGCGTTCTCCAACAGGGTGTTGGGCGCCGCGGCCTCGGTTCCAGTGGTGGGATTGCTCATGGAACTCCTGTTCGTAAGAGAAGAGGGCGCCCACACCACCAGGGGCGCCCTCGGATGGGAGGCGCCGGCGGTGAAGAACCATCATTGGCTCGCCATCATACCACCCTAGCGCAGTGTCATGACACTCATTCGCTTGCTCAAAGCGCCGGCCGCCTGCTCAATACTATGCCGCTCGGGGCAGGTGGCCGGACCGGCGGTGAGCGTCGACAACGCGCCAGCGCAATTGGCTAAAACCAGTGCCCGGCGCAGGGGCGCGCCCTGGACTAGCGCGGCGGCGAGCACACCGGCATGCGCGTCCCCTGCCCCATTGGTGTCCACGGGCGTCACCGGCACCGTGGGCACATGGACTGGGTCCGCGGGGGGCGTGCCGTCCAACATGTCAACGAACCAGGCGCCCTGGGCTCCCGCCCGCACCAGCACTGGGGAACCCAGGTACTTCGCGAGCGCACCGGCCGCCTCCCGCGGGCTATCCGGACCGGAGGCTCCGGCGTCTCCCTGGTCGCCCAGTCGTCCAGTGAGAATGTGGGCCTCACGCTCGCTGAGGGACCACAGGGGTCGCAGGGCCCCCAACGCCTGGAGGTCGGACAGGTCTAATTCCCCCACCATGGGCGAGGCATCAACCAGGACGCGCGGGACGCCGTCGGGCCGTGGGGGCAGGCCGGCGTGGCTGGAGGCGAAGCGCAGCAGGCCTTCGCGGGTGGCGGGCGCGCACAGGGAGTAGCCCGACAGGTAGACCAGGTCCTGCTCCCCCACCGCCAGGTGCTGGTAGCACTCCGGTGGGGTGAGCGTCTCGGCACCCGCAGTGGAGATAAAGCTGCGCTCGCCGTCAGCCTCAGTCAGGGCCACGCTTACGCCGGTGTCGTGCGTGGACAGTGTCGGTCCGGCGTGGAGCACGCCTATGGAGTCCAGGGCGGCGCGGGCCATTCGCGCCATGGGGCCGGTACCCAGGGCTCCGCAGTACACGGCGTCGCATCCCCACTGGCGCACCGCGGCCAGGACATTGAACCCGCCGCCGGGGCTCATGTCGTGGCTGGTGGCGAAGACATCCCCGCCCCGCGGCGGCAGATTGGGTACCCGCATGGATAGGTCGATGAGAACTTCACCCAGGTGCAGGACACGTCCAACCGGCTGGGCGGGGCCGACTGACGGGCCGGCGGAACCGACCTGCCCGCCCGGGTGGGCCGCGGGATCGGCTGCCCCGCTCAGGTGGGCCGCGGGGTCGGCTGCCCCGCTCAGGTGGGCCGGCCGACCGGCGCCGGCCTTCTGTGAAACCTCGACCGGGTCATTGCGGCGGCGCAGGCGGAGGAGTCGCGCTGCAAGAGCACCGGGGTCCAGGTCGGAGACGGCCTGCACGCGCGCCAGGGCCTGAGCGGGGAAGGCGCGCACGCCGTGGGTCGCCCCCAGGATGGCTCCGGTAATGGCCCCAATGGTGTCGGTGTCCCCGCCGAGGTTGGCGGCGGCCAGTAGCCCCTCCCAGGGGCGGTGGCGGTAGCGGACGGCCAGGGCCAGGGCGGTTGGAATAGATTCGGTGGACTCTACGCAAGTACCCACATGATCACGTACCCACATGAGGAAGGAGGCATCATCACCCGCATGATCAGCGGCGTACTCGACGGCGCTGCTGGCAACCGCCAGGACTGAGGCATTGGGCGCCCAAGTGCCCTGAGCAGGCAGGGAGGCAACAGTTGCCTGGGCCAGGTGCACGGCGGTGAGGGTGTCGGCGCCGTCAATGCCGTGGCTGACGGCGGCCGCCACCAAACCGGCCGCCTGGAACCCTTGGATGGTGTTGTGGGTGACCAAGCAGGATTCACGCACGGCTTGGCCGAAGGCCGTCAGGCAGGCGTGCCCGCCGGTGCCGAAGAGCGGTTCCCAGGCGGCTGGGGCCCCGGTGGTGTAGGCGATCCCGACCGGGGTCACCCGCATGGCGGCGCCGTTGGTGGTCCCGGTGCGGCCGGTGGTTCCAGGTTCGGCGCCCGCGCGCAGTTCCTCCAGGGCGGCCTTCGTGGAAGGACCCAGGAGATCCAGGGAGCCGCGGTCGATCATGTCCTCCTCCCAGTTCATGAGGGCTTGAGCTAGTGCCCTGGGCTCAATATGACCGGCCCCGCCGCTGTCGGGGGACGGGTCGAGGAGTTGCTCGGCCAGAAGCCAGGCCTGCTCGGTGTCGTCGGTGACGGAGCCGGCCAGCGCCAGGGGCGCGTAGGGCTGCTCGGGGGAGGCGTCCACGAGTCCGGTGACCGCCCCGTAGAGGCGAGTAATGCTGGCTGGGCTCAGGGCCTGGGTGGGCATGCCCAGGGCGTCACCCAGGGCGAGACCCGCCAGGGCCCCGGTGGCACGGTCATGGCGGTCGTCGGTTGATGTTGCGTCTGCAAGGGTCATCGCAGCTCCTGGAGCGTGGACACTAATAGGCAATAGGACCGACATTAGCCGGAGCGCGGACCACCTGGACCGTGCGGGCGGCTCCGAGATGCTGCTCTCGGGACTGGGAGTTGCCAACTGGCGCGCCGGCGGCCGGCGTCCTGCCCACAGACCGACCCATGCGCAAGCCTCCTAGCGCTGGGCGACGGGCCCGACGCACTCTGGCACCACATCATCCTGCAATCACTGGATGACTACTCATCGGCCGTGCGCCGGGACGGCCCCCTGTTCGGGGCGCGGGACCTCCCGCCCGCACCCCCAAGGTTGCGATACGCAAACCAGTTGCTACGGTGCTGCTGTACGCAATGCGAGTGAGAAAAGGCCTTGCCGTGCCCACCATTGACTATAACGCCACTGTTTACTTCATTCCCGACCCCGATCCGGCCGACACCGACCTTGACGACGTCATTGAGCGCCTCATGAATGCCCTGGCCCCCTACCATCCCAGCGTCGGCCAGGAGGCATGGCACGACGACATCTGGTACGCCATCATCACCTTCCCCGCCGAGGACCTGCGCCAGGCGATCGCCACCGCCCTGGCCATCGTCAGCGCCCTGGGCCGCGTCCACGGCATCGACGCCCTGCCCACCGCCTTGTTCGACGCCCGCTACCACATCAACGTCGAAGCTGACCTCGGCCGCCTCACCTGAGCGTCGCCCAGGCCGCCCAGCGCCTGGGCATCACTCCCGGGGCGTGCGCCAGCGCATCGCCGCTAGCACCCTGGCCGCCCGCCGCGCCGGCCGCGCCTGGAACATCCCCTCCACCGCCCTCGCCTGAGCGCTGCCCGCCATGCCATATCCATCCGACTCGGAGTGAGTGGCGTTTTCGGACACTGGGGGATTCTGTTGTCCTTTGATCCGATGGGATGGAGTTACGTCTAGGGTGAAGTATTCTGGTGAGCTGCTAGGAGCAGGTTGTGCTCGAGGTCATGGAGAAGGGTTGGTGGGTGGCAGAGGTGGCGTCGTCTTATGATTTGGTGCCGTAAACAGTGCGCAACTGGATCGGCAAGTATAGGTGGGAACATGCCACTGAGGAAGACAGCAGGGCTGTTTTAGAATCAGCTGAGATCGCGAGACTGGGGAACGAGGTGCGCGGGCTGCGTCAGGGATGCGAGTTCCTAAAAAGCAGCGGCCTTTTTCGCGAAGGAACGGCGGTGAGTCAGCGGTACGAGCTTATCAATCGCGAAGAAGGCAGATATCCGATTGCTTCGATGTGCCGGTGGGTAGGCGTATCGAAGTCCAGCTACTACTCATGGCGTGACCGAGGGGACTCACAGTCGGAATCAAGGAGAAAAGAGCTTGGCGTGCTCATTAAGGCCGAGTTCGATGAACCAAGACGGCTGGTGCGGTTATCGGAGAATCGCCGCCATTTTGAGTCGGAAAGGGCACGATCGTCTGCCCCGGGCACGGTCCGATCAATCATGCGGTACCTGGGCCTCGTTGCCGCCCAGCCACGCCAAAAGTCCGCGCCACTGTGCCCGCCGGCGACGCCGGCACCCGACCGGACCTGGTGGGGCGCGACTTCAGCACCCGCTGCCCCTGGCGTGAAGCGGGTGGGCGACATCACCTATATCCGCACCTGGGCCGGGGTTCGTCTACCCGACAACCGTCCTGGACTATTGCACGAAGAAAGTGGTGGGCTATTGCATCGCCCGCCATATGAGCACCAGTCCGGTGTGCGACGCGATCAACATGGCCGTGCGCAACCGCCCCCACACTCCAGGTGGCGGCGATCTTTCATTCAGACCGCGGACCACAGTATACGTCGGATCAATTCTCCGAACATCTACGCAAGTATGGTATCCGCGCTTCGGTGGGCCGGACCGGTGTGTGTTGGGACAATGCCTGGGCCGAGTCATTCAACCCCACACCGGGGAACGAACGAGTACACCCCCCATGGTGTATCCCACGCGAGAACATGCCATCAAGGATGTCACGTCCTGGATAGAGCTGACATAACAATCACAAGCGGCTTCACTCAGGGCTCAGTTATCGCACTCCGAACGAAGTAGGAGCGCGAGCTACTGAGCTGCGAAATCGCAGCATGACCCACAAAACAAGCACAGTCCGAATAACATTCAGCACTCCACTGCCAGTATGCCGAAAGGCTGTCGTGCAGTCCCAGCCAGCGACAGCGAGCAGTTTAATACATACCAAAATTGGAGGCGCTATAACTCTCGTTAAATCGATATTGTCTCACCAGTTGTGTCCATTTCGCTTCGCCAAACTTAAAGTCTCTCTCGATTTTATACTAACGTTCTTAATGTGCTCAAATCAAGTTGAGCTTTTACAATGAGCGGATTTTCGTACACCGGAATGCCCCTAATTTGGAAAATGGTAGCAGAAGTCTACGCATCATTCATCTGACAGTCGTCGCTACTGGCTTTAGCTGGAAGTTACCTGATACTGGGTCATATTCTCCAACCTTAGCGATAATGTGCAGGTTCGTTCCGACGGGTACATTGCTCGGAGCGTTCTCGGGCGGAAAGTGAAAGTCATGGTAATTGATGTCGGATAGCTGGAATGCCGGACCTAGTGCGCTGTCCGGATCGTAGTCGCCCGCCGAAAGTAGGTAGTCGAAGCGGGTCTTGTAGGATCCGTGCGGTGCAACGCCGACCACGCAGCCGTCAAACTCGATGATCTGGCCCTGGTAAGTGGCGGCGAAGGCAGCGACCGAGGGGTCGAACGGATCTTTCAAGGTAAGCAGTGCTGCCAGATCAGCGTTGTTCTCCACCGTCAGGGTGGCTGGTGCGGTTGGTGTTGAAGGACTCGTCTCGGCGGCTTTGGATGGAGTCGCCGCTGCCTGCGTTGTGGTTTCACCGGAGGGCGCCCTCGTGGCAGACTGTTCAGGTGCGGGTGACGGCGACTCGTCTTCGGGGAAAGTGTGGTAGCGCACGATCACAGCCACAGCGGGATCGAAATGCTCGCCACTTTCGAATTCGGTATCGCCGGCAATTGAGATCTCTTCAACTTCGCCATCGGCGGTCAGCCAACCGATGATCAGGTCCGGTATCGGCTCGGTGGTCACGTTGGTGAACCCAGCCTCCTGGAACTGGGCGACGACATCTTGATAGTTCGCATCATCAAGCTGCGACGAAGAGAACGGCGGCTGCACCTGAACAGTATGGTCGCCATCACTACAGCCACTGACGGGAAATGCGACGAGTACAGCAGCGAACGCAGCACATGCACGCGCACGCAATAATGAACGGTGGGACATGAGGGTCTTTCCTTAGGGATAGAACTGTTGAAGCACTGGAGAGAACGCTACAAGATAGGCTACACCCGCATGCTCGTTGGGTTGATTGTCTCGTTGGTTCCGGTGGTAGGCATGTTGCGTGTCAGAGTTGGTGGCGGGACGGTTGTGTAGGTCCTGAAGGAGGATCGGGCGTGGGCTGACCACCATCGATCTCGGTGGGGGAAGAAGATCCTGATCGTGCTGGGCGTGCTGGCTGGGGAGGTCTCGATGGCTGAAGCGGCGTGCAAGGAGAAGATCAGCGAGCAGTCCATCGGACGGTGGAGGGCGGACTTCTTGAGTACGCCCAGGGCCCGCACCATGGGACGGCCCCACACGAACGTGTTGCGGCCAATGTCGAAGTTGTGCAGGGATCGCTCGGTCTGGGCGCCCCAGTAGCGGTTCGCGGGGACCTCGATCGTCCCCATGGAGTCGGACTCGGTGCGCGTCGTGGCGGACTGGTCGGGCGTCGTTGCATCAGTTGTCATGGAAGCAAGGCTATGCGCTCGGCGCGCCCGGAGTGCGCTGGCGGGCCCGTCAGGGCGGGGCGTCGGTCGGCTCGGGGACGACACATAGCTCACCGGGAGGGCCCGGCCGCAGGCGAACGCGCGGGCGGACGCGCAGTCAGGCGCGCGGCCAGTACGCGCAGGCGGTCGCGTACTCGCTCGTCCTCGGCCACGCCGTCGCCCGTGCGGCTGATCCTCTCATCGGCGTCGAGCAGGCGGGCCAGGACCTCCGCGACGGCCTCACCGGCCCGTGGCGCAACGGCCGCCGCGGCCAGCGATTCCGCCAGATCCAGGCCCGCATCCAGATTCCCCGGTCGCCCGCTCGTCACGCACGCCGCGACGAGCTCGGCCGCCTGCTCGGGCGTGCCCGGCCACCCGGTCATCGGCACGATGACGGTGGCGACCTGTGCGAGCGGACGGGCGCCCATCCACGAGGCCGAGTCGGCCGGGTCACGAAGGGTCACCTCGGTGAGCAGGCTCCGCAGACGGGCTGCGTCACCGGGGTCCAGCAGACCGGAGCGGTCCCACTGCACCGCCAGGGCGGCCGCGTCACCGGCGACCTCGTCGACGTCGCGGCCAGCGCCCTCGATCATGGCGAGGACCAGCGGCAGCTGCTCCGCCACCGGCTGTCCGGAGTCGACCCGGCGGCGGGCGGCTGCCAGCTGCCGGCCCTGCTTCGACCACGCCTGAGCCGTGGCACCGGGTCGTCTCGCCGGGGTCGGGGCGTCGCCCCAGGACGCCAGGATCCTGGCCGCCGTCCTCGCGGGAGGCCGATCCGCACGCACCCGTTCCAGGGCGGGGACCACGGAGGAAAGAAGGCTGGCTGGCCAGCGCTCGGCCCAGCCGCCCACGAGGTCGAGTACCGCCCCAACGGCATCGTCGGTGGCAGCGGGGTCGGTCAGGAGACCGGCGACGGCGTCCAGCAGCTCAGGTGTTGGCGCGGCGCCCGTACCCGCGAAGTCCCTCACGAACCCGGTCATGCCGTTCAGGCGCAGGTCGGAGGGGTTCGGGCGCGCCCGGAGCGCGGAGGCGAGCAGGCCGGCCCAGCGCTCGTCGCCCTGGAGGGCGAGGGCGTAGGCGGCGTCGGTGCGCGGCGTGCCCCGGTGGCGGCTCGGGCGCAGTGCCTCAGGGCGTGCTGCCAGGCGGGCCAGGGCATCGCGGACCTCCGGCCGCGAGCGCATGAGCCGCAGGGCGCCCACCATGGTGTCTGGGTCCGCGTCGGGGCGCTCCGCGAGCTCGAGCAGGCGCTCACGGGCCGACGGCGTGGCGCCACGCGACCTGAGGACCACCTCGGTGAGGGCCTCGATAACCTCCGTGCTCGCTCCACCGGCGTCGGCGGGCAGGGCGGTGAGTACTTCCGCGGCCAGTGGCGGGTCGGTGAGGGCGAGCCACATTGGCAACGAGGGGTCGGGGATGTCGTCCGTGAGCTCGTTGAGGCAGACGTCGGCGACGCCCAGCGCCGTGGACCAGCCAGCGGCCAGGGTGCGGGCGTCCTCCTTGCTCGCACGGCTGCCCGCCACGCGCCCGAGCAGGGCGCAGGTCCTGGCCTCGGGGGTGTCGGGGACGCCCAGGCCGTGGCGGCCCAGCACGAAGGCGGCGGCGCGGGCGATTGCCGCGTCGGGACCGCCCTCGGGGCCTGAGCCGGCGGACGCGAGCTCGCCCAGCACGGCGGCGCGCTGGGGGCCGAGCCGGGAGCGTCGGCCCTGAAGGAGGGTGAGGGCCTGGGCCGCGAGCGGGTCGAAGGAGCCGAGGCCAGCCAGCAGCGGGGCGAGGACGTCGACGGCCTCGTCGAGCCGGGCCTGGTACTCCCCGAGCCGGTCCTCGGCGCGCCGGTACCCACGCGGGTACGCCCGAAGGAACGCCAGGGCGGCACGATGCTCCTGGACGCACTGGCTGTAGTAGGCCACGAGGCTAAGGGCGCCGGTCGGATCCGCGCAGCGCCCTGCGGCGAGCAGGCGGGCGACCTCGAGGACGGCGGGCCCGGAGGCCGGGTAGAGGCTGCCCTGGTGGAGGACGGTGGAGTACAGGTCATTAAGAGCGTCGTCTGCGCGCTCCGGGTCGGTCAGGCCCTCCAGGGCCTCGGGCACCTCGGTGGCGGGCCCGTAGGCGCCGTCCAGCTCCGACCAGTCAACGCCCGCGGTGACCGCCCCAGGGTCCGTCTCAGGGCCTGCGCTTCCCCGGCTCCCAGCGTCTCCGGTGCTCTCAGTGCCCACCGTCGTCCTCCCCCGTGGTGCCGCCCGTGGTGCCGCGCTAATCACTTCCCAATGGTGGAGGCGTCCTCCCCCGTGGTGCCGCCCGACTGCTGCTAAATAGTGCGCGGTCACACTAGCAGCAGGAGGCCTGCCGTCCGCGGCCGCCCCGCCAGCCCGACCAGGACCCCAGGGTGAATGAGGCCTGCCGCCCGCGGCGGCCGCCCCTTGGACGCGGCCGCTCCCTGGACGGCGTCGGGCCCGGCGGGTGTCCAGGCTCATGCGCCCCCCGGTGCTGGCCTCCCTGAGGTGCGGGCCGGTCGCTCCTACACTCCGGGACCGTGACTACCCCCGCCCCAGTCCGTCCCCCAGGCCGTGTCCGACGTCTCCTGCGGCGCCCCGTCGCCGTGGCCGAGGCCGTCATCGCCCAGCGCACCGTGCACCTGGCCCCTGAGCCTCCCGGGGCCAGGTCCGGCGTCATCACCCCCGACGGCCGCGCCCTGCCCTCTCCCGGCACCGAGGGCGCCCTGCGCCTGGAGGCGGTCGGGGACTCCCTGGTGGCCGGCTCCGGGGTGGACAGCCAGGGCCAGGCCCTGACCCCGCGTATCGCCCGCCTCCTGGCCGCCGGCACCGGTGAGGACGTGGCCTGGTCCACCCACGCCCGGCTCGGCTCGACCATGCGCCGCGTCCGGTACCGGTTCCTGCCCGAGGTGGACCAGGCCGACGTCCTGCTGGTGTGCGCCGGCTCCAACGACCTCCTGGCCCGCCGCTCCCTGGCGGAGTGGGAGGAGGACCTCGAGGCCGTCCTGGACGACGCCGCCGGCCGCGCCCGGCACGTGGTGGTCTGCTCCGCCGGGCAGCTCTACCGCAGTCCCGTCCTCATGCGGACCCTGCGCCGCGTGCTGCGCGAGTGGACGGACGCCCAGACGGAGGCCTCCGCGGCCATCTGCGCGCGCCGCCGCGTCCTCTACGTCGACGTGGCCCACTGCGACCTCGCCGAGGGCTTCTGGGCCCAGGACGGATTCCACCCCTCCGCCGCCGGCTACGAGATGGCCGCCAGCATGGTCACCGAGCCCATGCTCAGCGCCCTGGGCGCCACGCGGACCGGCTCGCCCCTCCGCCAGGAGCACTAACCAGCCGCGCCCTCCTACCCCGCCCCCGGCCCTGTCACACGAGCGTCACAGCGGGAACACACTCCTCCGGCGTAGCCTGCACCCAGTGTCAGCCTGATCAGGGAGGGAACCACCGTGAGCACGTCCGCGACCGCCTCGGCCGCGCCCTCCTACCCCGCCGGTCCCTCCCCCGCGCCCCGTCGGCGCCGCTGGCACCTGGAGGACTACGTCCTGGTGGCCTCCTGCCTGGGGTTCGTGGTCTGGACCGCCCTGGTGGGCGCGGGCGCCACGGGCTGGCTGGACCACCTGCGCCCATCCCGGCTGGCTCCCCGGTCCGTCCCGGGCCAGATCTACGAGGCGGTCTCCCTGGCCACCCACCCGGTCATTGTCTTTACGGCTATCGGGGTGGCCGCCCTGGTGGCCTACAAGCGTCGGATGCGGCGTCTGGCGGTGGCGCTGGCGGCCACATTCATTACGCCTGCCGTGGGGACGGCGGTGAGCATGTGGCTCAGCCGCACCCGACCGGCGTCGGCCTTTGCCGACTCCATCTCGCACCAGGGCTACGCCTACCCGGCCGCGCACGTGGTGGCCGTGACCATTGCCTCGTGGGTGCTGGTGACCCTGACGCGGGCACAGCGGCGACCGACCTCCAATATCTGGGCCGGGTCCCTCCTGGGGGTGCTGGTGGTCCTGGCCACCTGCGCCAGCCAGTGGCTCATGGGCCTGAGCCGGGTCTCCGACATCCTGGGCGGCCTCCTGCTGGGCTCGGCGGGTGCCGCGGCGGCCCTGCGTATTGGCGGCATCCAGGCGATCCTGGCCTCCTGGGGGCACCTGGGGCTGGCCAGTCGTGCCGTGGACCGGCGCGCCGCCATCATCCTCAACCCCACCAAGCTCGACGACCTGTCCCTGCTGCGGCGCCGCGTGGACTCCGAGGTCCTGTCGGCGGGCTGGCGGCCTACCGTGTGGCTGGAGACGACGGCGGAGGACCCCGGTCACGCGGCCGCCCGTGCGGCCCTGGACGCCGGGGTGGACCTGGTGCTGGTGGCGGGGGGCGACGGGACGGTGCGGGTGGTGGCCTCCGAGCTGGCTGGCACGGGGGTGTCCATGGCGCTGCTGCCCTCGGGCACCGGCAACCTCCTGGCCCGTAACCTCTCGGTCCCCCTGGACACCGACGCCGCCCTGCGCCTGGCGCTGACGGGCCGGCCGCGCCGCATTGACGTGGTCACGGTGAGCACCGACGCCGGTACCCCGGGAGCTGGTCTGCCGGAGTCTGGCCTGCCAGGGGACGGTCTGCCGGGGAACAGCTCCACTGAGGCGGCGGGCAGCCTGGGCGCCCAGGTCCTAAGCACCCCGGGCCCTTGGGAGGCCGACGCCCCCGGCCCCCGGGTCACTGCGGTGACCAGCGCTGAGGGGCCCGGGCTCGCGGGGCCCGGCACCGAGGAGGCTGGTCTGGCCGGTACCGCCGGAGCGCCGGGGACCGCCGCCTCCCCCGCCTCACGGCAGCCTCCCGGGGCTCCGGAAGCTGGCACCAAGGGGCCCGGCACCGCTGAGGTGCCGGACGCCTCCCCGCCCCAGGTCGTGGCCCCCCACCTGAGTCCTGCGGCCGACGGGGCCACCCGTTTCGCGGTCATGGCGGGGCTGGGCCTGGACGCCCAGATTATGGAGGACACCAATGACGGACTGAAGAAGGTCATCCGCGCGGGCGCCTACGCGGTGGCCGCGGTGCAGAACGCGGTCCCGGACCCCTTCACCCTGACCCTGCGCATTGACGGCGGGGAGCCGACCACGCACCAGGCTGTCATGGCCCTGGTAGGTAATGTGGGGACGATCACGCGCGGCATGACGCTCTTCCCCCGGGCTGTGCCCGACGACGGGGTGATCGACCTGCTTCTGGCCAACCCGTCCCACGTGGTCTCCTGGGCCAAGCTGGGCACGGGCCTGCTGACGGGCATGGACGTGGAGGGACTGGACTTCTTCCGGGCGCGCAGCATTGAGATGACCCTGGACCGCCCCGTGCCCTTTGAGCTCGACGGCGACACCGCCGGGGTCACCCGCCACCTGGCCGTCCGCGTGGAGCCCGGGGTCCTGTCGGTCATAGCTCCCTGAGGCAATACGGGAGCCGGGTCAGGGCGGGTCCCAGTCATAGCCCGGACTAAGGCACCGTCCGCCCCTACTCGCAGCCCGCACCCGTGTCCTGCCAGTCATAGCCCGGATCGCGGGAATCCAGGCAGGTTCTGGTCCGTGCCAGCAGCCAGGGCAGTTTTACCTTGGTACTGTCAGGTTACGGTAAAGCGTGTTTGACTTGTCAGTATGGAGGCCTTTCCGTACAAGTTCCTGCCGGATAGCAGAGCGGAGGCGCCTGCGGGGTGGGGGCACCTGCCTATACTCCACTCGCCTCTTGCGGGCCCGCTGCCCGCCGCTCCTAGACCGTGAGGATGCTGCTCATGACCCCCCCCCCAGCGATTCCCTGACCACTGACTACTACCAGGAGCTCGGCCTGGACCAGGACGCGCCCGTCTCGGAGATTCAGGACCGGCTCACGGTCCTGGAGGCGCAGAACCGCAGTCGCGCCGTCTTCAAGAACGCCCAGGGGGAGAGCGCGCGGCGCAGCCTGGCGTGGATCGCCGAGGCCAGGCAGATCTTTGCCACCGAGGACTCCAAGGACGAGTACGACATCCGGCTCCGCCGCAGGCCCGCCCAGGTCGACTGGACCGGTCGGGCCTGGAGATACTACCACGCAGGTGACTACGGCCCGGCCCGGATTGCCGCCCGCAAGGCCCGGGAGGCCGCCCCCTCCGACCCCAGACCCTGGGTGGTCTCCGCCTGGATTGAGCTCGCCGAGGACAATAATAAGCAGGCCAAGGCCTATGCCAACGAGGCCCTTATTGCCGACGAGGACAAGAGTGCCGTGGTAGACATCCAGGAGGTCCGCGGCGTTGCATTCGAGAGCCTAAACTATCGGAGCAAGGCGGCCAGCTGCTACCGGCAGGCCCTCAAGTACGCCCCGGACACCTACAAGGGCCAGCTCTACCTGCGCCTGGCCAGGGTCCTCAGCTCCGACGAGTCCATTGACGCCTGCCTGGAGGCCTACGCCCTGGCCGACAACCTCGGGTCCGACACCAGGGAACGCATTAACCAGATAGTGGGACACGAGATAACATACCTCCACTCGCGAGACCTGAAAAGCCTAAGAGGAAAAGTAAACGCCCGCAACCTTCCGACCAGGGACAGGACAATGCTGCTCGGCATTATTGCATCGTGCATGCGGGCATGCGAGCTCGAGGCCCAGGGAGACGAGCTCAACCGCCTTGCCGATAAACTGAGGGATCAGCCTAAACCTTCTGACGACGACCATGATTTTCTTAATTTTTTTGGTGCTATTTCTTTCTATTTGACGCTATTTGCAGCAGCGGGGCTCTTTGTTGCTATATTTCTGGCCGATATATCAGTTCCTTCCGGTCTACTAGTATTTTTTGCAATAAACACACTTTTTTTCATGTGGTTCATCTATCGCAGTTTGCAGGACGACCGTCGCAAAAAAGCCTACGAACACGATCAGGAAAGGTCTCGCATCACCAGAGAGCAGGCTTCAGCTGCCAAGGAAGAAGCTTGGAAGATCATAGGAAGCATTCGCGACTAGCCCCAACCGACCCCAGGAATAGGTGGCACGACCATGCCCGTAGCAGACCAGGTCAGCCTGGGCGGGGCCGGTATTGACCTCATTGGGCGGGGCAACGTCTGGGTGGAGGACTCCGTCCTGGACGGGGCCTCGCAGGCGGTGGCCCAGGCGCTCATCGCCCTGGCGCTGGGCGGGACCACGCCCGGCCAGCTGGAGGTCATCGTCCTGGACGACTCGCTCACCGGCGTCGCCTCCCCCTTCCAGGACGTCAACGGCGGCGGCCAGAAGATCCTGGACGTCCTGCCGGGGCGCGACGACCTCCTGGCCACCCTGGCCTACCTCAGGGCCCACATCCAGGGCGTCAACAACGTGGTCCAGGGGCGCGCCCCCTGCCTGCTGGAGTTCCGCAGGCAGGTGGACTACCCCGTCGAGAGCTTCAAGCTGGTGGTGCTCGCCGCCGACTTCTCCCTGCTGCCCGAGCGGATCCAGAACGAGGTCGCCGTCCTGCTCAAGGCCGGGCCCCGGGCGGGGGTCACGTTCCTCATCCACTCCATGTCCATGGGGGTCAACGAGTTCCTCACCGGCATGTGCACCCACCTCACCTGCCAGGGCACCACCGTCCTGGACGCCTCCGGCAGGCGCCTGGGGCGGGTCCCGGCCCCGGACGCGCAGGAGCTCATCGGCGTCGCCCAGCAGGTCGCCCGCCAGGTGGGCACCACCCCCATGGCGCCCATCGCCTTCAGCACCGTCCAGGACCTGACCCGCCCCTGGAGGGCCTCCAGCGCCGACGGCATCACCTTCTCCCTGGGACGCTACGGCCTGTCCCGGGTCGAGGTGACCCTGGGCGACGAGGTCAACCAGCGCCACAACGTCCTGGTCACCGGCGCCGTCGGGCAGGGCAAGTCCAACCTGGTCTCGGTCATCGTCCACAGCCTGTGCCAGCGCTACAGCCCCGACGAGCTCGAGCTCTACCTGCTGGACTTCAAGGAGGGCGTCACCCTCAAGCCCCTGGCCCCCAACGGGCGGGGCGAGTTCCTGCCCCACGCCCGGGTCCTGGGGCTGGACGCCGACCGGGAGTACGGGGTGCACGTCCTGCGTCACCTCCTGCGGACCTACAGGCGGCGCATGGCCCGCTTCAAGGAGACCGGCGTCCAGTCGATCCGCCAGTACCGCGCGCTCCGCCCGGCCCGCACCATGGCCCGCATACTGGTGGTCATTGACGAGTTCCAGATGCTGTTCGCCGACAACGACTCCCTGGCGCGCGAGGCGGCGGACCTGCTGGTGCGCTCGGTGCGCCTGTTCCGGGCCGCGGGTATTCACCTCCTGCTCGCCTCCCAGACCATCGGCGGGGACATGGCCCTGGCGGGCTCGGCCGGGGACGGCCTATTCAGCCAGATCCCCGTACGCATCGCCCTGAAGAACTCCCTGACCGAGTCCCACGCCACCCTGGGGGTGCGCAATGACGCGGCCACCCACCTGCGCGCCCGGGAGGCCATTGTCAACTGCGACTACGGGGCCCTGGACGCCAACCGGAAGGTGACTATCGCCTACGCCGACGAGGAGGCCCTCACTCCCCTGCGCGCGCACTGGTGGACGCTGGCGGCTGGCCGCTACCAGGCCCCCGAGGTGTTCAACGGGGAGGCGCCCGTCACCATTGACGCCGACCTGCCGGGCCTGCGCGGGGCCCGGGTGCCCACGCTCCTGCTGGGGCACCGCGTCGAGGTGGGAACCCCCGTGGAGGCCGTGGCCCTGGAGCCCGGGCTGGGGCGCAACCTGGCCGTCGTCGGCCCCGGGGACCAGGTGGCGGTGCTGGTGGCCGCCGCGCGGGCGGTCCTGGCCACATCCCCCGCCGGCCTGCTGACCGTCCTGCTGCCCCGGGGCCTGCCCGAGCCGGACCGGGAGGCCGTCCGCGCCCTGGAGGAGGAGTCCTCCCGGGTCGGCTGGCAGACCCGCGCTATCCCGGCCGACGAGGTCAGCGCCTGGGTGGACGAGGCCCTGCTACGCCCACATGCCCGCGGCCTGCTCCTGGTGCCGCACTGCGAGCGCCTGCGCGAGGTCCCGGCGTCCCTGGGGGAGCTGCTGCGCGCCCTGCCCCTGGGCGGCACCCACGTCCTGGCGGGCTGGAGCAAGCTGGAGGCGTTCAACGACACGGTGGGCTACGGCGGGGAGAGCTCCTTCGACGTCCGTCTGGCCCTGGGGCTGGACGCCCAGTCCACCCGCCGCCTCATGAACGACCCGGTCCTGGAGTGGCATCCGCGGGCCAACCGCGCCCTGGCCTGGGACGTGGCCGAGACGGCCGCCCCCGTCGTCGTCATCCCCTACACCCGAGCAGAGGAGTAGCCCGTGTCCCTCATGGACGTCATTAAGACCGTCACCGCCATCCAACGCCAGATCGAGGAGCAGCAGGCCCTGCTGGACGGCTTCAGCCGCAGCAACCGCGACAACATGGACACCGTCCGCTCCTGGCTGACCGGCAGCGCCCAGGGCCGTGACCAAAGCATGCTGGCGGCCCTGGAGCAGGCCGAACGCTCCCTGGAGACGGCCCAGGGCGCCCTGGGCCGGGCCAAGGACGCCTCCCAGCACGTGACCACCCTGTAGGAGGGAAGGACAATGAGCGACTCGCTCCAGGACGTCATTAACGCAGCCTACCGCATTGGCGACTCCACCCGGGACGTCTGCGACCGGTCCCGCAGCAGCGCCGACAGGCTGGCCCGGCTCGGCCAGGAGCTGGCCGTGGTCACGCGCCCCTCCCGCTCCGGCGGCGAGGCCGCAGCACAGACCATGGAGGCGGTCCGGGCCGTGCGCCAGGCGGTGGTGGCCCTAGGCGCCCTCCGGCGTGAGGTAGACACCTTTGTCAGCGCGGCCCGGCAGTAGCCATGCCCTGGGTCACCAACCCCGCCAGGGAGAGGCTCAGGCGCAGCGCTATAGCCGCGCTGTGCGAGGCCGAGTTCCGGGTCCGCTGCGCGCTCAGCGCAACCGAGGAGGTCGTCTCCAGGACCACCGCCGAGGTGCAGGGGACCGCCCTGGGGGAGCAGCCGCTCCGGGCCTGCCGCTCAGCCCTGGCCATCCAGTCCGAGGCGCTGGGTCACCTGGCCAGGGCGCGCGCCCTGGCCCACGAGATCAGTACCCAGGAGTGGGTCGACGAGGACGAGGAGGACACGTGACCAGCACCCTGAGTGAGTCCCTCTCCGAGCTGGGTGCCTGCCTGCAGCTGGTGCAGGGGGGCCGGGGCGCCCTGGTCCTGCTCGACGAGGCGCTGGTCCACATCGACCAGGCCCGGTCGGATCTGGCCGCGCTGGAGGCGGGTGCCGGAGGCGGGCCTGGCACCTGGGGAGCGGCCGGTGACACCGGGAGGGGCGGTTCTACCGGGCAGGAGGAGGGTGCCGCCCTGCAGGAGGCCGACGCCGCCCGCGACCAGGTGTGCAATGCCAGTGCGGGCGCCCTGGGCGACTACTGCCGTGGCGTCGAGGCACTGGTCGAGCACCTGCGGGCCTAGGGCTGGCACCCGGGCCGGGCCTGGGTCGGGGACACCGCAATGCGAGCACCTACGGGGCTGGCGTCTGGCGGCTCCCGTCTGGCGTCTGGCGGAACATTTTGTGCAGAAGGTAACCGATTGCGCAGAAAGTAACGAATCTAGGTTACTTTCTGCACAAAATGTTACCCTGTGCGCAAAATGTTCCTCTGTGCACGGGGAGGCCCATGGGCTACCCCAAGGTGCGCCTCTAACGCTCCCCTGCGATCAGCACCCCGGGGCTGAGGCCAGCAGAGACGAGCGGCTGGCAGGTTCCCTTGCGTACTCAGGGAACCCGCTTAATGGGACCATAGGCACGGCCGGTTATCTCACCCCAGGACGCCCCAGGGACGTCTGCTTGCCGAGACCCACGGTCCAGATGGCGCCCTCGCGATTCCCGCGCACTCAGGCCCGCTACCAACGACCTCGCCAGCACGCATCCTCGACGTCCTGCCCAGTGCGGCTGGCTCCGCCCGCACCCCAGCCTGCCTGCCCAGGCTGGGGTGCGTGTGTCGCTCACCCGCAGCTCATGTCGGCTCGCGCAGGCTGGGACGTTACGTGTCTCGCATTCGCAACCTGCCACCCGGGTCGGTCTGCGGGTTGGGTGTCGGGTCATTTCGGGGCGGCGTAGTGGTTTGTGGTGCAGAGTTGCACATTCATCTTGGGGATGCTGGCGGGGTGCTGGCGGTATTCCAACGGTTTCTCGGCATGGGAGGTGGCCGGGGCAGGGATGAATGTGCAACGGCGTCCTCGTTGCACATTCATCCCTGTTTTGGGACCATACCTGGTTAGCGGACCCGCATGATTCCGCCGATTTTTGATCGGTGATTGTAGAATGAATGTGCAACTCGGTCTTGGCGCACCGTCGGGGTCGTGGCGTCCTGGTGTCCGCACGTCGTGAGGGCGGGGGTCTTCCGGAGGGGCTGGTCTCGTGGTGCGGTTCCACGAGTTTCTGTACCGGCCCTGTGGCCGGGCCTGGGTCGGGGACACCGCAATGCGAGCACCTACGGGGC
>ERZ773009.727-NODE-727-length-23958-cov-11.880810_pt1 | contig 23958 bp, 19 predicted proteins | sample MGYA00580663_ERZ773009 | MGnify/ENA primary metagenome ERZ773009 (study PRJEB29015, sample SAMEA2737969) | human oral metagenome | biome: human oral; feature: human-associated habitat; material: dental | place: China | collected 2026 ... | reverse complement strand
TCCGTCGAAGACCATCTTCGAATATACACACCGTCGGTGGGTGCCTACCTGTTTCGAGGAATTGGGACGTTCGTGGTCGTTGCTGTGCTGTTCCCGCCTGCCCGGTTCCTCGGGGCCGCAATCGTGGGGATTGCGATGGTGGTCGTGGAATGTGTCGTCTATCAGATCGTCTGGGCAATCCATCTTCGTCGACTGCGTCGCAAGTATCCGAACCGCCCGCATCGGTGAAGAATGGTGCCGCAAGGCATCATTCTCGCCCGCGCGTAGAGGTATCGCGGCGCCGCGATACCTCTACAGCGACGGCAGATGCGGCAGGTGGCTTCCTCTGTCAACGAACGAAGAAAAGATATACGATTTACATGAGGCATGGTGGGATGCGGGATCAGCAAACCGCAATGCGGTCCTATGGGGCAGAATTCGGATTCGGCTCCACATTCGTTTCCTCTCGGGTGCTGATAAATGAATGCCGTGTGAGGGGAGCTGCACGCGTTACCGGCCGATCGTGGCCGGAGTTCTGGGTCCCCGGTGGAGTGATCCTTGTTGCCGGAGCAGGTATCATCGCATGATGGGAAGGAGATGGAAGTACTGGGATGGTTCCATCAAGGGCCATCTGTGGAACAAAACCTCGGTGAAGCTGTATCTGTTCCAGGGGATCGGGGTATTCCTGATCTGCGTTTTTCTGTATCCGCGTTCCCGTTTCATCGGGGCCGCCGCCCTCGCTGTGGGGTTCGTGGCCGTCGACCTCATCGCCCAGGTCATTCGCGTCCGCCGACTGCAGCGCCGGAAACTCCAGGAGGTCGAGGGGCATCCGAACCAAGCCCCGTGACTCCTGCTGAAACGCGTGGGGGGACGGGCGTGATGGCAGGCATATGGGGCTCTTCCCAAACGAGGGTGTGGGTAGGGGTTCCGGCGTGGCTGCTGGGTGAGGGGGTCGAGGCCTCCCGAGGATGGAAGCTCTCACACCACTCATCTGGAAGACCTCGACGTGTCCAACGCTACCTTCAGCGCGCCTGATCTGACCATGTTCTGCCGGCTTGACGGACTCGGGTTGAAGGTGACCGGTTAACACGTGACTTCAGGCCGCCGAGGGGCTCGGTGTCGCATGAGACACCGCCAACGATGCGATCATCGCTGAAGGCAAGCGGGTGTTGATCGATTACCCTGCTCGGTTCTACGGGGTCACCGTGCTGGGGGTCGATGAGCATTGCTGGCGTCACACCTGCGGTGAGGCCGCCAGGACCCACCGGCTCACCCGCGGGGCCCTGCACTATGAGGTCCACCTCGCGCCGCACGACGTCCCACACGGGGGGCACGTTCTGCCGCTCGTCGACCAGGACGGAGCCTCAAGCCGGGTCAGTCGCTGTGGGCCGGCCCGCAGGGCGCTCACCGGGCCTGGCGGGCAGACCCCTGCGCCGTTCTACGCATGGTGAGACCGAGCTGCTGGCCCGCACCCGCCAACCCGAAGATAGATTAGTCTTGCCTAAAAGAGTATTCGGATGGGTGGAATCTGCTGCGCTCGTCCCGGTGAAGCTCTGGCTTCGCCGTCCCATCGAGACCGCACGATCCAGCGCGATCACCCGCGTCCGTCTCGTCGGGCCACCACGACGATCCTCGTGAAGATCCACCTACCAACACACTCTCCGCGATTTGTTGCCCAAAACTTGGACCAAACCGGTTCCGGAAAGGACCAGCCCCGTGCTGCGACGCTGCCTGAGTCTCTTGTTGCTCGCCGTGCTGAGCCTGGCCGCCGCGTGCAGTTCCGCGTCCAGCGCGCCCGAGATGCCCTCGGCCAGCCCGGCCGAGGCGGGTTCGATCAGCCTGTCCGGGGACTCCTTCCCCCTCACCGTGACCGATACCGCCAAGCGGAGCGTGAAACTGGAGAAACGTCCCGAACGGGTGGTCTTCCTCTCCGGTACGCCCCTCAACATCTGGTACGACGCGGGCGGCACCGCGGTCGGACGCCCCGAGCTCACCGGCAACCTCCGCCTCGCCAGCGAACACGCCGAGAAGATCATGGCGCTGCCCTCGGTCGGCTTGCCCTACGCCACGGACACCGAGGCCGTGGCGGCACTCAACCCCGACCTGGTGGTCGGCATCGAAGGAGTCCACGACTCGGCCGCCGCGGCCTACCAGAACCTGGGGATCGCCACCGTGCTGCTGCGGGTCCGTTCCCACCGCGACCTGCAGCAGGTCTACCGCGCCTTCGGGGTGCTCGGCGGCAACCCGGAACTCGCGGGGCAGCGCCTCGCCGCCATCGACGCGCGCTACAGCGAGATCCTGGCCAAGGCCCCGAAGAAACCGCTGTCGGTGGCCATCCTGTTCGTCACCGCCGACACCATCTCGGTGAAACTCGACAACAGCATCGCCGGGCAGATGGCCAACGACCTCGGCCTCACCAACATCGCCTCGGGCGCGACCCCCGACAACCCCGGGTCGGAGACCACCCCGCTCGACATCGAGTTCATCGTCGCCCGGCAGCCTGACCACGTGCTGGTCACGTCCATGGTCGGCAACAACGACCTCGCCCGGCAGACCCTCCAGACCCAGCTTGACCAGAACCCCGCCTGGAAGGCCATCGATGCCATCCGGGAGGGACGCATCAGCTACCTCCCACAGCAGTACTTCCTGTTCAACGCCGGGCCCTACTACGACGACGCGCTCGCCTACCTGGCCGCCACGGTCCACCCGGAGGTTTTCGGCGCCCCGGTGGAGCCCTGATGGCGGTCGCGGCCGTCCATGCCCAGCCGGGCCTGCGGGAACGCACCTGGTACCGGGCCCTGGTCTTCGCCGGTCTCGGCGTCCTGCTGCTGGCCGGGATGCTGTTCGCGATCGGCAGCGGCACCCTGAGCCTCAGCCCGGGCCAGGTCGCCGCCGCGCTGACCGGCTCCGGGGACGTGCAGTGGCAGCGGGTGGTGTGGGACATCCGGTTGCCCCGCATGCTGGTGAGCACCCTGGTCGGCATGAACCTGGCCACCTCCGGGGCGATCCTGCAGGCGGTGATGGGCAACCCGCTGGCCGACCCCGGGATCATCGGGGTGTCGTCCGGGGCTGGGCTGGCCGGGATCTCGGTGCTGTTGGTCTTCCCGCAGTATCAGGGGCTGGTTCCGCTGGTCGCCTTCCTCGGCGCCATGGCGGCCGCGATCGTCATCTATGTGCTGGCCTGGCGTGGCGGCATCCAGCCGATCCGGGTGATCCTCGCCGGGGTCGCGGTCTCGGCGCTGTGCGCGGCCGGGATCAGCGCCGTCATGGTGCTGTTCTCCGACCGGATCCAGGGGGCGCTGATGTTCATGAACGGCGCCATGACCCTCAAGGGTTGGTCCGAGTGGCAGCAGCTGTGGCCCTATTCGGTGGCCATGCTCACGGTGGCGCTGTTCACCGTGCGGCGGCTGGACGTCATCGTGCTCGGCGACGACGTCGCCCGCGGCCTCGGCATGAACGTGCAGGCCAACCGCCTGGCCCTGACGGCGGTCGCGGCCCTGCTCGCGGCGAGCGCCGTCAGCGCCGTGGGCCTGCTGGGCTTCGTCGGCCTGATCGTGCCCCACATCGTGCGCCTGGTCGTCGGCACCAGCCACGCCCTGCTGATCCCCGGCTCGATCGTCCTCGGGGCCGCCCTGGTCACCATCAGCGACACGGTCTCCCGGACGCTGTTCAGCCCGGTCGAGATCCCCGTCGGGATCATGATGGCGGTGCTGGGCGTCCCCTTCTTCCTGTTCCTGCTGCGAAGGGCCCTGTGATGACGGCGCGGATCAGCGCCCGCGGGCTGCGGCTCAGCCTGGGCGGCAGGCGCATCCTGGACGGCATCGACCTCGACTTCGCACCGGGCCGGGTGCACGGCATCCTCGGGCCCAACGGCTGCGGCAAGACCACCCTCATCCGGGCCCTCAGCGGCGCGTTGCGTCCCGACGCGGGGGAGGTGCGCCTCGACGACGCTCCCATCCGGGCGCTGTCCCCCGCGGGTCTCGCCCGGGTGATGGCGGTCGTGTGGCAGGGCGGCCAGGTCAGCGGCGACGTCACGGTGCGGCGCCTCATCGGTTACGGACGCTACGCCTATCTGCCCTGGTGGCGGCTGAACCCCTCTGGGCGCGACCCCGCGATCGAGGAGGCCATGGCCGTCACCGGGGTCGCCCACCTGTCCCACCGGCTGGTGGCGTCCCTGTCGGGCGGCGAACGGCAACGCGTGTGGATTGCCATGGCCCTGGCCCAGCAGCCGAAGGTGCTGCTGCTGGACGAACCCACCACCTACCTCGACATCGCCCACCAGCTCGATGTGCTGGAGCTGATCCGCGACCTGAACCAGCGCAGCGGTCTCACCGTCATCACGGTACTGCACGACCTGGCCCAGGCCGCCCGCTACTGCGACCGCTGCGTCGTGATGGGCGAGGGCCGGGTCCGGACGGACGGCGTCCCGGCCGAGGCGCTGTCCGCCGGTCAGATCGAACGAAACTTCGCCGTGAACGCCTGGGTCACCACCGACCCCAGCGCCGGCCATCCGGTGATCGTCCCGCGGCACCGGGTGAGCGCGGCGCCGCCGGAGAACCGGGAAACGGAAGGAGCACCATGAGGATCGTCGCGATCACCCACTACCCGGGTGCACTGCGTTGTTTCATCGACACCGCCGCCCACCTCGACCACGCGGTCCCCGGTTGGGGCAGCCTCACGCTGTTCGACTCCGCCCAGCCCCTCGGCGACGCCGACGCCCTCGCCGGGGCGGTCTCGTCCGCCGACGCGGTCATCGTGGACCTGATGCGCTCCGACCCGGCCTGGCAGGACGCCCTGGCGCCGATCCTGGACGGATACCCGGGCCACCTGCTGCCCTTCGGCATGCAATTCGCCGGCCAGACCCGGCTTGGCCAGTTCCGGCTCGCTCCCGGGACGATGCCGCCGATGATGCTGGGCGCACCCCCCGCCCCGCCCCGCGGCGTGGACGACTCCCAGGCCCGGCGGGACGCGATGACCTTCTCCCGGCTCGCCCGCGCCTACCGGACGATGCGCGGCGGCGACGCCCTGTTCGTGCTCGGCACCCTGCTGCGCGACTACGGTGACCTGCCCGGCCTCGACGTCCCCGAGCCGAGCCCCCAAACCCCCGGTGTGCACCTGGCCGACCCGGCCACCCGGGCCCGCTACGCCAGCGCCGAGGACTACCTCGCCGCCCACCCGGGGCCGGAGGGACGCCCCGTCGTGGCACTGCTGTACAACGGGGTCAGCTACCCCACCGACCCCGAACCCGTCGCGGCCAGGCTCGCCGAGGCGCTCTCGGGCGACGCCTGGGTGCTGCCGGTCGCGATCGAGACCGACGCCGCGAGCGCGGTCGACCGGATCCTGGAACTGTGCGCCACCCCCGGCCTCGAACCTGACCTCGTGGTGACCCTGATGAGTTTCCGGTTCGGTGCCGGCCCCACTGGCGGTGACGCCGACCACGGCGTCGCCGCCCTCAACCGGCTGGGCGTGCCCTACCTGTCACCGATCCTGCTGACCCGCACCACCGCCGAGGAGTGGCTGCACCACTCCAACGGGCTGGGGCCATCCGAGGTGCTGGTCTCGGTGATGCTGCCCGAGTTCGACGGGGCGATCAACCAGATCCCCATCGCTGCCATGACCCCACCCCGGCACGACGCCCGCCACCGGGTCGACACCGCCGAACTGCAGGTCGTCGACGAGCAGCTCAACCGGCTGGTGGGGCGGGTCCGGGGGCTGCTGCGGCTGCGGGGCCTGGCGAACGCCGACAAGCGGGTCTGCCTCATCGGATACGACTACCCGGCCGGGGAGGGCAACCTGCTGGCGGCCTCGCAGCTCGACGTCGCCGAATCCATCGCCGCGATCCTGGCCGAACTCCACCGGACGGGCTACCGCACCCAGCCGGTGACCGCCGCCCGGCTGCGCGCCGACCTCATGGCGGGCCAGGTCAACTCCCCCGCCTACCTCACTGAGGTGCAGCCGCTCACCTACCCGCACCGGCAGGCCCAGGCCGACCTCGGCGACCACCAGGCGTGGGACGAGGTCACCCGGGCCTGGCCAGCGGACGGGCCGCGTCCCATGGTCGATTCTGACGGGGACTACCTGATCCCCCACGTCGAGTACGGCAACGTGCTGGTGGGCGTCCAGCCGGGGCGCGCCCCTGAGGTGGACGACGCCCTGGCCCACGACAACACCGTCCCGCCGCACCCCCAGTACCTGGCCTACTACACCTGGCTGCAGCACGTGTGGCGGGCCGACGTGATCGTACACGTCGGCACCCACGGCACGCTGGAGTTCCTGAAGTCGAAGGAGAACGCGGTCAGCGTGCACGATTTCCCCGACCTCATGGTCGGCGACATCCCACACGTCTACTTGTACTACGCGGGCAACCCGGCCGAGGCGCTGCTGGCCAGGCGTCGCTCCCACGCGACGCTGGTCAGCTACCAGCCGCCCGTCATGACCTCCGGCGGGCTGCACGACGAGCTGGAGGAGCTGGCCGAGGCCCTGGCCGCCTACCGGCGCAGCCACGCCATGACCCCGCAAAGCAGCGAGGATCAGCTGGCCGACCTCAGGCAGCGCGCGGAACGGGCTCACCTGCCCACCGACCCCGACCAGCTGGAGGGCGAGCTGGAGCGGCTGCGCGCCCAGCTGATCCCCCTGGGGCTGCACGTCTTCGGCAGCCACTGGGACGCCGGCGAGGTGGCCTACATGGTCGCCGGGGTGATTGGAAACGGGGTGGGCGACCTGGCCCCCGGGTACGAGCTGATGGCCGCCGCCGACGGGCTGGACGCCGAACGCATCCACCGCCTCAATGAGGCCGAGATCGCCCGCTACGACGAGGCCGCCAAACGGCTGGTGGAGATGGCGCTGACCAGCCAGGCCCCGGCCGCGGACCTGGCCGGGGACGAGACCTCCCAGGCCGTGATCGTCCGGGCCCGCGAGCTGGCGCTCCGGTTCGCCGCCAACCAGGAATGGGAGTTCCTCCATCGCGCCTTGTCCGGACGCCACGTGGAGGCCCGGCTCGGGGGAGACGCCATCCGCAACCCCGAGGTCCTGCCCAGCGGGGCCTCCCTCTACCAGTTCGACCCCCGGCAGGTGCCCAGCGCGCTGGCCGCCCGCCGAGGGGCCGAGATGGCGGCCCAGGTCGTCGAGGTCTACCGGGACGGCCACGGCGGCGCCTGGCCATCCTGCGTCGGGCTGGTGCTGTGGGGGCTGGAGACGACCCGGACCCACGGCGAGACCTACGCCCAGGTGATGTCGCTGATCGGGGTGCGCCGGGCCCCGTCGCGGCGTCCCGGCCTGCCCGGCTGGGAGGTCATCCCCCGCGAGGAGCTGCCCGGGCCGCGGGTGGATGTGGTGGTCACGATCTCCGGGTTCTTCCGGGACCTGTTCGGCACCCTCGTCGAGGAGCTGGACGACATGTTCGCCACGGTCGCCGCGCTCGACGAACCGGACGAGATCAACCCGATCGCGGCCAGGACGAGGCAGCTTCGCCAGCACCTGCTGGACGGCGGGATGACCGAGTCCGAGACCCGCGAACTCAGCCACGTCCGGGTCTTCGGGCCACCGCCGGAGCTGTACGCCACCGGGCTGACCGACGTGATCGACACCGGAAACTGGTCCTCGACGACGGACCTGGCCGAACACTTCACCCAGGGCGCCCAGCACCTCTACTCCCGGCACCGGCACGGCGAGAAGGTGCCCGGCCTGTACCGCGGGCACCTGGCGGATGTGCAGCTCGTCGCCCAGTGCCGCTCGTCCAACGAACACCACATCACCGACCTCGACCACTACTTCGAGTTCCTGGGTGGGATGAGCGCCGGGGTCGCCGCGGCCCGCGGTGAGGCGGTTCCGACGCTGGTGACCGACACCACCGGGCGGCGGGTGCACACGGCGACGGCCGCCGACGCGGCCCGGGCCGGGCTGTACGCCCAGCTGCTCAACCCGGCCTGGGTCGAGGCGATGCTGGCCCACGGCCACCAGGGGGTGGGGGAGATCGCCGAGCGCACCACCAACCTGCTGGGCCTGGCCGCTACCACCGGCGAGATGGCCGACTGGATGTTCGACGCGGTTTGCGACCGGTTCCTCGGCGACCCGGAGATGCTGAGGCGTCTCCGCGAGGCCAACCCGCACGCCACGGCGGCCATCGCCGGGCGTCTGCTGGAGGCGAACCGGCGCGACCTGTGGCAGGCCTGCGAGGAGCGGATCGACACGCTGGAGAACGTCCAGTTCGACACCGATGCCGGACTGGAGGGGGCCGGGGAGACCGGTGCCTAGGACAGGAAGGATAGACAGACCATGAAAAGATTCGTCGTGATCGCCGGGATCTGCTTGGCGGTGGGGCTGGGTGTGTCCGGGTGTGCGTCCGGGACGCCCAGCCAGGCTCCGCAGAGCACGGTCAGTGCGTCGGGTGCGTCCCTCGCGAAGGAGGGAGACAAGCTGACCGACACCGACCAGCAGGCCAACCTGTTCAACGGGTCGGGTGTGAAGGTCACCATCGAGCCCGCCGCCAAGACCGCGCGGTTCCAGCTGGTCGACCCCAGCAGCGGGAAGGACTTCAGCGACTACTACGTGTTCGACTACGCCAAGCAGACGATGCTGTGCCACCGGCTGGTCTCGGCCATGCAGAAGGAGTTCGACTACACCCTGAACCTGGGCACCGGCGAACTCGTCACGGTCGTCGATGGGCAGGGCAACGACGCGATCAAGACCCTCAAGGAGCGGGGCATGTTCGACAAGGCGCAGAAGGACCGCGGCCAGGAACGCGGTGAGCTGGAGGCCTGGTTCCAGAAGCGCTACGGCAAGACCATCGAGGAAGCCGCCACCCCGTAACGTGACGAGGCTCTTCCCCTTCTCGGCCATTGTGGGGCAGCCGCGGATGCGGCTCGCCCTGCAACTGGTCGCCATCGACCCCGGGATCGGCGGGGTGCTGATCCAGGGCGCCAAGGGCACCGCCAAATCCACCATGGTGCGTTCCCTCGCCGCGCTGCTGCCATCCGGAAGGTTGCGGACGCTGGCCCTGGGTGCCACCGAGGACCGCCTGGTTGGGGGCCTGGACCTGGAGGCGACGCTGACCGGCGGCGCCCCCCGGTTCCTGCCGGGGTTGCTGGCCGAGACCCACGGCGGGGTCCTCTACGTCGACGAGGTCAACCTGCTCGCCGACCACCTGACCGACCTGGTGCTGGACGCCGCGGCCAGCGGGGTCGTCCTCACCGAGCGGGAGGGGTTCTCCCGCACCCAGCAGGCCCGGTTCGCGCTGGTCGGCACGATGAACCCCGAGGAGGGGGCGCTGCGTCCCCAGCTGCTGGACCGCTTCGGCCTGTGCGTCCAGGTGGACGGCTCACCCGACCTGGACGAGCGGGTCGAGATCATGGCCCGCAGGCTCGCCTTCGACGCCGACCCAGAGGCCTTCGCGGGGGCCTGGGCGGACCAGGAGGCTGCCCTGGCGGAGCGGCTCCGCCGGGCCCGGGATACGGCCCCCGCGGTGTGGCTGGGCCGGGACATCCAGGAACTCGTCGCGGCGCGGGTGCTGGCCGCCCACGTCGCCGGGCACCGGGCCGAGCTGGTGATGAGCCGCGCCGCCCGGGCCCACGCGGCCTGGCGGGGCAGCCAGCGGGTGAGCGAGGAGGACGTGGAGGCGGTCGCCGAGTTGGTGTTGGCCCATCGTCGCCGCCAGGCCGCCGAACCGCCCTCACCCACCTCGGCGCAGGCTACCCGGCCCGAACCCCCACCCACCTCGTCCTCGCCGCCAGCCGAGACGGACGCCGATGCCCCGGCGTCCGGCGGCACCCCACCCGAGGATGTCGCCGCGACCGGTGAGCCGTTCCGGGTGCGTCCGCTGCACCCGGCAGCGGAGCGGGACGGACGCCTCGGGTCGGGCCGGCGCACCACAACGGTCAGCGCCGGCGGCCGGGGCCGCTACGTCCGTGCCCGCCCGACGCGGGAGGCCGTGGACCTGGCCCTGGACGCCACGCTGCGGGCCGGGGCCGTGCACCAGCGCGAGCGCCGCCTCCGGGCCGCCGAGCAGGGCGACCCCCGCAGCGAACTGGCGGTGCTGATCGAACCCAGCGACTGGTTCCGCAAGGTCCGGGTGAGGCAGACCGGCTCCCTGGTGGTGCTGTGCGTGGACGCCTCCGGCTCCATGGGCGCCCGCAACCGGATGGTGGCCAGCAAGGGTGCGGTGCTCAGCCTGCTGCTGGACGCCTACGTCAAACGCGACCAGGTGTCGCTGGTCAGCTTCCGCGGCGCCGAGGCCCAGGTGCTGGTGGAACCCACCTCCTCGGTCGAGTTGGCCGAGCGGCGGCTGCGGGAGCTACCGGTGGGTGGGCGTACCCCGCTGGCCGCGGGCCTGGTCGAGGCGTCGCGGGTGGTGCGGCGGGCGCTGCTGAAGGACCCGGCGCTGCGTCCGCTGGTGATCGTGGTGACCGATGGACGCGGCAACGTCGACCTGGCCGGGCGGGTGTCCCGCGGCGCGGCCGCCGAGGTGACCGAGATCGCCGGGCGGCTCGGCGGCGACGGCCGGGTGACGTGGGTGGTCGTCGACACCGAACCGGCCTCACCGGCGGCGCGGGGGCACGGTGCCACCCTGGCGGCCGCGCTGGGGGCGTCCCGGTTCGAGATTGAGCAGCTGCGCGCCGACGACCTGGTGTCGGTGGTGCGCGACATGCGTTTGGCCACTGTGAAGAAGGAGGGGCGATGAGCCGGTCCAGTTATCCCTTTGCCGCGATCGTGGGGCAGGACGAGATGAAACTCGCGCTGGTGCTTACGGTCATCAACCCCGCGGTGTCGGGGGTGCTGATCCGCGGCGACAAGGGCACCGCGAAGTCCACCGCGGTGCGCGGCCTGGCCGAGCTGCTGCCGGAGCGGGTCGAGGTGGGCGCCACCCCCTATCATCTGTCGCCGGCGGAGTACCGGGAGTACTGGGAGGAGCTGGGGCTGCCCGCCCAGGACGATCCCGTGGAGCGCCGGACCCGGGTGCCGGTGGTGGAGCTGCCGATCGGGGCGACCGAGGACCGGGTGGCGGGGACACTGGACCTGGAGACCGCCCTGACCGCGGGTCGCAAGCGGTTCGAGCCGGGGCTGCTGGCCGACGCCCACCGGGGCATCCTGTACGTGGACGAGGTGAACCTCCTGGACGACCACGTGGTGGATCTGCTGCTGGATTCCGCGGCGATGGGGGTCAACACCGTGGAGCGGGAGGGCATCAGCCTGACCCACCCGGCCCGGTTCTCGCTGGTCGGCACGATGAACCCGGAGGAGGGCGAACTGCGCCCCCAGTTGCTGGACCGGTTCGGGCTGTGCGTCACCGTCGTGGGGGAGTCCGACCCGCCGGCCCGGGTGGAGATCATCGAGCGCAGGCTGGCCTTCGAGGCCGACCCGGTGGGGTTCTGCGCGGGGTGGCGCGCCGAGGGCGAGCGGCTGGCCCGGCAGATCGCGTCCGCGATGGACCTGCTGCCGGAGGTGACGGTGGGCCGTGAGGTGCTGCTGGAGGTGGCCCGGATCTGCGTGGACGCGGGGGTCGACGGTCACCGGGCCGACATCACCATGGTGCGGGCTGCCCGGGCGCTCGCCGCGTGGCACGGCCGGACCGGCATCGAGACCGCGGACCTGCAACAGGCCGCCCGCCTGGTGCTGCCGCACCGGATGCGCCGCCGTCCGCTGGAGGGCATCGGGACGCCCCACGGCAAGGGCTGACGCACCCGCCAGATGGCGGTGGCTGGCCTGGGAGCCCGGGGACCCAGTCGTCCCCGACGGGGATCCTGCCGATCTTCTTCATATCGGTTTGGACCAAGGAACCGGGGTGGTCGTGCTCGTAGCGGATCGTGGTGGGCTCGATGCCCGGATCACAGTGCCGGTGAGCGGGTCGAGTTCGTGCAGGTGAGGCATGTGGTGCCGGTGCAGGATCCTGGTGACGGTGCGTGCCGGGACGCCCGTGCGGGTCCGGCTCGGTCTCGGCCGATGGGGCTCGATGGATTAGCCTTGGGGGCGATGACGAACCTGCAGGCAGAGGCCGCTTATCAGCGTGCCAAGGAGTCGTTCCGCAACCCGACGCTCGCGCTGCTGCACGGCCGGTACGCCCCGTTCGTCGTGGCGGCTCTGTCGCTGCTGTTCACCGCCGACCGGCCCACCATCGCGGTCTCGGACGCCCACTTCGAGGTCGCCGAGCTGGTGGAGCAGCTCCGAGCAGCGGGTTATGACGAGGAGGAACGCGTCCTCCCCGCGGGGACGGGACGCGAGATCTGCCGCTACTGGGTCCGGGTCGGGTGGCTGGTCCCCCAGATCGAGGAGGACACCGAGGTTTACCGGCTGTCGGCCCAGGCGGTCGGGGCGCTGGAGATCGCGGGCCGGACCGGTAGCGGCCGGTCCCTGGTGTCTCGTTCCCGCGTCCGCACGCTGCTGGAGGCGATCGACCAGCTCAGCGTGAGCGCGCAGACCGACCCCGAGCAGCGGCGGGCGAGCCTGCTGGAGCAGCGCCGGGCAATCGACGAGGAGCTCGCGCGGCTGGAACGCGACGGGTTCGACCCGGCCGACGACGACCAGCTGCTGGAGGAGGCCTACAACGTCCTCCACCTGTCCCGGGAACTGCCCGCGGACTTCGCCCGGGTTGCCGAATCCATCAAGGCCATGCAGCGGGACGTGGTGGCCGAGTTGCGCCGCGACGTGCGCCCGACCGGGGAGGTGCTGCGGGAATATCTGCACCGCGGCGAGCAGGTCATGGAGGCCACCCCGGAGGGGCGCGCCTTCTCGGGTGCGCTGAAGCTCATCGGAGACCCCGACCGCATCGACCACCTGACCACGCAGCTGCGCGACCTCGTCTCCTACCCTTTCGCTGGCCTGATGCTGCTCGAGCAGCGCGGCGAGTTCAACGCCATCGCCAGGCGGGTCGAGCAGGGGGTGCAGGAGGTGCTGACCGCCCAGCGGCGGGCGTCTCACGTCATCACCGCCCAGGTGCGCACCCACGACCCGGCCCGGGACCGCGAGGTGGATGACCTGCTGCGGGGCGTAATGGCGGGGTTCCAGGCCTGGATGCGCGAATCCCGGCCGGGCGAGGAGGTGGAGCCGGTGCGCAGCTTCCCCGCGGCGGTGGTGGGGCACCTGCGCCAGTCCCTGAGCGACCCGCGGCCGCCGAGCAGCCCGGAACCGCTGCACCTCCCCGACGGGCAGGTCGAGTTCGAAGACGCCGACGCCCGGGCCTGGGGTGGCCCGCACTACCAGGAACTGGAGGACTACGTCCGTCACCTTGACGGGGACGAGTTCGATCTGGCTACCGCGTTCGCCCAGGCGCCCGCCGAAGTGCGGCGTCCGGTGGACCTGCTGGGGATGCTGGAGATCGCCCACCACAACGGCATGACCGAACACGAAACGGTCTCGGTGGTCGAGGCCCTGCGTCCCGACGGCACCGTGCGGCGGTTCGCCTTCGGGGCCGTGACCGCCAAGACCGGGGAGAAAGTGGAAGAAGAAACAGATGAGTGAGCCTGCGGCGGTGACCGGGCCGGGTCCGGCCGAGGACGACCCCCGGGACGGTGAGGGCGAGCCGTTCATCGAACCGGTCTCGATGGAGGACGACCCCGAGGGTTGTTTCCCGGGCGACCGGGGGGTGCTCGAACCGGAGGTGCGCAGGGTGCTGGCGCGGCTGCTGCAGCGCCGCTTCCTGCTGGCCGAACGCAACCGGGACGACTGGGCGGTGCTGATGGACAACCAGCAGGTCATTGAGTCGCGGCTGCACGACCTGTTCATCCGGCTCGTCGTCGATCCCGAGCGGGGGGTGGCCTACAAGCAGCAGGTCCGCAGCGACGACCTGGACACCCCGATCCTGCTGCGCGACGATGCCTACTCCCGGGAGGAAACCCTGGTGTTGGTGTATCTGCGCACGGTCTACCAGCGCGAGGCCGTCGCGGGGGAGACCTCGGCGCGCGTCGATGTGGAGGAGGTCGAGCAGACGGTGCTGAGCTACTTCGTCGAGGCCGATGCCGACACGGCCCGCAGGCAGCGCTCCATCCGCAACGCCCTGGCCCGGCTGGACAAGGACGGCCTGGTGGAGGAGGAGTCCGAGGGCCGGTACCGGATCAGTCCCCTGGTCGAGATCGTGCTCAGCGCGCAGCGGCTCCGCGAACTGGGCGACTGGCTGCGTGAACACACCCAGGCGTCCGCGTCCGGGGTCGGGGAGATGCGAAGTGAGGTGCCGCTATGACCATGCTCGACACGCTGTTCGGGATGATCCCCGCGGCCTCCCTGGGCCAACAGTGGCTGGCCGAGGAGCTGCAACTGGTGAACTGGGGCGGCTACGACGGAGCGCACCGCCTGAAGTTCTCCCCGGCGGCGACGCTGCTGTGCGGGGGATCGGGTTCGGGCAAGTCCACGCTGATGGACGCCTACATCGCGCTCATGATGCCCCACACGACGCCGTTCAACGGTGCCTCCAACGGCGGGGTGAGCGGACGCGCCCGCGGCGGGGAGCAGCGCAATATCCTCTCCTACGGGCGGGGGAAGCTGGACGAGTCCCGCACCGACGACGGCACGCAGGTGCGGGTGCTGCGCGGCGACGGGGCCGACACCTGGACCGCGGTCGCGATGACCTGGGTCAACCACGATCGCTCCCGGTTCACCGCGGTGCGTGCCTGGTACATCCCCGCGTCCGCCCGGACCCTGGAGGAGGTCACGAAGGTGCGCGCGGTGTGCGAGGGCGCCTTCGGTCTCGGCGGCCTGGAACAGGCGGCGGCCCAGCGGCTCACGGACGCCGCGGTGCGGGCGGCGGGTCTGGAGACCATCGCCACCGACCGGGAGTTCTCGGCGCGGCTGCACTCGGTGCTCGGCATCGGGGCGGCGGGGTCCGGGGCCAAGGCGATGGGGCTGCTCGCCAGGATTCAGGCCGGTCAGCAGATCACCACCGTCGACGAGTTGTACAAGCGGATGGTCCTGGAAGAGCCGGAGACCCTGGCCGCTGCGGACGCCGTGGCCAGCCATTTCGACGAGCTGGAGGCGACCCGGCAGCGGATGCTGACCGCGCAGCGGCAGGTGCGGGCGCTGAGCCCGATCCGGGACTTCCGCGTCCGGCTGGAGGAGGCCGCCGAGACGGAGCTGCGGGACCGCAAGGCCAGCCTCGACGCCGAGGTGAGCACCCAAGAGGGGCTGGCCCAGGCCGCCGGGGCCGAGCGGGACGCCCTGGCCGAGGTGGTGCGCAGCTCCGGTGGTGCCCGGCTGGAGAACGCCGAACGGGAACTGGTGCAGGTGGACCGGCGCCTCACCGAGGTCCGGGCCGCCCGGGAACGGTTCGACGAGGCGACCGCCTGCCTGGGTGAACCGGTCGGCTCACGCCAGGACTTCGTTGCGTTGCAGCGCCGCGCCGGGCAGGCGATCGCGGACGCGGGTGCCAAGGACACCGCCCGGCGCACCCACGCGAAAGCGGTATCGGCCACCGAGTCGCTGCGGCAGCAGCTGGAGGAACTGGAGCAGGAGTACCGGGTGAGCCGGGGGCGGCGCGGCAACATCCCCACCGGGCTGCACGAGTGTCGCGAGCAGCTCGCCCGGGTCGCCGGGCTGAGCCCCGAGGAGCTGCCCTTCGTCGGTGAGCTCATCGAGGTCCGCACCGAGTACGAGCCCTGGCGGGAGGCTTTCAACCTGGCCCTCGGCGCTTTTGCGAAGACGCTGCTGATCGACCAGGCGAAGCTGGACGGTTTCCGGGCGGCCATCAACACGGTGCGGCTTCCGCTGCTGCGGCTTCGGTTCGAGGGCGTCCACACCGGGCAGCAGCCCCGCCCCGGCTCCGACCCGCGCCGGTTGCCCGGACGCTTGGACTACGCCGATTCGGTGTTCACCGGGTGGCTGCAGGACCGGCTGGAGGAGCGCTTCGATTTCGTCTGCGTGGACTCGGCATCCGAGCTGGGCCAGCACCGCAAGGCGCTGACGATCACCGGTCAGCTGTCCCAGGGCAGCCGGGGAGCCCATGGCGGCCACGGCGTGACCAACGTGCTGGGCTTCTCCAGCCAACGCCGCCTCGACGACCTCGCCAAGGAGATGGCCGCCGTCCGGGCGCAGTGCGAGCGGGCCGAGCAGGCCGAACGGAAGGCCGCGGCGGGGCTGGACACCCTGGAAGCCCGGAGGGCCGCCTACGCCAGGGTCGCCGAATCGTCCTGGGAGCTGATTGACGTCGCCGGGGTGGAGGCCGAACAGGCCCGGTGGGAGCGGGTACGTTCGGAGGTGATGGAGGCCAACCCCGGGATCGCCAGGCTCCGGCGGCAGATCGACGAACTGAGGACGAAGGAGGCCCGGCTGAGGGAGGCCACGGGGCGGGCGAAAGCGAAACAGGAGCAGGTCGCCTGCCGCTGGGGCGAGATCACCGACCAGGTCGACGACGCCCAGCGCGTCCTGGACGAGGCGGTGGAGGCGGGACGCGAGCTGTCGGCGTCCCAGGAGGACTACCTGGCTGGTCGCTTCGATCTGGCCGAGCCGTCCCAGGCCTTGAGCGCGGAGGACGAACTGACAAGGTTCGACGTCGCGATGGATAGTGCGGCGCAGCGCATGAGCGAAGACTGGGACGCCGCGCAGCACACCCTCGCCGACCAGCGGAAGAACCTGCGCCGGAGCCTGGAATCCTTCCTGGAGAACTGGCCCAACCCCAGCCTGCGCGCCGACCCCGACACCTCGGTGAAGGATTTCGAGCGCATCCTGGAGGGCCTGGAGGCCAGCGGCCTGTACGAATTGGAGACCGAATGGAAGAACAGCCTGCTGAAGCTGTCGGGCAACGATCTGACGAACCTCCATTCGACGCTGGAGCGGTCGCTGCGTGAGATCCGGGAACGGATCAAACCGGTCAACGAGATCTTGCAGGACCTGCCTTTCTACGACGACACCCACCGTCTCCAGATCACGCTGCGGGAGAACCAGTCCCAGGCGCGCAGGCAGTTCCGCAAGGAACTGCGGGAGGTCCGGGCCCAGATCGATGCCGCGGCAACCGACGCCGAACGCGCCGAGGCCTACACCAGGATGTCGCGGCTGATCGGGCGGATCCGGCGCAGCGCCCCCGACTTCGCCGAGTTGATCGACGTGCGCAACCACGTCCGGGTCAGTGCGGAGCGGATCCACGCGGTGACCGGGCAGCACGTGTCCCTCTACGACCACATTGGGGAGAAGTCCGGCGGCGAATCCCAGGAGCTGGTGGCCTTCATCGTCGGGGCGGCGCTGCGATACCAGCTGGGGGACGCCGGTGCGCAGCGTCCCCGCTATGCGCCGGTGTTCCTCGATGAGGCGCTCATCAAGGCCGACGCCCACTTCACCAAACGCGCCATCGGGGCGTGGCGCGGGCTCGGTTTCCAGCTGATTATCGGGGCGCCGAATGACAAGTACAGCGCCATCGAACCCCACGTTGAGGTGGAATACGACATCCTAAAAGACACTGACGGCCGGTCCTGGGCGAAAGCGAAGGTCGGCTTGCCGGAGCAGCCCAGGTGAGCCCGCGTCTGCTCAGCCGGGCGGAGGCGGCGGCCGCCATCGCCGACAGGATTGCCCGCGTGTGGCCGGAGTGGGTGTGTTCCGAGCTGACCGGTTCCGCCCACCAGCCCATCGAGATCGCGTTGCGTCCGGGGGTGGACCGCAACGCCAAGATCGAGCGGGTCGGCCGGGAGTACTGGACCGATTGGGGCATCGAGTGGGAGGGGATCGACCTGGACGGCCTGCCCGGGGTGAGCTGTGAAAACCGTGAGGTCTGCGACGAACGGGTGAGGGTGTCTCGTCCCTACAGGTTGCGCATCGAGACATTGGACGCGGGGCTTGCCGCCATCGGCAGGCTCGGCGGAACGGCCGGTGTCGATGTCGCGCGGTTCCGGCGGGTCGCGGCCCGGCTGTGCGCCGCGGGGGTGGGGCTGACCCCGGCTTTGCTGAAAAAGGCTTGCGGTTTGGCTGAGACCGACCTTGACTCTGCGGTGAGGGCGGTGGCCTGGTTGAGCGAACATCCGGACCTGGGTGGCTGGACGTTGCGGCAGTTGCCGGTTCCCGGGGTGCACACGAAGTGGCTGGCGGACCACCTTGGGCTGATGCGTGAACTGACTGGACGCGACCTCGCCGCTGAAACCAGACCACGGCTGTCGGTGGTCCACCTGACCTATGTCGATCCCCGGTATCTGGCTGGCGGTGACCGGCGCCACGACGCCTGGACCAGCGGTGACCGGCACGACCTGGCCTATCGCCCGCGGGTGGTGGTGATCGTGGAGAACCGGGACGCCCGGCTCTGGTTCCCCGAGTATCCAGAGACGGTGGTCGTGGAGGGTGGCGGCAAGGCCGCCGCCCAGTTGGTGGGAGAGATCCCGTGGTTGACCCAGGCCGAGCGGGTGATCTACTGGGGCGACATGGATAGCGACGGGTTCGCGATCCTGGACCATCTCCGGGCGGAACTCGGACCCAGGGGTATGAGCATCGACTCCCTGCTGATGGACGAGATGAGCCGGGTCAGATACGCCCACCTGGGCGTCAATCACGACCGGCACGGCGTCCCGCTGCGGCCGTCGAGTGCCCGGCTCCCGCACCTGAGGCCCGCCGAAGCCGAGTGCTATGCGTTCGTGGCCACGAGGGGCGATGTCGCCTTCCGCAGGATTGAGCAGGAGCGAATCGGTGCCGATGACGTGGCGGCGGCATTGACAGCTCTGCTCAGCGGAGACCCGGATGCGTGCTGAGGGCCGCCGGGTCCGCTGGGGCATTGGTGGCGCCGTGAAGGGGGCGGATGAGCACCCCTGCTGAGAACGGCCTACGTCCTTACGGACCAGGCCAGACCTACAGGCGCTCTTCACAGAAGTGAGCGGATGAGGGATCTGAAGCCGCCTGCGTTGGGTAGGGATCTGGCGATGTACTTGGCGAGGTTGCGGAATCCTCGGGGCGATCAAACCGGCAGAACGTATCAAGGCATAGTGGGTTAGCGTTTCGCACAAAGACCCTTGGGTTTCAGATGAGGCTTAGACACCTTCATCCTGCCAATCCAAGGACCCCTCATCGCCCCCAACCCCGAACGACACCCCTCCAGCCCCGCCACCACTCACACACAACCCACCGCCTTCTGTGAAGACTCAGTAAATGCTCTAGTCAGGTGCTAGCACCGGGGTGTCTTTCGGGAGTTCCGGCGCCCCTCTGGACCTGCGATTCAGAACGTTCGGAACCCAATTGTCAGGAAAGTCGAGACGGTACAAACCTTTCTCACCGCCGCCGAGGTCGACCAGTTGGAGGGAGACTGTCTCGCTGGCACGGGTATCGATAAGCTGGCGGAGCGGTATGGGATTCACCGGTCCACGGTGTTCGCGAATCTCCGCTGACAAGGGACGCCGCGGAGGCAGTCGGACCTCGATATCGACGAACAGGCCGAGGCGGTTAGGCTGTACCGGACTGGTCTCTTGATGCTGCTGACACCCCTCTACCTGGTAGCTAGCCATTGACCGTCAGCTGGACAAGCAGGTGACGGAGTGGACCCGGTGGCTGCAACAACATTTCGCGGACTCCAAGTGCGAATAGACCGGCAACATTGCTGGGCGCGCTGGGTCCTCCACTAGCTGGGTCGCAACGCACGGAACTGTCGGTGCTCCCCGATACACTCGGCTCCGAGGCCAAGGTGGCACTCACACATGACAGATAGGTAGAATCAAGCATGACTGAGAAGAAGGTTGTCTTCGTGGCGTTCGCGATCGAAGACGAGAGGATGCGGGACCTGTTCAAGGGGCAATCACTCCATCCACGCCACCCGTACGAGTTCATCGACATGTCCGTCAAAGAGCCGTATGACACGGACTGGAAGAACAAGGTTCGTACTCGTATTCGCCGGTCCGATGGGGTCATCGTGCTGGTCAGCAAGAACTCGCTGACGTCCTCCGGTCAGAAGTGGGAGATCCAGTGCGCGAAGGAGGAAAACAAGAGGATTCGCGGCATCTGGATCTACTCCGGTGACCGCACCGAGCTCTCCGGTGTCAACACCGTCGCTTGGACTGATTCCAACGTCGCGGCCTTCATCAACTCGCTATAAGCGTCATGCGCAAGGCACTCATCGTCGGAATCGACCACTACGGATCGATCGACTCACTACACGGAGCAGCCAATGACGCGCACAGCGTCAAGGGTGTCCTCGATCGGCACGCCGATGGGACGACCAACTTCACCCAGCCGAAGCTGATGGTAGCGACGAGTCCAGACACGGCCGTGACGCGAGCGGAGTTACGTGCAGCGGTCCAAGACCTCTTCCGGGACAAGGTCGACATCGCGTTGCTCTACTTTTCGGGCCACGGGTATATCGACAGCACGGGTGGGTTCTTATGCGCTAGCGACTGTGTCGACGGTCATGACGGGCTCGCCCTGGCCGAGGTGATGACATTCGCCAGTCAGTCCCCGGCTGAAAACAAGATCATCATCCTCGACTGTTGCCACAGTGGAGACGCCGGCAGCAATCCCATTGCACCTGCATTTGCCGAGATCAAGGATGGGGTCACCATCCTCACCGCCTCCACAGCGAAGCAGTACTCGATGGAATCGAATGGTTCAGGCGTTTACACCAACCTCCTGGTGGACGCCCTGAGCGGCGCTGCGGCGAATCTCGTCGGCGATGTAACGCCGGGCAGCGTGTACGCACACGTCGATCAGTCGCTCGGGCCGTGGGCTCAGCGACCGGTCTTCAAGACCAACGTCGAACGTTTCGTCTCTCTGCGTAAGGCAGAGGCCCCGATCTCGTTGGCGGATTTACAGAAGCTGACCAAGCTCTTCGATGATCCGGCTTTGGAGCTCCCGTTGGATCCCTCCTATGAGCCGGAACGAAGTGGAATGGAACCGACTGGAACTCCGGAGCCGGATCCCCTGAAGACCGCGGACTTCGCCGTCCTACAGGAGCTCGCCAAGGTCAATCTCGTCCGACCTGTTGGTGCGAAGCACATGTGGCATGCCGCCATGAACTCCAAGGCGTGCGAACTTACGGTCCTTGGCCAGCACTATTGGGGACTTGTTGAACAGGAACTCATCTGATGGCTGAGCAGCATAAATTCCGGGAGATCCTCGAAAGCCGACAGGTCGTTGAACGGCTCGCCTCGATCGAGCACGACCGATGGGCTCACTGGCAACGCTACATCCATGCCCACTGTGAACGCCGTGCAGACGGTTCTCTCGTTATCCCCCCAGATCTAGTTGCGCGTTGGGAGAGGCAGATCGAGACAGCCTTCGTAGACCTCTCCGAGGACGAGCAGGAGAGCGATAGGCAACAGGTACGCGAATACCTTCCGGTCGTCATCCGGGCGCTGGAAGACGAGGTACCGTCGGACGATTGACGCGCCCTGAATGACCGCGCTCACTCTGGGGCTTGCGCGACCTGTACCTGATCGATCATCCTCCCGACTTGGCTCATTTTTAGGACTGCTGCATGAATAGGTGACAGTTGGGGTGTCAGGCCGCGAGGGTCGCGGTGGGGCCGTTGCTGGTGCCGGGGTGGTCGAAGAACGCGAGGATGTCTGCGTGATGCTGTTTCATGGTCTGCCCGAGCGAGTGGACATCCTTGAGTCCGGCAGGGACCCCGGTTTGGAGGCTGGTGATCAGCCAGGCCATGATCTTGTTTCCTTGGGCCGGATCCCGTGGAGCGGGTCACCGCGGTGGCCCCGGTGCCCGAGGGTTTCGTGCTGCACGCGTTGGCGGCAGCGGTCGAGTTTCTCACCGGCCAGGACCACCATCGTGGAAGGGGCCCATCACCGTAACCGCGTCGGGGGAATTCCTCGACAGTGGCGGTTTTGTAGCCGGCCGAGCCGTCCATCGCGACGATCTCCACCCGATCCCTGAACCCGGTGGTTTGGGCTGGTAGTCAGGATGTCAACGCCTGCTTCGAGCGGCCCTAGAATACCGTCAGTGGCCTCGACGCGCCGGTGCGGGTCCTTGGCGGGGTCAGGCCGATGATGACGGTGACGTGGCGGTCACCGTGCCGGGTGTGTCCCCAGAGGTGCTCATCAACCCCTCACCGTGGTGACCCCGTCCAGTCTGCCGTCAGTGGCGGCGAGGTTGGTGGCGGCAGCCACCACGGCATCACTGATGGTGTTCCACGCCACCCTAGGTTCGCCGCGACCTTGGCAATGGAGGGGCGGTCGACAACGATCATCTTCACCGCCAACGTGACCGCGTTGTGGGAGAGTTTCCCTTTCTCCGGGGCGACCGGACTGATGTCGTGACGCCAGACCCAAGAGCCCCTTACCACACCAACCTCCCGGTCGACGTTAGACTCCCAACCACCTGTCACAAACTGTGAAGAGCCGCCGGGCGACCTCCACTTCGACGTGGGTCTCGTTGGCGCCGAACGCGGCCTCGAGGCGGGCTCGTTGCCGGTCGGTGAGGTTCTCCTGCCCCGCGCGAAGGATGTTGCGGATCCGATACAACGGATCACCTCGATCTCCGCAGTGTCCGAGGGCGTCGTTCTGGACCCGGCACCGAACCTCGTCAATCGCGCCGGTGGCGAGTTTGACCACGTGGAAGGCATCTACACGGCGGTGGCGTCTTCGAGTTGGTCGTCGATGGCGTTCTTGTAGCCGTGGAACGGATCCAGCGTCGCCACCTCGATACCCGCACGGAGCGCGTCACCGCGAGCCTTCAGCCATGCTTTGTAGGAGTTCCCGGAACGGCCCGGGACCAGATTCCAAGAGCCTCGCCCGGACGCGTCTTTAGCTTGTCGCGGCTCAGATCGCCAATGCCGTCTCGGAGGGCGTGACCCACGCCAACCAGGAGGCGAACCGCAAGTCGGTGATCTCGCTGGTAGCGGCGAAGCTCCGAGCCAACCGGCTCGACGCTCGGCAGCGTCCCGACCTACTCGGTGGTCGGGGCGCTGTTTTGTGTCCCCACAGCACCCCAGGCATATCGTTTGACGATAGTATCGTTTATCGTTTAGTATCGAATTACGATATGTAAGGAGGTTCCGATGAAACTCACAATCAGCCGAGGCGACTACCTCACGCTGCGGATCATGCTGGCGTTGTTCGTAGTGGCACCCTTGGTGAGCCCCTTCTGGCACGCCTGGGCATGGGTCAAGGGCGACCCCCTGGTCTGGCTCAATGGGGGCAGTCCCTCGCAGGCCGGCTCGGGCGAGGCGGCCTCTCCCCTCGAAACCGCGAATGGGCTGATCGTGCGCCCAAGCCTTGAGACACTCTCATGGGAGTTCACCGATCCGACGTGGACGCAACGTCTCGGCGCGATGCTTCCGGGCGTGCTGGTCGCGGTGGTCACGCTCTGGCTGTGCGTCACGATCTGGCGGTTCACGCTCTTGGTGCAGCGCGGCCGTGCCTTCTCCGCGGGGGCGCACCGGCTGCTGGTGCAGTTGGGGATAGCCCTGATCTTCCTCACCGTCGCCTTCCTCGTCGGCGAGGTCGTGGCGAACATGCTCATCTACACCGGCTTGCCCGCCAGGGGGATGGGGTTCGCCATGCTGACGATCAACGCTGGCGATTTCGTCCCCCTCGGGGTGGCGCTGGTGGTGCTGATCGTCGCCTACGCTTGGCGGCAGGGGGAACAGCTCGCCGAGGATGCGGAGACGACGATCTGATGCCTGTCGAAGAACCCCATCGGATTACCTGCCACCTGGACGATCTGCTCGCGGCCCGGGGCGTGACGCTCGCGGCCCTCAGCGAAAAGGTCGGCATCACCGTGGTCAATCTGTCGATCCTGAAGAACAACCGTGCGAGGGCCGTTCGGTTCAGCACCCTGACGGCGCTGTGCGAGGCGCTGGACTGCGAGGTCGGCGACCTGTTCAGCCTCGCAGACCAGCCCTGATCGCCCAGCCGGATTCAGAAACGCCCGGGCCACGGCCCGCGGTCGCAGCATTGCGGCCTGCGGCCCTTATTCGCCGAGGGCGGCGCCCAACCCTCGTCTCAGTTCGGCTCCGTCGTGCCACAGGGGCAGCCGCAGCATCGTGCGGTGGCCGTCGTGGGGCGAGAAACTCGGTCCGGCGGCGAGCTTGACCCCGGCCCGCTTGGCCTGCTCGACGAAGGCGACGGCGTCCGTCCCGGTGTCCACCCACAG
>ERZ773009.726-NODE-726-length-23969-cov-9.423810_pt1 | contig 23969 bp, 24 predicted proteins | sample MGYA00580663_ERZ773009 | MGnify/ENA primary metagenome ERZ773009 (study PRJEB29015, sample SAMEA2737969) | human oral metagenome | biome: human oral; feature: human-associated habitat; material: dental | place: China | collected 2026 ... | reverse complement strand
CGGGCATAGTTCATCGGTAGAATGAAAGCTTCCCAAGCTTTAGAGGTGGGTTCGACTCCCATTGCCCGCTCCATGCGAGAATAAAGCACTGTCAAAAATGGCAGTGCTTTTTTATTTCAGTATACAGGCGGCTACCTCATTGTGGATGAGCTTGAGAACCATATAAACAAAGAGCTCGTGCGTATGATTACGAACATCTTCAAAAAGGAGCGTATCAACCGTGCCTGATTTTTTCTACGCACTATGCGGAAATCCTCGATTTTATGGATCGCAAGGACAACATCTACATCACGCGCCGCAATCGAACAGATGCCTCTACAGATGCCTCTATCGAACTGCTGAACTACGCATCCGAGATCAAGCGAAACGATGTCAAGAAGAGCGATGTAATCCTCCTCCTGCCGCTCTACGCAGAACGCTTTCCAGTTCATAACATCATATACGCGCCCCAAAATCGAGATACTGCTGATATGAGGCTTCAGAGCCGCCAAAGATGATTCATCTGCGAAGTTTGAGTATAGGTTCTAACATCTCATCAAACAACATACTGTGAGATCTCATTCTTAAGTTTCACATCTGAATATACAAATCCTCCATCTTGAAGCTGCTGCGTTACTTCATTATATACGGGTGCTTTTCCCTCGGGATCTCGGATCGTGAGCAGAATGCAAAACTCCTGCTCTAATTTTTCTCCATTTTCTCTGAATTCTCGTTCGATCGCTTCGCGGCAAAGCATCTCTATCTTCATATACCACTTGTGATCTTTTCCAAGCAGTTTTTTCCTTTCTCCGGGTTTCATTTCATCGAGATCAATCGCATATTTCTTGATCGGGTGAAACTTCTTTCCATACCGTAACAGTGTCCTTTCTCTTGCGAATATTTTCTCCTCTGTCGCACCAAGCACTTTTCTACTGTAATAGTCTTCCCTCAGTAGGTTTGCTCCATTTTCCGCGCCAAAGGGGTTTATGACTGTTCTTTTCGTGATATCACGTTGCTTGATGCCCGTCATCGTTCCAAATCCTACACTGATGTCCGACTGGCAGTATTCTGGTCCTTCCGATGCACGCAGAGTTGGTACACTGACTACAGTAAGCGTAATCTGACCTCGATAGAAGCCATCATCACTAACCAAACTCTTCGGAAAGGGGAACTCCAAAATGTTGATAAACTGACTTTTAAGAAGTGAATCCCGTAAGATCAGCGTGATCTCATGTTCTGTGTTATACAGCATATTCCGCGTTCCAGGCGGCATTCCGAACCCCATGGAATTTATTTTGTCTTCCATTTTCATGCGTTGTCCTGCGGGATAACCAGCATTATGAACCATGATTGCTTTGATGAGCAACGGGTCGAAATCCCCCGCCAAGAGATGATTCAGATCTGCCGCAATGCGTGCAATCCACGGCGTGGAAAAACTCGTCCCTGTTGCACGCGCAACAACTCCAGTACGATTGAGAACTCTCACCCCCGTCGTTGTAGCAGTGCCATCCGGACGTATTCCCGCATTGCCTCCGTAGGCGACAAGATCCGGTTTGATGACATAAGCGGGGCCCGGTCCGCATCTTGTAAACGGTGACGGTGTATCCACCTCAGCGAGATCATATTGTCCTTTCTCTCCCGCAATGGAGCCAACAACGATTGCTCTGACGGAATCCGCCATCTTTGTTATGCGCTCATGTTCCCCGCCTCGCAAAAAAGCCGTGCTGTTGCCGGCAGACTTGATAATGAGTACATTGTTCTCATCAGCAATATTGTCCAATGCCATACCATATTGTGAAAACGTCTTTTCAGCACACTCTTCAACTGTACCGACGGACATCGTCCAGATCTTGATGTCCCTGTGCCGTTCAATGGCATCTCTGACGTTATCAATAATATCCTCCGGATAAACAGTTTCTTTCCGAAGATCAGGGATAACGACCGCCTCCATCATCATGACACCGGTTGTTGCAGTATCGTTCGTACCATTGAGCTCATCGCTGTATTCCAGGACGGACGCCACCATGGAGCCGTGCCCTCTATCCTGATAGAGGGCTTCATAATATGCCTCCCCTCCCATTAAAATCCATGGTGACAGATATCTGTTCTTTTCGATTCCACTGTCAAGAACACCGACAACAGGATATGTTTCACCTTCTATTGGCTGTTTTGCTATCGGTACGAGCGTATCGTCAATGGAATCCATATCCATGCGAATCGGGATCGCCTCTTCGATCGAGAATATGCCCTCAAAGCCAAGCACTGTCTCCATATCGATAGCGCTGTCGAGCGATACACGGTACAGATTCATATCCGCAGCGTATCTGATCTCCCGTTCAATTTTTATCCCATGTGCGCCACATTGTTCCTTGAACATTTTTTGTACCAGGGTGTTTTTATCCGAATCCCGATAATCGATCAGACTGATACGATACAGGTGATTGTTTGGGTTATAATCGACACGTTGCGCTGTAAACGGCTCAATTTCTGCAATCGTTGAAATCAGCTTGGCAAAATTTTGTGTATCCTGCAGTGTGTACTTGATTTTCAAGATGAGCTCTTCTGTAGTTACTACGGATAGAAGCCGCCGCGTTTCTTTCGGCTTCGTCGACTCTTTGTCAGCCTCTGCTGTATCGGGGGACGAAAGTTCATTACCCAGCACAGCCGATGTAATACCGATGACATTGGCCTTTTGATCGCTGTCGAGAAGGGCGACTACCTGTCCACGATGTGACTTTGCAATCGCGTCCTCTACAATCGTAGTCGCAACGACCATTGGGAGCTTTCGCCTTTCCCGTTTATGTGCTGCAAAGGTGGCCCCAACCCGCGACATATTTGACACAAGCTGCCTGGAACGGCGCGTAAGCGCTTCACCTTGCAATACCCATGGCGGCATCGTCGCACTGCCACCGCCTTCCGTACGCTGTTCGTCTCTTTTTCTTTTTTCAAAGAACTTAATTGGGAGTCGTCTCTCCATGTTTACACACTCCTTTCCCCAGGTAGTTTCTAACCTGCCTCTCCGAAATTCCAAAGTGAGCACCGATCACTTTCTGTGTCACACCATGCTCGTTCAGATACTGTATCATATCATCCTGGCTATAGTTCCCATGATTTTTGAACAGAAATACTTCCATAATGTAATCCAGTATTCCGATCTCTTCTTTTTGATGAAGCACAGCCTTTTTCAGCATGTTTTGAACGATATCCTTGATGTCCGAATATGAGAGTCCTGCCATTGTTCCCAGTATGTGTTTCCACTGTGAATCGGTAATATTCGAATCATCCACAATCTCAGAAAATTGCCTGATAAATCTGCGGATTTCATCACGCTCCGGCACAGGAAGTTCAATGACGGTCTGAAACCGCCGCCAAACTGCTTTATCGAGCATACCTGCGTGATTCGTCGCCGCGAGGAGTATGCCCTCCTGCGAGAAATCATCGATGTTCTGTAGGAGACTGTTCACCACCCGTTTGAGCTCGCCGAGCTCATGTACGTCATCTCTGGCCTTTGCAATCGCATCAAATTCATCAAGGAATAGAATGCATGGCTGTTTTTTTGCGTATGAAAAAATGCGATGAATGTTCTTCGCCGTATTCCCGAGCAGTGATGATATGAGCGTGTCAAATCGTGCTGTGACAAGAGGAAGCTTTAACTCCGAAGCAAGGTATTTTGCTGCGCTTGTCTTCCCACAGCCAGGAGGTCCGTAAAGGATCAGTGTTGTCCGGAGATTCAACCCCATGGATATCATTTTATTTTTACTTTGGATTGTATTCCTGAAGTCATCCAACGCTGCCTGAACCGATTTGCTGAGAATAATATGATCAACAGATGGCGCATAGTCAATCTCCGCAATATCGAGGCGGCTTTCCTGATCTACTGGCAACGTTATCAATGTGTCCATAACTGCCTGACTTCCGCCCACACGATTCAATGCAGACAGAATACGTATGCTCCCCCTGTTTTCCCCGTCAGCCTCCATCTTCTTTGCAAGGAGACGGGAATAACTGGCGACTTTGACCGGATCCTTTCGCATTCCTGATTCTATGATTTTTATGATTTCTGTATAGTACATAGGCACCTCCTCTGCTACGATTTTATTCTATCATCAAGATTTCCTATTTTCAATCTTTTTGTTATTTATTTTATAAAATCGTCTATTTTTACATATAAAACGTCATTTTATTCTAAAAACATACCAGATACTCATAGAATCGCATCTGTATAGGTAATAGCTTTTATGCTGCCCTATAAGTAGTGCGCAGAGAAAGTGCGCTATGTATCCCATCTATCGCTCATAAACGCCCTCTTGACATAGATGAACAAACAGCATAATATTCTCATAGATGTTGAGATTCTATATCAATTATTCATAAGGAGGGCTTTCATGAAAACAAAGCTCAGCGGTGTAGCGGAAACCTTGCTCATTCCCCTGTGGGCGCGAGCAGAAGAAACGAAGCGCTCAGACGCCCTGATCCGAGACGATTTCGCCGTGCGGCTCGTCGAGCAAATCGACTACGACTTCGCCAAGTTCGCCCACGCCAAGCACTCGCAAACGGGGGTCGCCGTGCGCAGTTACATCCTCGACCATGAAACAAAGGCATTCATCGAAAAGCAACCCGATGCAGTATGCATCAATCTCGCCTGCGGTCTCGACACCCGCTTCTACCGCATCGACAACGGGCAGATCGATTGGTACAACCTCGACCTGCCCGATGTCATGGAACTGCGCCAGAAATTACTGGCAGAAGAAGACGGACGCATTCACAATCTCGCCGCCTCCGTCTTCGATTCCGGCTGGCTAGAAAAAGTCGAGCATGAAGGTCGCCCCGTCCTCATTCTTCTGGAAGGCGCGGCCATGTACTTCAGCGAACAAGAGATGCGCAGTCTCTTCGCCATGCTCGCCGAGGCCTTTGCCGATGCTTCCATGTTCATCGAAATCATGCCGCCTTTTCTCATCGGTCAGCAAAAGCGCCACGATTCCGTAGATACGCAGAAAGCGCCCTTTCAATGGGGCGTAAAAAGCGGCAAGGAGATAGAAAACCTCCATCCCGCCATCACCTTCCTCAAGGAGCGAACCCTCTACGAAGGATTCCGCTGCCGCTGGGGCTTGTTCGGACTCCTCTCCGTGATTCCTTGGTGGAACAAGAACTGCAACGACAAGATTGCCTGCCTTCATTTCGCATCCCGCTGAGTCGCCGCGAGATGTCTTGAAAAAGTCTGCGGTAACGCTTCGTATAGTTTTACGACTCCTCCAAGCATACGATAAACAATTCGCACGAACAAGAAAAGCGCCGAGAATCTCTCGACGCTTTTCTTATGGAAAAATCCATCAATCCCAGTCTTCGACCTCGGTAATCTGCCAGCTTGCACCTTCACCGAATTTTAGATGCTGCTTGTAATTCCTCTCTTTCCCCTCTTGTCAATCTGCGCCGTTGATATGGAAACGGATCGTCTTCGAGCCGGAGGCGCGTACGGGTTCACCGTAGGCGTTTTCAGCAGGTGTGAAGCGATAGGTGTAGGCGGCAGCTTGGGCGGCGGCGTCCATCGCGGGGTAGCCCGACGAGGAGACGACGGTCGCACTTTCAACGCTGCCGTCCGTGCCGACGACGAGGCTCAAGGTCACGGAGCCTTCCGCGCCCTCAGCACGCAAACTCTCGGGGTAGGCGGCTGCGCTGCCCGAGAGGAACACGGGCGGCACGGAAACGCGCTTCGCCGTTTCCGAGTCGCGGCCGCTGAGGCCGCTGTTGTTCGCGGGAGCGTTCGACGCTTGCGCGGGCGCATCGCTCGGCGGCGCGTCCGACGGCTGCGTCTGCGCCGCAGTTTCCTGCTTCTTCTCCGGCTCTTTTGGCTGCTCCTGCGGCTCGGGCTTCTCTTCTTTCTTGTCCACGACGATCTCGTCAATCGACGGCGGCGGCGGCGCGGCGGCGGCAGGCTCTGCCGCGGCCGTCGGCGCAGCGGGAGCCGGCGCGATCTCGTAGACGTCGACGTCAACGGGCCTGTCCGCAGTGGAAACGGCATTGAAAAGCCCCGTCATCGCCACGAGAATCAAGATCACGACGTGGATGCCGAAGGACACGCCCCAGCCGATTGCCTTCTGGCGGTCTTCGAGATTCATCGCGTCACCTCCCGCCCTCAGCCGCGAGGCCAAAGCGCGTGATGCCAGCCGCGCGGAAGTCATCGAGGAGAGCGACAACCTTGCCGTAATCGATGCCTTCATCGGCGCGTACGACAACGGCGAAGCGCGGATTCCTGGCGCTTTCCGCCTTCGCGTGCTCGATGAGGACGCGCTTTTCAATCGCGCGATCTTCCAAGAAGAGTGCGCCGTCCTTCTTCATCGTCACGAGGTATGTCACGTTCATCTGCGTCTCGGCGCTCTGCGCCTTCGGCATGTTCACGTCAACCGTCTTGAGGTTCACCATGTAGAGCGTGCTGATCATGAAGAAGACGAGCAGGAAGAACATGATGTCGATCATCGGGATGATCATGACCTCGGGCTTGTCAAAGCTCCTTCTGTCCCTGAGTCGCATTACGCCTCCCCTCCTTTAAGGAAGTGCTCGCGCTCTGCCTCGACGAGCGAGAAGCACTGCTCCATGTCCGTGACAATGCTCTCGATGCGCTGCGTGAAGTAGGCGTGCACAGCGAGCGCGATGATGGCGACGCAAAGCCCCATCGCCGTCGCAATCAGAGCCTCGCCGACGCCGCCCGTGATCGCCGTCGCCTGTCCCGAGTCGAGATTGAACACGGAAAACGCAGAGATCATGCCGCTGATCGTACCGAGAAGGCCGAGGAGCGGCGCCATCGTGACGATGACGCTCAGGTAGTAGAGGCGCTTCCTGAGCTTCGAGAGCGCGATGCCCGACTGGATCTCCATGAACGCCGACGGGTTCGTGCGCGTCGTCGGCTTGTTCGTCACAACGGAGAAAAGGATGTTCGCGAGCGAGCCGCGCGCGTCCTCCGTGAGTTTCTTCGCCTCCTGGAACTTGCCGTTCGACACGGCGAGGTAGAAGTCACGCGCAAAGGCGCGTCCCGAATCCATCTTCGAGAAATAGAGAGCGCGCTCGATACCGATGGAGACGACGAAGAGCGAGCAAAGGAGCAGCACATACATGATGGAGCCGCCCTTGTGGAAAAATTCGATCGCTGTCAACAAATAGTCCATAAAATTTTTACCTCCTGTAAAATCACCTGCGCCGCACTTTTCGCGGCAGCATCGTTATAGCGAGGCATGCGCCTCACATATTACATCTTCGGGCAGCACCCGAAAAATCATGACTGTTTCTCGCTGCCGAGCCAGCGGTCGAGGTCGTCGATCGCCAGCTCCTTGGCTATGAGTCCGTGCGCGTTCCAAACGAGGGAATCAACGTCGAGCACATGACCTTCGCACACGGCGGGCAGCGTGTGCCAGAGGGGATCGGCACGCAGCTCCTCGTAACGCTTTTCCGCCGCTGCCTGACTGTTCGAGCTGTTGGCGCCGTAGCCGCTCGAAATGGCGATGTAGTCGGCATGGAGATCCGGCAGGGACTCCATGGAAATCGCCATGTTGTTCTTCGCCGCATCGAGCGCGACGACCATGGGGTCGGGGCGCAGATTCAAAAGCTCGTACATGAAGCTGTTCGTCGCGTTTACCGAGTAAGGATAGAGGCGCACATCCTTCTTGAGGATGCGCAGGAAGGCGACCGTCGCGTTGCCGATCCTGCCCTTGATGCGCATGCGCACCGCCTTGACCTTGTCGTAGTATTCCTGCAGGCGCTTTTCCCCAAGCTCGGGATAGCCTGCCGCCTTCGCCGCCGCGAGGACGGCGACCTCCTCCTTCTGAAGGTTGAAGGGCGCGACGGGCGCGATCTTCGAGAGCGCATTGTAGGCGTTCTTATCGTAGCTGTCGCGTAGCAGGATGAAGTCGGGCTGCACCGCCTGCACCTCTTCGAGGTTGATCGTCTTCGTATCGGCGTTGATGCTGATGTTCGTGATGCCAAGTGCGTCGAAATCTTTGCGAAGATACGAAGACTTCGAGACATGCGCGGCGACGATGGGAAGTCCCATCGAGATCGCCGTGTCCTCCAAACCGACGACGACGATGCGCTGCGGCTTTTCGGGCAGCACGGTCTTGCCGTACTTGTGCGTGAGCACCCGCTTGCCGTCCTCTTCGGAAAACATCTTGTCCGATGCCTGCTTCATCTTCTTGAAGCGCTCGGCAAGCTCCTTGTCGATTGCCTCGGGCGTATCCTCGCGCGGCACATCGGGGTCGAAGAGCGCCTTGCTCTTCTGCGGCGCTTCACTCTCGCCGCCGCAGCCTGCCACGGCGAGAGCGACGAGGGAAAGGCACGCGAGCAAAGTCATGAAAAGCGCGAAACGACGCGGATTCCTAAGCACGTTTCCTTTCCTCCCTCTTCTTCTCGCGCGAATACGGGATGCAGTACGGCGTGTGCGCGCGCGGATCTTCCAAAATCTCAGCGTCGATGCCGAAGACTTCCGCGAGCATCTTCTGCGTGAAGACCTCCTGCGGCGTTCCCTCGTAGCGCAGCTCACCCGCCTTCATCGCGAGCAGATGGTCGGAGGAGCGCGCCGCCTGGTTTAGCTCGTGAATGACCATGACGATCGTCTTGTTGTACGCTTCGTTCAAGTGACGAACGAGATCCAAGACCTCCATCTGATGTGCGACGTCGAGGAAGCTCGTCGGCTCGTCGAGGAAGAGCAGTTCCGTATCCTGCGCGATCGCCATGGCGATCCACGCACGCTGGCGCTGACCGCCCGAAAGCGCCTCGATGGGGCGCTCGGCGAAGTCCATCATGTCCGTTTCTTCGAGCGCCCAGTCGACGATGCGCCTGTCCTCCTTCGTCGTGCGTGCGAAGAGCTTCGAGCGGTACGGCGCACGGCCGTAGCCGACGAGCTCGCGCACGCTGAGTCCTGCGGGCGCGGTCGGGTGCTGCGGCAGGATCGCGAGACGCCTTGCCAGCTCGCGGCTGTCCGTCTCGGCGATACTCTTGCCATCGAGGAGAACCTCGCCGCCGAGCGCGGGCTGAATGCGGCAAATCGTCTTCAAGAGCGTCGACTTGCCGCAGCCGTTCGCACCGATGAGCGACGTGACCTTGCGCTCGGGAATCTTGAGATTCATGCTTTCGATGATGACGGCGCCGTCGTAGCCCGCCTTTAAGTTTCGAGCTTCAAGCTCCATTCTATCCGTCCTTTCAGCCCTTGCTGCGGGCGAGTATGTAGAGGAAATACGGCGCGCCGATCAACGATACGACGAGGCCGACGAGCATCTCGTCGGGCGCGATGACGATGCGTGCAAACCAATCCGCCGCGACGAGCAGGATCGCGCCCAAGAGCGCCGTCATCGGCAGGTAATAGCGATGCGAGACACCGACGAGGCGCCGCGCGATATGCGGGCAGATCAAGCCGATGAAGCCGATGCTGCCGCCGATCGCCACGCACGATGCCGCGAGCACGACGGCGGCCATCAGATAGACGAAGCGCGCGCGGTTGATCGAGATGCCGAGACCGATCGCCGTCTCCTCGCGCAGTGCGAGGATGTCGAGCGTCTCATGGCTCGCGACGAAGAAAAGCGTCGCGAGAAAGACGACGATTGCGAGCAGGTGGACATGCGTCCAGCTGTTGCCGAAGATGCTGCCGATCAGCCATGTGTTGACCGAATGGAATTTGTTCGGGTCAAGCCCCACGACGATGAGCATTTGCAGGGCATGAAGCCCCGCCGTGACAGCGATGCCGTTGAGGACGAGCGTGTACGTCGAGGACGTGCGCCCGCGCCGGACGCTGAGGCGATAGATGAAGAGCGCCGCCGCCGCGCCGCCTAAGATGGCGGCCGTCGGCTGCTCCCAAAGCCCGAGCCCTGCCGTCTCCGCCGTCGCCACGACGAGCAGCATGACGGCGAGCCCTGCGCCCGCGTTGACGCCCAGAAGGCTCGGGCTTGCCAGCTCATTCTTCGAGATCGTCTGGAAGATGGCGCCCGAGACGGCAAGCCCCATGCCGATGAGCACGGCGAGCAGGGAGCGCACCATGCGGAAGTCGTAGACCGTCAGCATCTCTTCGGGTGTACCTCCAAAGAAGAGAATGGAAAGAAGATGCGCCTTCGTGAAATAATGAAAGCCCGTCGAGAGATGCAGGAAGAAGAGTCCCGCGAGGAAAAGCAGGAGAAGCGCGAAAAGAGAGACGCGCCCGCGAAGGGAGGTCGTCATCCGCGCACCTCCTTACGGTTCGCGAGGTAGAGGAAGAACGGCACGCCGACGAGCGCCGTCACCGCGCCCAAGGGCACCTCGAAGGGCGGTGTGACCGTGCGTGCGACGATGTCCGCCGCGACGACAAGAAGCGCGCCCAAGAGTGCCGAAAACGGCACGACGAGCCGATAGTCGATGCCGACGAGCCGCCGCACGATGTGCGGCACGACGAGCCCGACGAAACCAACGGGACCTGCGACCGCGACGGCGGAGCCGGCGAGAAGCAGCACGGCGAGCCCCGCGAGCGCACGGATACGCACGATCTTGCCGCCGAGGCCAATCGCCATCTCCTCACCGAAGGAAAGAAGCGTCACCGAGCGCGAGATGCTGACGGCGACGGCGAGCCCGAGGAGCGTCCAAGGCAGGACAGCCATGATCTCGGGCATCTTGATGCCGCCGAGGCCGCCCGCCGTCCAATAGCTAAGCTCCTGCGCCACGTCGAAGTAGACGACGAGCACCTGCGTCACCGCCAGGAAGACGGCGCTGACCGCCGTGCCCGCGAGCGCCACATAGACGGGCGACGCCTTGCCCCGCCGGCTCGCCGCAAGCGCGAGAATCACGAGCGTCGCGAGCGCCGCACCGAAGAACGAGGCGAAAATCGTCGCCTGCAGGGATGCAAGGGGCAGGAAGATCATCGCGAGGGAAAGACCGAAGCTCGCACCCGCATTGATGCCGAGAATCGACGGACTCGCCATCGGATTGTTCGTCACACCTTGCATCAGAGCACCCGCCACAGCGAAGCTCACGCCGCAGACGAGCGCCGCCAGAAGGCGCGGCAGACGGAGCGTCTGCACGATGAGATCGGGCACATTCAGCGCATCGAAACTCGTGAAAGAATGTATGACATCACCCAGGGGAATCATGCGCACGCCGACCGTCAAAAAGAAGAGGGAAAGCCCTCCCAGCGCCGCCACAAGAGCGGCTGCCAAGAGGGCTGTACGTCCTGAGGATATGAGTCTTGCCTGCAAAACCGTACGCCCCTCCTTCTTAGAAATCTGCGCTCAAAGAGAGCATGAACGTGCGCTCCTTGCCGAGGAACACACCGTTGTTCGACAAAGCGCGCCAGTAGTTGCGGTTCGTGACATTGTAGATGTCGGCACGCAGCGTCATCGGCACCTTGCCCGCATTGAACTTGTAACGCGCACCGAGATCCCATGTGAGCCACGGATCAACGCGGAAATCATTCGCATCGTCGATATAGGCATCGCTGTTGTAGGTGAGCCGCGTCGTCAGCGTCAAGCCCGGAACGGATGCGAGATCATGCTCCAGTGACAGCACGCTGCTCCAGCGCGAAGTCGCCGGGACACGGTTGCCATCGTACTGCCCGCCTTGCGATTTCGTATACTTCGCATCGAGCAGCATCACGCCGCCGATGATGCGTGTTCCCTTGACAGGCTCACCAAAGAAGTTCCACTCCAAGCCGCGGTGACGAATCTCACCCGAAGGAGAATAATCATACTTGGGAGTCCGAGCAGTGCCAAAATTGACCGACGTATCGGCAAGCAATGTCGGCGATTCGATAGTAAACGCCGACAGCGTCGTCGCCCAACGTCCGAAGTCATACTTGACGCCAAGTTCATACTGCTTCGTCTTAAATGGCGCAAACGTCGCATTTTCGTTATGTGCATCACTCGCAGTGACAGTAGCATCACCTGCATCAAGCCCCTGCATATAGTTCGCGTAAACCGACATATTCTTCTGCGGCTTGTATACGACCGCAAAGGCCGGCGTAAAGGCGCTCTCATCATACTTCGTATTGTTCGCGACATTATCAATCTTTACGTTCTGCTGACGACCGCCAAGCACCACCTGCCAACGCTCATCCTTCGTGGAAATGATGTCGGAGATGCCGAAGCCCATAAGAGTGTTTTCATCATTCTTAGGATGAGTCCAGCCATAAGGATTGCTAGGCATCTGCAAATTAATATTCCAGAAATCCGCAGGACGCGCCGCCCCTATCCAACGATTACTCATATAGCGCGTATAATGAACACGGTTTGCCGTCAGTGTCAGTTCGTGCTTCAAAGCGCCCGTTTCCAATTTACCTCGCACACCGATTTCGACAGAATCCGCCTTATTGACCTGGTTATTGTACCTGTAGCGTGCCGTTGCTCTCCCGTTCAAAGCCGTGAGGACGAAATTGTTGTACAGATACTCCATCTTGGTGTTGCGCATACCAAATTTCAGGAAACCCGTCCATTCCCTTGAGAAATCATACTCGCCCGAAATCATACCGTAATGTTCGTGAACCGTTCGATATCCACCGTCAGAGCCGAATTTCGTCCCGTGCGCCACACTCGGCATCGATCCCATTGCCCTGCGCAGTCTCGTTCCAGCCGCATTGTTGTTGCCGACCGTCACTTGATACTGCTGATCGGAGACCTTGTTGTAGACAAGCCCATAGTCAAAACCGATGCGATACCTGTCGCCCTGATAATCCGCACCGATGGCAAGCGAATTCGTGCGCAGATGCTCGTCAAAGGAAGACTCGCCGTTGCGGTTCAGCACATTGACGCGCACACCCGCCTTACCGTCATCCGTGCGGCGTCCTACGTCGACCTGCTGCGTAAATACGCCGCCGTCGCCGTAGGACATGCTGACGCGTGTCAGCGGCTCCTTGCCCGCTCGCTTCGTCACGTAGTTGACTGTACCGCCCAAGGAGCCGTTCGGTGCAATGCCCGAGAGCAGAACACTCGGTCCCTTGAGGATGTCGACGCGCTCTGCCGACTCCGTGCCGCCGTAGAAGCGCGGTGCAACACCGTAGAGTCCGTTGAGCTGCACATCCTGCTGCTGCGACTTGAAGCCGCGCACGTTCCACGCGCTCGATACACCCGAAAGCGTCTGGTTGCTGACCGAAGGATCATTGGCTATAAGATCAGCGAGAAGGGCGACCTGCGTATTTTCGATCTGCTCTTCCGTATAGCCGACGATATTGAACGGCACATCGAGCGCCTTTTTGTCGCCGAGCGCACCGAGCGTAACCGTATTCGATACCTGTCTGCCGGCATAAGCGTTCGTATCCTCTTCAGTATCGGCAGGCTCTTCCACGGGCGCAGCCTTCTCCTCAACCTTGGGCGACTCCGCTGCCTTGTCCGCATAGACGTCAGACGTGCCGAAGTCGTACGTTGCCTCCTCCGCCTGTGCCGTTCCGCCGAAGCAAAGCGGCATCATGATGGTGCCGCTCAAAAGCGCCATCGTTACCCTGCGGGCAAGTAGTCCTTGTTTCATTGTTCCAGTTCCCTTCCTTAATGAATGAGATTCATAAAAAAATATATTTGAAAACGAGGTCAATTATACAAGATAACGTTTCTCCTTGTCAATAAGAATATTTCCATTTTAATAAAAATCCCTTGCACTTTCTTTCCAACAGAGGTTAGTCTTATACCATCTATTTACGCCTTTTCTGAATCGGCACAAAATAGTCTGGAGTCTTCTACAAACTTATATTTTCTGCACAAAAAGAGTCCGATATGCAAAATGCATATCGGACTCTTCCCTGCGACATAAGTCGCACAATCGAGTAATATTACTTTTCCTGTCCCGTGCTGCAGCAGTCTTCCTTGCCCGCCTTCTCATGCGTACAAAACATTCATCTTGCATTTGCTTCACATTCGCATTACAATAAAGAAAAGGAGGTAATTCCCATGTCCAAGACCGCTACCATCAACATGCGCATCGATCCCACAGTCAAAGCGCAAGCCGAAGATGTTTTTTCCAGCTTCGGCATCTCCATCACAGATGCCATCAACGTCTTTCTGCACGCTTCCATTATGGAGGGAGGCTTCCCCTTCCAGCCAAAGCGGCCATGCTATAATAAAGAAACACTTCTCGCCATACAGGAGGCACGGAACATTATGGCCGGAAAGATTGAAACGAAACGCTATCGTTCCTTGTCCTCACTCATGGAAGATCTGGACTCGGAGGATGAGAATGCTTGATCTTGTAACTACTACGCAGTTCCGCAAGGACTTGAAGCGTCTGAGAAAACGCGGAGTGAATATGATGAAGCTGGACGAGGTCCTGCAAACGCTCTGCGTGGAAAGACCCCTACCAGAAAAGCATCGTGACCACGCCCTCGTCGGAGATTGCATCGGCTTTCGCGAATGCCATGTCACTCCTGACTGGCTCCTCATCTATGCCATAGACAAAGACAGACTCATCTTGACCGCCTCCCGTACAGGTTCTCATGCTGATCTCTTTTAGAGATTGAATCATTGAATACAAAGAAGCCCGACATGCAATAAGCGCATGCCGGGCTTTCTTCTATGCTGCACAATCGAGCAATCTTACTTTTCCTGCCCCGTGCTGCAGCTGCTGCCGCAGCCTCCGCAGCCGCCGCTGCAGCTGCCGCCGCAGCAGTCTTCCTTGCCCGCCTTCACATTGTGATAGACGTGGCGCAACGCGAAGAAGAGCAGGACGGCGACGATTGCGCCGACAATGATGCTTGCCATGGCAAAGATCTCCTTTCAGGAGTAGCGAAGCACGGACGGCTTCCCTAGCCGTTCATGCCGAAGGCGCAGGCTCCCCAGTAGACAAGAAGTGAGACGACCCAGGCGACGCCGAAGGTGTAGAGAGCGGCAAAGAGCATCCATCTCCACTTGCCCGTCTCCTTCTTGATCGTGCCGAGCGAAGTCATGCACGGCGTGTAGAGCTGCGAGAATACCATGAAGGCGAGCGCCGAGGCTGCCGTGAATGCCGTACCCATCGAGCCGGCGAACTGTGTCGCCGTCTCTGCGGCGTCTTCTGCCTCGGTCGAGACATCGCCGACGCCATAGAGGATACCGAGCGTCGAGACGACGGACTCCTTCGCCATGATGCCCGTGACGACGGCCGCGCCCGACTCCCAAGTCTCGAAGCCATGCAGCGCGAAGAGATGGCTCATGCCGCCGCCGATCGATGCGAGGAAGGACTCGCTCATCTCATCCGTAGCGCCGTCCGCATTGTAGTTCGACAAGAACCAGATGGCTACGCTCATTGCGAAGATGATCGTACCAGCTTTGATCAGGTATCCCTTGCCCTTGTCCCAAGTTTCCAAGAGCACCGTCTTCATGTCCGGCATGCGGTACGGCGGCAGTTCGAGGAGGAACGTCGATCCCTGGCTCCTGAACGCCGTGATGCCCAGAACCTTCGCCATGATGATGGCGACGACGATGCCGATGATGTACATCGAGAATACGAGATTCGCGGCATGTTCAGGGAAGAACATCGCAGCGAAGAGCGCCATGATCGGCAGCTTCGCCGAGCATGTCAAAAAAGGCGTGATGAGAATCGACGTGAGCCTGTCCTTTTCCGAGTCGAGCGCACGCGCACCCATGATGGCCGGCACGCCGCAGCCAAAGCCGACGATCAGCGGCATGATGCCCTTGCCCGTGAGGCCGACGCGGCGCATGATCGGATCCATGATGAAGGCGACGCGCGCCATATATCCCGTACCGTCGAGGAAGGACAGCATGAAGAACAGTGTGAAAATGAGCGGCACGAAGTTGATGACGTTGCCGACACCCGCGACGATACCGTCTGCAATCAAGGATTTCAGCCACTCGGCGACGCCCGCAGATTCCATCGCGTCATTGATCCAGTCGGTGAACGGTCCGCCGATCCAGTCGCCGACGGCATCTGCGAGCGGCTGACCAATCCACGTGAAGGCGATACAGAACACCAAGTAGAGAATGCCGAGGAGAATAGGCAGCGCCAAGACGCCGTTCGCGAGCACGCGGTCGATCTTCTCCGAAGTCGACAGCCCGACGTTTCCGACGACAACCGCCTTCTTCATGATCTTGTCGATGAGATCATAGCGCAACTCGATGAGCTTTTCGTCCAGCTCTTCGGCGGAAAGGCCGCTCTTCTTGAGTTCCGTCGCCTTCGCCTTGTGCTCTTCGACCATCGCACTCGGACGGTAGTTCGACATGACGGTCGTCGTGAAGATTTCGATGAGCTTCTGGATGCTCTTCTTGCTGCGGCCAACTGTCTGCACGACAGGCATGCCCAGAGCCTCTTCGAGCTTCTGGATGTTGATGCGGATGCCCTTTCTTTCCGCCTCGTCCTGCATGTTGAGGTCAATGAGAAGAGGGATGCCCTCTTCGAGGAGCTGCACCGTGAGGAAAAGGTTGCGCTCGATATTCGACGAGTCGATGACATCGACCGCGAGGTCGGGCATCGTCGTCTTGAAGTAGTCGATGACGACCTGCTCTTCCGCCGAGCGCGCATTGATGCTGTAGGTGCCGGGCAGGTCGACGACTGTGATCACGCGATCCTTGTAGTTGACGACGCCCATCTTCTTGTCGACGGTAACGCCCGGCCAGTTGCCGATCTTCTGGCGCATGCCCGTCAATTCGTTGAATATGGTCGATTTTCCCGTGTTCGGGTTGCCCGTCAGGGCGACGCTCATGGTGCTCATCAGGCTCCCGCTCCTTCCTTGATTTCCGTCACTTCAATCTTCTCCGCATCGGCGCGGCGAAGCGCGAGATTGTACGAGCGAAGCCCGATCGCCATCGGATCGCCCATCGGCGCCGACGGCAGCACCTTGATGCGCGTGCCCGGGATCAGCCCCATCGTCATCAGGCGCTGCTTGAGCTCCGAATCGCCCACCTTGTCGACACGAAGAGACATTCCTGTCTTTCCGTCTTTCAACGTCATGTTTCTTACCTCCATTAAATAAAACAGCAAACTGCACGCACAAACGTCCATGTTGCGGACATTGCACGCCTCCCTTAGCGAAACTCAGCCAATCGACCTACGCCTACGGCTCAATCGCTTGGAGTTTCATAAAAAATGAGAACGACAATGAAACTGAATCCAGTTCATCGGCAGAGATAATAATACTCTATCCAGCTCATGCTGTCAAGGAAATAAGGCGCGATTTGAACTTTTTCTATCAATTTATAAATATTCTCATTTAATCAAACAGCGGGCGGACGTTCCGCCGAAGAAATTGCACCCTTCCCGTAAAAAATACTGCAGGGATGCAAATGCGCAGCCTCCCCCGAAGCTCCGCCTTGAGACCGACGACGCTCCTGCACACAAAAAGCGCAGGAGCGTCCCCTTCGCTCCTGCGCTTTCGTTAAAATATCACAGAAGACATCGCATCACCATGACGCGTTCCGCCCTCATGCTGAGTGCTCAGCGAGGACGTTCTGCAACGCCGCCATGCTTGCCGAGTGGCAGAAAGCGATCTTCGCATTGCACTTCTTCGCCTCTTCCTGCGCGTGCATGGCAAGCTGGTGTGATGCCGTGCTCGTGAAAAGAATGATGAGATCAGGCGAGCCGATCTTCCTCCTGAGGTCTCGACACATCTTCGGAAAAACCTTCGCCTTGAACCCGCAGCTCTTGCATGCCTCACGATAACGGCACTCCATACACTCGTTCCCCCCAAGAATCACCACACTGCTCATAACCACTCTCCCTTTCTTTTATCCTTGAATATGAATATCACTCATCTTTATGACACTATTATAGATAAGCTGAGAATGATTGTCAAGTCCATAATAAAGGGGGATTCGTATAACTTTTGTCTTGGTCTTGCGGGGAACGTACGATAAGGAAGCGCCATCATCATGCGGCAGATATTCCAACGGACTGCAGAGAGAAGCGAGCGACGCGCACATACATCGCAGCATCAAAAAAGGATACCGCACAAATCCCTGCGGTATCCCTTTCTTTTTACCATGAAGCCCCAAGAGGTCAAGCCGAAGGTGCAGACCGATTGGCTAGGCTTCTGTAAGGGCGGCGCACAATGTCCACGAAGTGGACGTTTGTGCGTGTAGTTTACTTTCAGCCGACGCGCCTTGCGGGCCTCTTGCCTGTCGAGAGGATGCGCGCGCTGTTTAAGACGACGGCGAGCGTCGCCGTGTTGTGGATGACAGCCGCCCACAGCGGGCTGATCATGCCCAAGGCGCCCATGAGCATGGCGCCCGAGTTGACGAGGATCGTCGCGCGGAAATTCTGATGGATCAGTCCCATCGTGCGCTTGCCGAGACGCAGAGCGTCGACGAGGCCTTCGGGATCTTCCGAGCGGATCGTCACCGCCGACGACTCGGCGGCGATGTCCGTCTGGCGGCCGCCGAGCGTCACGCCGACGTCGGCAAAGGCAAGCGCCGGCGCGTCGTTGATGCCGTCGCCGACCATCATGACCCTGCCGCCGCGCTCCTTGAGCTTCATGACGTAGTTCGCCTTGTCTTCGGGCAAGACCTCGGCATGGTAGGAGTCGATGTCCATCTGACGCGCCACATGATCGGCGACCTTCTCCGAGTCGCCCGTGAGCATCACGATCTCGTCGACGCCGTAACGGCGCATCTGGTTCAGCGTCTTCTTCATCTTCGGGCGCACGGGATCGGTGATGCCGATGATGCCCATGAGCGAGCCGTTCCGCGCGATGTAGAGGAAGTTTTCCGTCGTGTCCTCGACGACGAGCTCGCCCGCGCCCTGCACGCCGCGCTCCTTCATGAACTTGTAGCTGCCGACGATCACGTCGCCGCCCTTGAAGCCGTCGAAATCAGGCACAACCGCCTGCATGCCGCGTGCGACGATCGTCTTCGACGAGCGGTGCTGCGGCACTTCCCAGTTGTTGTCCTTGACGTACTTCTGAATGGCGACGGCCAGAGGATGCACGGAGTGCATCTCCGCCGACGCCGCCAGAAGGATCATCTCCTTCTCCGTCACGCCCTCCGCCGTCTTGATGGAGGAGATCTGCGGGATGCCGACCGTGATCGTGCCCGTCTTGTCGAGGACGACGGTATCGGTATTAGCGAGCGCTTCCATATAGTTGCCGCCCTTGACGAGAATCCCCTTCTTCGCCGCCGCCGCAATCGAGGCGGAAATCGCCGTCGCTGTCGAGAGCTTCAAGCCGCACGAGAAGTCGATGAACAGGAGGTTCAGCACCCTCTGCCAATCGCGCGTCGCGCCGTAGACGATCGCCGCGCCGAGGAACGAGATCGGCACGAGCATGTTCGCCATGTTGTCGGCGAAGTTCTGCACGGGCGCACGTCTCGACTGCGCCTCTTCGACGAGGTGGACGATGTGCGCGAGCGACGTGTCCTTGCCCGTCTTCTCGACCTCGATGACGATCTCGCCGACCTCGATGACGGAGCCTGCGTAGACAGGCGACTTCTCGCGCTTCATCGCGGGATTCGACTCGCCCGTGATCGACGCCTGGTTCACGGACGCCTTGCCGCTGACGACGCGGCCGTCGACGCAGATCATCTCGCCCGAATGCGCCGCGATGCGGTCGCCGACCTGCACGGACTCGACCGCGACCTTGCGCTCGACGCCGCCGTCAACGAGCCAGACGAAGCGCTGGTTCATGTTCAGAAGGCCGGAAATCTGCTTCTTCGCGCGCTCCGCTGCGTAGGCGGTCAGCATCTCAGCGCCGTTCGACAGCGTCAGCAGCGTGAGGCTCGATTCGGGCTTGCCTGCGAGCACGGAGGCGATAACCGCCGTACTCGTCAGCGTGTCGGCGTTCGGGCGGCGCTCTTTCACCATGCCCACGACGCCGTTCTTGAGGAAGTTGCGCGCGATGGCCAAGACGAGGAGACTGCGAAACACCTTCATTCCCGCAAAAGCTTCGGGCGCGAGCTTTTCAAGCGCCTTCATGCCCGCGAAGCTCGCGAGCGAGAAGATTGCTTCGCGCCGATAGCCCGCCATGTCAAGCTCGGGATCGCTCGGTGCGCACTCTTCTTCCATGCGCTTGACGAGCCGACGCACGAGTGCGAGGGGCAATTCTTCCTTGTACCAGACCGTCAGCGCCTTGTCGCCGACCGAAGCGGCGACGACGCCCTTTATGCTTCGAAGCTGTGCACCCAAGAGGGCGCGCTTATCCTGAGCAAGATCCGCCGATAGGCGGAGCGAGCATGTCCCATACGTCATATCATCTTCCATCCTTTCAAGATCGAGAATGCCCACCAAAGCATCTGCGGACCCGACGGCCGCTGTTCATAGAGCAGGATCTTGCGCAAGCCGCGCACGATGAAGCCGAGAGCGAATACCGACGGGAAATCGAGCCAGCCATGCGTCTTCTCGTGCAGCCATACGTTCGCCGCGCCTGCTGTGCGGCGGATGCTTGCACCGAGTTCAGCGAGCGGCTGAGTGACGCCTGCCGCAGGGAGCAAATCGGAAAGCCCCTGCGGCAGATTAAAACCCGCATGCTCCGTAGCACCAAAGACGCGCTTGCCAAGATCCGCCATCAGGCGATCGACAGCTCCCTCATCGCCCGTATAGCAGACGAGCAGACTGCCCGTAACACTCGACGCCTTGACGGAATCGATGAAGGCGATGCGGCCAAGGTTCTTCTCCAGAAGCTTTGCCAGCTCCTCGTTCCCCTGCAGGGCCGCCGCATAGTAGCGCCTGCGCCCGGGCACGGCACTCTTCAGCGCGAAAGCTGGCATTGCCGGTGCAGACACGGCTGCAGAGCCGGACGCGTCCTGCGCCATGCCCTTGCCGCGTCCCCTGCCTTGACCGAACATGCTGCTCATGCCGCTGCCCATGCCCGTCGGCATCATGTTAAAGAGTCCGCTCATGCCGGAACTTCTGCCCATGCCGCCCCGCCCCATGCCGGACGCCATGCCGAAAAGACCGCTCATGCCCGCGCTCCTGCCCATGCCCATGCCGCCGCCCATGCCTGCAGAAGCGCCGCCCGAAAGCATGCTGCCGAGGCCTTGGACAAGGGCCGTGCCGATCATCAAACCAGACATATAAGACATAAAGATTTAACTCCTCCCCTGTGCCATCTGCACATGATGCTTCACATACGTTTCAATCTGTGAAAGCTCTTCGTTCTCAGCAAAAAATTCCGGCTCATAGGTGATGAGCACGGAGCCGGTGAGCGTACTGCACTCGACCTTGTCCACCTCGGGACAGTCGGCGAAGTACGCAAGAATCTGCTCTCTAAGCTTCTCGTTTCCCACGAGTGAACGGCTGTAGAGGCGCATCCTGCCCGGCGCATAGGCGGCGGGACGCATCGAGCCGATCAGTGCGCCGAGCTTCGTCGGCGGCAGGGGAAGCTTCTGAAGCCCCTCGTCAATCTTCTTCATCACATTTTGCTTGAGACTTGCGCCGAACGGCATCGCAAGATCTTTCGCGAGCTTTTTGCGATACTGCCAAGCGTGAACGAGCGAGAGTGCCGCCCATGCCGTGCCGCAGACGATATGCAGACGCTTCGCCGGAACAAAGAGCGTCACGACCGTGCCTGCGGCAGCCGCTGCCAGCGGTAAGCCTAAAGAAATCTTTGCCATAGCGTCCTCCTTCATGCAATTCGTTATCAACAGCAAAACAGGAAAGGGGCTGCGCACGCAATATGCCATGACGATACGAGCATTTGCCTGTCGCAGCCCCTCTTATGTTTCCCTTACTGGTTCGCGCCGGCTTCCTGCGCAGCGATGAGATCCTCAAGCTCTTCCTTCTGGCGCTGAAGCTCAGCAAGCGGCACCTGCGCCGCAGGAGCGCCCTGCTGAATCGCCATCATCTGCTGCTCGCGCTCCTGCATGAAGCGGTAGCCAAAAACGCCTGCGACAGCGCCGACAGCAAGACCAATCCAGAAATCGCTCTTAGAGAAAATCGTACCCATGATATTCATCCTCCTAAAATTCAAAAAGTGTCGACTCGAAAGACCGATTTCTCGGTGCTTTCTTCGCGTCAACGTCTTTTTCTATCATACCGATTATCCTACCATTTGTCAAGGGTATACCGGACAGTATCTGTTATCAATTAAAGGCTGAGAAAGCGCATCATTGCTAGCTTGTTGGCCTTTGGAGGGATCGTCGGCCGGCCGAGGTCGGCACGCGAGCCGACGGCGCAGCGCACCTCCAAAAAGTACGGCTCTGCCTGCCCTTTCATCTCCTCCAAGGCGGCGGCAAGCTCCTCGCCATCTTTCGCACGCTGTGCGGCGGCGTAGCCAAGCGCACGCGCGAGCGCCGGAAAGTCGATGGAAGAAGCCGCCGTCGGCATGCCGCCGACGCTCTCGTGCGCCTCGTTGTTCAAGACGACGTGGCAGAAGTTCGATGGCTTTGCAGCAGCGATGACAGCGGCCGCGCCCATGTGCATGAGGAAGGCGCCGTCGCCGTCGAGGCACCACGTGCGCCGCCCCTTCCTTTCGAGCGCAATGCCGAGCGCGATGGACGAGCTGTGCCCCATCGAGCCGATCGTCAGAAAATCGCGCTCATGCCCCTCGCCGCGCTCCTCGCGAAGCTCGAAAAGCTCGCGGCTTGCCTTACCTGTCGTCGAGACGAAGACATCGCTCTCGTCTGCGGCGTCGAGGATCGTGCGAATCGCCTCCTCACGGCGCAGCGCATAGCCGTTTTTGTAGGAAACCTTCGTATCGTGCGCGAGCGCGCCCTTTCGAACGACGAAGGCCACCGAGCGCCCTGCCTCCAAAGACGAGCGGAAGCGTTCCATAGCGGCGCGCACGTCTTCTCCTCGCGTCTCCTTCGCGAGCACGAAATGCTCGACCTGCAGAAGTTCGAGCAGCGGAAGCGTCACCTCGCCCTGATAGGCGTGCTGCGGCTCGTCCTTCACGCCCGGCTCGCCGCGCCAGCCGATGACGAAGATCAGCGGGATCGCGTACGCCTTCTCGTGCAGGAGCGACGCGAGCGCGTTGACGATGTTGCCCTCGCCGCTGTTCTGCAGATAGACGAGCGGCGAGCGACCCGTCGCGAGGTAATGCCCCGCCGCAATGCCCGCCGCCGTCCCCTCGTTCGCCGCGATGATGTGCGGTGCCTTGCTGCCGTAGCGCTCCATCAAGGCGTCGCAAAGAGCGCGCAGCTGCGAGTCAGGCACGCCGACGAAAAAATCTGCGCCCAAGATGTCCAAAAACTCCGTCGCCTGCATAATACCTTCCCTTTCTCCCGCAGATCATCTCTCTGACTCTTCCTTGTGATGGAAATATACATGATAGATGAACGGATTGTTCCAATAACCTTCGATTGTCGAATCTGCAAAGGCAATGGACAGATCATGCTTTTTGGCGAATTCATCAAAGAACGACCTCCGGTAAAAGAACTTGTCAAGGTTCTTATACCGCTCGTCGTAGTCCGGATCGATCATACGGCGTGCACTCAGAAAACCCGCTCTCTTCTCGGCGTCATGCACATCGAGGAGGACGATGCTGCCGCATGTCTTTTCGAGCATTTTTTCCAACACGGTTTCCGCATAGGATTCATCGGGAAAATAGGAGAAGACACTATTCGCCAGCACGCCGTCATATTTTTCTTTCGTGGGCAGATTTTTCGCCTCATCAGAAAGGCTTTCCCGCAGGGTTCCTTCAGCAAATACGTCCTTCATGATAGAAATAAGCTTCTCCGAATAATCGAGACCGCCGACAGCGAACCCATCGAGTCGAAAGAGCCAGAGGTTTGCTCCCGCACCGCAGCCGACCTCGAATATGCTGCCGCCTGCAGGCAGACGAAGCGCCGCCTTCGTTTCCTCGTACTGCTTTAGAAGTGATTCATACGGTATACCGCCGCCCGTCACATCAAAGCCATCGATGCGCTTGAGTTCCAAGAACATCGCCCGCTTGTCCGTGCGGTCAATGTCTGCAAGCTGTACGCTTCTCTTATTCCAGATTTCCTGCCAGCGATTCATTTGTCTTCTGTCTCTCCTGCCCCATTCATTGCCGTTTCATCCCTTCGGCAAGATCATGCCCAATTCCACAAAGGCTTCTCTCAGCACGTAGAAAAACTTTTCAATATCCGCCTCGTCGATCGCGCCGAGCGCACACAGGCGAAACGTCCCCTTCTCCTGCATCTTGCCCGGATAGATCGTGAAGCCAT
>ERZ773009.725-NODE-725-length-24024-cov-17.085485_pt1 | contig 24024 bp, 19 predicted proteins | sample MGYA00580663_ERZ773009 | MGnify/ENA primary metagenome ERZ773009 (study PRJEB29015, sample SAMEA2737969) | human oral metagenome | biome: human oral; feature: human-associated habitat; material: dental | place: China | collected 2026 ... | reverse complement strand
GCCCTGGGCACCTCCACCGGCGATCCTTACACGGGCCTGAAAGCCCAGTCCTACGTGGCCGGTCTCAACTACGGTCTGTTCAGCACGGACAGCGACAAGGGCGGGCGGAGGGCCATCGACACGGCGAAGGACCATGACTGGTACCACGAAGACGAAGACGGCAACCCCGCCATCGACACCACCGCCCTGGCCGGCGACCAAGCCTCGGACGCAGCGGCCTGGAGGGAACATCAAGTGACCAATTCGGATGACAAAGGCGTGCTCAACGACCTCGACCTCAGCATCGCAGCAGGGAAGACCGACGGGGAGGACAGCGCGAAGACCAGAAACGAGCCCCGCAGGACATGACCCCGCACAGCTGACAGGAGGAAGGCAGGTGACAGAAGAGACGAAGAAGGAGAGGGCATTGTGATGCGCCGAAGGACCCGGCCGACGGCGAAAGGCCTGATAGTAGCAGTGGCATGCGTGGCCCTGGTGGTGGGACTGGTGGGCCTAGGGTTCGGTCTGATCAGCCGAATGAACGGTTCTGCCTCTGATTCCGTGGACGAGGCGCTGGCCGCCATAGGAGACGATCCCCAGGATGCCCTGGAGTACCTGGCACCGGAGGAGGACGGGAGCGTGGACAAGAACGGGACCTGGGTTCCCGGACAAACCACCGTCGATCAGTGGACCATGCTGACCTCCCGCGACCGGGGCGAGGGCGCGGAGCCCTTGACCACCGCTGTTGCCGGGGCTTCGGCCATGCGCGTGCAGAGCCAGGACGCGACCGACGAACGCGCCGCGTGGGTCACCGGGAAGGGCCTGGACTACGCCGCCGGGCTTTCTGAGCAGAGTTTCTCCGCGAAAGTGAAGAATAATGTTGCGGTTATACTGGGGAACTCCATGGCGGAGATCGAGGACGGCGTTACTAGAACGCGGGACACCTCTGGCGCTGGGTCCGTCTCGTGGGATTCCAGGCGACCCGCGATACTGGCGGATGACCATAGTGAGGACTTCAAGACACTGATGAAGATGGTGGGCACGGACGATACCGCTTTAACCACGATGACCGATGCTGCCGGTCGGTTCTCAACCGCTCGTACCCAGGCGATCCTCGATGCCCACCCCGATGCTGTTATGAGCGTTGACCCCGGGACCGCCGAGAGTAATGATAGCCCTCACCTGAAAGAGGAACTGCACACAGGGATATCCAACGACGGCAAGATTCTTGGTTTCATCGAGCAGTCCGCGGTCAATGGCCGCAAGAAACAGGGAGAAGACGAAGCCGCGGCCGAGAAAACCGTCGCCTCCACTATTCTGGGCGCTGTGACCAAGGGCCTGTCCTTCGTTCCGAATCCCTATGCTCAAGGTCCGGGCATCGCCATACCGTCGGCTTCCCCCGGCATCACCAATACGACAGGGAAGCCGGACAAGACTCCGGTCGACGACGCCACAACGGCGATGAAGGACACCCAGGAGCAGGTTTTCCAGTCCACAATGGCGCAGATCGCCAACGACGGGCGCTTCGAGGAGAGCGCTTTCACCAACACAGACGGGACCGACTACGCCACCGGTCTGGACCACAACGGCGACCGGGACACCCGGATGACGCCCTACGCGTGGATGAGGCCCGACCACACGATCGACACCTCCGCCCTCTTCGACAGTGACGAGAACCGGCAGCAGTTCAACAGCTGGCTCGACGACAACGACATTCCGAGCAGCGACGTCAGAACCGATTACCAAACCGACCTGGATGCGGGGAAGGAATATGCGAAGGATAACTGATCGTGATGCGCGCAACCGCTTTCGAAGGCGTTCGAGCGTGATCGTGCTGGTCGTGGTTCTCGTGCTCGCCGGCGCAGGAGTGTGGTACCGGCACTGGAAAGCCGAGAAGAGCCCGAGCGAACCCATGTGCCTGGCCCTGACCAGCCAGGACGTCCAACCCCTCCTCGACAAACCCAAAAATGCGTCACCGTTCCCGACGAGCGCGCCATACGATAGCTACGCGTCATGGATCTGCGCTGTCTACGGCGATTCGCAGACGCTCTTCATTCAGGTGACTTCACAAGCCGACGAGGTGCTGTTGAACTACAAGGTGCCCGGCGTGCCGGTGGTCGAGACCATCATGTCACGGCGCGGCGGGGTGAGCAGAGATGTGCCCGGCACCTCCGCGAAAGTGATCTCCTGGGTCCAGGGAGGCGAAGCTCACGCCGGCTGGTTCGACGGCCAGTCCGCGGCCACCATTGCCACCTGGGACACTGATAACGACCAGGAAGCGGCCGCCTACACCGACACCCTGGCCGACCTCGTCACCCGCCGCGCCCCACAGCTTTTCGCCGCCACAGGCTACCCGCCCTCATCCGCACCAACGCCAACACCATGACCCCCAACCAGCCAACACAGAAAACCACAACTCCTCACCCCACGAACACCCAGCAAACCACCGGTAGGCCTGACTCATCACATCTTAGTAGCTTTTGGGTGGAGTAGAGCTGGTTTTCGTCGTTATTGTGGTGTTGAAGGTCTGGTGGTGGAGCCGATGAACTCGTCGCCACGTACCACGAACCGCAGAACGCCGAGACCTCCATTCCCCATAAGCAAGCACGTCCTGAGAGCCTCGTCCTCCACCGCACCCGTAACGCCGCCGAGGTTGACTTTTTCGTACGAGGTTGACGCCGCCGCCGTCAACCTCGTACGAAAAAGTCAACCTCGGCGCAAGCTCACAGCAGGCTCACTGCCCCGACGGCGGCGAGCAGGCCGCCGGCAACGACCACGGCACCGGTATTGAGACGACTGGACACCTCCGGCGTCCCGGTCTCGAGCGGCTCGCGTCGCTCGAGTACCGCACGCGCATAGCCCTCGATGAGATCCGCAGCCGAGCCGCAGTCCAGCGACGCCCGGTAATGACCGTTCCCCGGCGTCACATACTCCTCTCGCACCGGGTGCAGGCCCGCATCCGCATGCGACGCCCGCGAACCCGGGCCCGCGCGACCGTCCCGAATCCGCCGCCGCTCACGCAGGGAGGTTCTCACACCGCCCGGGCGCGGGGCCGCTGAAGCCCTGACGATCCTCCCCGCGCCGATGACGACCTCCAGCCCCCACCGGGTTCGGAGCGAGGCGACGGCCCCCCATCGGATGACGTGACTGCGCCAGGCGTTGCGGACGGTGAGGCCGTCCGCATCGAGCACCAGCTCCGGAACCCACCACAGCAGCCAGACGGCGCCGGTCACCAGCGCGCTCCAGGCGGCGGCGCGCAGGCCGTAGGCGGGGCCGTCACTGAGAGTGACGGCCCCGACGACGATCACGGCGGACACCGCGACGATCACGGTGCCCGCACGGGCAGGAAGAGAGCGGACGACGACGGTGGGCACGTCTCCATTGTGCCGCACCGCTCGCAGGCCACCGCACCGCCCCGGGCCCGGCCACCACGGCCGGGCCCGGGCACGGCTCAGCGAGCCGGCGGATCGGCATCAAAAGCCCCGCCGACCCGGCGGAGACGGCGCCGGACATCCGCCGGTCATCCCCCGGTCACTTCATGTAGCCGACGTGCTCGGGACGGAAGGAGGACAGGCCATTGGCGCCGAAGTTCGCAAGCTTCTTGGGCACCGCGGTGAACTGGGGGCGCTCGTAGATCGGGAAGTTCATGACGTCCTCCCACAGCTTGACGTCGACCTGGTTGGTGAGCTCGATGCGCTTTCCGTTATCGGGCTCGGTCGCGATCCGAGTGATGAAGTCGTCGATCTGCGGGTCCGACATGTCGGAGTAGTTGCTCTTCGAATTCGTGCCGTAGACCTCGCCGATATTGGCCATCGGGTACTGGGTGCCGACCCAGGTGAAGGCGACAAGGTCGAAGGCCCTGGCATCGAGAACGCCCGTCTGCAACTGGTCATTGGGAACCGTGGCGATCTGCATATCGATGCCGACCTCTTCGAGCTGGGTCTGCAGCAGCGCCCCCTCATTCTGGGACGTGGTGGTGCCGGCGGGATAGGTGAAGGTCAGTGAGGCCTTCTCCCCGTCCTTCTCCCGTATGCCGTCAGCGCCCTCCGTCCAGCCGGCGTCCTCGAGCAGCTGCTTGGCCGCCTCGACGTCGTAGCCCCAGTCACCGGAATTATCCTGGTAGCCCGTCTGATTCGGCATGAAGAAGCGATTGCCGAGGAGGACGTCCCCCGTCTCGATGGGCAGGCCGGCCAGGTCGGAGGACGCGATGGCGGCGCGGTCGCAGGCGCGCACGATGGCCTGACGGACCTTCTGGTCCGCCAGGATCCCCTTGGTCGTGTTGAACGTGAAGTGGCGCCATTGCAGGCCGAAGTTCTGACGGATCTCGGCGTCCTCGCGGCCCTGGCACTGCGTGTAGACGTCGTTCGAGATAATGTATTCGATATAGTCGAGGGACTTGTTCGCGAAGGAGGTCGCCTCGGCAGACGGGTCGAGGACCTGGAAGGTGAGTGTATCGATCTTGGGGGCGTCTCCCCACCATTTGTCATTCTTGACAATGGTGACGATCTGGCCCGACTCGTCCCAGGAGTCGATCTTGTACGGGCCGGCGAGGTAATCATTGTTGAAGGCCCCGTGACCCGCCAGAGAATTGTTGAAGGTCTCCGCGTCCCTCATGAGCTCCTTGGGGCTCACGCCGGCGACGTAATTCGTCCAGTCCGGCATGACGGAGTCGAAGGTGACGACGGCCCTGGTGGCCGACGGCGTGTCGACGGACTCGACGTTCTCGAGCCCGTCGCGCGCCGCCCAGTTGTAGCTCTCATCCTTGCCGTGAATGAGGGACTCCTTGATGTCCTCGGAATCGATGGGCCGCCCGCTCCCCCACACCGCGCTCGAGTTGAGCTCGAGTGTGACGACGGTCTTACCGTCCTTCTCCTCGGCCTCGAAGGTGGAGTAGAAGTTCGGGTTGGCGGTGCAGGTGCCGTCAGCGGCCCAGTCGACGAAGTAGGGCGATACCCAGTTGATAATGCTGCGCAGGTCGCCCGTGTTGCCGACCGCGGTGGCGAGATTCCAGTTGTCGATCGGCTCCTGAATAGCGATCTTGAGATCGCCGCCGTCTTCGAGGGAGGCGGGGTCCTGGATGTTCATCGCCCTGTTGGCCGTGGAGTCGTCCTGGCCGCCGGACTCCTCGTTCTTGGCGCACGCGGCCAGTGCGGTGAGCGCTGCGGCCGACGCGGAGCCGGCCAGGAACAAACGACGGTTCATCATCATGGATGGTCTCCGATCAGGAGGATTATGGGGGTGCGGAACACGCGCAGAGGCGAGTCCAAGAAACTATGATACAAGTCCAGTGCACAAGCCCACATTTTCAGGTGGTCGGCTCCGGGCTCCTCAGAACACCGAGGCGCGCTCCGGGTAGTAGCAGGCGACGTCGTGGTCGTCGCCCTGGCTGTCGAAATCCGGCATGGCGCCGAGGCAGGCGGCGCGCTGGTCGTCGGTGAGGATGTTCGCGAACGTCGGGCAGCGGGTGCGGAAGCGGCACCCCGAGGGCGGGTTGGCCGGTGAGGGCAGGTCGCCCTGCAGCACGATGCGGTCCCGGCCGCGCTCCTTGGCGGGATCGGGGATCGGGATCGCGGAGAGCAGGGCCTGCGTGTAGGGGTGCGCCGGAGCCTCGAAGATCGAGTCGACGTCGCCGACCTCCACGATCTTGCCCAAATACATCACCGCGACGCGGTCCGCGATGTGACGGACGACCGACAGGTCGTGGGCGACGAAGAGATAGCTGAGCCCGAGGCTCCCGCGCAACTCGTCGAGCAGGTTGATGACCCCGGCCTGGATGGACACGTCGAGAGCGGAGACGGGCTCATCGAGCACGAGCAGCTTGGGCTCCAGGGCCAGCGCCCGGGCGATGCCGATGCGCTGACGCTGTCCGCCGGAGAAGTTGCGCGGGTAGCGGTTGGCGTGACTCGGCTCGAGCCCGACGAGCTCCATGAGCTCCTCGACGCGACCACTGACCCCGCTCCTCGGCCACCCGTTGGCGCGCAGCGGCTCGGCGATGAGGTCGAAGACGGGAAGGCGCGGGTCGAGGGAGGCCATCGGGTCCTGGAAGACGATCTGCAGGTCGCGACGAATAGCGCGTCGCTCGGAGCGGGTGATCCGCGAGGAATCCCTGCCCAGAATGACGATCCTTCCCTCCTGGGGCGCCTGAAGGCTGAGAACCTCCAGGAGGCTCGTCGACTTGCCGCAGCCGGACTCGCCGACCAGGGCGAAGGTCTCCCCCTGGCGCACGTCGAAGGAGATGCCGTCGACGGCGTGGACGGTGCCCACGCGCCGCTTGAAGACGGCCCCCTTCATCAGCGGGAACTCCTTGACCAGGTTCGTCGCGCGCAGCACCTCGGGACGGTCCTCACGCGGCAGGCTCATGGTGTCGGGGGTTTTGAGGGACGGCACGGGGTAGATGGCGGTGCCATCGAGGTCGCCCTCCTCGATCTCGCCGGAGCGGCGGCAGGCGCTGAGCTGGACTCCCGCCGAGGGCGGACCGCAGGCGTCAGAGAGGGCGTCGTCCGCGTCGCGCACCGCGGTGAGAGCCGGCTCCCCGTCGAGGCACTCGTCCTGCGCTATCGGGCAGCGGGGCGCGAAGGGGCATCCGGTGGGTTCGGCCAGCAGCGAGGGCGGATTGCCCTCCAGAGCCGCCAGCGCTGAGTCCTTCCTCGCGTCGAGCCGCGGCAGGGAGGCGAGCAGGCCGATCGTGTAGGGCATGCGGGAGCGGTGGAACAGGTCGTCGACGTCGCCCGTCTCCACGATGCGTCCGGCGTACATCACGCTGACGCGGTCGGCCATGCCCGCCACGACCCCCAGGTCGTGCGTGATCATGATGACGCCGGCACCGGTCTCCTTCTGAGCGGTGCGCAGCACGTCGAGTATCTGAGCCTGGATTGTCACATCCAGGGCAGTGGTCGGCTCGTCAGCGATGATGAGGTCGGGATTGTTGGCGATGGCGATGGCGATCACCGCGCGCTGGCGCATGCCCCCGGAGAATTCGTGCGGGTAGGCCCTGGCCCGCACGTCGGGGTTGGGGATGCCGACGACGTCGAGCAGCTCGACCGCCCGCTCCCAGGCGGCGTCATTGCTCATGTCCGCGTCGTGGATCTTGAGCGCCTCGACGATCTGGGAGCCGACCGTGTAGACGGGAGTGAGCGCGCTGAGCGGATCCTGGAAGACCATGGCGACCTGGGAGCCGCGGATACGCGACATGTAGTCGTCGTCGCGCCCCAGCAGCTCGGTGCCGTGCAGTCGAACGGACCCGCTGACCTGAGCGGACTCGTCGAGCAGTCCCATGACCGCGGTCGAGGTGACGGACTTGCCGGAGCCCGACTCGCCGACCAGGGCGAGGACCTCGCCGCGCCCGACGGCCAGGTCGACCCCGCGCACGGCGCGGACGGTGCCGTCCTCGGAGGGGAAGGAGACGCGCAGTCCCTCTACCTCGAGCAGCGGCGCATCCGCCTGCGGATCCGGCAGCGCCCGCGAGTCCGAGTGCGACCCGGCGTTCTTCCTGCGGCTCATGCCTTGCCTCCGGACTTGGATGAGGGATCGAGGGCGTCGCGCAGGCCATCGCCCATGAAGTTGACGCACACCAGCATGATGACGAGCACGCCGGAGGGGGCTAGGAAGATCCAGGGCGAGGTGGTGGCCGCCGTCTGGCCCTCGGCGATAAGAGTCCCGAGCGAAGTATTGGGGGGCTGCACGCCGAAGCCGAAGTAGGACAGCGTCGTCTCGCTCATGACAGCCAGGGCCAGGCCCACAGTGGCATCGACAATGAGCAGAGAAGCTATGTTCGGCAGAATGTGGCGAACGATGATGACAATGCTCCTGACATTCATGAAACGGGCGGCCGCGACGTAGTCCAGAGTCTTGACGCTGAGCGTGAGCGAGCGCACCACGCGCGCGGTGAGCATCCAGCCGAAGCCGGCCAGCAGCACGATGAACAGAGCGATGGAGCCGCGATTCGCGCCGGCGCGCTGGGACAGGATCGCGATGATGAGGAAGGACGGCACCACCAGGAGGAGGTCCGTCAACCACAGCGCGACGCGCTCCCACCAGCCGCCGAAATAGGCCGCTGTGGAGCCGATGACCGCGGCGATAGCGGTTTGAAGAAGAGCGACGCACACACCGATGACCAGGGACTTGCGCGTGCCCTCGACCGTCATGGCGAACACGTCGCGTCCGCCCTGGGTCGTGCCGAACCAGTGCTCGGCGGAGGGCGGCTGGAGGAAGCCGCCGGAGTCGACCTGCGTGAACTCCCAGCGTCCCAGGCGGTTGCCGACGAGGGCGAAGAGCACCACGAGGAGGAAGCCGACAATGCCGATCACGGCGGAGGGGTTGCGCACGAAGCGCCGGGCGATCAGCTGCCGCCGCGACAGACGCCTCCTGCCCTGGCCGCCGTCCCGGCCGGGCGCGTCCTCGACGGCCCCGGTAGTGGCCGCCTGCGCGACCTGGTGGATGTCCGACACGGCTCAGCCCACCCTCACCCTGGGGTCGACGATCGCGACGAACACGTCGGACAGGAGCGCCCCGGTCAGGGTGCACAGCCCGGAGAAGGCGACGACGGCGGTGGCGCCGTTGATATCCATCTGGGAGATCGAATTGACCGAGTACTCCCCGATGCCGTGCCAGGTGTAGACGCGTTCGGTGACGGCCGCGCCGGTGAACAGAGTGGCCAGGGCGAAGGCGAAGTAGGTGGCCATGGGGATGAGGGCGGTGCGCAGCGCATGACGGGTGACGGCCTTGCGCTTAACCAGACCCTTCGCCCGGGCAGTGCGCACGTAGTCGGCCCCCAGGGTGTCGAGCATGAGGTTGCGCTGGTAGCGCGAGTAGGTGGCGATGCCCCCCAGGGACATGGACAGGGTCGGCAGCAGGAGGTGCTGAAGCTGTCCGACGACGCCGTCGCCCATACCCGTGAATTCGAATAGCTGGTAGCCCGTCGCCCGGTTGATCTGCACGGCGGCCACCTGCAGCAGGATCGCGAGAACCATGACGGGTGTGGAGATCACGAGCATGGACAGAAGGGTGGCGATGCGGTCGGCGACCGAGTACTGGCGGGTGGCGGTCCATGCCCCGAGCGCGACTCCGCCGATCATGCCGATGAACGCGCCGAGGAAGACCAGGCGCACCGACACCAGGATCTTGGCGCCCATCATGCCGTTGATGCTCGCCCCCTTGGGGGTCATGCCCCAGTCCCAATGGAGGACGACGCCCTTGAGCCAGGTGACGTAGCGGCCCCAGACCGGCAGGTCGTGACTGATGTTGTACTCGGCGAGCGAGGCGTTGACCGCATCCCAGTTGAGGCGCGGATCACCGCGATCCCACAAGGTTGCCGGGTCCAGCGTGGCCGAGGCCATCAGATAGGCCATCGACGTCGCGATGAACAGCAGAATCGCGTAGTTCGCGATCCTTCTCGCTAGATATGGGAGCATTCGGTCTTCTCTCCGGAATACCGGTGGGGTTCGGGCGGGCGACGAGAACCCGCTCGGCCGGTGTGCGGACATCCCCGCCGGCACCGCGCTCAGCCCCCAGAGGGCCGAGTGCCGCATGTCGACGGTACCGGGCAACGATACCCGCGCCCCGACATCAAACGTACACACTCCGCGCGATACGCATCACACGGAAACGGGCCGATGCCGGTCCCGGCGTCAGGGCCGGCGCGTCGGCGCGGCCACCGCCGACGTGCCGACGCGTCTTAGCCCGCTCCCCCGTAAAGGGCGATTCTCGGGCCCGGAACGGCGTCGATGAGCTCGCGCGTGTAGTCCTCGTGCGGATCGGCGAACAGGGCGTCCGCGTGACCGGTTTCGACCACTCTCCCCTTCTCCATGACCACGATATCGTCGGCGATCTGCCGTACGACGGCCAGATCGTGGGTGATGAAGAGATAGGTCAAGTTCAGCTCGGCCTGCAACCCGGCCAGCAGCCGCAGGATCTGAGCCTGGACGAGCACGTCGAGGGCGGAGACGGCCTCGTCGAGCACGACGATCTCCGGCCGCAGGGCCAGCGCGCGGGCGATGGCCACCCGCTGGCGCTGACCGCCGGAAAGCTCATTGGGGTAGCGCCGCATGACCGAGCGCGGCAGGGCGACCATGTCGAGCAGCTCGCAGATGCGCTTGGTGCGCTCGGTGCGGTTTCCCACGCGATGCACCCGCAGCGGCTCCTCGATGACCCGGTAGATGGAGTACATCGGATCGAGGGATCCGTAAGGGTTCTGGAAGACCGGCTGCATAATGCGCCGCAGATCGAACAGCTGCTTGCGCCCCAGAGTCGACAGATCGACGCCGTTGTGGAAGACCCTGCCCTCGGTGGGGTCGATGAGGTTGAGGATCATGTTGGCCACGGTGGACTTGCCCGATCCGGACTCGCCGACCAGCGCCGTCGTCGTGGCGCGGCGCACCCCGAAGGTGACGTCGTCGACGGCGCGAATGTGGGCGTCGGCGCCCCTGGCCCCGCGCACGTCGAAAACCTTGGTCAGATGCTCCACCCGCAGGATCTCGGGGGCGTCCTCCGCGATCTCGCGGACACCCAGCTCATCGGAGGCGACCCGGATGCCCTCGGCGCGCGCGGCCTCGATGCGGTGGGACGCCAACGAGGGGGCGGCCTCGACGAGTCGCCGGGTGTAGGGGTGGCGCGGATTCTGGAGCACCTCCAGGCTCGGCCCCGACTCGACGACGCGTCCGCGATGCATGACGACGACCTGCTCGGCACGCTCCGCGGCCAGGCCGAGGTCGTGGGTCACCAGGAGCATCGCCGTACCCAGCTCATGGGTCAGCCGCCCGAGGTGATCCAGGATGCGGCGCTGGACAGTCACATCCAGGGCGCTGGTCGGCTCGTCGGCAATGAGCAGGCGGGGACGCGCAGCCAGACCGATGGCGATGAGGGCGCGCTGACGCATGCCGCCGGAGAACTCGTGCGGGTACTGCTTAGCGCGGCGGGCGGCGTCGGGCAGGCCGACGTCCTCCAGCAGGAGGGCCACCTACTCGGCGACGGAGATCCTGCCGGAGGGGACGGAGGCGATCCCGCCGGCCTTCCGCCTGCCGTGACCATCCGTCCGATCGCCCGCGACCTCGTCCCGCTCACCCCCATCCCGGGTGTCCTCATCGGCTGCGGCGATGATAGCGAGACGATCATCGGCGACGCCGGCCAGCCCGTTGGCGCGCAGCGTCTCACGCACCTGGAAGCCGATGGACCACACCGGGTTGAGATTGGTCATGGGATCCTGCGGGACCATCCCGATCTCACTGCCGCGCAGCCGCCGCATGCGGCGCTCGGGAACACGGGTGATGTCCTCGTCCCCGAGCAGGATGCGGCCCCCGGTCACGCGCCCGGTTCCCGGCAGCAGACCGATGATGGCGTTGGCCAGGGTGGACTTACCCGAACCCGATTCCCCGACGACGGCCAGGCTCTGGCCCGGGTAGATCGTCAGATTCGCCCGGCGGACGGCCGGAACCAGCCCGGTGGAGGAGCGAAAGGCCACATCAAGGTCCTCGATGCGCAATAGCGCCCCGTCATCGACCTCGATCCGGGTGCCAGTGCCGTCAACGACGTCGTCGGTGGTCGTGGTGTCATCAGTAGTCACGTGCGAGCCTTCGGGTCGAGAGCGTCGCGCACCGCATCGCCCATCATGACGAAGCCGAGCACGGTGAGCGCCAGGGCGCCCGCGGGGTAGAACAGAACGGAAATATGGTCGCGCAGAGCACCCTGAGCGGTGGCGATGTCGGAGCCCCAGGAGATCACCGACGGAGGCAGACCGATCCCCAGGAAGGACAAGGTGGCCTCGGAGACGATGAAGACGCCGAGCTGGACGGTGGCGGTGACAATAATCGGCGCGGCGGCATTGGGCAGGACATGGCGGGTCAGGAGGGCCAGACGGCCGCTGCCGAGCGAGGTCGAGGCGGTGATGAAGTCCTCATTCTTCACACTCATGACCGCACCCCGGGTAATGCGGGCGATTTGCGGCCACCCGAACAGCGCCAGCACGGTGACGACGGTGAGGATGGAGGTCCTGCCCTTGAACATCTGCATGACGACAATGGCGGCCAGCACGAAGGGAATGGCGAAAAATACGTCGGTGATGCGCGAGAGCAGCGCGTCGAAGAAGCCGCCGAAGAACCCCGCCAGAGCACCGATGAGCCCGCCGCTCACGGTGACGATGAGCGTGGTGAGCACGCCGACGGCCACCGACGCACGGGCACCGTACACGGTCCGGGAGAAGACGTCGCAGCCCTGCTGGTCGAAGCCGAAGGGGTGCTGAGCGCTCGAAGGGCCGTAGGAATTGTCCAGCCGGCAGTAGGTGGGAGTGGCGCGGGCGATCAGGCCGGGCGCCACGGCGAGCAGGAGGGCGCCCGCGATGAGCAGGGCGGAGACCCAGAAGATGGGACGACGACGCAGCTGCTTCCACGCCTCTCCCCACATCGAGGAGGGGGCGGAGTCGTCGGCGACGGCGTCGACGGCGCCCAGTCCCTGCTCATCGGTCGCGGCGACAACGTGCTCCTGGCCCGGTCGGACGCGCCGCCTCCCAGGCTCATTCACGATGCTCTCAGAGGTCTCAGACATAGCGGATCCTCGGGTCGAGGGCGGCGTACAGGAGGTCGACGAGAAGGTTCGAGATGATGAACACGAGGATGAGCACCGTCGTGAAAGCGACGACCGTGGGCCCCTCCCCGTTGAGGATAGCCCGGTAGAGCGTCCCGCCCACACCGTTGATGTTGAAGATGCCCTCGGTGACGATGGCCCCGCCCATGAGCGAGCCCAAGTCGGCACCGAGGAAGGTGACCACGGGCACCAATGAGTTACGCAGGACATGGACGATCATCACTCGGCCGCCGGACAGACCCTTGGCGCGCGCCGTACGGACGTGATCAGCTGAGAGGTTCTCCCCCACCTGGGTGCGCGTCAACCGCAGGACGTAGGCGAAGGAGACCGCCCCGAGCACGAGTGCGGGCATGAGCAGCTCCTTGAGCCCCGGGGCGTTCCCGGCGGTCACCGGCAGCCAACCGAGCTTGACGCCGACGAAGAACTGCAGGAGGAAGCCGATGACGAAAGTCGGCACGGCGATGACGACGAGGGACAGGACCAGGACCGTGGCGTCGAAGAGCCGCCCCTTGCGCATGCCGGCGACCACGCCGATGACGATCCCGGCCACCGTTTCGACAGCGAGGGCCATGACCGAGAGCCTGATGGTCACCGGGTAGGCCTCCGCGAGGACATCGACGATCGGTCTGGACCCGCGGATGGTTGTTCCCAGGTCGAAGGTCGCTATCCCCTTGAGAAACAGGAGGTACTGGACGAGGAAGGGCTTGTCCAGGTTGTACTGGGCGCGGATCTGCTCCTGGAGGGCGGGGCTGAGGGCGCGGTCCCCGCCCAGGGCGGAGACCGGGTCCCCCGGCAGTGCGAAGACCATGGCGTAGATGAGCAGCGTGGCCCCGAAGAAGACGGGGATCATCTGCAGGAGCCTGCGTCCGGCGTAGCGGAGCATCGGCATCTCCTTGTCAGCGGGTGGGAGGGTGCGGGGCGGACGGGTGCGAACGGTGCAGCGCGAGCGGGGCGCGGCGCCCGGTGGCCCGACGAGGCGGCCGGACGAGCGGGGCGCGCCGAACCAATGCCGCCGACGGAAGTCGAATCAGTATCGGATCAGTACTGGGCGATGGCCTCCGCATTGGCCCACTGGTTCTTGGCCTCGGTCTCGTCGTACTGGAGAACCTCATTACCGGGAACCCGATCCGTCCACCCGTGGATGGCGGGGCTGGTGAAGTCCGAGGCGGGGGTGCGGGTGTTGTAGTACAGGGTGTCGCAGATCTGCTTGCGGTTGATGGCACGGGACAGGGCGGCGCGGCGGGCACGGCCCTCATCATCCATCTTCCAGTGCTCGACGTCGGTTCTGATGGCGAAGCACTGGATGACGGCGCCGGGCTGGTTGATCGCGCGGTCGCCGAGGTCATCCGTGAAACTCGACAGCGCCGAATTCGGAATGGCGTCGAGCACGTCGAGGGAGTTGGAGCGCAGGTCGTTGTAAGCGGCGTCGTAATCGGTGTAGATAACGAAGGTGACGCCCTCATTCTGGGCCTGACGATTGCCCTGATAGGTCGCACTCTTGGTGAGCACGACCTGGGAGTTGTGGTCCCACGTGGTCATGCTGTACGGGCCGTTGCCGATCGGAGCCGCGCCGAAGGCCTCCATGTCGTCATAGGCGGACTCGGGCAGCGGGTAGAAGGCCGCCATGCCCAGTCGCAGCCTGAGGTCGGAGGACGGGGCCTTGAGCCGGATCGTGAACGTCAGGTCGTCGATCTTCTCCAGGCCGGTGAGCGTCTCGCGGTCCTCCTCGTCGGAGAACCCCTCGATGATCTCGTAATAGCTGCTGTTCAGCTGTTTATTGCCCAGCCTGGCGCCGTAGTTCCACGCATTGATGAACGAATCGGCGGTGACGGGACTGCCGTCGGAGAAGGTCCAACCGTCCTCGAGCTCGACCGTGAAGTTCTGGTTGTCGTCGGTCTCGATGGACTTGGCGACCTCATTCTTCACGGAGCCGTCCGCCTCGTAGGAGACCAGACCGGCGAAGAGCAGATCGACGATGCGGCCGCCGCCCGTCTCATTGGTATTGGTGGGCACCAAAGGATTCTGGGGCTCGGCGTCGTTGACGCGCACGACGCCGCCGGCGGCGGTGGTGGTGACCGCCTCGTAGCGAGGCATGGCGTTCCAGCCGAAGGTCACGTTACTGACGTTGGTGGAGTAGCCGCCGAAGCCGTTCTGGTACCACAGCGGGATGACCGGCAGATCCGCGAAGAGCTGCTCCTGGACCTGGGTGTAGAGGTCGAACGCCTCATCGTCGTCCATCGTCTGGGTCGCCCGATCCAGAAGGTCGTCGACGGCGGCACTGGAGTACTGGACGTCGTTCGCGCCCGCCCCCGTCTTGAAAGAATTGCTGAGGAAGTCCCCCATGGAGGGGATGTCGGCCTGCCACCCGGAACGGAAGGCGCCGACGATCGTCCCATCGGTGACCTGCTGGCGCAGCTCGGAGAACTGCGCGTAGGGCAGCGGCTCCATGGACATGCCCAGGGTGTTGCTGACGGAGTTGCACACGGCCTCGACCCAGGCCTTGTGCGGTCCGTCCGAGTTGTAGGCGAGAGTAAGTCTGCCGCCGCTGGCAGCGCCCTCACCGGCCGAGTCGCTCGAGGCGTCATCGCCCGCGGACGTGTCGGAACCGCAGCCGCTGGCGAGCAGCACAGCGGCCGTGGCGGCCCCCAGGCCGAAACTGCGACGGGAGATCATGGGATTACTCAAGGGAAGTACCTCCGTACGACATGGCATCGTCGGCAACAGCTGTCTGTGCCCCGAGCAGGGACGTGCCGACAGGGTTGAAGCGATTCTAAACTCAATCGGTAACATTCTGGACACAGAAACTCGTTCGAATCGTCCGAACCACCTGCGACGTCGGGCTTGTCGAATCGTTTAACCTGTTCATATCGCGTCCGCTCGTCCAATCCGGTTCCACCGACTCCGGATCCCGGACCGCCGCCCGCGGGCCGGCATGTCGGTCGTCGAGTCCGTCGGCCTCACCGCGCCCGCCAGGCGTCGGCCAGCAGCGTGTAAGACCGACGGCGCGCGGCGGCGTCGTGAATGCTGGTGACCACCAGGACCTCTTCCAGGCCCCAGCGCGCGGCGAGTCCGCGCAGGCCGTCGGCGACGGCGTCGGGTGCACCGACGAAGGACAGTCCCATGGAGGCCTCGACGTCCGCGTCCCGTCCTCCGGCGAGGTCCCGCCAGGCCCGCGGGTCGGCGGTGGGCCGGTCCAGCGGGCCGGGCCTGCCGCCGAGCACGCGCGCAGCACCTGCCATGGCCGTGGAGAACAGGAACTCGGCCTCCTCGCGCCGGGGGGCGACGACGACATTGACCCCCGCGGCCACGTGCGGGCGGCCGTCGCGCGAGAGCGGGCCGGCGTCATCGGGTCCGCCGAAGTAGCTGCGGTAGGTGGTGATGACGGCCTCCGCCTGAGCGGGTGCGAAGTGCGAGGCGAAGGTGAAGGGCAGGCCGAGCCTGCCGGCCACGCGCGCCCCGTTGACCGACGAGCCGAGGATCCAGGCGTCCGGGTCGGTACCCTCCCCCGGAATCGCCCGTACGCGGCGCTCCGATGCGGCGGGGCGCGCGGCCGGGGAGTCGGACTCGCAGCCGACCACGGCCGAGGGGGGCAGGAGCGAGCCGGGGACGGCACTCAGGGCGTCGTCGGGAATCGCGCCGAGATAGGCCAGAGTCTCCAGGACCTCGTTGGCGAAGTGAGCGGGATCGGCATCGCGGCGGCGCAGGGCCGAAGCGGTCAACGGGTCGGTGCCCGGCGCGCGCCCCAGTCCCAGACCCACCCGCCCCGGATGAAGGGTGGCGAGCGTGCCGATCTGCTCGGCGATGACCAGGGGCGCATGGTTGGGCAGCATGATGCCGCCGCTGGCGACCCCGATGCGCTCAGTGGCCGCCAGGACCTGGCCCATGAGAATGGTCGTGGCCGAGGCGAGGTAGGTGGTCGAGCCGTGGTGCTCGGAGAGCCAGTAGCGGGCGTAGCCGGCGTCATCGGCGGTGCGGGCCAGGGCGACCATCTCGGCCAGGGCGTCGGCGCGGGTGCGCCCGGCCGAGACCGGAACGAGGTCGAGGACGGACAGCACGGGGCGCGCAGGACTCATGCCCGCACCCTACGGCGCCGCGAACCGTTTCGCGCCGCGCGGTGCGTCCTTCGCCTGCGCCTCCACCTGGAGTCCCTCAGCGAACCGTCCCGCGTGGCGCCTCCGATTCCCCGGGGCCTCCCTGGGGCCTCAAGCGGTCGCGTCCGGCTCGCTCGCCGCGTCCGCGCGCGCCGGCCCGTCCATGAGCGTCGCCGCCGTGTCGCGGCGACGGTAGAGCATGGCGAGCACGGCGCCCGACAGATTGTGCCAGATGGAGAAGACGGCGCCGGGCAGGGCGGCTTCGGGCGGGAAGTAGGCCGCCGCCAGGGTGGCGGCCAGACCCGAGTTCTGCATGCCGACTTCGATGGAGATGGTTCGGGCCACCGGGGCGTCCCGGCCCAGAAACCGACCGGCCCCGTAGCCGAGCAGATAGCCCAGGATGTTGTGACAGGCGACGACGAGGAGAACCAGCGGGCCTGCGGACAGGATCGTCGAGGCGGACGCGGACACGACGGCGAGGACCACGTAGCAGATGCCGAGAACCGAGATCCACGGCATAGCCGGCAGGATCCTCTCGACGGCTCGCCCGAACAGAAGGCGCACGAGCAGGCCGCCGACGACGGGGACGAGCACCATCGCGACGATGCTCCTGGCCATGGAGCCGGCATCGACGGGCATGTACTGACCGGCGAGCCACCGGGTGAGCAGCGGGGTCATGACCGGGGCGAGCAGGGTCGATATAGAGGTCATCGTGACGCTGAGGGCGACGTCGCCCCTGGCGAGGTAGGAGATGACATTGGAGGAGGTGCCGCCCGGCGCGCACCCGACGAGAATGACCCCCGCGGCGAGTGCCGGGGCGAGCCGGAAGCCCTCGACGAGCAGCCAGGCCAACGTCGGCATGATGGCGAACTGGGCGATGACGCCGACCAGGACCGGCAGCGGCCGCCTCGCCACGAGGGCGAAGTCCGGAGGCGTCAGGGTCAGACCCATGCCGAACATGATGATGCCCAGGGCGCAATCGGTTCCCGCCGACAGCGGGGAGAGCTGCGCCGGCGCCAGCACCGCGACGCCGAAGGCCGCCAGGATGAGGAGGGGGAAGACGGTGACTGCGGTGCGGGCGGAGCGGTCCTCGGCACTCGCACCGGTCCGGGATGCGGGAGTGGTCATGGCACCGTCCTACTCCGCGCGCAGCCGGCGGGGACGGGTCGTCTCGACTGGCGGGTTCAGGACGTCGTGGCCCCGAATCCGCCGCTCGGGCGACCCGCCCGCATCGTCGGATCCTCCTCGTCGCTCACAGGGACGAGGGCCGCGAGGGCAGCAGGGCGGCGACGGCCGACTTCAGGGCGTCGCCGATGACGAAGGGTGCTAGCCCCACGGCGAAGACCGTGCCCCAGGCGGCGCCGGTGGCGACCTTGAGCCAGGCGAGACCCGGGATGTAGACGAGCGCCGAGGCGAGAAGCATAAGGCCGACGCGCACCACGAGCGGGCGCCGGGAGCCGTCGGCGCCGCGGGCCAGCGCACGAGCAGCGACGACGCCGGCCAGGGCGTAGCCCAGCACATAGCCGAAGGAGGCCCCGACGCCGCTGCTCCACCCCGCCAGAACCGGTGCGCCGAGAGCGGCCGCGGCGCCGTAGAGGGACACTGAGCCGAGTGCGCGGCGGGCGCCGAGCAGGCCGCCGATTCCGAGCGCGGCCAGGGTGCCGAGCGTGACCGGCACGGGGGTGAAGGGCAGCGGCAGCGCGACCTGCCCGATGAGGGTCAGGGCCACGGCGCCGGCCGCGACGAGCCCGATCTCGCGAACGAGCGTCCCAGGCAGCGAGCGGGTGGCGGCGCCGGCCCGAGCAGTACCCGGTCCGGTGGCGGATGATGAGGGAGTGTTCGTCGTCATGCCACAACCGTATGTGAACGCCCTCGCCGTCACATCCCCGACGAACACCGGTTCCACTCCGCCTCCTTTGTCGTCTTCCTCAAATCCTTCGAAGCGGAACGACGGAACAGAACGACGGCCCGGGCGAAGGAGGTAGCCTGCCGGAATGCGCACTCTCGTGGGCAACGGGAAGCAGGCCCTGACGCTCGTCGCCCGCGCACTGCGGGACGGCGGGACCAGGGCCGTCCTCGTGCCGCGGTACCACTGCGGGACCATGGTGCTGCCCTTCGCGCTGGAGGGCGTGCGGGTGCACCCGGTCGACGTCGGCGCTGATCTGCTGATCGACCCCGCCTCACTGGTCCGGGCTCTGGCGCGCGAGCCGGGCGCGGCGGTGCTGCACTGCGAAACCTACGGCAACCGCGGCGGAAGGAACCTGGCCGCAGTGCTCGCCGCCGCGCGGCGGAACGGGTCGGCACTCGTCCTGGACGCCACGCACTCGCTCATCGACCGGCTGATCCGCACCGTCGGGGCCGCCGGCTCCCCGGCCCCGACGGCGTCCGGTCCGGACAGGAGGCCGGGCACCGGCCGGGACGGCCCCTGGGACGCGGTCGTGGCGAGCATGCGCAAGCTGCTGCCGGTGCCGGACGGGGCCCGGCTGTGCTGGTCGGAGGACTCGGCGCTCGCGACGGGCCTGGAGCGGGTCGTCGGCGACCTGCACGAGCGCGGACCGATCGATGAGACGGCCACGGCCCTGGGGGTCGAGCTCCACACCGCGCTGAGGGCCATGAGCGCCGCGCGCGGGATCCGCCGCGAGAGGCTGCGCCTGCGGGTGTGCGAGATCGCCGCCCACCACGAGGACGCCATCGAGGCTGCGACTGCGCCCGTGCCCGCGAGCGCGACCGCGGCCGGGATGCTGGAGGCGCTGGACCGCGAGGAGATCAAGCGGCGAGCGCTGACGGCCCATCGGCTGCGGGAGAGTCTGGAGGAGGGCGCGCGGGCCTGCGGGCTGAGGGTCGCCAATCCGGGGTCGGCCGGCTGCGTGGCGCTCCGGGACGCCCGCGGTCTCGAGGGCGGGCCCGGCCGGCGGGCGGTGCGCGTGCTGGACGGGCTCGAGGAGGCCCTGGCGCATGCGGGGCTGTGGGGGCCGGTGAGCTGGCCGGACCCGGGTGTCGGCGGCGGGCGTCCCTGGCCACGAGTGGTCACTGTGCCGACCGATGCGCCAAAGCGCACCGACGAGCTGGTGGAGCTGCTGCGCGAGGCGCTGGGAGCGGCGCGCGACCGTTGAGGCCGAGCCGGCCTCGGCGGCCGACTCGCTACCGTGGTCGTATGCCCGCTCCTCTCTTCGCCCTCGTCCCCGCCGCCTACCTGCTCATGCTCCGCCAGACGCCGCCGACACGGCCGGGCGGGGGCCGTACCGAGGTCCTCCTCCAGTTGCGGCGGAACACCGGCTACATGGACGGGTGTTGGGCCTGCGCGGTCGCCGGGCACGTCGAGGTCGGTGAGCCGGTGACGCGCACGGTGGTGCGCGAGGCGGCCGAGGAGGCCGGCATCGTCCTCGACCCCGAGGACGTGCGAGCACTGACGACGGTGCACCGGTCCAACGACGTGGGCGGACCGCTCCTGGAGCAGCGGGTCGACTTCTTCTTCACGGCGCGGCGATGGACCGGTGAGCCGGTCGTGGGTGAGCCGGGAAAGAACGCCGGAGTGCGCTGGTTCGCACTGGACGCTCCGCCCGATCCGATGCCGCCGCATGAGAGGGTCGTGCTGCATCTGCTCGCCGCGCACCTGGCCGGCGGGGAGCGCGTCCCGGCGGTGACGACTTTCGGTTTCGCCCCAGGGGAGACGATCGCCGCCTACGGGGCGGCGCGACCCCGCTGAGGCCAGCGCCGGGCAGGACGCGCTCGACGAGCGGGGCGGGGGTAGCCTGTCCGGGCCCGAGCGCCCGACCGGGCGAGGCGTCTCATAGCCCGAGGAACTCCAGAATGCGGGGCAGCTCCCGGCGGGCCTGGACCAGCCCGGCCTCGTAGGCACCCACGACCCGGTCGTAGCTCAGTTCGCCGTTGACGATGGGCATGCGGTCGGGCTGGAAGAGGTAGACCCGCCCCTCGCTCCGGGCGATCTCCAGCTCCTCCATGGTCCGGTTGTAGTTCGACGGGCGGCTGATGATGCCCTCGGCCACGGCCGGGTGGCGACGGAACATGCGCCGGTAGAGGCCCGGCCGCTTCTCGTCGGGCTTGCGGTACCCCGGCGGGCGGGTCGAGACGACGAGCATGCGCTCGTAGCCGTCCGCCGCGGCGGCATCGGTGGCGAACCCGCCCGTGGGTCCCAGAGCGCCGTCGAGATAGGGGGCGCCGTCGATACGGACGATCGGCATGAGCAGGGGCATGGACGACGACGCCTGGCAGCGAGGCAGGAGGTCGGCCATCTCATCGACGTCCTCCAGACCCCAGTAGACCTCCTCGCCGGTGTCGCAGCGGAAGGAACCGATGCGCACGGTGACCTGCGAACCCTTGAAGGCGGGCCAGTCGAAGGGGATGGGCTCGTCGGGGGCGGCGGTGTGCTGGTAGATGTGGTCGGAGTTGAAATAGCCCTGACGGCGCATGAAGCTGCCCCAGCCGCCGGCCTGCGGATCCGTGGTCAGCCCGATGAAGGCCTCGCGCGTGCGCCACAGGTCCCGCGAGACCATATTGACGGTGTTGGTGGCACCCGCCGAGATGCCGCCCACCCAGGGGAAGAAGAGGCCGGCCTCCAGCAGGACCTGGACGAGGGCGGCGGTGTAGGTGCCGCGCATGCCGCCGCCCTCGAAGACGAGAGCGACGTCGTCGACCCGGGTCGTGATCGGCGCCGGGGCGTGCTCGGGGAGGCCGTAGGGAACCGGTCGGGTGCTGCTCATCGCGGCCAGCCTATCGGCGGGGGTCGGCGCGGGCGGGGCGGTCTCGAACAGTGGCCGACACCGGCGCCCCCGCGCAGGGGCGGGGCGTGGACGGCGGGAGGAGCGAGCACGTAACGTGCGTCTCATGACCACGCCGACCATGCCGACCATCCTGACTCCCCTGCCCATGCGCGGGCGCACCGCCCGCAATCGCCTGTGGCTGCCGCCCATGTGCATGTACTCCGTCGAAGCCCACGACGGCGTCGCCACCGACTGGCACGTCCTGCACTACGCCACCCGCGCCGCCGGCGGCTTCGGCACCGTGATCGTGGAGGCCACCGCGGTGACGCCCAACGGCCGCCTGTCCCCCGCCGACCTGGGCCTGTGGGACGACGCCCAGGTCCCCGGCCACCGCCGCATCGTCGAGGCGATTCACGCCGCCGGCTCCCTGGCCGGCGTCCAGCTCGGCCACGGCGGCCGCAAGGCGGGCACTCCCCCGTGGCGCCCCGACGACGCCGCCGGGGCCCGCACCACCACCATCGAGGGCTGGGACCTGGTGGCGCCCAGCGCCATCGCCTACCCCGGCCACGCCGCGCCGCGGGCGCTCACCGGGGAGGAGATCGCCGCGACGACGGCCGCCTTCGCCGACGCCGCGCGCCGCGCCGTGGCGGCGGGCTACGACGTCGTCGAGCTCCACGGGGCCCACGGCTACCTCATCCACGAGTTCCTCTCGCCCCTGTCCAACACCCGCGACGACGAGTTCGGCGGCTCGCTGGCCGGCCGGCGCCGCTTCGCCCTCCAGACCGTCCGGGCGGTGCGCGAGGCCGTTGACGACTCCACGGTCCTGGACATCCGCCTGTCGGCCACCGACTGGACCGAGGGCGGCCTGACCGGCGAGGACACCGCCGAGCTCGCGCCCCTGCTCGTGGCCGCGGGCGTCGACGTCCTGCACGTCTCGACCGGGGCGAACGCGCCCGCGCGCGTGCCCGTGGGGCCCGGCTACCAGGTGCCCTTCGCCGCTCAGGTCAGGGCGGCCGTGGCCGGGACGACGACGCCGGGGGGCGGCGAGCCGGTGGTCGTGACGGTCGGCCTCATCACGGAGGCCGCCCAGGCCGAGCAGATCGTGGGCACCGGGCAGGCCGACGCCGTCGCCGTGGGCCGCCCGGCCCTGCGCGAGCCGTACCTGCCGGTGCGCTGGGCCCACGACCTGGGCGTCAACGACTGGCGGGCCGCCGGGCTGCCGATCCAGTACTGGCGCGGCGCCTGGCGCTGACGCCCGGTCTCCGATTCGGTCGGCGGGAGACTGGTGGCCCCACCCCCGGAACTCGGACCCCAGCCTCGCAGCCGTCGCATCGATGACCTTTCATAACTAAACGCACAAGAAACTGGACGAGGCCCCGGGTCGCTGCCGAGGCCTCGTCTTGATCAGCGCAAGAACCGTTTGTTCACGTCTTGGGGAACTTGGCTCCGCACTGGGAACATTTCAACCAATTGGTCGAAATTGGGTGCAAGGTGTATGTGTGACACACCGGACACTCATGCCCTTTCGCCATCCTTTACCTCCTTCCCGTACTTCTGGGCTTCCGGCTCACCGCGGACACGCGCGGCTGCGCCAAGGATACAGCCTCAGCCGGGAGATCGAGGGCCAACATCTTTCAAACCCACGACGTATCGAAGTGAAGTCAATGACTGGCCCGGAAGCGGCTGCGCGCTTCCAACTCGTCCTCGACGACGCGCCCGCGGCCGTCCCCGGTCAGGAAGCGCGCCGTGAAGACCACGACCGCCTCCTCGCTTCCTGGTCCAGACCCGTCCGACCGTGCTCACGGGACCGCATGAAGACTGCGAAACAGTTGATGACTCGACCTGCTCATGTCGCTCGACAAGTCGTGGACCGCACCCGGCACCAACCGCACTCACTCGGCGATCCACTCCATCGAGGCCTAGTGCACATCGGGGCAAGCGGCTCGATCCCCCGCTCCGTTAGCGGCAGGGCCGAGGACGATGACCGCGGTCACTCCATCGGCGGGGTATCCTGCCCCGTCAGCGGCAGGGCCGAAGCGCCGCCGCCGGAATGACGGCCGGAAAAGGTGGCTCCCGCGTATCTTTGGCGCCCCGTCGGCGACAGTCCACTGGGGCAAGGGGCGAGATGACGCCGTTCTACCGCGTCCGCGGCGCCGTTGGGCGTCCGAAAGATATGCGGGAGCCACCTTTTCCCCGTCCCGGTCGGCCCCGCGAGCCCCGTTCGACCGCCCGGCGACAGGGGCGCGGGTTCACAGCGCGTCGAGGTAGAGCCAGCGGCCGGCGCGCCTGACGAAGCGGCTGCGCTCCTCCAGCTCGTCCTCGACGACGCGCCCGCGGCCGTCCCCGGTCAGGAAGCGCGCCGTGAAGGCCACGACCGCCTCCTCGCCGTCCGCCGCCCCCGCTCCCCCGCCGACCGTCTCGTGGACGGTCAGGCTCAGCCACCGCGTCCCGGCGTGGCAGTAGGGGCCGGGCGGGCGCGTGCGCGGGTGCCAGGAGCGGAAGAGGTGGTCCTCGTCGCCGACGACGAAGGCGCTGAAGCGCGAGCGCATGAGCGCCTCCGCGGTGGGCGCCGGCTCGCCGTCGAGCACGGGCGAGCAGCAGCGGGCGAAGGCGGCGCCCGAGCCGCAGGGGCAGGGGTCGGCGCCGCGCACGCCCCCGCT
>ERZ773009.724-NODE-724-length-24032-cov-9.440631_pt1 | contig 24032 bp, 17 predicted proteins | sample MGYA00580663_ERZ773009 | MGnify/ENA primary metagenome ERZ773009 (study PRJEB29015, sample SAMEA2737969) | human oral metagenome | biome: human oral; feature: human-associated habitat; material: dental | place: China | collected 2026 ... | reverse complement strand
CAGTCGCATACATTTGGTCTAGGGTTGCTTTGAATTCCTTCAAGCGAGCCACATCAGCATCTGCGAATTTTCCTTCTTTGTTTGGTGGAATGTTGAGAAGAAGTGGCGTTCCACGACCAACAGACTTGAAGTAGATATCCATCAATTCTTTGAGGGATTTTGGTTGCTGATTATCGTGGTAGAACCAGCCAGAGCGGATGGAAACATCTGCTTCCCCTACAGAGTACATATCTCCGTCAGGGTCACCGTGGTTAAGGTATTCGTTCTTAACATTTTCGGTGATGTTGGCTTTCTTGACCTTATGCCATACAGGGTCACCTGCGATACCACGTTCATTTCCGATCCAACGAATACTTGTTGGTTGTGCAGAGAAGATAGCGATATCTCCTTCAGCTTCCTTAATATATTTGAACCATTCGTCAAAGGTGTAGGTTACTTTCTGGGCACCGCTACCGCGTGCTCCATCCATCCAAACTTCGATAAATTTACCCTTATTACCGTATTTTGGATTACCAAGGATTTCTTTTAGTTGATTGAGGTAGTATTCGTTGTATTCTTTTTCTGTATCAACCTTGTATTTAGGACTATTAACATCCCATGGAGATAGATAAACCCCCATATTCATATCGTATTTAGTAGCTGATTTTGAAACTTCTTCTAAAAGGTCTCCCTTACCATCTTTCCATGGACTTGCAGCTACGGTATGATTTGTATATTTAGATGGGTAAATAACGAAGCCATCGTGGTGTTTCACTACCATAATGGTGCGTTTAAAGCCAGTTTCCTTTAGAGTACGGATCCATTGATCTGTATCTAAGTTAGTTGGATTAAAGTATCCTGGGTCTTCATTTCCATGTCCCCACTCAGAATTAGTATAAGTATTCATACCATAGTGGATGAAGGCGGCTAATTCTTCTTTGTGATAATCAAGTTGAGCCTTGCTTGGAAGCGGACCGTGATTTCCGATTTCTGTTTCCTTATCTTCTGGATGAGCAGCAGGTAAAACAGTTGAAGTCGGATTAGAGCTATCAGAGATTTTTTCGTATTCAAAGACAACATCATTCACACCCTTGTGCTGGATGCTGGCTTCTAAGCGTGGAGTGATCGCGCGGTAGCCTGCGATTTCTTTTGCTTCAAAAGTGTTGACAAAAGAAACATCGTATTCTTTTCCGTCATTATTATCAGTAACAACATCTGCTAATTCTTGCTCTGAGCCTTTCAAACGATAATGAATGGCAAATGAACCTTTATTCACTTTATAAACCACCTTGATGACCCGTGTTCCTGGAGCTGTTTTGCTGACGACGTTGTAGGTCCACTCATCTTTGAGTTGTTTGTTGATTTCGACGCCATCAATAGAGACAATCTGGTATTTCTCTTGATTTTTTGTATAGAAGTCAGTCTTAGCGATTTCTTTTTTGAAGTTATAATCAAAAGCTGTTCCAACTTCAGTTTTTTCAACAAAAGTATCATCAGTTTTGATTGGATTACCAGTTTCATCTACGTGTTGAACAACTACACGTCCGTAATCGATTCCTTTAATGAGTGTCGCAACACCATTTTCATCGAAAGAATATTGATTTTCGCCAATAACAGCAGTTTTATTTCTGAACATTTCTCCTTCAGGAGTAAAGTAATATCGTTTCCCATTATCACCTTGGTACCAACCTTTGACGCCATATTTTGCGATAATATCTTTTACCCATTTGACTTGCTCGGGTGAGAGGACGATTCCGCCACCGAAGCGGTCTTTGTCAGGGATGCCGTTTTCAATTGTGCCGTGTTGGTGAACACCGACTACTTTACCATCACCGTTGATAATACCAGCACCTGAAAGGCCTGAAACAGAAGTCATATGATAGGTGATGCCTTTTGAGCCTTTATCATCATAATTATCAACAGATTTCACGACACCATCAGCCTTGTAAAGTTGACCAGCTACAATTGGTTTTTTGAGCTCAGGTGAGCTTGAATCAGTTGGATATCCAATCGTGCTAACAGGGTCCCCAGGTTGATAGGTTTTATTTTCTGCCAAGGGAACAAAGGTAGCAGCTTTATTTGGACTAGCGATTTGAAGAGGAACAGGTGCTACAACAGCAGCCAAGTCATTTTGATATCCTTTTCCAAATTCTTTCTTGTTCCAAAAATGAATATCTTCTTCTTTGAAAAGAGTAGTATTACCCGTTACAGGCTGAGAATTGCGAACAGCAGAATTAGAACCGAGGTTATAGTAAAACTTAGCAGAATCTCCACCTCGAATATGTCCTTCTTTTGTATCACGGTTTGATTCTAAAAAGTTGTGGGCAACAGTCAAGATGACATTTGGTGCCACAAAAATACCAGAACCAGACACGATATAGCGTTGGGAACCACCATTGTAAATAGTGTAAATCATACTAGCAGCAGTAGCAGGTTGTCCTTCATAAGGGACGTGCTTCAAATCTAGACCACCGTTGATAATCGCACGATTACCATTTTCAGCTTCTTTTGGAAGTTCTTCCTTGTTTTTTAGAATGCTTTCTGTCTCAACTTTAGGGCTATCCTTCTTGTCTACGATTGCTGAAGTATCTATGTTTTTCACGGGCGCATCAGGATAAGCTTGATCGTGGATTTCTTCAGGAAGCAAGTCAGTAGTTTTAGTTTCTGCTACAGATTTTTCTTCTACTGGTTTAACAGTTTTTTCTGATTTCTCTGCTTTCTCTGACTCTTGAGGTGTAGAAATTACTGGACTTTCATTTTTGACTTCTGATTTGGTTTTTTCAGCTTCGGCCAATTTTTCTACATTTGGTTGAGAGCTTGTAGTTTCAATTTTTGCTTCGTCAGCTAGTGCTGTACCAGATGCAAAAAAAGCGAGCCCAACCATAACCGAAGCAACACCAACGGTTAATTTTCTGATGCTAAAAGTTTGCTCTTTTTCAAAAAGGTATCGATTCATAATGTACTCCTAGTTTGAATCAAGACAGTCAGCTACTGTCTGAGCCCAAGTATGACTTGGAAACGATTTTCTTTAGCGATAGTTAGATTTTGTGCAATAGTTTGAGACTAATCCCCTCCTGTTTAAGCGCTTTCATTTTAGAATAAAAAAATTAAAATTGTTATCTTAATCTTTAAAATAACCTAAAAACTTTAACATAACAAATATACTAAATTGTTCCAAGAAATGCAATAGAGAAAGTAAACCTAATTTAAAGAAATTCTTTCACTTTTTAAAGAAAAAATACATCCTTTCAAGAATTAAACTGAATGAAAGAATGTATTCAAAAAAAGTCAGAGTAATTTTTGTATCGCCTCTTCAATTTGTTTTGGGTCTGTTTTTGAAGAGAAGCGTTCAAAGACCTGCCCATCACGACCGATGAGAAACTTAGCGAAATTCCATTCGATTCGTTTTCCTAGTGGGCCAGATTTCTGGTCTTTCAACCAAATATAGAGAGGGTCCGCTTCTTTACCGTTGACTTTGACCTTGGCAAAACGAGGAAAAGTAGTCTGATAGTGTAGGCTACAGAAGGTGTTGATTTCCTCTGGGCTACCTGGTGCTTGTCCCATAAACTGATTGCAAGGGAAGTCTAAAATCTCAAAACCTTGTTCTTGATAGCGATCATAGAGTTCTTGAAGTCCTTGGTACTGGGGCGTTAAACCACATCCAGTAGCAGTGTTGACAACCAAGAGAATCTTACCAAGATAGGTATTTAGTGGGGTTTCTTGATTGTCTTGGTTCAAGACTGAAAAATCGTATAGTGAAGTCATTGCTTGCTTTTCTCCTTCTGTTTGGTATTTTTAGGAGTTTTCTCCTCCTGTAGTGATAGAAATCCGTAGGTCAGGGTTCCAAAAATGCTACCTATAATGAGGCCATACATCAGTAAAGGAACACTTTTATCGAATTGCATGAGGAGCTTCACAAAATCTGAAAGGGACATCTGCTGAACGAAGACTTTATGAAAGATGAGTAGGATAAAGAAGCCAATCTGAATACCGATAAACACAATCCAGCTTCGGAATTTGATTTGGGCTTTGCTGTAGGTTTTGAGAATGATTTCTGATTTGTCATCCTTTTCAAGATGAAGCTCTTGGACGGCTTTTTGAGCTTTTATACTCATGAACAAAATGAGTCCAAAATAGATGTAGGGCATAACATTTCGAACAATTTCTATAAAGCTTCCGAACAAAATATAGAATAGGAAGAGAATGAAGGAAGAGTAAAAGATTTGGATCATGGAACGGGCGCAAGCCTTGTAGATAACCTCTTGACGGCATTCATCAAAAGGCCCTTGGATATGAAAGAAATTTCGAAGTAGGCGAGTTGTTAAGTCTTCTTTTTTCATGGGTGATTTCTCCTAAATGAACGATGTTATTTTGTTTCTTTTACGAATTGATAGAGATAATAAAGATAAGTAATAGAAGAAAGGATGGCGATAGTTAGCAGTATATAATATTTCCAATTGCTTGAAATGAGCGTCAGCTGTGGTAAGGATAGAAAGGATAGAATCGTAAAGCATAGTGCTAGGTTGAGTATGCGCGTTTTTTGGGAGTCGATCTTTAGATAAGTCAATCCTTTGTTGAGTGCTGGGACAAAGACTGGAAGGAGGACTATATCGTAGATTGGCAAGTTCCCTGAAACGATGATGAAGATGAGCAGAGAACTGAAGAAAATATGATAGGTAAGTAAAGTTAGTAATGATTTCATAGGGTACCTCCTAATCCTCATCTTGATCTTTCTTAGCTTTTGCAATGCGACGGGAGATGAGGAACTGTATGCTTGCTCCGAAGAAGATAGAACCGAGAATGCTTGATACACCATTTCTTATAGTAAGAAGAGAATTAAAATAGTCCGGACTTTCACCTATGAGTATACTGAGAAGAGGAGTTATAAAAAACATCCATAGACCAAAGAACAAACCTGCTTTCAGACCTGGGTAATGTAGTTGCTTACTTTCTTTCTCACTCAGCATATCTGGATCAATAGCTGTAATCCCTGTTTTTTTCATTTGGTAGGTGACATAGCCAGCAGCGATGAGGGCAATCACTAAAATCAGAGGAGGATAGATTAGAGCCACTTCTTGAGGGTATTTATAGGCCAGAAGGAGTGGAATAAGATTTCCGAAAATCATCAGATAAAAGAGGACGATAAAGACTTGGTTCCCGATACGATCGATCTCACGCCGTTTGTATTCGTCAAGGGGACCAGAAATGCCGTATGTGCGTTTGATGAGTTTTTCAGTGAAGGTTTCTTTTTTCATGAGTTGGCTCCTTTTTTAAAAATTATCCTCCCAAAAAAGACTGTTGAGGTCAGTTTGGAGGCTACGGGCGAGATTGAGACAGAGTTCCAGAGTTGGATTGTACTTGTCGTTCTCAATCATGTTGATAGTTTGTCTCGAGACACCGATATCCTTGGCGAGTTCGAGCTGGGAAATGCCCAGTTCCTTGCGAAATTCTTTCACACGATTCATATGTTCTCCTTTCTGATTTGTGTCGTATATATTTGACTATATTATATTCTTCTATAGAGCGAATGTCAAGCATATTTGACATATTTCTTAAAGAAATCTTACTTGTTTTTGACCTATTTGTCTGACTAGTGCAAGCTAGTCGGATTTGTGGTAAAATAGATAAGATATGACAAAAGAATTTCATCATGTAACGGTCTTACTCCACGAAACGGTTGATATGCTAGACGTAAAGCCTGACGGTATCTACGTTGATGCGACTTTGGGTGGAGCGGGCCATAGCGAATATTTATTAAGTAAATTAAGTGAAAAAGGCCATCTCTATGCCTTTGACCAAGACCAGAATGCCATTGATAATGCGCAAAAACGCTTGGCACCCTATATCGAAAAAGGGATGGTAACCTTTATCAAGGATAATTTCCGTCATTTACAGGCACGTTTGCGCGAAGCTGGTGTTCAGGAAATTGATGGAATTTGTTATGACTTGGGAGTGTCTAGTCCTCAGTTGGACCAGCGGGAGCGTGGTTTTTCTTATAAGAAGGATGCGCCACTGGACATGCGCATGAATCAGGAAGCTAGTCTAACAGCCTATGAAGTGGTAAACCACTATGACTATCATGACTTGGTTCGTATTTTCTTCAAGTATGGCGAGGACAAGTTCTCTAAACAGATTGCGCGTAAGATTGAACAAGCACGTGCAGTCAAGCCAATCGAGACAACGACTGAGTTGGCAGAGATTATCAAGTCGGCCAAACCTGCTAAGGAACTCAAGAAGAAGGGGCATCCTGCCAAGCAGATTTTCCAGGCTATTCGAATTGAAGTCAATGATGAACTGGGAGCGGCAGATGAATCTATCCAGCAGGCTATGGACATGTTGGCTCTAGATGGTAGAATTTCAGTGATTACCTTTCATTCCTTGGAAGACCGCTTGACCAAGCAATTGTTCAAGGAAGCTTCAACAGTGGAAGTTCCTAAAGGTTTGCCTTTCATCCCAGATGATCTCAAGCCCAAGATGGAATTGGTATCCCGTAAGCCAATCTTGCCAAGTGTGGAAGAGTTAGAAGCCAATAACCGCTCGCATTCAGCTAAGTTGCGCGTGGCCAGAAAAATTCACAAGTAAGAGGAAAAAATGGTAGATAAAAAAGAAACAACCAGTCAATTCTTGCAGAGTCGTATCAAAAAATTCTCCCGTGTGGAGAAGGCTTTTTATCTTTCCATCGCTTTTACGGCTCTCGTCTTAGCAGTGAGCATTATCTTTATGCAAACACGACTTTTGCAAGTGCAAAGTGATTTGACAAAAATCAATGCGCAGATAGAGGAAAAGAAAACAGAGCTGGACGATGCCAAGCAGGAAGTGAATGAATTGATTCGTTCAGAGCGCTTGAAAGAGATTGCAGATAAAAAAGATTTGAAATTGAATAACGAAAATATCCGAACAGCGGAGTAAGATATGAAATGGACAGAAAAAATAACCCGATTTGCGCTAAAAAATCGTAAATCTCCAGCAGAAAACCGTAGAATAGTCGGCAAGTACATCAGTTTGTTAGCTGTCGTACTTTTCGCTATCTTTTTGGCTAATTTTGCGTATATTATAGCAAAAGGTAATATATTTGGTACTGACTTGGTTAAAGAGGCTAAAAAGGTTCACCAAACAACCCGAACAGTTCCTGCCAAACGTGGGACTATCTATGACCGAAATGGAGTGCCAATCGCTGAAGATGCGACCTCTTATAACGTCTATGCTGTTATTGATAAAAAATACAAGTCAGCAACTGGAAAAATTCTTTATGTAGAGGATTCGCAGTTTAATAAGGTAGCTGAAGTCTTCCATAAGTATTTAGACATGGATGAAGCTTATGTGAAAGAGCAATTAGCTCAACCAAATCTGACCCAAGTTTCCTTTGGTGCAAAAGGAAATGGGATTACCTATGCCAATATGATGGCTATTAAAAAAGATTTGAAAGATGCTAGTGTGGAAGGGATTGACTTTACAACTAGCCCTAACAGAAGCTATCCAAATGGACAATTTGCTTCTAGCTTTATTGGCTTAGCCCAACTTCATGAAAATGAGGATGGTAGTAAGAGTTTGTTAGGGACTTCTGGTTTGGAGAGTTCTTTAAATACCATTCTTGCTGGGACAGACGGTATTATTACCTATGAAAAAGACCGTGTAGGAAATATCGTACCAGGTACAGAACAGGTGTCGCAACAAACTGTGGATGGCAAGGATGTTTATACAACATTGTCTAGCCCGCTCCAATCTTTCATGGAAACACAGATGAATGCCTTTCAAGAGAAAGTAAAAGGCAAGTATATGACAGCAACCTTGGTCAGTGCTAAAACAGGGGAAATTCTTGCAACGACGCAGAGACCAACCTTCGATGCTGATACTAAGGAAGGGCTGACTAAGGACTTTGTTTGGCGTGATATCCTCTATCAAAGTAACTATGAGCCGGGGTCAACCATGAAGGTTATGACGCTCGCTGCTGCTATTGATAATAATACCTTCCCAAGTGGAGAATACTTCAATAGCAGTGAATTAAAAATAGCGGATGCGACGATTCGAGATTGGGATGTTAATGCTGGTTTGACTACTGGTAGGATGATGACTTTCTTACAAGGTTTCGCTCTCTCCAGTAATGTTGGAATGAGTCTACTTGAACAAAAAATGGGAGATGCTACTTGGTTGGATTATCTCAATCGCTTTAAGTTTGGGGTGCCGACGCGTTTTGGTCTGACTGATGAGTATTCAGGTCAATTGCCTGCAGATAATATTGTCGATATTGCCATGAGTGCATTTGGTCAGGGGATTTCAGTAACACAAACACAAATGCTTCGTGCCTTTACAGCTATTGCTAATGATGGAGTTATGCTGGAGCCAAAATTTATAAGTGCTATTTATGATACTAACAATCAGTCTGTACGAAAGTCTCAAAAAGAGATTGTAGGAAAACCTGTATCTGAAGATGCAGCAAGCTTGACTCGTACTAACATGATATTAGTTGGGACGGACCCTCTATATGGAACTATGTATAATCACTACACAGGAAAGCCAATTATAACAGTTCCTGGACAAAATGTAGCAGTTAAATCCGGTACGGCTCAAATCGCTGATGAGAAAAATGGAGGATACTTGGTTGGTTCTACCAATTATATTTTCTCAGTTGTGACTATGAATCCTGCTGAAAATCCTGATTTTATCTTGTATGTAACGGTTCAACAGCCTGAGCATTATTCAGCTGCCCAGTTGGGAGAGTTTTCCAATCCAATATTGGAGCGGGCTTCAGCGATGAAAGAATCTCTGAACCTTCAATCTCCAGCTAAGAATTTAGATCAAGTGACGACAGAATCTTCGTATGCAATGCCTAGCATCAAGGATATTTCACCTGGTGATTTGGCGGAAGCCTTACGTCGAAATATTGTGCAACCAATCGTTGTTGGTACTGGAACAAAGATTAAAGAGACTTCTGTAGAAGAAGGAAAAAATCTTGCACCAAACCAACAAGTTCTCCTTTTATCGGATAAGGTAGAAGAAATTCCAGATATGTATGGCTGGAAAAAAGAGACTGCTGAGACCTTTGCTAAATGGTTGGATATTGAGCTAGAATTTGAAGGTTCAGGTTCCGTCGTCCAAAAGCAAGACGTTCGGACCAATACAGCTATCAAAAACATTAAAAAAATTAAATTAACTTTAGGAGATTAACATGATTAGTTCCATCAGTGCTGGAATTGTGACATTTTTACTAACTTTAGTAGGAATTCCGGCCTTTATCCAATTTTATAGAAAGGCGCAAATTACAGGCCAGCAGATGCATGAGGATGTCAAACAGCACCAGGCAAAAGCTGGGACTCCTACAATGGGAGGGCTTGTTTTCCTCATTGCTGCAGTTGTGGTGAGTTTCCTCGTCGCTCTGTTTTCAAAACAATTGACCAATAATGTTGGTATGATTTTGTTTATTTTGGTCTTGTATGGTTTGGTTGGTTTTTTAGATGACTTTCTCAAGGTCTTCCGTAAAATCAATGAGGGCCTTAATCCCAAACAGAAATTGGCTCTTCAGCTTCTAGGTGGTGTCATTTTCTACCTTTTCTATGAGCGCGGTGGCGATATGCTTTCTGTCTTTGGTTACCAAGTGCATCTAGGGATTTTCTATATTGTCTTCGCCCTTTTCTGGCTAGTTGGTTTTTCAAACGCAGTCAACTTGACAGACGGAATTGATGGTCTGGCTAGTATTTCAGTCGTGATTAGTTTGTCTGCCTATGGAGTTATTGCCTATGTGCAAGGTCAGATGGATATTCTTCTGGTGATTCTAGCCATGATTGGTGGTTTGCTCGGCTTCTTCGTCTTTAACCATAAGCCTGCCAAGGTCTTTATGGGGGATGTGGGAAGTTTGGCTCTCGGTGGAATGTTGGCAGCTATCTCTATGGCACTCCACCAAGAATGGACTCTCCTGATTATCGGAATTGTTTATGTTTTTGAAACAACTTCGGTTATGATGCAAGTCGGTTATTTCAAAATGACAGGTGGCAAACGTATTTTTCGTATGACGCCTGTGCATCACCATTTTGAGCTTGGAGGCTTGTCTGGTAAAGGAAATCCTTGGAGCGAGTGGAAGGTTGACTTCTTCTTTTGGGGAGTGGGACTTCTAGCAAGTCTCTTGACACTAGCAATTTTATACCTACTGTAAAAAATAATCCTTTATTGAAAAAGAAATCAGGATGAAGCTTATCTTCATCCTGATTTTTGTGTGGTTAGACGTTAGTTTGATTCATCCTTTTTACTCTTAAGTAGAAAAGTTGCTGTTAGGACTAGACTCAATCCTGACAAGAATAGTAGTGGATTGGATGTTTCACCAGTAGCTGGAAGTTGTTCTTTAGGAGAATAATTTGTCGGTTGAACAAGGTCTGGACTAGATGAAACTTGCTCAGAGCTATTGGCCAATGGTTTGATATCTGTTTCACTTGGTTTTTGCTCTGCAGTAGTTGATGCTCCATTAGCTTGATAAACAACAGCATAGGTGCTGAAATGACTAGTCGTAAATTCTGCCATTCCCTCGCGAATAGTAAAATCAAGTGCCTGTAATTCTTTTGATGGAGTTAGGTAGTAGACATTTTCGACAGCAGAGGAAATAGGCAAGCGGACCAAGACAGTCCCTTTTGGTTGCAAACTCTGATCTGTTGAATTTTTAAGGTGAAGATCGTAAGCATCATAGGTCTTACCAAATAGTTCTTGAGCTAATACACGTCTGCTAGAAATGTGAGAAATTCCCTCTAAGTCAGTCGCTCCTCCAATAATTTCAACTTTAGTCTTTTCATCCTTTAAGACACGAAGTTTATATTCAGGAACAGAAACAGTAGGCGGTTGTTCTTGTCCCGCTGTCCCGACAGGTTGAGTGTACTCAGGGATAGAAACAGTAGGCGGTTGTTCTAGTCCTGCTGTGCCGATAGGTTGAGTGTACTCAGGAATATTTACTACAGGCGGTTGTTCCTGTCCAGCCGTTCCGATAGGTTTAGTGTATTCAGGGATAGAAACAGTAGGCGGTTGTTCCTGTCCGGCTGTACCTATAGGTTTAGTGTATTCAGGGATAGAAACAGTAGGCGGTTGTTCCTGTCCAGCTGTACCGATAGGCTTAGTGTATTCAGGAATTTCTACAATAGGAGCAGGGTCATCTCCCTTACTTGTAGTTGGCTGCTGATTCTCAACCTTCTTCTCATCCTTTTTGGTAAAGACAGCTACGACAGGACTGCTTGTTGTATTTCCCTGGATAGAATAAGCTTCTATCGCATTTCCAATTTTTCGATTGGTTTCGTCAGGGATAGGGATTTGTACCCGATTATCTTGAATTGATAAGACAGTCTGATCTCCAGTCGTAACTAGATGATTATCGTCTATCCTGCGTAAAACGAGTGGATCTTTGATGCCTGGGAAGGTCACAGCGATGGCTTCCCAATCTCCAGCTGGAAGAGTTAAAGAGATGTTTTTATCCCCTTCCTTAAGTGGTGCGATACTTGGGCTATCCAAGCTTACAGCTGGAGCCTTAATCACATCAAATGAATCTAGAGAAATTTTCTTGCGACCTGCTGGTGAATTTGGATCAACTTTCAATGTCAAAATATGATTACCATCGGTCAGATTAGTAAATTCTCCAATTAAGGTTGCCTTTTGGGTAGCGCCAGCAGTGTAGAAGTCTAGACTTGGCATTTCTTTTCCATCCAGTGTCACGAGAGCTTTTCCGAGAGCGGATGTTTTGAGTCCGTAAATTCGAATACCTGTTCCAGTAAATGGAATGGTTGCTTGAGCTTCTGAAGCGGTACTTGGGTCGGCGTTATTGATGTCCGCATATTTTTCTGTGCTCTTATATAATTCAGTATCGCTCCAATCTTTGAATTGAGATCCGTATTGAATGCGAGGGTCGCGGTCATCCATTTTTTCAATGGTTGTTCCTTGTCCTGGTAAAACTTTAAAGTAGTCTAAGGAAATTTTGGAGCGCTCACTGCCACGGTGTTTATGCTCTTGTTTTACAGTGATAGTCATCACATGAGCACCATCTGACAATCCTGTGAAGCGACCGATAAGGCTACCTTTTTCAGTTGCACCTGCAGTATAGAAGTCCAGTTCACCGACTGATTTACCATCGATTTTGACTTCAGCGATTCCCAATTGAGATGATTTGAGACCATAGATTTCAATGCCAACACCATTGAAAGGAATGGTTGCTGTCGCATCTTTATCTGTATAGTTACCTAGTGAAAGGTCGGCAAACTTCTCTGTCCCTCCAAATAATTCTGAGTCTGCCCAGTTTCCAAATGCAGAACCGTATTGGATTCGGCTATCACGGTCATCCATCAACTGGTTATAGGTTTCGATATTGGCCTTTTCGGATACCTGTGTAGAAACATTACCCAGCATAGCCTTAACAGTATAAGTGTAGGCGAGTTGAGGGTCGAGCGAACGGTCGATAAAATGGGTTTGATTGGTCACAAATTCTCTGCTTGCAGAGGTTTGGCCGGATTCGTCTTTCACTTGTCTTTGGATAACATAGTGGGTAGCGCCTTCTACTTGGTTGAAGGTAAGTTCGGCAGTGACGCCATTTTGTCTAACTGCTGTCAGACTGGTTACACGACCAGGGAAATGTTCAAAGGTAATGACATCACCTTTTTGTGTTGCCAGTTGAATGCGGCCATCTTTAAGAACAGTTGCTTTGACAGATTTACCATTAACCTTAACCTGACTGGCTTCGATATTTGGATAATCTACAACTAGGTCTCCACCGACATTTGACAGGAAGGACAAGCTTTGCAGGTTTTTATCTTTCCACTTCATACTGACTTCAAAGTTACCACGGGCAACCAGACCAGAAACCTGACCGTCTTTCCAAGCATCTGGAAGGGCTGGCAATGGTGCAATGTAGCCAGTGTGTGATTGAAGGAGCATTTCTGCAATTCCACTGGTTGCTCCAAAGTTTCCATCAATTTGGAAAGGTGCATGCGTATCCCAAAGGTTTTCTAGGGTTGAATATTTGAGCTGTTCAGCAAGCAGGCGATGAGCACGGTTACCGTCTAAGAGACGAGCCCAGAGGTTGATTTTATTGGCCTTAGACCAACCAGTACCACCATCTCCGCGATGGTTCAAAGTTGCACGCGCAGCTTCTAAATATTCAGCTTGATCTTTGCTAAAGAGCGTACCTGGGAAGAGACCAACTAGATGGGAAACGTGGCGGTGGTGATTTTCAATCCCTTCATTGGTGAATTGCGGACTGTCTTCTTCGTACCATTCTTTGATACGGCCCTCTTTATTGATGTGAAGTGGTTTAAGTTTGTCAAATTTAGCCTTGACCTCTGTGACTAAGTCTTTGTCGACATTCAGATGGTTGGCAACTTCCATGTAGTCGTGGAATAGCTGCCAGACTAGCGATTGGTCAAAGGTATTTCCGATGGTGATGGTACCGTGTTCTGGTGAGTAGGATGGAGAAGACACCCAACGGTCACTGGCCTGGTCATAGTGCAAGAAGGAGTTCCAGAACTTGGCAGTCTCTTTCAACATAGGATAGATCTTTTCTTTGAGATAGGTCTCATCCTTGGTGAATTTGTAGTAGTCATAAACGTTCTGCATCATCCAGGCATTAGCAGCTGGAGACCAACCCCAATAGTAATTCCAACCAGGCGTAGTCCAGCCAAATGGTGTCGCCTGGGTGTGGACCAGCCAACCATTTTCTTGGCCGTCTTTGGGTTCGATACCTGCGTATTCCTTAGCAGCGATACGTCCGTAGTAGCGCATGTCGTCAATGTAATTGATCATTGGCTTGGCAGTTTCAGCAAGGTTGCTCATGTAGGCTGGCCAATAGTTCATTTGCAAATTGACATTGAGGTGGTAGTCAGCGTTCCAAGGTGGATTGTCTACGGCATTCCAGACTCCTTGTAGGTTGGCAGGAAGGGCATCTGTCCGATCACGAGAAGAACTGATGAGTAGATAACGTCCGTATTGGAAGAAGAGTTCTTCCAATTTTTGCCCTTTGCTAGGGTTATAGCTTTGAAGGGCTTCTTTTGTCGTTTGAGCAGTCTTGCTTCCACCTAGATTTAGTTTGACGCGGTTAAAGAGACTTTGATAGTCCTTGATATGGTCCTTTTTAAGTGTTTCGTAGTCTTTGGCCTTAGCGGCTTCGACAATCTTTTTAACCGTTTTTTCGAGATCAATGTCTTTTCGATAGTTGGTTTTTGGATTCTGAGCAAAGTTAGTCTTGGCACTGAGATAGAGGGTCGCATAACTTGCGCCTGTAACGGTCAGAGTTTCGTCCTGAACAGTCACCTTTCCGTCCGTTTTAATTCCTAGATAGGATGCAAATTTGAGGCCGTTATCTTTGACAGATCCCTTTAGAAGGATTCCGTTTGCATCTGTAGTGACATGACCATTCTTATAGTTGGAATATTCCCAAGAGTAGTTGCCATTAGCAAGCAAGTCTTCCGTCAAGCTGTTCCAAAGGGTAAAGTCAAGTGTCTTGTTTCCTTTTTTGGTCAAGTGGGTCACAGTGACATCATCAGGATAGCTGGAGAAGGTTTCGCGTTTGAAGGTCGTCCCATCTTGGGTGTAAGAAGTGGTCGTAGTAGCCTCTGTGATATCCAAACCACGGTGATAATCTGTTACTGTATCTAGTCCTTTCTTCTGGTTATTAAAGACCATGAAGATATCCCCAAAGGCTAGGTAACGTCCATACTGGGCGTTGTTTGGTCCAACTAGATTTTGTTCAGCTAGCTGTTTTGCTTTTTGGCGGTCACCAGCTTCGAGGGCCTTACGAATCTCTGCCAAGACCTTGTAGCGGTCCTTGTAGTTTCCTCCGTTATAGTCAGTGCTATCGGGTTGAGGACCTCCTGACCAGAGGGTCTTTTCGTTGTACTGGATTCTCTCTTCCCCGATGAGACCGAAAACCTTGGCTCCCATCTCTCCATTTCCGACAGGGAGGGCTTGCTTTTCCCATCCATCATAGGAGGGAGCTGTTGGCTGATCGTAGTTGAGTTGATAGTTTTCTTGTTTTGTCACAGGCTGATCTGCTTTTTCAGGTTCCTTATGTTCTTTAGCTTCTACAATGGCTTCTTCACTAGCTTGACTATTTGTCTTCGGAGTCTCCTCAGCTGGCTTGCTTTCGGAAACTACTGGACTTTCGGCTAGAGACGGATTTGTAGTTTCAGTCGCTTCAGCTGCTTTGGGTTCACTATCAGGCTTAGTGATAGCTTCGACAGAGGTTGGTTCAGTTTGCTTGACCTCAACACTGTCTGCAGCTACAGTGTGGTTGACTAGAAAAACAGCTCCCAGCAAAACAGAAGCAGTCCCAACCGTCAGCTTGCGGATGCTATAGCGACAGGATTTCTCCCAAAAGTGTTTTTTCATAAAACCCTCCTTTGTTTATTCGAAACCGCTTACATTTTATAAAGCAGTTTCGTTTATTTTGTTTCTATTTATCTCCTCACCTCCCATTCTAATGGTCGCTTAGCATTTGTCAAGAGCTTTTTAGCAAGAGTCATATTTGTTGTTGTTTTTTCTTAAAATAGTAGAATAAGTGGCAAGCAGTCCCTCTTTTCCAACTATCAACTCCTTTATTTACTACTAAAAAACAGTTGAGAGTATCCCCAACTGTAAGTGTTTATTTCGGATGTCTTTTGGCAAAGTCAACAAAGTGAAATTTTTCTAATTTATGGCGACTTTCGGTGAATTGAAACTGGCGCCCGTCTTGGAGATAGACTTTTGATTTAATCGAAACGACATAAGGGTCTTTGCCAATGTCCATGAGAATCTTGTCTCGATCACCCGTGTGGTCAATGGTGATTTCTTTCTGAGCATAATCAATAAGGAGTTTGAGGTCGTCCTCTATATACGAGTAGATAGACTGCTCGGCGATTTGGCGAGTGAGATTCGGGATTAGTTCCATATCCAGATAGTCCGTATCCAGAACCGATACCAGGTCATCCACTACACGTTGGCGGACCACCTTCCAAACCATCCGAAACTCTGGAAAGCCGGTTATCAGTGAGGATTTTTTATCGATAATGATTTTATCCAGACTGACCACATTGGTTTTAGAACGCAGTCCAAGTTCTTGAACCAGTTCTTGGTAGCTGGTTAGGTTGGAGACAGGGAAATTGACGGTTTCTTCTTTGACGACTTGAGAACCTTGCCCCCTTATCTTCTTAATCAATCCTTCCTCTTGGAGGAGGGACAGAGCTTTTCGAACGGTGTCACGGCTCACCTGATACTGATTCATGAGATCGTGCTCGCTAGGGAGGAAATCTCCGACAGCGTAAGTCTCGTTTTGAATAGTTTTTTGGATTTGCTTAAATAATTGTTGGTATTTCTTCATCTTGCTTCCTTAAATAGGTTTTGAGTTTTATTCTATGCAAACTTGTATCTATTTTACCATACAAGTGCTAGAAAATTTACAAAAATATCCTCTTTTTACAACAAACAAGTTGCCTACAAGTTTGGTATCGTTTACAATAGTCTTATCAAATAAAACTTGCTTTGACGAGTATAAGGAGAATCAAATGGGAAAATTTGAACAAGAAGCCAAAGATCTGCTTCAGGCGATCGGAGGTAAGGAGAATGTCACTGCTGTCACCCACTGTGCGACACGGATGCGCTTTGTTCTCGGTGACGAAAAGAAGGCCAATGTTAAGGCTATCGAGTCGATTCCAGCCGTCAAAGGGACCTTTACAAATGCGGGTCAATTTCAGGTGATTATCGGGAATGACGTACCGATTTTTTATAATGATTTTACAGCTGTTTCAGGTATTGAAGGTGTTTCCAAAGAAGCAGCCAAGTCCGCAGCTAAGAGTAATCAAAATGTACTTCAACGTGTCATGACCACTTTAGCAGAAATCTTTACACCGATTATTCCAGCCTTGATAGTCGGAGGATTGATCCTCGGTTTCCGTAATGTCTTGGAAGGTGTACATTGGTCGATGTTGGATGGCAAGACCATCACAGAATCCTCTCAGTTTTGGGCAGGTGTCAATCACTTCCTCTGGTTGCCTGGTGAAGCAATCTTCCAGTTCTTACCAGTAGGGATTACTTGGTCTGTCTCTCGTAAGATGGGAACCAGCCAAATCTTGGGGATTGTTCTCGGGATCTGTTTGGTATCGCCTCAGTTGCTCAACGCCTATCTGGTAGCCGGTACTTCAACAGAAGAAATCGCAGCTAACTGGGTATGGAATTTTGGCTACTTTACTGTTAATCGTATCGGTTATCAGGCTCAAGTTATCCCAGCCTTGCTTGCAGGTTTGAGTCTGTCTTATCTTGAAATTTTCTGGCGTAAGCATATCCCAGAAGTCATTTCCATGATTTTTGTACCTTTCTTGTCATTGATTCCAGCTTTGATTTTGGCTCATACTGTCTTGGGACCAATCGGTTGGACAATTGGGCAAGGACTCTCCGCAGTTGTCTTGGCAGGATTGACTGGTCCAGTTAAATGGCTCTTCGGTGCAATTTTTGGTGCTCTCTATGCTCCATTTGTTATCACTGGTCTGCACCACATGACCAATGCCATCGATACACAATTGATTGCAGATGCTGGCGGAACTGCCCTCTGGCCAATGATTGCACTTTCTAATATTGCTCAAGGTTCTGCTGTATTTGCCTATTATTTCATGCATCGTCATGATGAGCGTGAGGCTCAGATTTCACTTCCTGCAACCATTTCAGCCTATCTCGGTGTTACAGAACCAGCCCTCTTTGGGGTCAATGTCAAATACATCTATCCATTTGTAGCTGGGATGATCGGTTCAGCCCTTGCAGGTATGTTGTCCGTTACTTTCAATGTAACTGCGGCTTCTATTGGTATTGGAGGTCTGCCAGGTATCCTCTCTATTCAACCTCAATACATGCTGCCGTTTGCAGGAACCATGCTAGTTGCTATTGTTGTACCAATGCTCTTGACTTTCTTCTTCCGCAAGGTCGGTCTCTTTACAAAGACAGAGGATGATACAGCCTTACAGGCAGAATTCGTTGCCCAAGAAGAAGCAGAATTTGTGACTCACGAGCCAGCAACTCTAGCTTCAGTAGAGATTGTTAGTCCACTTGCTGGTCAAGTGAAAGAATTGAGTCAAGCGACGGATCCTGTTTTTGCATCAGGTGTTATGGGGCAAGGTCTAGTCATTGAACCAAGCCAAGGTGAGTTGACTTCTCCAGTCAATGGGACAGTGACGGTTCTTTTCCCTACCAAGCATGCCATTGGTATTGTCTCTGATGAGGGGGTGGAATTGCTCATCCACATCGGTATGGATACAGTAGGTCTTGATGGCAAAGGTTTTGAAAGTCTTGTAGCCCAAGGAGACCATGTCACAATAGGTCAGAAATTGATTCGTTTTGATATAGATGTCATTAAGGCTGCAGGTCTTGTGACAGAAACTCCAATTATCATTACTAACCAAGATGCTTATACAGCAACTATTACTGGAACTTATCCAACAACTATCCAAGCTGGAGAAGCTCTCATGGTCGCTACACGAATCTAATTGAAATAAAACAAACAGGGAAGGAACAGAGGTTCCTCCCTTTTATCGGAAAAGGAGAAACAGATGGTACTTGATAAACGAAAAGTAGTCTATCAAATCTATCCAAAATCATATAAAGACACCACTGGAAATGGCATAGGGGATTTCCGTGGGATTATCGAAAAAATCCCCTATCTAGCCAAACTAGGTGTGGATATGGTCTGGCTCAATCCATTCTATCCAAGTCCTCAACGGGATAATGGTTACGATATTTCAGATTATATGGCAGTGGATCCTCTTTTTGGTGATATGGCTGATTTTGAGGAAATGGTGCGTGTCGGTAAGGAGCACAAGATTGACTTTATGCTAGATATGGTGCTCAATCATTGTTCGACAGAACACGTATGGTTTCAGAAAGCCCTAGCTGGCGACCAGTACTACCAAGACTTTTTCTTCATCCAAGATCAACCGACAGATTGGCAGTCTAAGTTTAGCGGCTCTGCCTGGGCACCTTTCGGGGATACAGGGAAATATTACCTCCACCTCTTTGATGAGACTCAGGCTGACCTTAATTGGCGCAATCCCAATGTTCGCAAGGAGCTTTTCAAGGTTGTTAATTTCTGGCGAGACAAGGGAGTCAAAGGTTTCCGATTTGATGTGATTAACTTAATCGGCAAGGATGAGGTTTTAGTGGATTGTCCTGAAAATGAAGGAAAGCCAGCTTACACGGATAAACCCATCGTTCATGACTATTTGCGCATGATGAACCAAGCCACTTTTGGATCTGACGGTAGTTTTATGACTGTTGGAGAAATGTCCTCAACAACCATGGAAAACTGTGTCCTCTATTCGTCACCTGACCGTCAGGAATTATCCATGACCTTTAATTTCCATCATCTCAAGGTGGACTACAAGGATGGACAAAAGTGGACCTTGTCTCCCTTTGATTTTGAAGAATTGAAAAATCTCTACCATAGCTGGGGCAAGGAGATGAGTGATAAAAATGGCTGGAGCGCCCTCTTTTGGAACAATCACGACCAACCACGAGCCTTGAATCGTTTTGTCGATATTCAACATTTCCGCAATGAAGGGGCGACTATGTTGGCTGCCAGCATTCACCTGTCACGTGGGACGCCTTATATCTACATGGGTGAGGAAATTGGCATGGTTGACCCAGACTATGATTCCATGGCTGATTATGTGGATGTCGAGTCCATCAATGCTTATCAGATGCTCTTAAAAGAAGGGAAAAGTGAGCAAGAAGCCTTCCAGATTATTCAGGCTAAGTCACGAGATAATTCACGCATTCCTATGCAGTGGGATGCTTCAGAAAATGCTGGTTTCTCAAAAGGGACTCCATGGCTGAAGGCAGGAAAATCCTACCCTCACATCAATGTAGAAAATGAAATCAAAGGCCCAATTTTCACCTTCTACCAAGACTTGATTCGACTTCGTAAGGAAATGCCGATCATTTCAGAAGGAAGCTACAAACCAGCTTTTGAAGACAGTCAGCAAATCTACGCTTTTGAACGTCAGTATGAGGATGAAAAGTTACTGGTCCTCAATAACTTTTATGCCACAGAAGTAGAAATTGAGCTACCAGCACCTTATCAAAATGGACAGATTCTGATTTCAAACTATGAAGATGTAGAAGTATCAGAAAAAATTCTGCTCAAACCTTATCAAACGCTGGCTATCTATGTAAATTAAACGCAGCAAGGAGCTCTCTTTCATCGAAATGAGGAGCTCCTTTTTTGTCGCCTATTACCTTTCTTGAAAGCGTAAAACAAACTAGTCAGGAAAGTCACTTTATGGTATAATATAGAAGACTCAAAAAGAAACAGGAGAAAAAGAATGGATTTACTTTTAGCAATTATCTTGATTGTGCTAGCTTTTCTAGGAGGAGCTCTTGGAGGTATGTATTTGGTGCGTAAGCAAATCGAAAAAGAATTTGCGGACAACCCACGTTTGAACGCTGAGGCAGTTCGTGCTCTTTTGAGCGCAAATGGTCAAAAACCAAGTGAAGCCAAGGTACAACAAGTTTACCACCAAATCATCCGCCAACAAAAAGCAGCCCTTGCTAACAATAAAAAGAAATAAATAGGAAAAGTCTGGGATGAAAGTTCCAGACTTCTCACTATGTTCAATAGTTCTCAAGGATAAGACTTTTTCCTTGCATTCTATTGATATTTGATTATGATTAAGAGAGAGGCAGTTGACATTCTATCAAGCTGTCGGTTAGTTCCTTCAGGACAAGGAATCATGATGAACTATCAATCAGAAAAAAGACTAGAAAGAAGACTGTATGGATAATCGACCAATTGGTTTTTTGGATTCGGGTGTCGGGGGCTTGACCGTTGTTCGTGAGCTCATGCGCCAGCTTCCCCATGAAGAAATCGTCTATATTGGAGATTCGGCACGGGCGCCCTATGGTCCCCGTCCTGCTGAGCAAATTCGTGAATATACTTGGCAGTTGGTCAACTTTCTCTTGACCAAGGATGTCAAAATGATTGTCATTGCTTGTAATACTGCGACTGCGGTCGTCTGGGAAGAAATCAAGGCTAAACTAGATATTCCTGTCCTAGGTGTGATTTTGCCAGGAGCTTCGGCAGCTATCAAGTCCAGTCAAGGTGGGAAAATCGGAGTGATTGGAACACCCATGACGGTACACTCAGACATCTACCGTCAGAAAATCCATGATTTGGATCCGGACTTACAGGTGGAGAGTTTGGCCTGTCCCAAGTTTGCTCCCTTGGTGGAGTCTGGTGCCCTGTCAACCAGTGTCACCAAGAAAGTGGTCTATGAAACCCTGCGTCCCTTGGTTGGAAAGGTGGATAGCCTGATTTTGGGTTGTACCCATTATCCACTGCTCAGACCTATTATTCAAAATGTCATGGGACCCAAGGTTCAGCTCATTGATAGTGGGGCAGAGTGTGTACGGGACATTTCAGTCTTACTTAATTATTTTGAAATCAATCGTGGTCGCGATGCTGGACCACTCCATCACCGTTTTTACACAACAGCCAGCAGCCAAAGTTTTGCACAAATTGGTGAAGAATGGCTGGAAAAAGAGATTCATGTGGAGCATGTAGAATTATGACAAATAAAATTTATGAATACAAGGATGACCAGGACTGGTATGTTGGTGTCTGGGATGTCTATGGAGGCATCTACAGCCTCATCAAAGATCCTCTTGAGCTTGATTTTATGGATTTGGCTCGGATTTTTCGTGATGAGGAAAACGGCTTTCCGCTTACGATAACGGTGATGCGCTGGTCTTCTAACTTCCGTCTTCTCTCTTTTATCGTTGAAATTTTAAATGCAGAAGCAGGACGTAGCTTGGAAGTCATACAACGTCAAGGGGCCCTGCTCTTGGTTGAAAATGGGCAACTCTTGTATGTGGAATTGCCTAAAGAAGGGGTCAATGTTCACGACTTCTTTGAGACAAACAAGGTCAGAGAAACCTTGTTGATTGCGACTCGTAACGAAGGCAAGACCAAGGAATTTCGAGCAATCTTTGACAAGCTAGGCTACGATGTGGAAAATCTCAATGACTACCCTGACCTGCCTGAAGTAGCAGAAACAGGCATGACCTTTGAAGAAAATGCCCGCCTCAAGGCAGAAACCATTTCTCAATTAACGGGCAAGATGGTTTTGGCAGATGACTCAGGTCTCAAAGTCGATGTCCTTGGTGGCTTGCCAGGTGTCTGGTCAGCTCGTTTCGCAGGTGTGGGAGCTACTGACCGTGAAAACAATGCCAAACTCTTGCACGAATTGGCCATGGTCTTTGAACTCAAGGACCGCTCGGCTCAATTCCATACAACCCTAGTCGTGGCCAGTCCAAACAAGGAAAGCTTGGTTGTTGAAGCAGACTGGCCAGGCTACATTAACTTTGAACCTAAGGGTGAAAATGGATTTGGTTACGATCCTCTCTTCCTTGTAGGAGAGACAGGCAAGTCCTCAGCTGAATTAACCCTTGAAGAAAAAAATAGTCAATCTCACCGTGCCTTAGCCGTTAAGAAACTTTTGGAGGTATTTCCATCATGGCAAAGCAAACCATCATTGTAATGAGCGATTCTCATGGCGATAGCTTGATTGTGGAAGAAATCCGTGATCGCTATGTGGGCAAAGTTGACGCCGTTTTTCATAACGGAGATTCTGAACTGCGTCCCGATTCTCCTCTTTGGGAGGGCATCCGCGTTGTTAAAGGGAACATGGACTTTTACGCCGGCTACCCAGAACGTTTGGTGACGGAACTTGGTTCGACCAAGATTATCCAAACTCATGGACATTTGTTTGACATTAATTTCAATTTTCAAAAGTTGGACTACTGGGCTCAGGAGGAAGAGGCCGATATCTGCCTCTATGGGCACTTGCATGTGCCAAATGCTTGGATGGAAGGCAAGACCCTCTTTCTAAATCCAGGTTCCATCAGTCAACCACGTGGGACCGTCAGAGAATGTCTCTATGCTCGTGTGGAGATTGATGATAGTTACTTCAAAGTGGACTTTTTGACACGAGACCATGAGGTGTATCCGGGCTTGTCCAAGGAGTTTAGCCGATGATTGCCAAGGAGTTTGAGACTTTCTTGTTGGGACAAGAAGAAACTTTTTTGACTCCTGCTGAAAATCTAGCTGTGTTGATTGATACCCACAATGCGGATCACGCGACCCTCTTGCTTAGTCAGATGACCTATACCCGTGTTCCTGTTGTGACAGATGAAAAACAGTTTGTTGGGACGATTGGGCTCAGAGATATTATGGCTTATCAGATGGAGCATGACTTGAGTCAAGAAATCATGGCAGATACGGATATCGTCCATATGACGAGAACGGACGTAGCGGTCGTCTCGCCTGATTTTACCATTACGGAGGTCTTGCACAAGTTGGTAGATGAGTCCTTCTTGCCGGTTGTGGATGCGTCTGGTATTTTCCAAGGGATTATCACGCGCAAGTCTATCCTCAAGGCAGTCAATGCCCTCTTGCATGACTTTAGTAAGGAATATGAGATTCGATGCAAATGAGAGATAGGATTTCAGCCTTTTTAGAAGAAAAGCAGGGCTTGTCTGTCAATTCAAAGCAGTCCTATAAGTATGATTTGGAGCAATTTTTAGACATTGTAGGTGAGCGGATTTCTGAGACTAGTCTCAAGATTTACCAAGCCCAGCTAGCCAATCTAAAAATCAGCGCCCAGAAACGAAAACTTTCGGCCTGTAACCAATTTCTCTACTTTCTCTATCAAAAAGGAGAAGTGGATAGTTTTTACCGCTTGGAATTAGCTAAACAAGCTGAAAAGAAGACAGAAAAGCCAGAACTGTTAGACCTAGACTCTTTTTGGCAGGAAAGTAATTATCCAGAAGGACGCTTGCTAGCGCTCTTAATCCTAGAAATGGGGCTCTTGCCGAGTGAGATTTTAGCTCTCAAGGTTGAGGATATCAATCTGGATTTTCAAGTGTTGCGAATCAAGAAGGTTTCCCAACAGAGGATTGTCACCATTCCCACGACCTTGCTTTCAGAATTGGAACCTTTGATGGGGCAAACCTATCTTTTTGAAAGGGCAGGGAAAGCCTATTCTCGTCAGTGGGCCTTTCGTCAGCTAGAATCCTTTGTCAAG
>ERZ773009.722-NODE-722-length-24059-cov-50.411056_pt1 | contig 24059 bp, 19 predicted proteins | sample MGYA00580663_ERZ773009 | MGnify/ENA primary metagenome ERZ773009 (study PRJEB29015, sample SAMEA2737969) | human oral metagenome | biome: human oral; feature: human-associated habitat; material: dental | place: China | collected 2026 ... | reverse complement strand
CCCTCGTAGTGTGTGCGGCAGAGGTACTACCGCTGATGGATGATGGGTGCCCGAGCCGGGCACATCGTGCCTATACTACCCGCCAATGACGCGAGCCTGGTCACCAGAGTGATCTGCCATACCGGCCTGGATCATCTGGGCGACCGCAGCCTCCGGGACTCGGAAGCTCTTTCCGACGCGAATCGCGGGCATTTCGCCACTGTGAATCAAGCGGTACACAGTCATCTTAGAGACGCGCATGATGTCCGCCACTTCCGTGACAGTCATAAAGCGCGGCGCCGACTGCTGTTCCATTAATGACTCCCAGATATGCTCGCGAGGCGCGCTAAACCCGATTCGTTCACCGCTTACGTAGCCTCACGAAATATACTAATGCCTAACCGCATGGAAACTGCAACTTTATCCACTTTTGTTGCAGAGTCGTTAAGGAGCATCGATGGCACCGGCACACAAGGGTCGTCAGCAGCGAGGCAAGAACCCTCGCTTACGTCCCGAACCCGGCGCCACCCGGTCCCTGATGCACGGACGCGCCACGGCCTCGTCCCCTGTGTTCTCGGAGGAACCGCTGAACCCGCAGCCCTCCCCCGTCGTACGCCGAGTCACCGAAGGCCCCCAGAACCCGCACGGCGAGGTACCCACCACAACTGTGCAGCGCGTGCGCGCGTGGCTGTCCAAGCAGGCCCGTTATTCACCCGCACGCCTCGCTCTGGGCACATTCGCGCTCATCATCGGCGTCATCACGGCGCTCCTGATGTTGCCAATCTCCTCCTCGTCCGACACGTCCGCCCCCTTCGTCGACGTTCTCTTCACCGCCGTGTCCGCCGTCTGCGTCACCGGCCTGACCACCGTCGACACCGCGACCTACTGGTCCCCCTTCGGGCAGGCAGTCATCGCCGTCGGCATCGTCGTCGGCGGCCTGGGCGTCATGACCCTTGCGTCGATCCTCGGATTCGCTGTCTCACGCCACCTCGGCCTCACCCAGCGTATGCTCGCCACGCAGGAAACCGGCACCGGCGCCATGGGCCAGATCTCCCTCCTGCTCAAAGCAGTCATCGCGACATCGCTGACGATGCAGGCCCTCCTGGCCGCCATGTTCCTCCCGCGCTTCCTATCGATGGGCATCGACCCCGTGCGCGCCGTGTGGGACTCCGTCTTCATGGCGATCTCCGTGTTCAACAACGCTGGCTTCGTCATCCTGCCCGAAGGCCTCTCCCCCCATGTCACCGACTGGTGGATGCTCATCCCCATCATCCTGGGCACCACCGTGGGCGCCATCGGCTTCCCCGTCATCATGGACGTCGCGAAGAACCTGCGCACACCGCGGCGTTGGCGACTCCACACCAAGCTCACCCTGTCGACCTACCTGATCCTTGCATTCGTGGGGGCGCTCGCCCTCGCGCTCACCGAGTGGAACAATCCCGCAACCCTGGGTGCGATCGACACTCCTTCTAAGATCCTCAACGCCATGCTCGCCGGCGTTAACTCGCGCTCGTCCGGCCTGTCCGCCCTGGACGTCGGCGCCATGCAGTCCCAGACCCACTTCGTGCAGGACATCCTCATGATGATTGGCGGCGGCTCCGCATCCACAGCGGGTGGCGTGAAGGTCACAACTTTTGCCGTTCTCGTCTTGGCTGTCATCGCGGAGGCTCGAGGCGACCGCGACATCGAGACCTTCGGGCGTCGCATCCCCACGAGCGCCGTCCGACTGGCGGTTGCCGTGTCGCTGCTGGGCCTGGCCCTCGTGGCCGTGTCCGTCGTCCTGCTGCTGTCAATGACGAACTATTCTCTCGACATCATCCTGTTCGAAACCGCCTCCGCGTTCGCGACCGTAGGCCTGTCCACCGGCATTACCCCGGCCTTGCCCATCGGCGCCAAGTACGTGCTTATTTTCCTCATGTTCGCCGGCCGTACCGGCTCCATGACGGTGGCCGCGGCCCTCGCCCTGCGCGAGCGCTCCCGCGTCATCCGCATGCCCGAAGAACGGCCAATCATCGGCTAATTGCGGGGCGGCCGACACTCGCGCTTGAAACCCACAGCACCAATGCACGGCGGCCGACACTCGCGCTTGAAACCCACAGCACCAATGCACGGCCGCCGACACTCGCGCTTGAAACCCGTGACACCACTGCGCGGCGGCTGGCACTCGCGCTTGAAACCCGTGACACCACTGCGCGGCGGCTGGCACTCGCGCTTGAAACCCGTGACACCACTGAGCGGCTCCAACCACCCAAAACAGGCCCATTCACACCCGCAAAGGCGACGCCGGTTTCACGCGCCGCGCCAACCACACCCGCAAAGGCGACACCGGTTTCACCAACGGCCGCCAAACACAACCGATCTCACCACCACAAGGCGCCACACAGCCCGACGTGAAACCCACAGCACCAATGCGCGGCGACTGGCACTCGCGCTTGAAACCCGTGACACCACTGCGCGGCTCCAACCACCCAACACAGGCCCATTCACACCCGCAAAGGCGACGCCGGATTCACGCGCCGCGCCAACCACACCCGCAAAGGCGACACCGGTTTCACCAACGGCCGCCAAACACAACCGGCGGCACCGCCCCCAGGCCGCGGACTCCCATCACCGTGACTTATCCACAGGCGAGATGCTGAACGCCAGTTATCCACAGGGGCACAATTCCAGCTTCTCATCTCACTCTCGGAGAGCGATCATCCATCAATCAGGCCCATATCCGCAGCTACACATGGTGGTGTCCAATTGTTACCTGAACTCGTCACATCCGTCAGATCGTCGCTTCGCGTTGTTGGCACTCATGGAACGAAAGTACAGCTGCATCGCCTCAGAAAGAACGGCGACGTTTTGAGGATCATGCCAGGCATTTACCTGCCAGCGGGAATCCTCACCGACACCTCATCAACCGAACGCCAAGAAATTACATTCATCGCGCGTTTAGCCGCCCTGAGTATCCGCTATCCCACGTATGTCCTGAGTGGACCGAGTGCCGCTTTTCTCCTGGGGTTACCGATCGAGTGCCGCTTGAAGGATCTGTTTGTGTACACAGGCAGCCCTAGTGGAACACGAAGGATCGTATTTCCTCATGTTGTAGCTCCTGATGGAACTAAAGTTCCCGGAACTACAATCAGCACATGCCGACCAAACCATCCTGTTCCAGCAATCGAGTACTTAGGCTTCCGCATCGCGACACCTGCGCGAGTTGTCGTTGATTGCGCTCGTCTACTAAACGAACAGCATGGGTTTCCCATCGCCTGCGCAGGGTTGGCCCGGGCGTGCCAGTTTGATCGTTTCCATCAGGATGAGTCGCGTGCCCGCCAGGAGAAGGCGCGCGGAGAATTCCACGAGACCTTGGCTGGCACTCCCCTCAACACCATCGGACGCGAGCGGGCTCGATGGATGATTGATCGTGCCGACGCTGGATGTGAGTCTCCCGGCGAGGCCCTGGTCCTCCTCGCGTTGCTGCGCGCGGGGATCGAAGGAATGACGACTCAAGAAGAGGTCCAGGTTGCCGACCACACGTACTTCATCGATATTGCACTGCCCAACCTGAAGATCGCTATCGAATTCGACGGGCGCATCAAATACGGGGATACGGTCGATGAAGTCCACGACAGCATTGAGGCCGAGCAGCGTCGACAAAGAGACCTCGAACGCGCCGGGTGGACAGTCATTCGTGTCCGTTGGTCGGATCTGCGCGTCATCGACGAGGTCGTCGCCCAGGTACTGGTCGCCATCCGCGCAAAGAAGGGAAACTGAAGAAGACGACGATCTGATTGGCGCATGACTCATGCCATCTTTGAATTCCCAGACAGCATATTGCTGTGCGCTGGAAACACTTTGAGATGGTTCGAGCAATACAGCCCAGCATGAAACCCACAGCACCACTGCGCGGCGGCCGACACTCGCGCTTGAAACCCGTGACACCAATGCACGGCTCCAACCACCCAAAACAAGCCCATTCACACCCGCAAAGGCGACGCCGGTTTCACGCGCCGCGCCAACCACACCCGCAAAGGCGACACCGGTTTCACCAACGGCCGCCAAACACAACCGATCTCACCACCACAAGGCGCCACACAGCCCGACGTGAAACCCACAGCACCAATGCGCGGCGACTGGCACTCGCGCTTGAAACCCGTGACACCACTGCGCGGCTCCAACCACCCAACACAGGCCCATTCACACCCGCAAAGGCGACACCGGTTTCACCAACGGCCGCCAAACACAACCGATCTCACCACCACAAGGCGCCACACAGCCCGACGTGAAACCCACAGCACCAATGCGCGGCGACTGGCACACGCGCTTGAAACCCACAGCACCAATGCGCAGCGGCTGGCACTCGCGCTTGAAACCCACGACACCAATGCACGGCTCCGACCGCCCAAAACAGGCCCATTCACACCCGCAAAGGCGAGGCCGGTTTCACGCGCCGCGCCAACCACGCCCGCAAAGGCGACGCCGGTTTCACAAGCGAGCCAACCTCACTGTCACCTCGAACTACGCCCGGCACAAAACCGTCTTTCTTTCACGGGTTCCGGTCGCCATCCGCGCGAAGTCGGGACGTTATCAGCCAAGTAAGCGTGTTTCACGCGCGTTTCACGCTCACCGTCCCATCCGGGCACGGACACCGCAAACACCATCGCGCTCACGGCCACGCCACCCTCCAGACCGAATGTAGGCAGGTCTCGGACCGCGCTGACGGCCGCAGCGTTCGCGTTGGGGGCGCACGCAGGGAAGAATGGGGGCATGGCAGATGAACGCGAGTCAAAGGAACTCCAGTCGGGAACGCTCGTCATCGGGCTGGGCCGTTTCGGGTCCGCCGTCGCGGTGACGCAGGACCAGCTGGGCTACGAGATCCTGGCCGTCGAAAAGAACCCCGCTCGCGTGCAGGCCTTCGCGGGTCGTTTCCCTCTCGTCGAGGCGGATGCGACATCCAAGGATGCGCTCGAGCAGCTGGGGGCGCGGGAGTTCCGCAGTGCCGTTGTCGGCGTGGGTTCCTCGCTGGAGGCAGCGGTGCTCATTACCGCAAACCTGGTCGACATGGGTATTTCTTCGATCTGGGTAAAGGCGACGTCTTCTCAGCATGGCCGCATCCTCCGCCGCGTGGGTGCCCACCATGTCGTCTACCCCGACCTGGACGCAGGCAAGCGTACAGCGCACCTGGTGGGTGGCCGCATGGTCGACTACATCGAGATGGAGAAGGACGGCTTCTCCATCATGAAGCTGCGCCCGCCGCAGGAGGTGCGCGGCTTCTCCCTTGAGGAGCTCGACCTGCGCGGCCGCTACGGCGTGAACGTGCTGGCGATCCGCCGTCCCAAGCAGCGCTTCGAGTACGCGGACTCGTCGACGCGTATCAACGCTGACGACGAGATCATCGTGTCGGGCGACTCGCATCTGCTGGAGTACTTCGCGAATAGGCCGTAGGCGGTCTGTACGCAGGAGGGCCCCGCACAGTGATCTGTGCGGGGCCCTCCTATCATCCCGTTAGAACGAGGCCGGGGCCTTTCACGCTCATGCGGCAAGACAGAGCGCGTCCCTGGCCTCTGTTTGCCGTCGGCGCGCATGGCACCGTCGGTCACCAGAGGCTAGGGTCGTCCAATCAGTGAGGACGACGGTGGCGGCGGCGGTGATGGTGAGAGCTGCCGTCGCTGCTGCTGCCACCCTTGTGACGATGGTGATTCCCGTCGTTTCCGCTGTCGTGGTTTCCTCTGTGCTGCTTGCGCGGGCGAGTTCCGTGCTCGTTAGCGCCGTTGTGCTGCTGCTCGTGCGGTGCCTTGCGACCGCGCGATTTGTCGTGCGAAGAGTCGTCGCCCCCGTCGTGCTTACCGTGGTGGTGGTGCTCTTCGTGCTCGTGCTCGATATTAATCTCGGGGCTGAGCTCGATATTGGGGTTGATTTCCGTGTGATTGTCTTCCTCGATATTGACGTCACCGTTCACGATGGTGCCGTTGTTATCGCCGTCGACGTACACGTTTCTTCCGTCGCGCAGCTCGTAGCGTTCGCCACCCTTGCTGTGTCCCTCGCCGCAGCAGCCGCCGCCGGGTGCCTGGCACTGCTCGCCGATGTGCTCGACGCCGCGGGTCAGGTTCTCGCCGACGGAGGTCATGACGGCGTAGATCGCCATGATGGCCTGAACGGCTTCCATGAGAACATCGAGGACAGGACCGATGAGGCCGACCCACTTGGCGACCTTACTGGCAACCTGCGCTTCGGCGACGGGAGCTGCAAGACCAAGGGTGAAGACAACCTCGGCCGCTGCGGAAATACAGCTGCCAACGATATCGCCGATGGCGCCCACGACGGCGTCGTGGATGCTGTCGACGGAGTCTGCCACCTTCGTGAGCGCCTCGCCGAAGGCACCAGACGCGGCAGAGACGCCGTCGATCGCACTGGAGACGACGGCCTGGCGCTCCAGGTACGCGCGCACTGCTTCGCCGTGCATGCCGGACATCGCGGCCTGTGCGGTGGACTGCAGCTCTTCAGCAACGGAGGCGAGGGAGCTCGAGATGGAGTCCCAGCTGGAGCTCATGCCGTACACCTGAGCCGAGTCGCCGGTCAGCTGGTTCACCCAGGTCTTGAGGGGATCGATGTGATGCAAGATCCACTCGACGCCCATACCGACGAGACCACCGATAGGGTCAACGGCGAGCCCGGCTGCTTCCTCGTAGATTGCCTTCGCTGAGCTGACGAGGTTGTTCACCTCGCCGGCGCGCAGGTCCTGGGCGACGTTGTACAGCTCGTCGACGATACCCAGGCCCTCGGTCGGGGTGGTGTTGTCGATACTCGGTGTGAATTCGGGGGATTCGACGCTCACTTCTGAACTCCTTCAAACAGGAAGCGACGCAGCGTGCGTTCTTCATCCTGGCGCTGACGATACAGGAACGTTTCGATGTCCTTATCGCCGTGGTCATCCTGCCGTTCGAACAGCGAACGCACGTCGTCCGTCTTCGTATCGGGGTGAGCCTTCGAGAACTCTTCGATACGGGAGGACTGAGCCTTCTCCTGCTCCTCGACGAAGCTGCGGTAGCTGGCCTGCTGGTCGTTGCGCTGCTTCGACATGAAGGCGTCGAACTCGCGGGACGTTGCCTGCGGGTTGTCCTTCACGTACTGGCGGATCTGGGTTTCTTCTTCGGTGCGCTGGCGCGACAGGAAGTCCGTCATCGCGTCCTGCTGCTCTTGCTGGTTGGACTCGATGAGGCTCTTGACCTCGGAGATGTCTTCACCGGGGTGTGCGTCAGCGTATCGCGCGAGCGCCTCGTTCTGGTCTTCCTTCTGGCGCTCGTAGAACTCGGCGAGATCGGTGTTTTCGTCGTCGCGCTGCTTCTCGAGGAAGCGACGCAGTTCGTCGTCATCGGCATTGAGCTTGTCGTGGCCGCCGAGGAGGCTGTCGAAGGAGTTACCGGACTCTCCGCCCTTGCCTTCCTTACCGTCCTTGCCGTCCTTTGCGGAGTCATCGCCGAGGCCGGGGTTGTTTGACAGGGAGGGCATTGTGGACTGTCCGCTGAGGCCGCCCAGGCCGCCTCCGCCGCCGAAGCCGCCGCCACCACCGGTGCCGCCTCCGCCGCCGAAGCCGCCGCCACCACCGTAGCCGCCGCCACCTCCGCCGCCGCCGTAGCCACCAGCGCCACCGGCACCGCCAGCACCACCGTTCCCGCCGTCGCCGCCGTTACCGCCGTTACCGCCGTTGCCAATAGGCTTAGTGAATGTGCCCACGCCGTCTTGGATTTTGGTCAGACCCTTAACGAGATCCTGCTCAAGATCGTCCATCTCCTGCGCCCACTGGAGCAGGCAGTTGACGAGACGCTTCTCGGCTGCGGAGCAGTCCGAGATCATCTTCGTGAGGTTCGTGATCTGCTCGTTGACCGGGGAAACGAAGAAGGAACAGATCAGGCCGAAGGCGTTGCCATTGACCTGGCCCTTCGTCGAGTTGGCGACGCCCACGCTCTCGTCGAGGGTCGACGCACAGTCACTGACCGTGGTCGCATGATCACGGATTACTTCTGTATTGACGCCAAGATCCGCGCTCATCGCTGACCCGCTCCGAGGGAACCAAGGTTCGAGGAAATAGTCTCGAGGTAGCCGCCGAGCGAGCCGCCGTCCTCGCCGAACCGCTGGGTGGTCTGCATGCGCACGTAGTCACGCATGTTACGACCGGCGTCGGCGTAGGCCTCCATGATCGAGTCCTCGAGTTCACGCGCGCTTCCCTGGAGCGCGTCATCATCGATCGACAGCTTCACGAGGCGACCGTCCGAGTCGATTTCGACCTCAACGTCGCCCTGAGCGTCGACACCACGCGTCTTCGCTGTCTTGAGAATCTCGACGAGTTCGCGGGCGTTCTGGGCACGCTTTTCAGCGGCTTCCATCTGAGCCCGGATAGTCTGCCTTACTTCTTCGGGGGTGCTCCCCATCGTCTCTACCATACGGTTATCCTAACTGAGTTCCTTGGCGCACGTACGCCACTTCATTTTCCGAGACGGAGAGACCGCCTCTGTGGCAATCGGAAGTCGCCAATTCGTTCAGTATTTGAGAGTGCTTACTCACTCATGGCAATCAATCACTGTGCGTGGTACCGAGGGCTCGTGCCGAGATGAGCCGGGTAACCGGACGCGCCCGAAGTCACCACCTGCTCATCGAGGCCCCGGTAGACATACGTGTCATCGTTATAGACGGAACTCGGGTTCGCGAGCCCATCGTAGTAATCGTCGATGAGATCAGGAGTCACCACGGGATTACCCCCCTTCTCCTCAAAGGGGTGCACATCCGGGTACTGGCTCGGGTCGGACCCCAACAGAGCCACCGGATCGACCTCGCCATAACCGGTGCGATCATTCCACCGGCCACCCGACCCGCTCGCGGTCGCTGCCAACGCCTGCAAAATCTGCTCGGACGACACATTGTCGTCGAACCGCTGCCAGGCCAACGCCAAGACACCAGCAACCAACGGAGCTGCAAACGAGGTCCCGTCAACGGCATAAAGCTCTCCGTCGTCTGATCTTCTCGCGGTAAACTTACCAACGGCAGCCACAGTGACACCGTCACCCCAATTCGAGTAATCTGCCCAACTGCCATCAGTTTCGAGCGCCGAAACGCCGATCACGCCGCCCCATGCAGCGACGGTGTTGTCAGGATCGCGCTGACCGTCGTTCCCCATTGCCCCAACAATCGGCACGCCCTCAACGACGGCGCGAGAAACTGCCCACTGCATCGCCTGGGCATCCCTCTTGGTAAAGGTCTTTGAGATCGAAATGATGTCAACGCCGTCATTCAATGCCTGTTCGATCAGCGACGCCTGATCGCCCAGTGCCGATCGATTCGTCCCCAGCCCACAGTCTGCGCCCGCGTCGTTGGGCGAGTGAGCCACAGCGTAGTTGTAGATCGTCGCGCCGGGGGCCACACCGAAGTCCGGAGCAACGAGGAGCTGAGCGATGAACGTCGCGTGATCATCAGAATCGGCATTCGTTTGGATGGTGCACGCGGTCATATCCTGGATGTCCGCGCCCCGCAGCTCCGGAATGGACGTATCGATGTGGCCGTCAATGACCGCAATCGTCACCCCTTCGCCCGTGTACCCCTGAGCGTGCAGCGACGCCAACGAGTAGCGCGAATGGTACGCCTCATCCGCCGCTGTGACCTTGCGATCCACCGCCTCCGCAGGGGCAGCGGGCGCGACGGGCGAGAGCACAGCCGTCAGGGCCAGGGCGCACGCCGAGGCCAGAACGGAGAGGGCGCGCAGGCCTCGGGACCGACCAATCGATCGCATCATTGTGTCTGTTCCTTTCGTTCGGGCACTCGTGCACTCAGGCACTCGGGTAAGCCGAGGCCTGTCACTGACTGTGGTAGCGAGGGCTGGTGCCGATGTGGGTCGGGTAGCCGTGTTCGCGGCTGAGTGCAGCCTCTTCGTTCACGCCGCGGTAGACGTAGACATCATCATTACGAATCAAAATGGGGTTCACGACGCCGTCCGCATAGTCGGCAACGTCATCCCATGAGGGCAGCGAATTATTGGCCTGCGGTACGCACGGATTCTCGTCCGTATACTGCGACGGGTCTGACCGGAGGAACGCGATCGGGTCGGCGGGGCCGTAGCCGGTAAACTTGTTCCACTCGTTTCCGTTTCTGCCCGTTGCGGCCAGTGCCTGCAGAATCTGATCTGCGCTGACGTCCTCGTCGAAGTGCTGCCAGCCGAGCGCCAAGAAGCCGGCGATAATCGGGGTCGCGAAGGACGTTCCTTCCGCTTCCTCAACACGACCGGTCGACGTGTCACGCGTCAGGACTGTTCCCAGGGCGGTCGTCAGCAACCCATTGCCCCAGTTCGTGTACTCCGTCAGAGTGTTGTAACGCGTCGTCGCTCCGATGCCGCAGATTCCCCTCCACAGGGCGAGCGAATCGCCGGGGTCCTCGGTGGTCTCGTTGCCCATCGCGGCCACGACGATGACGCCCTCGGCAAGCGCCCGGGCCATAGCCCACCGAAGGTCGATGGAATCGGTCGGGAAGCTACTGGAGATCGTGATGATGTCGGCGCCGTCGTTGATCGCCTGCTCAATAAGGAGCGGCGTGTCATTCTCTGCTTCACCCGTCCAGCCGGAGAGCGTGCAGTTCGACGTATCGCCGTACAGGGGGATCGTGTAGGTGTAGAGCGTCGCGTCGGGCGCCACACCAAACTCGGGCGAGACCAGGATCTGCGCGACAGTGGTGCCGTGTGCCGCATTCTCGGGCGCCGACTCCTTGACGCAGGGCGTCCGATCCTGAATGTTCGCACCCTTGAGTTCGGGGATGTTCGGGTTCACGGCACCGTCCAGGACCGCGATGGTGACGCCCTTGCCTGTGATTCCCTGATCGTGAATGGACTTGAGCTTGTAGTACTTGTAGTAGTCCTGCTTGTCAGCGGTCACCGGCGGGTCGGCGGCGTAAGCCGGCGCAACGGGGGCAAGGCTCGCTCCGAGGCTGAGCGTGAGGGTTCCGGCAAGAACTCCCACGCTCCTACCCCAGCGTCGCGTTGTCCGAGTTGTCATGACAGGTCCTCTTCGGAGTCTTCGACGACGGCGGACCTACCGCGCAAGTGAGAGAGGATCACGAGGCCTCCGAGCAGCGAGGCCCCGAGGACCGCAATCGCGGACACGATGTAGGTGCGAATCGTCAGGTTGTTATCGCGGGACGCCAAGTCCGCCGAGGCCACGGCGGGCCGAGCCGGAGCGGGATGCTCTGCAGCGTTGGGATGTTCGGGCCCGAACCTTGTGCCGATGTCGGTGAAGGTGAGGGCATCGAAGGGAGCGACAACACCCCAGCCAAGGGCGTCAGTGCGCTGATCGGCGGTACCGCGCAGGGCGGTCACTTCAAGGCGATACTTCCACATGTCGGGCCCCTCATCGGGGTACGCCGAGGCCACAAGGGCCGCGAAGCCGCCCGCGTATGCGGTCGCATAGGACGACGACGGCAGGGGCTGGTCCCCCTCGTATCCACCGACGAGGCAGTCGGCCTGGTCGAACCAGGTCGTGAGAATGACGCCCGCAGGCACAGCGAGCTTGACGTGCGCGCCGTGCACCTGCTGCTCCGAAGCCGAACCATCGGCGTTCGAGGCGGTCACCCCCAGCACACCCGGGTACGCGGCCGGGTAGACGACGTGATCCATTTCCTGGCCCTGGTACACGTTGCCGGTGGAAGCCACGACGAGGGCCCTGCCACGCACTGCGTTAATCGCGGCCTCCAGCTGGGGGTCGCCATCGGGGGCTGACTGCGCGACGACGATGATCTGCGCGCCCTGGTCGGCGGCCCACTGGATCCCGCGGGCCACCTTCGACATGAAGGTCTCTTCGCCTTCCTTCTGCGGGCGGTTTTCCTGAAGACCGGTCTCGACGCGCACCGGGAGGATCTTCGCCTCGGGGGCGACGCCGACGAGGCCCGATCCCATCTCCTTGGGCAGCTCCTGCGCGGCGATCGCGCCCGCGATGGCGGTACCGTGTTCGCCGACGTCGACGCGCCCGTCGGTGTTTTCACCGCTCAGGTCGATGCCTGGGAGTACCACGGGGCCGTCCGACCCCTGGAAGTGCTGGTTGCCAGCGGCTACGCCCGAGTCGATGATCGCGACCGTCACGCCGCGGCCTCGTGAGACCTCCCAGGCACGACGTACTCCAACAGCGTCGAAGATGGCGGGCGTTTGCTTGATGTACGAGGGCGAGTTCTGCGAGCATTCGCCGCCCTCGGAATCGCTTGCGGGGGTCGTCGCCGACGACGAGGGAGTCGCCGTCGGCGTCGGACGCACGCTCGGGGTCGGTACCGGGTCCGCGTGGGCGACGCCGGGGCCGAACGCACCGGAGTCATCAGGCGAGAAGACCGGCGCGGCGATAGGCACGAGCGCGAGTCCTGCGATCAGCGAGGCCCCGACGAGGCCTCGGCCCAAAGATCGGGAACGCACGCGGCGGGTACTCACTTGATCCCCACTGAGGTGGCGGCGGCCTTCGGAGACATCTCAGAGCCCGGCGGGATGAGCTCGCCCCATGCGCGCGGGACCGACGCGGCCTCGGATGACTGCCACTCGAGGGCGTTCATGGAGACGGCCGGAACATCTCCGAGGGAGTGACGGAAGCCCATATCGGAGATGAAGACGTAGGACGCAGCCTCGCCGCCACCGCCGGACGTGAGGGCGAGGAGGGCGCCAGATCCGCCCGCAACAGTGACGTTGCGCGTCGTGGACGGCCCCTTCGGGGACTGCAGTGATTCCGCGTCATAGGACGCTTCGATCGCACGCTTTTCAGGCATGGTGACCAGGTCGAACGTCGGATTGAGTCGATCAGTGGTGTCCATCTGGGCGCACAGGACCGTCCGGCTGGCCGCGTCGCGGCTCTCGTCGAACCACTCGGGCGATTCAAAGTCCTCGACGGCAGGCCAATCATCGCCGACGAAGACGGCTCGGACGGGCTCGACGTACTTGAACATCTCGGTGGGGAACTTCTTCGAGGGCGGGGCGTCCTGATACAGGCGCGCCGCAGTCGAGTTGAAGACCACCAGATTCGAGTCGTCGATCACCAGGTAGGAGTTCTTGACCTGACCGGTGGAGTCGACCTGATCGAGGACCATTCCGATGGTGATGCCCTCGTTCTTCAGGTCGCCGGGCAGGTTCGTGGCAGGTTGCCCCGCGTTTTCGATGTCGTTGTAGCTCCAGGGACGCAGAGGCGTGCCCGAAGGGAAGAGGTCGAGCCACTCGGGTTCGACGGTGATCGGGTAGCTGGTGAGGTTCTGGAAGGACAGCGCCCAGTCACCCAGGCGGCTCACGCTGGAGTCGATGTAGTACTTCTTGCCTTTTTCCCGATCGACGAAGTACTTATCTCCACTGCCGGTCGCCTGAACGAGCGCGGATGTCGCCTGCTTCACCGGAAAATTCGCCGCAGGCAGTTCTTTGGCGATCCACGTGTGGTATCCGGACTCCATGTCGCAGGAGAGCCACTGCTTACTCAGCATGTCGGGCTGCGGAACGTCATCGGGGACGTCGGGCAGACCGATCTGGGCACCGCGCGGAATGTTCTCGAGTGACGACGCTGAGGCCTGGATGTAGGGCAGCTTCGATTCGGGGCTGAGGAGCTTAGCGGTGGTCACGTTCGCAATGGGATGAAGAACGCCGTTTGCCCAGAAATAGCGGGCCCCCGTCCCCTTGACATCAACCAGCTGGTACTGTGCCTCCCCGAGCTGGGGACTCGGCGCGAAAACACGCATGCCGATTCCAACGACGCTGAGAATAACGGCGACCACGAGCCCGAAAATAAGGGGGCGTACGGGCGAGGGCGTGTCGACTTCGCGCCCGTCGGGCGTGCCGGAGGTGAAGGCCGTGATCAGGCGGTTTCGATTAAAGCGCTGGGCTTCGAGAATGTCTTTACTCGACGGCATGACTCAGCTCCACAGGTAGACGGCCAGGGGAAGCAGGACAAACAGCGACAGCACCGAGATCGTGTCGGCAATGCGCGTCAGGTGCGGGCGAGCACGAGGCCCGACGACGTTCGTGATGACGAGGACGAGGGCCGTCGCGATCGCCGACAGCGTCAGCCACGGCATGGTCCTCGGGTCCGCGTAGGCGCCGAGCACAGCGGCAACGAGGATCACGATGAGGCCGGTGAGAGCACCGAGAAGCACCTCAACGCGAGCGCGGATCGAACGCGTCTGAAGAACAAGGGAGACCGCGCCGAGCACGATGAGAGTCAGCGGCAGGGAGACCGAGCGCGTTTCGGGTGCCGTCATCAGGGCGACGGCCAGGAAGAGAGCGGCGATTGCCCCGCCGGCGCGCAGGGCGACGACGAACATGAAGGAGGTGCTGATCTGGTCGGTGATGCCCTTCGCGGGAATCTGCTCAGTTGTGTCGGCATCCAGGATGCGCACGGGGATGTGGGCCAGCGCGATCCAGGGCGCGACCTGAAGAAGAACGATCACCAGGGCGAAGAGGATGGCGGAGATACCGGCCTGAGAGAGCTGGCCGAGTCGTACGAGGAGGCCGGTGGCAGCCAAGACCGTACCGACGACAAGAGGGGCCGCGATGGAGATACGGGACCGCTTGGGCAGCGCGAGAACGGCGAGGGAGCCGATCAGGAGGCCGAGGCCGGTCCACCCCCAGCCGGCTGTGTCCCAGTGGCTCTGACTCAGGCGCAGAGCCGAGGCGGCCGTCAGGAAGGGGACGGTGTGTGCGAGCGCGATGCCACTTGCCTGCGGGTGCTTCCGGGTCATCACGGCGGACGTCGCAGTCACGAGCAGGGCCGCGACGATGCCGATTGCGCCGGCAATGACGTTGTACCTCGTGACGGCTTTGGGGTCCAGGGCGGTGAGGGCATCCGGAGGAGTAGTCGCCAGGAGGAGGGCTGCGACGAAGACGAGGCCCGCCGCGGAGAGCGCGGCAAGAGTGCGAGCGTCCTCACGCGTCCAAGGAGTGGACACTCTTTCGACGACTTGACCAACCGCTTCGGTGAGGTCGTCATAGACCATATCGGAAGCGCCCTCACCCAGCGGCTCGAGGGTGAGGGCCGCACCGGCGCGAACTCCCTGTGCGGACAGAGACTTGGATTGGTCGAGCAGACGGCCCGAGGCCGTGCGCACCGCGAAGCCATCATTCGTTGGCTGATCAGTGAAAGCGCCCACCGTTTCAACCATTCCGGGGAGCAGCTCCACCAGGGGAATCGACTGCGGAAGCGTCACGTCACTACGGTCAACGCCGTACGTAATCGTGAGCGGAATCAGCGCCACTCCTCGTGATGTTTTCGATGCCATTGGGTCCTCCCGAATGCCGCGTGATGGGGTTTTTGGCTACACGACACAACCCTGTAAGTCTAGATTCTCGGTCAGGTTTTGTCATGATTTTTCCGTAACATTGAAAAAAACGATGAAAACATGGTTAGTATTCATGTGTCCCCATGCTCTCACGCATTCCGGCGAGAGAGTCCACTCATACAAATGGAGGTTCACATGGCAGACCAGAGGGCCGCAGAAGGCGCCCTAAAGCAGGGTTTCGCGGCGGTTGAGTCCACCAAGGCCGACATCGACAGCCACCTCAAGCGTCTTGAGGGCGACCTGTCGACCATCGGCAGCTCCTGGCAGGGCGCTGCGTCGGTGCAGTTCTCTTCGCTGATGGCTCAGTGGCAGGAGAACGCAGCAAAGGTTAACCAGGCTCTTCAGGATCTCGCTGACAACCTGCGCGCCACCGATTCGTCGATGGAAGCCAACGAGTCCGAGACCGAGAACTCGTTCGCTCAGCTGCTCGGCGGCCTGTGAGAGATTAGATTAGGAGACTGACATGGATTTCCAGGTAAATTACGGCGCTCTTGACGCCGCTGCCGCTGACATCAACACCGGTGCCGCTAACCTGCAGAACTGCCTCGACGATCTCGAGCAGACGCTGAACCAGCTGCGCTCGTCGTGGGAAGGCCAGACGCAGGAAGCCTACGACGTTGCTCAGCGTCAGTGGAACCAGGGCCTCGAGGGCCTGAAGGACGTGCTGCGCCGCACCTCCTCCGCCGTTGACTCGGCTCGCTCCAACTACCAGCAGACGGACCAGTCCAACGCTGCCCGCTTCTGAGAGCATGAGCGCCTAGCGCTACGGAATAGGGTCGCCCCTTTGGGGCGGCCCTTTTCCGTAGCCACGAGCGTCCGATTCCGCGCTACGACAGACCATTTCCGTGCACACAAGCGACCAGCTAGGTATTTTCCGACCCCACCCACAAGAAATTCCCAGTCGGTTAAATCGGGGCGGGCGCGAGCGCATACACAACCGCCGCCGTCCCGTGTCGGGACGGCGGCGGTGACCATTCAAAGGATCGGCGCAGCGAGACGATCAACGCGGAGACACGACCGACGCACGAGAGAATCAACGTGGCGAGGGATCGCCCGCCAACAGGGTCAGTGCACCGAATCGGCGTCGGCGTAGACGATCGTGGCTCGCCGATCACCCATGATGACCTCGGTACCGGCGGGCACCTCGACCGCCTGTCCACCCGTCAGTTCCATGACGCGGCCGTCGGGCGTGCGAATCTGCGTGCCGTTCGCGGAGAAGGAGTCTTCGATCCAGGCACCGGTGGCCGTGGGGCCCAGGCGCATGTGCGTACGCGAGAGCGACATCGTGGCATCAGGGACGACGACCGCTCGCGATCCCTCGACGGCTGCGGGTGCACGCCCAAGCGTCACCGGCATGTCGATGAGCTCGCGCTGCCCAGAGTCGAAGATAAGCCACAGAAGCTGCGTGCGCGGCGGCGTCACCGGCACACCCCACTGAGACTGGCCGGCACCACCCCACTGGGACGCGCCGGAGCGCTGCACAGTCTGCACGTCGCGGCGACTCGGCGGAGGGCCAGGCACACCGGATGCGGGAGCCGCATACTGCCCTCCCCCACCGTACGAGGCTTGGGCGGGCTGAGGGGACACCTGCTGAGTGGGAGCTCCCCAGCTGGGCGGGGCGGGAACCTGGGCGGGAGCGGCAGGCGCGGCAGGCGCGGCAGGCACAGCGGGCACCGCGGGAGCGGCGGGCGTGGACGGCGCTGCGGGACGCTGAGGCGCGGGGCGATGAGTATCCGGCGCGCCCTGGGGCGGCGCGAGGAGGGTGTCGAACTCGTTGGGCTCGCGCACTGCGGGAGCAGCCGGTGCAGCAGGCACGCTGAGCGCAGCAGGAACGCTGGGCGCAGCAGGAACACTGGGCGCAGCGGGCAGCGGGGAGACCGCCGGCGTTGCGGGTGCGCTGTAATCCTCCCCGTAGGGGTCGTTCGCGCGCTGACCGGGTGCCGAGTAGTCCGGCGCCGAAGAAGGCACGGGCGTCAGCGGCGCAGCGGGGGCACTCCACTGATCGGCTCCCCCGCGAACGCTATCGAAATCGCTGGGAGCCCGGCTCGGACGCTCGGAGCGCTCAACCTCGCCAGGGCCAGCCGCGAGCGCCGCGTGCTTGCGCAGGTCGACGAAGCGGGTGCGGGTGGGGCCGCTGAGCCAGGTGCGCCCGTCGTGGACCATCGCATACGAGGCAAGCAGGCCCACGCCGGTGACTTGGAGGAGCGCAGCGAGGGCCGTGTAGCCCAGCGCCGCGCCGAGCGACGGAGTCTGCGCGTCGTCCTCGTCGCGGATCAGGCACACACGCATGAGGGCCATGCCCGGCGTCCGGCCCGATGCGCCGAGCATGAGCGCGGAGGCAACCACTGCCTCGGCGGTGACCATTCCAATCGTCCACGCCGTGAAGTGCACGTACCACGTCACACCAAGCAGGACCCCGAGGACCAGCAGGTCGATGAGATACGCGCCGACGAGCCGCGATGCGGGCGCGTGGGCGAAAGGAGTCTTCGTCGTATCAGCCATTACAGGACTGCCCTCCAAGCAAACTCGAAGAGACCCGAGGAGATGACCGCCGCGGGAAGGAGTGTAAAGATGCAGAAAGTCTGCAAGAAGTCGAGGATCGTCCCCGAAAGGGCGGCGTGGCCCTTAGGAACGTGCAGCGTCACCCACAGGACCGTCGCGATCGCGATAATCAGCAGGATGGACAACGGGAGCAGGGGGAACAGCGAGTACGTTGCTTCGCTGGTCCCCACCGCCAAGGACTGCGACCACTCGCCAAACAGGAACGCACACCCGACGCCCACAGCGGCGACGCGAGGCAGGATCTGACCGACGTGCGCGCGAATCCCCCGAGGTGCCGTCAATAGGGTCACGATGGACATGATGACGAAGATGAAGCCGCCGAGGCCTCGGCCCAACGTGATCGCGGGAGTCACCGTATATGCCAGGGGAATACCGCCGACCAGGATGAACAGCGTCGAGGCGGCCACCAGCAGGGTGTACCGAGCGTCGGTGTGCCCGAGGGCGTCCGCCATACGGCCGCCGGTCAGCGTGCTGGGCTTTTGCGCGGGAGGCTGACGGATGCGCGACGCGATCGTCTGCACCGACGCGGAATCAATGAGCTGGCTGTCGGGCACACGCAGCGCAAAACGGGGCGCCATCAGGAACAGGAACACTCCGAGGAGGAGAGCCAGCGGAGCGATGTCGATGAGGCCGAACATCGGGTAGGCGCCAATCGTGACGAGAGCCGTGGCGCCGATCCACGCGAAGAGGGCGCTGAGCGCGGTGGGGGTCGTCGTCAGCGACACGACCGCCAGCGAAACCGCGAGGGCAACCCACACGCCGATCACAGGGGCGACCGACAGGGCGTGGATACCGGACATTGACACGAAGCCGATCGCGCTATATCCGGCGAGCGCGGGCATCAGGAGTAGCAGGGCAGGCCTCGAACGGACCATGCGCGAAGCGAAAAGCGGGAGGATGGAAGCAGCGCAGCACACGGCGGCACACGCGCCGCGCGCCCACAGCGGGATCTTCGCGACTTCGACGGCCCACTTCGGGCCATCCTCGGGGTGAGCAAAGCCAATCAGGGCCGCATCTCCGAGCATCGGCAGGAGGCACAGCGAGCTAACCGCACCTATCACGATGAAGCAGTAGCCGAGGAGGGCGAGGACCGGGGACAGCCACTGGTTCTCCTGGCGCTCCGAGGCCTCGTTCACCTGCTGAGCGGACAGGACGCGACTGGACAGAGCGATCGTCGAGCCTGCGGGCAGGTCACGACCGAGGACAGCTGCGCCGTCGAGGGGACGCCCATCGGCGTAGGAGACGCGCACGGAGGGAAGGGACAGATCGATCTCCAGCATGGCGCACAGGCCCGCGACCGTCGTCCCTTCGGGAGCGGCGAAATCGGAGGTGCCATCGGAGTCGATAACAGTCACTGACACCATGGTGGCGCTCATGTAACCTCCGTCCTCAGGTAAACAACAGTGCCCAGTGTAATGCACCGACGCTAACCGCCGGTTAAGACTTGGAAGTCCACTCAGCTACACTGGGTGCAGTCGCATCGAACACGTACGCGCACAGCGCGAGGAGACCTGATGGTTACACGCAAGAAACGGCGGACTGCCGCGGTTCCGGAGCAGCCCTCCGGAACCCTAGCGATCCAGATGCCGCCGGAGAAGGCCGAGCCCGCATCGATCGGTAACGTCCTGATGATGGTCGTCCCGATGCTCGGTTCGACGGGCGTCATGGTCTTCATGGCCATGCAGAACCCCAACAATACGCGCTCGATGCTCATGGGCGGCGGCATGTTGGTCGCCATGCTGGGCATGGTCGGCTTCAACATGTACCGGCAGTTCTCCCAGTACCGCACGCGCGTGAAGACCCAGCGCCGCGAATACCTCTCCTACCTGGCTGAGACGCGCGAGTCCGTGCGCAAGGTCGCAAAGAAGCAGCGCGCCTACTACAACTGGGTCTACCCCTCCCCCGACGCCCTCGTGACGCTGGCCGCCAACGGTTCGCGCCTGTGGTCGCGCGAGGGCAACACGTACAACCTGCTGACGTTCCGTTACGGCTCGGGCACCCAGCCCCTCGGCCTCATTTTCGAGCGTCCCCCGATCGACCCGATGACGGAGATGGACGTCGTGTGTCTGTCCGCCATGGACCGATTCATCGGTGTCCACGACCACACGGACAACGTCGGCAAGTTCCTCTACCTGGGCGACTTCAGCCACATCGAGGTGGTCGGCGACGGCGAGAGCGCCTACGACGAAATGCGCGCCATCATGATGCACCTGGCGTGCTTCATCGACCCCTCCAAGCTCAAGATCGCGGTCCTGTGTTCGGCCGATCGACTGGGCGACTGGGAGTGGGTCAAGTGGATGCCCCAGGCTCGCTCGTCCATCGTGCGCGACGCGGTGGGCCCGGGCCGCATGATCTCGACTGACCCGCGCGAGCTCGCCGAGATGATCGGCCCTGACATCGCGATGCGCGGCGCGTACCGCCCGGGTGATGACATGCCCGAGTGGCCCCACCTCCTCCTCGTGTTGGACGGGGCCGAGTTCCCGCCAAACTCCCCCTTCGGTTCGGCGGTGGGCGTGCGCGGCGTGACGATCATGTCCCGCGTCCGGGAGTGGACGGCCATGAAGTCGCACACCGCGCTGCGCCTCGTCATCCACCCCAACCCGGATCACAAGGGCGCGGACGTGGTCGACGTGGTCACCATGGACTCCCTGCCCGAGCAGGCATTCGCCGACCGCCTCACCGCCGTTCAGGCCGAGGCCGTGGCCCGCCGCATGACGCCCTTCGCCACGCAGCAGAACCTGGAAGAGGCGGAGACGCCCGTGGGCCGTTCGGACGAGGCCCGCCAGATGGACCTCATGGAGCTCGTCGGCATCGGCGACATCCGAGACTTCGACCCCGAGAAGCAGTGGCGGCGCCGCGAAGGACGCGAGCGCCTCGCCGCCCCCTTCGCCGTCACGCCCGAGGGCCGCCCCGTGGTCCTCGACATTAAGGAATCCGCCCAGCAGGGTATGGGTCCGCACGGCCTCCTGATCGGCGCGACCGGTTCCGGCAAGTCCGAGGTGTTGCGTACCCTCGTGCTGGCCCTGGCGCTCACCCACTCTCCGGAGCAGCTGAACCTGGTTCTCGTCGACTTCAAGGGTGGCGCGACCTTCGCCGGCATGTCGGACCTGCCGCACGTGTCGGCCATGATCTCGAACCTGGAGTCGGAGCTCTCCCTCGTCGACCGTATGCAGGACGCCCTGCAGGGCGAGATGGTGCGCCGCCAGGAGGTCCTGCGTCAGGCGGGCAACTACGCGAACGTGTCCGACTACGAGGCGGATCGCCTCGCGGGCAAGCATCAGTTCCCGCCGCTGCCGGCCCTGTTCATCGTCCTGGACGAGTTCACGGAAATGCTGATGGCCAAGCCGGAGTTCGGCGAGGTCTTCATCATGATCGGCCGTCTGGGCCGTTCGCTGTCAGTGCACCTGCTGCTCGCCTCGCAGAAGATGGATCTGGGTAAGGCGCGCGGCCTGGAGTCGCACCTGTCGTACCGCATTGCGCTGAAGACCTTCACGGAGAACGACTCTCGCGAGGTCCTGGGTATTCCCGACGCCGCGAAGCTGCCCCCGCTGCCCGGTTCGGGCTTCCTGAAGGCGGGCGGCGACGGCCTCGTTCGTTTCCGCGCGTCCTACGTGGCCGCTCCCCCGCCGGCGCGTACGCTCGCGTCGATTTCCGAGGCCTCGACGGCCGGTGCGCCAACCGCGCCGATCGAGATCCTGCCGTTCACGGTCGCTCCCGTCATCACGCGCGAGGACCTGGGCGAGGAGGAAGAGGTCGACCAGAACCAGGAAGTCGTTCTGGCTGGCGACGAGGTCTGGGCGGACATGTCCGAGATGGACATCGCCGTCGCGAAGATGAAAGGCAAGGGTTACCCGGCGCACCAGGTGTGGCTGCCGCCGCTGGAGGTCCCGGATACCTTCGCGACCCTCATGCCCGACCTGCGCCCGGACCCGGAGCTCGGCTTCGTCTCGCGCGCGTGGCGCGAGTCCGGCACTCTGCGCGTGCCCCTGGGCACGGTCGACCTGCCGCTCGAGCAGCGTCGCGAGACCCTCGTCCTGGACCTGTCGGGCGCGGGAGGTAACTTCGCGCTGGTGGGTGGCCCGCAGACGGGTAAGTCAACGGCGCTGCGTACGATCGTGCAGGCCCTGTCGCTGACCTACACGCCGCAGGAAGTCCAGTTCTACGTCATGGACTTCGGTGGCGGCACGTTCGCCGGCTTCGCGGGCGCCCCGCACGTGGCGGGTATCGCGACGCGCGACACTGAGGAAGTGCGTACGCGTATGATCGCCGAGATCGCGGCGATCATGGATGACCGTGAGCGCTACTTCCGTCAGAACGGCATCGATTCGATGGACACCTACCGTCGCGGGCGCCTGGAAGGACGCTACGACGACGGCTATGGCGACGTGTTCCTGGTCATCGACGGCTGGGGCGCGCTGCGCAGCGAGTTCGACGGCCTGGACCGCCAGGTGACGACGATGATGAGCCGAGGCCTGTCGCTGGGCGTTCACCTCATCGTGTCGGCCGCCCGTTGGATGGATATCCGTTCGGAGGCGCAGGACATCTTCGGTTCGCGCCTGGAGCTACACACGGCGAACCCGAAGGAGTCGATCGTTAACCGCGAGGGCGCCGCCCGTATTCCGAAGGGCCGCCCGGGTCGAGGCATCGACATGGTGGGCCACGAGATGATGATCGGTCTGCCCCGCGCCGACGACGATCCGGATCCGTCGACCGTGTCGCAGGGCGTGACGCGCACGGTGGCGAAGATCCGCGAGTCGCTGGTCCACGGCCCCGGTCCGAAGCTGCGCCTGCTGCCCGAGAATGTCACGGTCCCCGAGATCCTCACGCAGGTGCCGGATCAGCAGATCCTGCCGCGCGGCGGTGGCGACATGATCCTGGGCGTGGAGGAGTCCCGCCTCGGTCCGCTCCTGTTCAACACGCGCGCGGAGTCGCACCTGTACCTGTTCGGCGACGGCAAGACGGGCAAGACGACGTTCCTTCGCTCGATCATTTCCGAGGTCATGCGCCTGTACACGCCGGGCGAGGCGAAGATCCTCACGATCGACATGCGTCGCACCCTCATGGGCGCGGTTCCGAAGGAATACCAGCTGGGGTACCTGACGAACCACGCCGAGGCCATGAAGAAGATGCGCGAGCTCGCAGGGTACCTGCGCACGCGCTTGCCCGGTTCGGACGTGACGTCCGAGCAGATTCGCGACCGCAGCTGGTGGTCGGGTCCCGAGGCGTGGATCCTGGTCGACGACTACGACCTGGTCGCGACGACGTCAGGCAACCCGCTCATGGAGCTCATCGACCTGCTGCCGCAGGCGGCCGACATCGGCCTGCACGTGATCATCACCCGCCGTATGGGTGGCGCGTCGCGCGCGGCCTACGAGAAGGTCCTGCAGATGATGAATGACCTGGCAGTCACCGGCATCCTCCTGTCCGGCAACCCCAGCGAGGGCGCGATCATCAACGGTGTCAAGCCCAAGCGAGCGGTTCCTGGCCGCGCGCAGGTCGTCCACCGTGAGCTCGGTGTCGTCGCCGCCCAGCTGGTGAACACCCCACCCGCATCAATCTGACCGTTTATTGACACGGCGACCCGTTCGTCGCATATGATTGACCAGTCTGAAAGTAGGAGAAAAATATGTCCTCTCTCGTGTCCCGTCGCGCATGTGCGGCCACCTCGTCCCTGCTGCTCGCTGCCGTCGCGCTGTCGGGCTGCTCCCTCTTCGGTGGGGGTGGCTCTAAGGCCACCGATATCAGCAAGCTGCCCAACATTCCTCAGGGGCAGAAGCAGCAGCTGGTGCAGCAGATGCAGTCCGCGTCGGGCGACCAGAAGAAGCAGATCGCCGAGAAGGCCATCGCCTTGAACAACATGGTTGGCGCGCAGCTGGTGGGCGTGGAGCCCAGCCTGATTGCTTCCCAGCAGTTCAAGCTGGATCCCAAGGGCCAGACCGTGGTGAACAAGAACGACACGGTGTACCAGATGATGTCGGCTACCGACTTTTGGCGGCTGGGTAATGACACCTACGACCTGTGCGTGGAGCAGAACTGCGAGTACTACTCGTCCTGGACTGTGGACGTGGAGGGTTCGGGTTCTGACCTGACCTACGTGTGGACCCTGAAGATCGAGGGCTCCGAGCAGCCCGACAAGCCGCTGGTCCGCCGCTTCAAGGTCGCCAAGTAAGCAACCGGGCGCATTGCAGCGCTCTTTCATCTTCCATCGA
>ERZ773009.716-NODE-716-length-24195-cov-17.565493_pt1 | contig 24195 bp, 20 predicted proteins | sample MGYA00580663_ERZ773009 | MGnify/ENA primary metagenome ERZ773009 (study PRJEB29015, sample SAMEA2737969) | human oral metagenome | biome: human oral; feature: human-associated habitat; material: dental | place: China | collected 2026 ... | reverse complement strand
CAATCCCCCGCTCCGTTACGAGGTTATAGACATTGTCCGACCAGTTTTGAATGGTTGTGTAGCGGAAAAAGGCATCCTTTTTGACAATGATTTCGACATTTGCCGCATGAAGACTATTGCTTGTATAGGTCGGTGCTGTGCAGCCCTCGATATACTGGATGGAGCCACCCTCCTCGATAATCATCAAGGAGCGCTCAAACTGGCCGGCATTTTCACCATTGATTCGAAAATAGGTCTGAACAGGAACTTGACACTGGACGTTCTTGGGCACATAGATAAAGGTGCCGCCGGACCAAACTGCACTATTAAGCGCAGAAAATTTATGCTCAGCATTTGAAATCACAGTACCAAAATACTGCTTGACCAAGTCCGGATATTCCTGGACTGCCGTATCCGTATCGGTGAAAATAATCCCCAGCTTGGCAAACTCTTCCTTCATATTGTGGTAAACCACTTCAGATTCATACTGAGCCACAGCTCCAGATAGGAACTGCTTCTCAGCTTCTGGAATTCCCAAGCGGTCAAAGGTTTTCTTAATCTCTTCTGGAACTTCATCCCAACTGCGAGCCCGATCTCCGCTTAGCTTCTGATAATAGATAACATCATCAAAGCGAATCCCTGACAAATCCGGGCCAAAGTCGGGCATGGGTAACTTATGAAAGAGTTCCAAGGAGCGCAGACGATAGTCCAGCATCCACTGGGGCTCATTCTTGATTTCTGAAATTTCTCGAACTACTTCTTCGGTCAAGCCTCTCCCAGTCGAAAAGAGCGGCTTGACATCATCATGAAAGCCAAAAGCATAGTCACGTTCTTTCATAGGAACTCCTCCTTTATCTGATGGATAGCGTTTACCTATATTATACTCCTAATCATGAGAATTGTCAGAAAATAACACTTTAGCAAAACAAAAACGGCCGCAGCCGTTTCATTTATCTATCACTTTAAACTTTATTAACCAAGCCTTCCGCAAAAGCTTCCAAGCGTGCAATATCATCATCTTCCGCAGATAGGTCAACTTTAACACTTTCCGCGCCCTTCACCGCTCCTGTAGCAGCAAAGGCAGCATCAAAGTCATCGACAGCCTTGCAGAATTCATCATAGAAAGTATCGCCCGAACCGACCACTCCGTAGACCTTGCCAGACAAATCCAAAGCAGACAAGTCTTCGTAGAAGTCCATCATTTCATCAGGCAGCTCACCATCACCATAGGTATAGGTCGCTACAATCGCAATATCTGCTTCCAAGAAATCTTCTGCATCGACAGTGGTGCACTCGTCCACTTCAACTTCTACATCCAGTTCTCTTAGCTTATCCGCCACAATATCAGCAATTTCCTCGGTGTTTCCAGTCATGCTGGCAAATACAATTTTCGCTAAGGTCATATCTTCCTCCAAATTCTAATCTGCTCTCATTATATCATATCTTTTTTATTTTAAAAATAAAAACTCTTATGCTACAATGGGTAAAGAAAGTTGACGAGGTTATTTATGACTCTTTATCATGATATTTTAAGTAAGATCAAAGAATACGATACTATTATCATCCATCGCCATATGCGGCCAGATCCTGATGCTCTTGGTAGTCAGGTCGGACTGCAAAAGCTGCTTCAGTACCACTTCCCAGAAAAGACAATCAAAGCGACAGGCTACGATGAGCCCAATCTCATGTGGTTGGCACAAATGGACCAAGTCGCAGACGAAGAATACCAAGAGGCCCTAGTCATCGTCTGTGACACTGCTAATACAGCCCGCATTGACGACCAACGCTACACGATAGGCGACTTCCTCATCAAAATCGATCATCATCCTGATGATGAGGTTTACGGAGATATTTCTCTGGTAGATACAAGCTCTAGCAGTGCCAGTGAGATGATCGCTCTCTTTGCCTTTGAAAATGACTTAGACTTGAGCAAGGAAGCTGCAGAACTCCTCTATGCTGGTATCATCGGTGACACTGGCCGCTTCCTTTATCCTTCTACTAGCGCCCGCACATTCGAAGTAGCTGGCAAATTGCGTCAATATGATTTCGACTTATCAACCTTGTCCCGCAAAATGGACTCTATTAGCCGCCAAGTCGCTAAACTGCAGGGCTATGTCTATGAGCAATTGGAAATAGATGAAAATGGTACTGCGCGGGTCATTCTGCCTCAGGAAGTTTTACAAGCCTATCAACTGACCGATGCTGACACAGCAGCCATCGTCGGGGCACCTGGACGAATTGAAGAAGTCGGTCTGTGGGCTATCTTTGTTGAGCAACCAGACGGGCACTATCGTGTCCGCATGCGCAGCAAGGTTATTCCTATCAACGGTATTGCTAAAAATCATCACGGCGGTGGACACCCCTTAGCCAGCGGAGCCAATGCATTTTCAAAGGCAGAAATAGAGCAAATCTACACCGAGATGAAAGAATTGGCAAAAAAGTAAGAAATTAGTCTAAAAGTCTTGTCAAATCAATCAGAATTTGATAAACTATCAAAGTAACTAATCTATGGCTCGCAAAGAGACCATGGCAGAAAGGAAATTTTTGTAAAATGAGAAAAGATATTCATCCAGAATACCGCCCAGTTGTCTTCATGGACACTTCTACCGGCTACCAGTTCCTTAGTGGTTCAACTAAGCGTTCAAACGAAACAGTTGAATTCGAAGGGGAAACTTACCCATTGATCCGTGTAGAAATTTCATCAGACTCACACCCATTCTACACTGGACGTCAAAAGTTCACTCAAGCAGATGGACGTGTGGATCGTTTCAACAAAAAATACGGTCTCAAATAATCATAAGCACCAATCGGTGCTTTTTTTGTACTCAAAAATTTCTTTTCGCCTTTTTTGAACTTTAAAATCTGTTCACAACCGCCACTTTTGCTTCCTAGTTAATTCAACAAAAAAACTCCAAAAGTCAGACAATTAAAATCTAACTTTTGGAGTGTGGTTTATATGCAATCAAAGATTAAAAGCACAGATATTTAAGAATACAATTCCTTATTATTTATAGCTGTAAGCCCAGTAATAAACACCATTTCCATCTACAACTGTCGCTACTGCACCTTCAGTTACATTAGGATCAAGAAGCAATTCTCTCAGACCGCTGTTAGCCCATTTCTTAACGACAACAGAGGCATCTTCATCACGACGTCCAACAAAGCCTGAGCTATCGTATTGACGTGAGATTTCATTTACTTTTGGAAGTGCTTGATTTTGATAAATGTCTTCTGACCATGTCAACTCTTTCAAGCCTTGAGCTTTACGCTCTTCATTGATTTTAGCGAAAGCTTCTTTAGCTTTTGAAACATAGTCATAGTTTGTATCGTTTGTTGCTTCAACACGGTAAACAAACTTAACATAACCAAATTCTACATCACTGTATTTCTTATCCTCAACACCACTCTTAAGGTTTGCAATCAAGACATAATCCTTAGCATATGGGTTTTCTTTGGTTTTTTCAAAGATTTCTGGATCTTCGATTTCCCATTCAACTTTGGCATCCCATCCTGCGTTATCAAGGAACTTAGGATTCATCTTTTCGATAACGTAGTTCTTGAACTCTTCAACGTTCTTGAATGGCAGCGGCTGACCAGCTTTAGCCGTTGTCACTAGGTTAGTTGAGTACAATTTCACGCTAGAGTCTTTATCACTGTACATGTATTCATCATCTGCAGTGTTTTCGTGAAGTTTAGGATCAAGAGCTGGATCGTTTGGATCAGTCATGCCTTGCAGTTTCCATTTGTCACCAAACCATTTCCAATACGCTGAATATCCTGTACGTTCTGAATCAGAAGGCACGTAGTAGTAATGAGTGCTTCCGTCATAGTAGTAGTTTGGATCTTTCTCAAGAGCTTTGTCACCTGGTTTTCCAGACGGGTAAATCAATTTTGGAACTCGTCCATTCGGTGCCCATGCCAAGTGCTCAAGACCTTCTGCTGGTTTTTCAACATATGGTGGAATTTGATCTTCACTTGGTTTATCAGTTGTTACCAAACCAGGAGTCTCTGGCACAGCAGGTGTTGTTGGAGTTTCTGGTTTTGGTTCTGCTGGTTGCTCTGGTTTCGGAGCAAATGGATCAAACTCACCTTCTGCACCGCCAATTGGAGGATTTTCTGGCAAATCAACACTTGGTACCTCAGGTTTTGGTTCTGCTGGAGTTGTTGGTTGTTCCGGTCTATCATTTGGAGCTGGAGTTGGTTGCTCTGGTTCCGCTGGAGTCGGAGTCGGAACTTCTGGTTTTGGTTCTTCCGGCTGGCTTGGAGTTGTTGGATTAGTTGAGTTATCAGCAGAATCCTTAACAAACACCCACTTACCATTTTGATAGTAGTAATAGTCGCCATTATCTAATACATAATAATGATAACCATTTTCATAACGATAATGCGGATCGTTTTCCAAGTTGTTATTGGATGTGCTGTTATTGTTAGTATTTGTCAATGGTTTCCACTCACCATCACGATAGATGCGGTAAGAACCATCCGTCATACGGTAGTAATGGTTACCATTCCAGTAAATGTAGTTTTCATCGTTTGCAAGATTGTTGTAATTATTCCAACCATTGTATCCGTAATTGTTGCTATAGTTATAATTCCAGTTGTTATATCTTGGATAATAGTTATTATAACCATAGTTGTAATTATAGCCATTGTAACCGTAGTTATATCCGTAGTTATAGTTGTTATAGCCATAATTGTAGTTATTGTAACCATAGTTGTAGTTATTGTAACGGTAGTTGCGGTTGTTACGGTAATTATAGTTGTTATAACCATAGTTATAATTGTTGTAACCACCATTCCAGTAATTATAGCCTGGTTGATAGTAGTTATAACCATAATCTTGAGCCTGAGCATTATTCGCAAGAGCGAATGCTGGAATAATAGCCGCAGCCGCTACAACAGATCTTGATAAGAGTCTGAAACGATTGTTCATATTAATTAAACCTCCAAAGTGACCAACATCACTTTATTTTTTTGTGGGGGGGGATTTATTTTTTTGTGCACAACTTCATAAAAAAGAATTTCACGAAAATACTGCCAGCTGACAGTTGACTACCCCATCATTATCAAACGCAAAAAAACGAATCACTAGTTAGTGAATCCACCTGATTAAAGGTTGCACATAAATGTTTTTATAACATTTGATTTAGAAAGAAAGAAGCCAATATGCTTGAAAATACTTTTTTATGCATATCTCACCCTCAAGACGAATTATAGCACAAGAAATTTTTGAATGCAAGCATTTTAGTTAACAGGGTGTAAATTATTTTTATGGGTAATTTTTTATAGTTCGTCTTTTTGTTTATTTTTCTATTTTTTAGCTTTAAATATCTATAAAATCTTATTTTTGACGAACTAAAACAATAGAAGAATGTTTATAATTTGGTTTACACAGTGTAAATTATTTTTATTGTTTATTTATAAAAACTTCTCACCCTCTCATTTCTATTTTTTATTTAAGTTTATTTTAAGCTTATCTTAAGCCTTTTTTAAGCTTATCTTAAGTTTGTTTTAAGAATCAAAGAATCTTTTTATGAATCCCTTTCTTATGGGTTTTTATTTACAGAAATGAATAAGTGTTAAAAAGTAGTAAAAAATACTAGAAGCATTTATTCCAGCTTCTAGTATTTTGAATTTATTAATATTTGAGTTGTTTGATAACCAAGAGGTGGCTATCTTCCTCCCCAAACAAACTGTGTGGCTCATTGGGCTCCATCGTTAAAAAGGAACCTGCCACTAACCGAACGGTTTGTTCGCCAGCAGAAAAGCTTACATCTCCCGACAAACAAACAACTGTTACTAGTGCATCAGCGCTGTGCTCTGGTACTTCTTTTCCTTTAGCAAGATGCAGGTGATGGATGATTCTGCCTTCTTCTTGCACAGGTGTTTCTACAAAATCATTATTGGGATTGGTAACAAAAAATTTCATTTTCTTTCTCCTTCTAATGGATGATGTGACTACTGATCTTCATAGCCTCCACCAGTGATGCCGAAATATTCTTCTAAAGACTTTCCTGATTGAGCAATTTCCTTGGCTTCTTGACCAATATAGCGCAGATGCCAGCTTTCAGGCATATAGCCAGTTGAACCTTCCTTACCCTCTAGATAGCGAACGATAAAACCGTATTTATAGGCATTATTTAGAAGCCACTGACTTGCTCCAGCTTCTTGTACGAGATTGCCATTCTTGTCAATCAAGTCAAATGCCAAACCAGTCTGGTGCTCGCTGTAGCCTGGCCGAGCCGAATAGCGGTCTGCAGCTGCCTTACCATCCTGATTGACATAGTTTTGATAGAGTTCTGTCTGAGTATCATAGCTACGGAAACCACTGTATTGGTCGCTAATGGCATAGCCTTGCGCCTGCATGTCTGCAATCAGTTTGAGCAATTCTGCTTTAGCAGTCGCATTCTCACCTGGATTATAGGAAGGAGACAAAGGGTAGTGTTTGTTGACAACAAGAATCTCATCATATTGCCCTTTGACACTGTAGTAGCTACCGTTATAAGAAACATTTTGATCAAGAGTTTTGGCCTCGTGATTTTTCTCCTTTTTAGTATCAGTGCTGTCTGAAGATGTTGTCGTATCTTGGCTAGAGTTTTTATCTTTTTCAGCATCTTGTTTCTTAACTGTGCTAGTTGAGCTAGCCGCTTGTTTATCAGAGCTATCTCCAGTAGTGTCTTTACCAGACGAACACGCACCTAGAACAAGAACAGATGCTGCAAGAAGAATTAGTTTACTGTATTTCATTGTCATAATATCAACCTTCTGAAACTTCAAGATTATAGATTACAAAAGAATCCCCGCTAGGTTTCAAGTAATAAGTCTTATTTTTACGATTTACACTATTTGGAGTGTTATCGGTATAGTGGACCGTATAGTCCTCATATGTTGTCACGATATAGGAACCATTTTCTTCCTTGATTTCGCGGATATCCAAAGCTCCTGGCTCATAATAGTTAATTTTCGCTTTCTTAACACCACCACCAGTGGTCCACTCAACCATTTCTCGATATACTGCACTAGAGGTATCGTAGTATTGAGAATAGTTGTTGCTCCTGTTAGAAACAGAGCTGAAAACAGCACTGCGGTAGTCATTAAGGAAAGTAGAGACTTTTGCCTTTTGAGCCTCAACCTTTTTCGCTTCTTCGTTCTTTTCTCTAATTTTAGAAACCACTTCCTTAGGAAGCGATAATTTCACATTCGTGGTATCATCTTCCACAACCACTGTCTCTTTATTGGTAGTAAAGGTAGTATCAGAGATAGTAAACTTAGCATAAATTTCAAGTTCTTGATAAGGAACAAGCTGCAACTCAGGTGTCAAACTGCTACCACTCTCTTTACCATTAACAACAATTTTAATATCTGTTGCTTTTGAAGTTTCTGAAGGCATCGTAATTTTTAGCTGTTTCTTTTCAGACTTGAGATCCAGTTTGATTTCATTATCCTTAGCCGTAGCTAAATCAAGCTGAACCTTACTTTCTACATCTCCAACATCCGTCTTACCTTTGAGAGTAAAGTCTTGTTTGATAAAGTGATATTCACCCAATTCAGTGTCTGTATTTTTCTTAAGAGTAATAGTTTTTTTCTCACCAGGTTTAATGGTAGCATTATCCAAATTTGTATTGACTTTAACTTTGACTGGATAGGAAACCATCTGATATTCCTGGAAAATACCAAATTTCTTACTCTTTTCAGTAACACCTAAAATCTTATTATTGTTGTCATCGATATAAGCAGATTTGCCATTTGACTCAACAATGTTATCTAGCTCAGTTTCGAGATTAATCTCCTGGCTCTCTAGGTGCTCAACTAAAGCTCTTGCTTCAGCACGCGTCCACTTATCGGATTGAGTAGAGAGGAGACTTGCCACTTCATCAAAGTCTTTACTAGAGACGGCTTTTGCAAAATGGTCTGTAACAACTTTAACCCCAGTTATAGAGCTTAGATAGAAGAAAGCTCCAATCAAAGCGGCAACTAGAAGGGTTGGCCCTCCAATCATGATTGCTTGCTTCTTTGATATTCTCTTTTTAGCCTTTTTTACTGGTTTCTGTGGTAATTGTGAGTCGAGCAATTCAGACCGAATAGGCAAGTTAGAGAATCCTTGACTCTTAGCTTCTGCAAATTCTTCTTTGGTAGGTTTTCGACCAATATTATTTTCAAAAGCTTGCAGCCAATTCTTACGAAGCTCTTCATATTGGGTAGATTCAAATGCGCCTTGCTTCTCATCTTGGGAAGATGGTTGAACCGATTCTTCTGTGACAGAATCTTCAGAAGGTGTCTCCTGAACAATATCTTGATTATCAGAAGCTTCATCAGTAGTATTTTCTACTGATGAAGTATCTGTGGTTACTTCCTCTGCTTCGCCTGCAATCTCCTTAATCTTTTTTGGGTCAAAGTTAGATTGTTTACCGGCTTGGAACTCACTTGCAGTTGGTTTTCGACCAATTACTTTTTCAAAGAGATCAACCCATTTTTCTTTTGTTGCCATAAATCTCCTCCAATTATTACATCATTATGATACTAGCTAGTAGAGAAAAAGCGATAAAAGAGAAGATAATTGTAATCACACCATTGATAATAATGGCCAATAGATATTTATAAAAAGGATCCATAGAGTTGTTTGTCTTGGAATAAATCAAAGCAAAGGTCGCTCCAACTCCGACTAACAAAAGAACAATCCATGTGAAAAACAGAGATAAATGAATAATACCCAACAGAGCAAACAGAGCTGAAGCAGCAATAAATGGAAGAACAATGGCATAAAGTCGACCATACCAATCAAAAGCCTTATTAAAGGTAAAACTTCTATCTTGGTAGACCAAACGCTTCACAACAAAACCACCTAATATAATAGAGAAAAGGAAGAGAGCCGCTGCTATCAGAGAAACAAAGAAGACTTTGAAATTAAAAGTCGGTCCATTATACATACCAAAACTCATGATACCAATGGTACTGAAAATATTGTAGTTTGCAACAATAGCAAAAAAGAACGCTGTCAAACCTAGAGAAAGGTAACCATTCACCTTACTACTCTCAACTTCAGATGTCGGTGATTTCCAAGCTGAAACGAGCCAAGCCCAGAAACCTTTCATTGTTTTAGAAAACTCGCTGGGTTGAGGAGGTTGCTGACTGTAATAAGCCTGTGGTCCTTGTTGAGGTACTTGTGAATTGAACTGTCCTTGCTGTGAGTTGTTCTGATAAGCTTGCGGACCAGAAGACTGAGGTTGTCCAGCAAAGGGACTCGCTTGTTGAAATCCTTGTTGCTGATATGGTTGTCCCTGATTAGCAAATTGATTTGGATTTGCTTGTTGCTGAGGAACTTCTTGATATTGTTGAGAAGCCTGCTGAGCAAAAGGCTGTTGGAAGTTTTGCGGCTGTTCAAAGCTTGATGAAGCCGGACTAGCTTCACTAGAGGCTTGCTCCGCACTTACCTGTTCAGCTTCAACAAATTCCCCGACAGCCAATGCTTGGGCAATTTCTTCCTCTGTAGCCGAGCGTCCATTAACGGCCTCAAAATATTCAAGCCAATCTTGTTTTGACATAAAATATCTCCTATCTATAAATTATTATACTACTATAGTATACAAAAAAAGGGCCGGAAATTCAATCTATTCCGGCATTTGCTCTTCTTAATCGCTTGTCATATCGTCAATTTATCAGGAAAAGCTTCCACTCCTCCTTCGACATTGATCACTTGGTAACCCTTAGCTTCCAAAAATTCGCAGGCACGCGCTGAGCGTCCGCCTTTTTGGCAGATGATATGGTAGGGGATTTGTTTATCTAATTCCCTATAATTTTCAGGCAAGGTGCTGAGAGGCAGATTCTGAGCCCCAGAGATATGTCCAGCAGTAAATTCATCCACCTCGCGAACGTCAATCAACTGTAGTTCTTCTGCCTGTAATTTGTCATATAAATCTTTCGCACTAATTTTTTGCATCATTTTTCTCCTATTCATTCATAATCACGATTTTTCCAAAACCTGCCGTCCCTTCGATAAATGCATGAGCTTTGGGCACTTGCTCTAGGGAAAAGACACGCCTTGGTGTAACATTGACCTGGTAGCGGTCAATGTAATCAAATAATTCATCCATCAGGTCTTGGCTCACATGAGCAGAGTGAAAACTTGTCAGAAAACTGTTATTTTTAATTTCCTCAATTGGATTGAAACCTGCCAGTTCCCATTGGCAACCCAAGAGGCCGGTCACACAGATAATACCGCCCTCTGCGATATGGTCAAAAGAATCCTTGACAGTTGCCGGACCGACCAACTCCAGGATTTTGTCAAACTTCTCCTCTGTTTCCAGTCGACCATCCTGGTCTATGATGATATCGTCGTAGGCTTGGTGCTTGAGCAGAAACTGTTTGGAACCGCTATTGACTGATCCGACGATATGTGTGTCTGGAAACTGTGCCTTGACCAGACGAGCAAAGGCCAAACCGACACCGCTAGTGGCAGCCCGAACCAAAATCTTGTCATTGGGCTCAATGCGCAGATTTTTCATAGAACCTAGAGCAGTATAATAAGTCTCTGGCACTGCTGCCAGCTCAGTCCAGGTCAGATTGGTCTCGACTGTATAAATTTGGTCGTTCGGCAGAAGGACATACTCAGCATAAGAACCGTCAAAAGCTCGCCCCATTTCTCCCATGATGGAAACCACTTTCTGGCCAATCTCTAAATCTGCTCGAGTCGTCTCGGCCACTTGGCCAACACACTCAATACCTAAAATCCGAGGAAAGGCGACACTAGGCGATAAACCCTCACGAGTAAAAATCTCCGAACGGTTAATCCCAAACCCTCTGACCTTGACCAAGGTCCAGCCCTCTTGAAGTTCTGGAATCGGTCTTTCTTCCAGCAGAAGCTTTTCTGGCCCACCCGCTTCGTAAATGACTATAGCCTTCATCGTTTCCATAGAATCACCTCGCTTTCTACAAAGTTTAGCATTCTAAGCTTATTATCAAAAAATCAGTCAGATACTCCAGCAAGATCTAATAGTTCTTTGACAAAATCATCAGCCGGCTGTTGGAGAATCTCCTGAGGGGAAGCACGTTGCTGGATATGTCCTTCATCCAAAATCAAGATAGAGGTACAAAGACGCTAGCAAACGAGTGATAGCAATCCGCTAGGTTTAATCACCCGAAAGAGCAGCTGGATAGTACTACTCTATCTCAGCAAAACAGTTAGTTAAAGCTCCAGCACTTGGTAAGAGTAGCCCAAATCATGCAGGAATTTAAACAAATCTGTTGTAGAGACAAAGATGGTCTTTTCATTGGTATTAGGATGAAAAGTCATGATATCCTCAGATACAATGTCCTTATCAAAATAAACTTGAATGTCTTTTTCCTCGTTGTTGAGGAGACCAAAAGGCGAAACCGTTCCTGCTGGTAGGTTCATTTTCTCAGCCAAGGAGTTCAATGAGGCCATGCGAATCCTATCAGCTCCCACTTGAATTTTAAAGTCATTCATATCCAATTGTTTCTTGTCATCCATAATCAGCAAATAATACTGAGTTTTCTTTTTGTTGGTCAAAAACATGGACTTAGTTCGAACTCCTTCCATGCCTTCAATATAGCTATCTGCTTGCTCTGTCGTAAATGCAGGTGGGTGCTCCACCACATCAAAGGTGATTCCCAACTCGTGCAACTTATTTGCTACTTGTTGATAAGCATCCATAGTTTTTCTCCTTTATTGATGAATAATCTTTTGTACCAATGCTTGCAGGTCTGGCACAACCTGCTCTGCAAACCAAGGATTTTTAGCCATCCAGATTTGGTTGCGGGGCGATGGGTGTACCAAAGGGAAAAAATCAGGCAGATAGTCTTGATAATGCTGAACTGTCTCGGTCAGCTTGATATTTCCTTTTTGATGCAGATAGTATTTCTGTGCATACTGACCAATCAAAATGGTCAGCTCAATATCTGGCAAAAGCTCTAAAATCGGCTGATGCCATTTGTCCGCAAAGTCCTTACGAGGTGGTAAATCTCCAGACTTCCCATGTCCCGGAAAATAAAAATCCATGGGTAAAACCGCAAAGTAGCCAGAATTATAAAACGTGTCTTCATCAACCCCCAGCCATTCCCTCAGTCGATCACCACTCTTATCTTTCCAGTAAAGCCCTGCCTCTTGAGTTTTCAACCCTGGCGCTTGACCAACAATGTTAATCCGAGCATTCTTTGGTGCCGCAAAAAGCGGTTTGATTCCTTTCTCCGTAAATTCCTCATTTTCTGGGTCGGCCATGATGGCCTTAGTAATATCATCTAATGTATGCATAGCAGCTCCTTGCAAAGAAACTCATTTGGCAAGACCAAACGAGTTCTTCTTTTTTATTTGATTAATTCGTAGATAGCTTCCGCGTAAATGGCCGCAGCACGGAAAAGGTCTTCTACATCTGTAAATTCATTGGCTTGGTGCATGGTGTTGACATAGTCAGGGAACATAGCACCAAAAGCCACACCGCGCTTCAAAAGACGGCCAAAGGTTCCACCACCGATGACTTGCTCATGCCCTTTAAGACCTGTTTGTTTTTCGTAAACACTCAAAAGAGTTGCTACCAATTCATCATCTGCTGGAACATAGTGCGGAGTGTGCCCATGCTCAGACAGACTTACTGACACAACACCAGCAACTTTTTCAAGACCAGTCTGAATCTTTTTCGGATCAGTACCTTGAGGATAACGGATGTTCAGAGCAATAGTATTGTCAGCCTTGGCGCTGTCAAAATGGAAGACACCGGCATTCATGCTGAGAGCGCCCATTTTAGCATCAGTATAAGCAATTCCTAATTTCTCACCAGCAAAGTCCTCGTGCAGAACTTGAGCTGCGACTTCCAAATAATCCTTGGCATCACCAGCAAAGTCAAATTGATTGAGGAAAAGAGCCAGATAGGTTGCTCCGTTGATACCGTCCTCTGGTGTAGAACCATGAGCTGATTTCCCAATAACTGTCACTTCAAGAGCGTCGCCATTTACTTTCAGACTAGCTGAAACCTTGTGGGCAGAAGCAAAGTCTTGCAATTTGACATCCAATTCCGCTGCATCAACTGCTGCTGTAAAAATAGCTGTCGCTGATTCTGGCACCATATTCTCACGAAGTCCGCCAGTGAAGCTCTTGAGTTTAAAGCTGCCATCATTACTGTTACCAAAGTGGAGATATTCTGTGATATTCCCTTTTTCACCGTTAATGATTGGGAACTCAGCATCTGGTGAGAAACCAAAGTCTGGCTCAGGTAGACCAACATGCTTGAAATAATAGTCCATGTCTTGCCAACCGGATTCCTCGTCTGTCCCCACCACAAAGCGCACGCGCTTAGATACTGGTAAGCCCGAGTCTTTGATGATTTTCAAACCATAGTAACAAGCCATAGTTGGACCTTTATCATCAGATGAACCACGCGCATAAAGCTTACCATCAATAATTTCAGGTTTGTAAGGATCTGTATTCCAGCCACTTCCAGCAGGGACTACATCCATGTGGGCAAAAATCCCAAGTTCTTCCGGACCCTCACCAAAAGTAAAGTGACCAGCATAATTGTCCACATTCTTCGTTTCATAACCATCGCGTTCAGCAATTTCTAAAAACTTATGCAGAGCTTGAACAGGTCCAGGTCCAAAAGGACGTTCCTTATCCGCCTTGGAATCGTCCCGCTCTGAGTTGATTTCCAAAAGACTGAACAGGTCAGCTAAGAGATCTTCTCTTCGTTTTTCAACTTCTGCTTTAAAATCAATTGTCATTATTTCACCCCAACTTCCAATTCGATTTAAATCGATGTATATACGAATTAAATCATAAACCTATCTATATCAACGTTTCTCAATGATTTCATCAACTGGCAAACGATAACTAGGTTCTAGTTTTTCATCAGTATAACCAACAGTAATCAAGAGTTCCGGACGGAAACGCTCATCAATTTCCAAAACCTCATTAACCTTAGATTTATCAAAACCTAAGATGATGTTAGAACCGATACCTTGGTCAGTCAGAGCCAGAATAAGATTCATGGCCACCAGACCAGCATTGAGAGATAAATAATCGCTCTTTTGCTGTTCACTATAGCGAGCAAACTCAGCTGGCAGATTCTGCATGTAAAATTGGAGCTGCTCGTCAGAGAAATTTCTCACTCCAGCAACACGCGCAATCTTGCGAGCCCGCTTGGTTAAATCAGTATCAGTAAAGAGTGCAATGGTCACTGGAGCTTCCTTAATCTGGTCCACATTTCCACCGAAAGCTGTCTCTGCTAGAGCCTGATTACGCTCCCGCACCACAACGAACTTCCACGGCTGGCTATTGTGAGCGCTAGGTGCCAAAGTTGCAATCTCAATCGCTGTGCGAACATCCTTTGGATCCACAGGTTTGTCATTGAAATGCTTGGTCGCATGACGCTTTTTATTGAGTTCTAGAAATTTCATAAGTCGCATCCTTTTCTAAATATACTAGCTTCATTTTATCATATTTTGTAAAAGTTTGCAGAAGTTTTTCACTGGGAGAAACTTTACACCGTAACTGTTATGAACATTTTAGGCTTTCTCTCAAATACTCGTCCTTCGATTGATTTTAAATTTTAGTAATAAAAAAAGCAGGTGATAGTCACCTACTTTGTAGATATTACTGAGCTGACGTAAGTGGAGCAAGAGCTTTATAAGCGCCCTCAATCGCCTTCTTCATGGTATCACGTCCTGTTTTCAATTGCTGAGCAAATAAAGCACGATTTTGTTCTGGAACTTCTGTATCATCTGAACCAACACTTGAAAGGGTTTCATTAAATGTCTCTCTTGAAGTTTCCATAGACTGAATTGCTGGTTCTACTTGTTGATTGTATGCTTCTTTCCCAGCCTCAGGTACTTTAGCCCCGATTTCATTTATGTACTTTTTATAATTATCAATCAACTTACTAAAGAGGGCTTTCATGTCACCAATTGTTTTAGCATTGTCGATTTCTTCATCTGTCAAAAGAACAATTTCTGGGATTTCTGCATCTGAACTAGCTGTTTTTGATGAAGTTTCAGAGCTACTTGATTTACTCTTTGAAGTAGATGTTTTTTCTACAGAACTTGAAGCTTTTTCAGAAGAATCTGATGTTGTTTTTCCAGAACATGCTGCTAAAGTTATAACAGATAAAAGCGCTACACTAGCTGTAATAATTTTTCTCATTACTGTCTCCTATTAATAAAGAATAGACATATTATAATACAAAATTATTTTATTGTCAAACATTATAGGCATTATAATAGTCCCTCCATTTCTGTTAATTTTTTCCTAATTATTAAAAAAATTCTGCATACACTGTCCTTATATGAGATTTGTCTATTCTAAATCCACCTGTGGCTCTGCTACTTCAGGCAAGGAAGTTTTCTGCTGGTCTGCTAGATTTAACTTCTCCCGCACTGCTTCTGCCACTGCTCGCGGTACACCGACTTCGACAATTTGGTCGACACTGGCTTCTTTAATCTTGGTTAGAGATTTGAAGTGTTTCATAAGATTTTGCTTGCGTTTTGGTCCCAAGCCTTCAATGCCATCTAGTTGTGATGAGAAGGAATTTTTAGACCGGAGCTGGCGGTGGAAGGTAATAGCGAAACGGTGGACCTCATCTTGAATGCGTTGAAGCAGGAAAAATTCCTGCGAATTGCGGGATAATTCCACAACCTGCAGAGGGTCACCAAAAAGCAATTCATGAGTCTGGTGCTTGTCATTTTTTTGCAGTCCAGCGATGGGAATGTCCAATCCCAACTGGTCCTGAATAACTTCTTTAGCGACATTAACCTGACCCTGTCCACCGTCAATGACAATCAAATCAGGCGGAGTCAGTCCATCTCGAATCACCCGACTATAGCGCCGCTTGATGACCTCACGCATACTTGCGTAGTCATCAGGTCCTACGACAGTCTTGATCTTATATTTGCGATAATCCTTCTTGCTAGTTTTACCATTGACAAAGACTACCATAGCTGATACAGGACTGGTCCCCATGATATTGGAGTTATCAAAAGACTCAATACGAACAGGCGTTGGAATGTTAAGGAGCTGCCCTAGATTCTCAATAGCACCTTGGGTCTTTTCAATAGATTTCTCCAAGAGGTCAAATTTCTGCTGGAGACTAACTCGGGCATTTTTGGTAGCCAGATTAACCAGCTGTTTCTTTTCGCCTCGCTGGGGCTTAAGCACCTTGGTATCCACCAGGACTCGGACAGCTTCTTCGTCAATATCTGCCGGAATCAAAATTTCATTGGGCTTGAGATGGGACTTTTCTTGGTAAAACTGGCCAATATAGGTCAGAAAATCTTCGTCCGGATCATTGTAATAGGGAAAAAGATTGACGTCACGCTCGATTAACTTGCCCTGGCGGACAAAGAAGACCTGTACACACATCCAGCCCTTATCCACATAGTAGCCAAAGACATCACGATTTTGCAAATCCTTGGCCATGACCCGCTGCTTGGTTCGCAGCGTACCAATGGACTGAATCAAGTCGCGGTACTCTGCTGCCTTTTCAAACTCCATAGCTTGCGCTGCGACAGCCATTTTCCCCCGCAAATCCTCAATAATCTGGTCATCCTGGCCCTTGAGAAAAGCCGCAACCTCCTGAGTCAGCTCTTTGAAATACTGGCTGTCTACCTGGCAAATACTGTGGGCCTTGCACTGCCCCAGATGGTAGTAAAAACAAACCTTCTCAGGTGGATTGGTACACTTACGAAAAGGAAAGAGCCGATCTAAAAGTCGCTTGATTTCATTGGCAGCACCAACATCCGGATATGGACCAAAATAAAGTCCGCCATCCTTTTTGACTTGGCGCGTGATAATCAGGCGCGGATAGGTCTCATTGGTAATCTTAATAAAAGGATAGGACTTATCGTCCTTGAGCATGATATTGTACTTAGGCTTGTTTTCCTTGATTAGATTAATCTCCAGAAGCAAAGCCTCAATATTAGACTCGGTGACAATAAACTCAAAATCCTCAATCTCGGAAACCAGAGCCTCCGTCTTGGTGTCATGACTGCCACGGAAATAAGAACGAACCCGATTACGAAGATTCTTGGCTTTTCCGACATAGATAATGGCACCGTTTTTGTCTTTGTGAATGTAACAGCCGGGACTGGTCGGCAACAGTTCCAGCTTTGATTGGATTAGCTTGTTCATAGGTCTATTATAGCAGAAAAGGGGAGTATTCAACAGGTAGACACTAGATTATTAGAAAATCATAAGTTGAATTCCTTTCATAGATAATTCTGAACAACAACTTCTCTTCATCTCTTCATACAAGTACCAAAAATATATTGCGAATGAGACAAAATCCTCTCCATAATAAAGCGTTTTCTATGCAAAAATCAAGCAAGCGATTGCACAGCCATTTTAATAGGCTTTGATTAAATAAACAGAAATAAAATAGAAAAATTTTAGAAAAATTAATATATTTTTAAAAAAATTTCAAAAAAAGGCTTGACAAAAATTGCAAACGGTTGCATAATAGGATTGTAAATAAAAATTCCGGGAGGAAATAGGAATGAAAACATGGAAAAAAGTAGTATTGGGCAGTGTCAGCTTGCTGGCTGCAGGAACACTGTTAGCAGCTTGTAGCTCGAATAGTAGCAAGGAGAGCTCTTCTTCTAAAGCCGATAGCAAGACCTTGAAACTTTGGGTGCCAACTGGTTCTAAAGATTCTTACTCTGATACAGTTAGCAAGTTCGAGAAAGAATCAGGCTACAAGGTTGACGTAGTCGAAATGGAAGATCCAAACGCTCAGGAAAATCTGACAAAAGATGCTAGTACTGCTGCCGATGTTTTCTCTCTGCCACACGACCAACTTGGTAAATTAGTTGAAGCTGGAGCTATTCAAGAAGTTCCTTCTAAAATGGCAGAAGAAGTTAAGAAAAACGATACTGAACAAGCAGCAATTGGTGCTCAATACAAAGGCAAAACTTATGCTTTCCCATACGGTATCGAATCACAAGTAACCTACTATAACAAATCAAAACTTTCCGCTGATGATGTTAAGTCTTATGAAACCATCACTTCTAAAGCTAAATTTGGTGGAAACTTGAAAGAGGCTAATGGATACATCACTGCTCCACTCTTCCTTTCTGTTGGCGACACTCTCTTTGGTAAAGATGGTGAGCAAGTAGACGGAACAAACTGGGGTAACGAAGCCGGTGTGAACGTTCTGAAGTTCATCGCAGCTCAAAAGAATAACAGCGGTTTTGTAAACGTAGATGCTTCTAACCTTCTTGCTAAATTTGAAGATGGTTCAGTTGACGCTTTCCAATCAGGTCCATGGGACTACGCAGCTGCTGAAAAAGCTGTCGGCAAAGACAACCTTGGTATCTCTGTTTACCCAACTGTTAACATCGGTGGACAAGACGTTCAACAAAAAGCCTTCCTCGGTGTAAAACTTTACGCAGTTAACCAAACACCTTCAAACGGCGACACTGACCGTATCGCAGCAAGCTACAAACTGGCTCAAGTGCTTACTAGCAAAGAAAGCCAAGAAAACCAATTCAAGTTTGAAGGACGTCACATCATCCCAGCTAACAAAGAAGTACAAGAGTCTGAAGATGTGAAGAAAGATGCCTTGGCACAAGCTGTTATCACAATGGGATCTTCTGATACCTACACAACAGTTATGCCTAAACTTAGCCAAATGTCTGTCTTCTGGACTGAAAGTGCTGCAATCCTCAGCGATGCTTACAACGGTAAATTTGGTGAAGATCAATACCTCGCAAAATTACAACAGTTTGATAAAGATTTAGCAGCAGCTAAATAATACTCAAGCAAATTTAAATAAGCATTGAAGTGAGGGGGGCAGCCTCCTCACTTCTTTCTTTGTAAATATAAGGAGAATACTATGACTCAGTCATCCTATGACAATGCATCCATGGTTCAGGTCTTTAAAGAGGGAACCTGGGATGTCAAACTCTCTTTTCTGGTAATGGGACTGAGCAACCTTGTAAACAAACAATTTATCAAGGGGCTGCTCTTCCTCTTCTCAGAAATTGCTTTCCTGATTGCTTTTGCAGTCCAAATCATACCAGCTATTGGCGGCATGATTACATTGGGGACTCAAGAGCAGGGAGAGGCTATCAAAAAAGTTAACGGCTTGGAAATCACAGTTCAAGTAGCCGGTGACAACTCTATGCTGATGCTGATTTTTGGACTTGCTTCTCTCATCTTCTGTGCAGTCTTCGCCTACATCTACTGGTGTAATCTGAAAAGTGCTCGTCACTTGATGGCCCTCAAGCAGTCTGGTCAGAAGATTCCTAACTTCGTTGAGGACTTTAAGACGTTGGCTGACGGCCGCTTTCACATGGGCTTAATGAGCATTCCTCTTATCGGAGTACTGCTTTTTACCATCCTACCTCTGATCTACATGATCTGCTTGGCCTTTACTAACTTTGACCATAAGCATCCAGCTCCTAAGTCACTCTTTGACTGGGTTGGCTTCTCCAGCTTCGGTGATGTCTTCTCAGGTCGTATGGCTAGCACCTTCTTCCCACTTTTAGGCTGGACCTTGATTTGGGCGGTTGCTGCGACAGCTACTACTTTCTTCTTCGGAATCGTTTTAGCTCTCTTGCTCAATACAAAAGGCCTCAAGTACAAGAAAGTTTGGCGCACACTCTTCGTTATCACTATTGCTGTGCCACAATTCGTATCCCTGCTCTTGATGCGTAATTTCCTGAATGACAATGGACCTTTGAACGGATTATTGCAAAGCCTCCATCTCATTCAGCATCCAATTCCATTCTTGAGTGACCCTGTTTGGGCTAAGTTCTCAATCATCCTTGTCAATATGTGGATTGGTATTCCATTTACCATGCTGGTAGCGACTGGAATTATCATGAACCTCCCTAGCGAGCAAATCGAGGCTGCTGAGATTGATGGAGCTAGCAAGCTTCAAATCTTCAAGAGCATTACTTTCCCTCAAATTCTCTTGATTATGGCGCCATCACTCATCCAGCAGTTTATCGGAAACATCAACAACTTCAACGTTATCTACTTCCTGACAGGCGGTGGACCTACTAACTCTTCCTACTATCAGGCAGGCTCAACTGACCTCTTGGTTACCTGGCTCTATAAACTGACCGTTTCAGCCAAGGACTACAATCTGGCATCTGTTATCGGTATCCTGATCTTTGCAATCTCTGCAGCCTTCAGTCTCTTAGCCTATACTAGATCCGCATCATTCAAGGAAGGAACTGCTAAATAATGAAAAATAGAAAAAAACTCAGTTTATTAGGGATTTATGTCTTACTGGCTGTTCTAGCGTTTATCTGGCTAACGCCGATTATCTGGATTTTTCTGACCAGCTTCCGTGGTGAAGGCTCTAATGCAGTCCCTTACTTCTTCCCTAAGACTTATACTCTTGACAACTATATCAGACTGTTTAATAACAACACATATCCTTTTGTTCAGTGGTTTATGAATACCCTGATTGTTGCAACAGCGACCTGTATCCTGTCTACTTTGATTACTGTGGGTATGGCTTACTCACTCAGCCGTATCAAATTCAAGCATAAAAATCGTTTCCTCAAGCTGGCTCTGGTACTTAACATGTTCCCAGGCTTCATGTCTATGATTGCGGTTTACTACATCTTGAAAGCACTCAATTTGACACAAACCCTTACATCACTGATTCTGGTTTATTCAGCTGGAGCGGCTCTAGGCTTCTATATTGCTAAAGGTTTCTTTGATACAATCCCATATTCCTTGGACGAATCCGCTATGATTGACGGAGCAACTCGCTTCCAAATCTTCCGGACTATTACATTACCGCTGTCAAAACCGATTATCGTTTATACAGCGCTTATGGCTTTCATGGGACCTTGGGTTGACTTCATCTTTGCCTCTGTGATTCTAGGCGATGTCAAGGAAAAATATACAGTGGCTTTGGGACTTTTCCAAATGCTTAATAAGGACGCCATCAATAAATGGTTCTTGCCTTTCACATCTGGAGCAATTATCATCGCTATCCCAATCACTCTTCTCTTCATCTTCATGCAGAAATACTACGTAGAAGGTGTAACAGGCGGAGCAGTCAAATAGAATCTATTATGTATATCAAAAACTTCCGACAATTAATATCGGAAGTTTTTATCTTTCTTAGAAAATGTGGAACTTAACTCCTCATCCCTTTTATATGAGATTGCTTATTAACTTGGACAAAAAAAATGAGTCTGGAAATCGTTCCAATCTCATTTTTTATTTCATTAATTATAATCTTCGTCTCTGCGACGGCGCTTGTTCGTTCCCAAAAAGGCAGCTGCACCAAGTGCCATACCAAAAATTGCAAGGCGTTCTGCTTCTGAGCCAGTATTTGGCAGAATAGCAGGAACTGTTGGAGCCTTATCAGCTGTCGTAGCCACGCTAGCAAGTTGAGCTGCAGGATTTACAACAAAATCAGTAAACGCACCACCACCTGCCGCTTGAACGGCACCCGTAGTAGCTCCTTTGACTTCACGAGTGTTCGCATGAACTTCTGCAGTCTTAGCATCTGAATCTTTCTTAGATTCATCCTCTGCACCTGGACCAGCAGCTCCGCCTTTTACAGCAGTTAGAGTCTGTTTATCTTCACCTGAGCGATAGTTACTATTCAGAGCATTTCCATACAGGAGAGCTGCTTGATTCAAGATATTCAAGAGAGTTTCATAATTCGCTTGAAGACTGTTGTAGGATTCCTCAAGGACAGCTAAAGTTGCAGTCTCTTGATTTAAGATTGCTTGTTTAGCTTCAAAATCAAGCTGCGCTTCTGCCAACTCCCGCTCTGCTTCTGCAAGTAACTGAGGAGCATTTTGAAGGTCAATAACTTTCTTTTTAGCTGCAGCTAATGTTTTTTGAGCAGACAGCAAGTCCTCTTGAGCAGTTGTCAAATTAGCTTTCGCAGCTTCTTGAGCAGACTGAAGTTCTGCCAACTTATCCTTAGCTGCCGCTAGAACTGCCTGAGCATTGCTCAAGTTAGTTTGGTAAGGAGCCAAGCTTGCTGCAATCTTAGCTGTTGCTCTGTCAAGAGCTTCTTGCTTGAGAGCAACATTCTGCTTAGTCAAAGCTAGATTATTTTCAGCAGTTGCTACCTTCTGACGAGCTGCTTCAACTGCTGCAATTTGAGCTGCCGCTGTCTTTTGAGCATCAGCTAATTGAGCATTTAGGATATTGATAGCTGATTCCTGACCAACTTTTTGAGCCTTAAGTTCAGCTAATTGATTCTTAAGTGCTGTAACATTAGCGTTAGAACCTGCAGAACGACCACCACCAGCACGCAACAACTGCTCCATAGCAGCAACAGTCAATAGAGTACCGTTATTAACACGCTGGTTAAAGTTGCTAATGTGATGGAAACCAACCTCGGATGTACCATGAGGAGTGCCCCATTGGTTTGGATGTTTATCATAAGCCGCCGAGATAGCATTGGCTTTATTGTCCATCATCTGCACATAGTGGCCAATTTTAGCAAATACATCAGCACCAACTCTCATATAGATAGCATTAGCATCAATCTGAGTTTCATCAGTAGGCAGTCCATATTGCGCCGCAATCCGTTGATAGAGTTCTTTTTCACTATGCCAGAAATTGACAGCTCCTTGTGGGTCAAAGCTAATCGCTACATTTTCGTTACCAATCAGCTTGCCCATGTGCCAGTTATTGCGCTCAAAGTAGATAGTCTGAATCTGGCTAGCCACATTCGCATATGGATCAACCAACAACTCTTGTAAGCCGGCATTACGACGGTAAGCATTAATAGCCTTGACCAACTCTAAAGCTTGCAGGTTATTTTCCAGATTAGCTGGACTAGTTGGGTCAGAATTAACTGAGATACCAAATTCATTTTGTCCGCGTTGGTAAACAGCAAGTGCATTGTTAGCAGCATCACGAATTTCTTGATTAGCCGCATTGTTACGAACATTTTCTAAAAATTGAGAATAAGTCGTATTGCGAAGGTCAACAGGAGCTGTTGCTGCTGCTTTCTCAGCAGCAGGAATTTGCGCTTCAAGAGAGCTGATAGCTTGATTGGTTTGGCTCAAAGATGCCTTTGTCTGATTGATTTTATTCTGGATTTCAGCCTGCACTTGTGGAGCAGAAGACGCTGCTTGTTCCGCCTTTGTCAACTCAGTCTTTGCATTGTCTAAAGCGGTCTGTGCTTGACTTTGCTGGCTCTTAGCAGTTGCTACAGCTTGCTCTTCTGAGTTAAGCGGTGTTTTAGCTTGTTTCAATTCAGTCTCGGCAATGTCTACCAGAGATTGGCTCGCCTTAATAGTATTCGCTTGATCTTTAACAGCTTGGTCTGCCTTGGCAGCCTTAGCCTCTGCTTCTCGAACAGCAGTGTCTTTTGCGCCAACCTCTTGCTCTGCTGTTTTTGCTTCCGTCTCCGCTTTAGCAACATTTTCTTCTGTTGCTTCTGCCTGCACTTCTTTAGCAGTCTCAACAGCGGCTTCAGCCACTTTCACGCTAGTTTTTGCATCTTCAGCTTCTGTTTTAGCAGTATCTACTATCGATCTTTGCTCATCAAGTTTAGCTTTGGCCGCTTCAGCATTTTCTTGGGCAACAGCTACATCTGCTGCTGTCACTGGTTTCTCAGTTACTTCAGTCGCTTTTGGAGCTGTTACAGTTGATTCAACCAACTCATCCGCGTGCACTTGATGGGTCAGTCCACCAGAAATAATAGTTGTAGCCGCGATACCAGTCGCTACAACAGACTTGCCTATTTTCTTTTCCATAATCAATCTCCTTTTTATAATCTCACATACTATAATTAACCTGGGTATAGCAGCCCGCATAGTAATATACTATCACAAAACGCTAGTATTAACTAGTAGCAAACTTATAGTTTTAATAGTTTTTTTATTACATTTTAGTTACAAAAATGTTTTATTAGAAAAATAAGCTGGTTTTTCCAACAAAAATGAGCATTTCTTTATCAAATAAAGCAAAAACTCCTAGATCCTTTCTAAGAGTTAACCTTGCTTGTCAGTCCGATTGAGCTTGTCGAATTTCTTCTAGCATCGCTTCTTCTTCAGCCGTCATTTCATAGTGTTCCAGCAAATCAGGTCGTCTTAGATAGGTCTTTTTCAAACTTTCATAGAGACGCCACTTGCGGATGTTTTCATGATGGCCACTCATGAGGACTTCCGGAACGACCATACCTCGGTAGTCATAGGGCCGAGTATACTGAGGATACTCCAAGAGTCCAGACGAAAAGCTGTCATCCGTGTGACTGACTTCCTTGCCAATAACCTCTGGAA
>ERZ773009.715-NODE-715-length-24199-cov-3.250870_pt1 | contig 24199 bp, 25 predicted proteins | sample MGYA00580663_ERZ773009 | MGnify/ENA primary metagenome ERZ773009 (study PRJEB29015, sample SAMEA2737969) | human oral metagenome | biome: human oral; feature: human-associated habitat; material: dental | place: China | collected 2026 ... | reverse complement strand
CGACAATACGACGCTCACGAGGAGAAGATATAGAGGCAGCCTGCGGACAGCTGAAAAATCAATTAGGTATTAGGTATTAGGTATTGGGTATTGGGTATTGGGTGTTGGTGGCATAGAGGCAACCATTGTACAATTACGAGTTGAAAATGAAAATAAATTATGATGAATTTACTCTATAGGATTGCTATTGCAGGCACTATTTTATTAGGCATTACCCACTCCGCACTCACTTTTGTCAATTACGATAGCTTCTCGGCAGACGCCTTTTGGTTTTTCGGTGCGGGGTTGGCTCTCGTCTTTGCGGGTTTAGCCAACTCTATACACTATCGGCTTCGAATAAAATTTACTTTCCTCTGTGTGCTGACGATTAATATATTATTAACAGCTTTTGCCGTAACATTAGCTACGGCAGTGCCTGCTCCGACCACTGTCTCGGTAGCCTGTTGTTCAGTATTATTATGGGTGTTAGGTGTTAGGTGTTAGGTGTTAGGTATTGGGTCGTTGAGACAATTCATAAATAGCCTAAATGACCCAACCTTTTTTGCTTTTCGCAAAAAAAAATACTATCTTTGCCACTGTCAAAAACAGTTACTACCGGCATTGCTTAGCAAGCTACGAATTTCGGACTGTAAAGAGGAGTTTTACGATGAAAATCAAAAAAATGATATGTCTTTTGTACAAGGAAAAAAGACAAAAAACGTGAACATCAGAGCCATCACTCCCAATGAATACCCGCTTTTGGAAGATTTTCTCTATGATGCTATCTTTATCCCCGAAGGCGTAGCGCCCCCCGATAGAAGCATCACACAGCTCCCCGAGCCGCAAAAATACATCGCCCATTTCGGCACACAGAAAGACGATTATTGTTTGGTAGCCGAAGTAGTAGATGGTGCTCTTGTAGGGGCAGTTTGGGCACGTATCATCGACGATTACGGACACATAGACGACGATACTCCCTCGCTTTCCATATCGGTAAAAGCCCCTTACCGCCAAAGGGGGATAGGCACAGCCCTAATGCAAGCGATGCTCACCCTGCTCAAAACCGAGGGTTACAAGCAGGTATCGCTATCGGTACAAAAAGCCAACTACGCCCGTAAGATGTACTTAAAGTTAGATTTCGAGATAGTCAAGACCAATGAAGAAGACGAGATAATGGTTTACAAAAAAGAAAAATGAAATGAGTGATTTTAAACTAACACTTTTGAGAAAATGGGAATTGGGCAATGAATTTTCATTTGTTTGTGCTTCAATTTTGCTACCCGATGGCACTGCGGTAATCCTAACTTCGGACCATACCGATTGGCATAAATATTACGCCCTTGTCCTTTCAACCGAAGGCGTCAAAAAGATTCCCATTGAATATACCCCAACATCCAACAGAGATTATCCTGTACTTTTCAGATATAAAGAAGGGTTCGGCATCATCATCTCGGCAAAAGAGGTGCGGTATTATTCAGATATGCATTCGTCTCCGAAAATAATTCCGATAAAAAATAAATCATTACTAAGGAATAACATTGTACCGGAGAAGGCTCAGCAGAGGTATTTTCAAAATATATCCGATAGCCAAACGATTCCTGTTTGTTTTGAAAATGAAGTTTATTACGCCGATGCAAGATGTTTCGCCCTTTTAGAATTCGACGAGGTAGCAAAAAGTGCCAAATGGAAAACCTTTTCTTGCATAGATAAAAAAGCATTTACGCATCATGACGACAGATGGGCAGACACTCCAAAGATAGACAGTCTTAAAATATCGGATAAAAGAATTTACGCCTTCATTCCGGGTGAGAGTTCATCATCGGTCAATAAATGGGGAATGGATTATTATGCTCTTGCACAAATTTCTGCCGAAGGGAATGTAATAGAGAAAATTATCGAATCGGACAATCTGCATACCGATAGTAAAAAACGCGGTGTCAATGGGTGTTTCACAGACTCGGAATATGTGATACTAACACCTCTCTTTAAAAACGATGATTGGAAGGGCAAACAAAAAGTCTTTTCGCTCACCACACGCCAATATTGCGATATTACTCTATCCAAAGGAATGACAAAACACAAACTCGAAAATATCTCAGGCGAACTTTGTCTCACCTCTCTTTTCGACAGAGGTTTAAAAGAAGTAGCTCTATGCAATTACATTAACTTATGAAACATTGTGGGCATTGCTTTCCTGAGGTATAGAGTTCTAAACATAGACAGTGATAAGTAAAACATGGGAAAAAATGGTTGTCCAACGATACCTTTGATATGATATTGCACCCGGTGTGCAATTGTTATATTGAAGAGATAAAACATTTTTATAGAAGATATAACCTCATACAGAAATAAAATGTCGCGGAAAGTTTATAAAACAATTACCAACTATCTGCACCGTATAAACCTTTTTTCTACAAGATGCCACGATGCGTATGCAAAAGGTATTGTTATAGCAATGCTTACAAAGATAAGTATTAGGCTTGTAGGATGAAAGAAAAAGACAATCATTTGTTGGATAGTGAAAGCGTAAATATACAATCCATACGACAGGTCGCCGATTCTATCACCTATACTCTTGATGTAAGGCAGTGGATATAAGGCAAATGATATTACTGCAAAAGGTATTATTATATAAAATACACTATCCAATACGCCGTAAATGGTAGCAATTGTAGCAATAGCCGAAACAGCAACAAATACAAGTGGGAAAAATCGACGAAATACAGATAAATTTAATGAGGAGCAGGCTACTCCCCCCCAAAAACATGCTCCGAGTTGCAGTAAATTATTTATACGTAGTCCAATATTAATCTGCAATATTTCAGAAGGTAAACTTAATAAGGCAATAACGCAAAATACCCACACCGATACCGACAGTATCATTATATACAGTCGTTTATGACGTATTATAAATAGCGTAGCCAGCAATATATACATTACAATCTCGTAGCGTATCGTCCAGAGCGAACCGTTGATAGCACGCGGATATGGATTGTTCTCAAAAATACCTGTAATATGGTATTGATTTGCAAGAAACAGATTACGAGGTATATAAGTCCACACTTCCATATTTTTCAGGTATGGAAGATTGTTGTCGTAGACGATAGGCAATACAAGTAGAGTGATACATAGCATAACAAATAAAGCAGGGACGATGCGCCTTACTCGTTTGATAAAATACTCTCGGACAGACAAACTACGACATAGACTCTGAAAAACCAGATAACCGCTCACTACAAAGAACCCGGATACACCGATGTGTGATAGCATAGTCTGTCCGTTTGTAATTCGGTACAGAAAATCGCCCTCGGTATCTCCCGATAGTACGTACGAATGCGATATTATAACGAAAGTAGCGAATATCAATCGTATGAAGTCGAAATTATTACTTCTATCCATCTCTTATATCTTAGTGTGAGAGCCAATTTTCGGGGTTCTCGTAAGATGCGCTTTCGTTGAGAATGTAGAAGTTGAGTTCGCTCTTGTTGTTTTTCTGAGCTATCTTGCCTATCTTTTGGCGTGCCTTTATTTTATCGCCTTTTTTCACGTAGAATAGAGATAGTTGTGCGTAAACAGTAGAGAATGAGCCATGAGTGATCCAGATGATATATCCCGAGCCGGGTTCGTACATCACCTCGAATACTGTGCCGTCGAATACGGCTCTGGCTTCGGCTCCGTCGGGCGTGATTATGTATATACCACTATTGTTCTCTATTGCATTAGTGGTCGGATTGGTCTGTCGCCCGAAATGACGATATATACGCCCGCTCTCGACAGGCATAGGCAGGTTGCCTTTGTTTTTCGAAAAGTTGCCTGTAAGTAGCTGATCTTCCTTGTATTGTTTGTATTCTGTCTCTGTTATTATGGCATCCTTACTTTTGTTTGAACTTGCTGTCTTGGTGTTGCTTTTCGTGCTATTACCTTTGGCAACCTGTTCTTTACGCTTTTTTTCTGCGGCAGCCTTGCGAGCTACTTCGGCTTTTTTACGGTTCTCTTCGGCTACTTTTTTACGTATGAGATTGTTGAGATTATTCTGCCGTTGCTGCTCTTCGCGTATGGTGGCGTTGTATTCCTGCTCTTTTTGATTGTAGGTTTTCAGCAGTTGGTTTTGTTGGTCTCGCTTCTGTGTGAGAGTCTTGTTTTGCTGCTCTTTTTCCGAAAGCGACTGCGACTTCTGGGCTATGTAAGTATTAAGTATCTGCTCTTTGTCTATTACATCTTTCGTTAGTTTTTTTATTTCCAATACTTGTGTCTTTCGGTAGGTCGACATCTCAATCAAATATCTTGTTCGGCGAATGGCTTGGCTGAAGTTTTTTGCTGAAAAAATGAATAGAGTAGGAGAGAACTGTTTTCTAAGAATGACGTTTCTCGAAATGGCTGTAGCGTACTCTTTTTTTATTACTTCGAGGCGCTGTGTGAGCCCCGTCTTTTCGGTTTCCAATGATGCAATATCTCTATTAAGTCCGTCTATTTCAGAGTTTATCGAGAAGATTAGGTTGTTTATCTCTTTCATAGATTGAGATAATAATTTTATCTCATTTTCAGTACCCTTACGAGATTTCTTGGTATCATCAAGTAATTTTTGTGTTGCCTCGAGCCTCTCTTGTGCTTTACGTTTCTGAGCTTCGAGTTCTTTGATCGATTGTGCATTTACCGATATTGTAAATACAAGTAAAGTCGATAAGGCTATAAAGGCTGTTTTTACTGACATTATTCTGTCTTGAAAAAGATATTTTGTTTATAGACAATGAAATAACGCTAATGTTCTATGTTCAAATAATTTGCGAACATTGTACTTTGGTGTACCTGCCGATATTGACAGTGCCTATTTCGAACGGTTTGTTTATTTCTATTTTCTTTATATTGATTTTCAGTCGGAAATTGTCTGTCGGCAGACTTGTCTTTGCCTCTATTACGGTGGGGAACGTCGTCTTGTCTATTATCTTGAAATCGGCATAATCGACACGAATCAACTGAGACATATTCTGTACCACACTCGTTGCTGTAAGTGTGTAGCTCGGCGATATTTCCATAATGTGCTTATACATATTGGTGTCGGGTCTCGACGCAAGTATGAATTTATCTGCCATCTGAGTAGAGACGTACGAGTCGTCTATATTGGAGTTGGGGGCGATACTGAAGATATTGTTTGTAAGCAGAGATTCTATCATACCGTACGATACTTCAGCCTTCAACATTTTAGATAGATATTGATACGAATTGTCGCAGTATTGGCGGTTTAATTTGTCGAAAACATAGAATCGCTCAGGAGTGAATTTGAGCCGAAATAGCTCTATGCCCAACATTGGGAATATCGATATGCTTATCTCTTTACCCTTTATTATCTGCATTTTAGCCGATACATAGTAGCTTTTTGTGTCGTTGGTGTACTCTATGGCAGCATCCGATAGGTTCAGAAACTGTATCTCCGTGTTTGCTCCACGGTACTGACTTACAATATCTTTTACCGTCAGAGTCTGTGTTTTGGGTGTCGTCGTATTGTTAATCTTTGCTGCAGAATATTTCGGTCTACAGCCGACAAAAGATATTGTCAGCAAAAGTATTAATATAGATGCTCTTTTCATAAATAGATATGTATTGTTTATTTTTTGCAAAGTTAGTAATTAGTTTTCGTTATTTCATAATGCTTCGGCTACAATAAACGTACTACCACCGATATAAATGAGGTCGTCGGCAGATGCGTTTCTACGAGCGGCAGCTATTGCCTTGCGTACAGTCTTGTAGGTATTTCCGTTAAGTTGATGATTATGAGCCTCCCGAGCAAGAATAGTTTCGTCTAAAGCACGTGGTATGGAGGCTTTTGTAAAATAGTATGTAGCGTACTTAGGTAGAAGCGTATAGATATTATCGCGTTTCTTATCTGCAACCATACCAAATACGATATGTAAATGGTGGTAGTGTTGTTTTTTTAATTGTTCCACTATGAGCGCTATTCCTGCTTCGTTGTGTCCCGTATCACAGATAGTGGTCGGTCTGTCTCCAATTATTTGCCATCGCCCCATAAGTCCCGTAAGTGTGGCGACTTTAGCAAAACCCTCTGTAATAGACTGCTGTTTGATGTTTAGCCCCGCTTTTTGTAGTAGGTCGATAGCAGCCAGTGCGGTGCGTCGATTGTGGTCTTGGTATATTCCTTGCAATTGGCAGTCGGGTAGCGGTCTATCTTTATAGTATTGGTCGGCAAATATTATTGGCGCCCCTACGCTTTTAGCTTTTTCGATGAAGATATCGGCTACCTCGATTTGAGTTTGCCCTATCACAACCGGAGTATCGGGTTTGATGATACCTGCTTTTTCGGTAGCTATCTCCTGCACTGAGTCGCCAAGTAGATCTGTATGGTCGAGACTTATATTGGTGATAACTGATATCATGGGTGAGATAATATTGGTGCAGTCGAGCCTACCGCCTAGCCCAACTTCTACGACGGCAATATCTACGCTCTCTTCGGCAAAATAGTTGAATGCCATCGAAGTAGTAATCTCGAAAAACGATGGTTTTATCTCTTCTATGAGTTTTTTGTGCTTTTGCACGAATAGCGATACTCGCCGTTTGGGTATCTGCTTGCCATCGATACGGATACGCTCGCGGAAGTCTTTCAGATGTGGCGATGTATAGAGTCCCACCCGATAACCTGCCGATTGCAGTACAGCCGCCAAAAGATGCGAAGTAGACCCTTTACCGTTGGTGCCGCCGACGTGTATGGTTTTGAATTTTCGATGCGGAAACCCGAAGTATTTATCCAGAAACAGGGTGTTTTCCAAACCCGTTTTATATCCTTGCTTGCCTACCGTCTGAAACATAGGTGCCGTAGAATACAAGAAATCAATAGCTTCGGAGTATGTCATTTAATGTCGGTGTATAGTGAACCTAAAAAAGAAATCGTTATTTATTTGTATGATAAATATTGATTTATACATTTTTGAATGCCTCTATTGCTGCCGATATATCGGGTGCTTTGAAAACGGCGTTACCTGCTACGAGTACATCTGCTCCGGCACGGTATATATTTGCCGCATTGTCGAGATTTACTCCTCCATCGACCTCTATAAGTGCCTTAGAACCTTTGCGTTCGATCATAGAACGTAGACGGGCTACCTTAGAGTATGTGTTTTCGATGAATTTCTGTCCGCCAAAGCCCGGATTTACAGACATTATCAATACCAAATCTACTTCGTTTACTATATCTTCGAGCAATTCTACCGGAGTATGCGGATTGAGAGTGACTCCTGCTTTCATACCTGCTTGTCGTATAGCTGTTATAGTACGATGAAGATGTGTACATGCCTCATAATGAACGTTCATCATCATAGCTCCGATATTCTTACATTCGTCTATGAATTTATTCGGCTCTACTATCATAAGATGCACATCGAGAGGCTTTTGGCTTAGTTTTTTCACATATTCGAGTACCGGAAAACCAAACGAAATATTCGGTACGAATACTCCATCCATTATATCGATATGCAACCAATCGGCTCTGCTACTGTTTATTATATCTATATCACGAGCAAGGTTGCCGAAGTCTGCACTCAACAGCGATGGAGCAAGCATTTTGTTATCTGTCATTGCTGTCGTGTTTTTTGTTTCTTACTATAAACGAGCCGATTATCGTAATAATGAGACCTATTATTAAGTTGCTCAGAAAACTGCTTGCAGTAAACATTTTTGGTGTGTATGCCGTATCTATTATCTGATCCATTTCCGACTCGGATATTACAGACGAACTTAGCGTTTGTGTAAGGCGTTCCATCAATTGGCTCGATATTTCTTTCAAATTGATTAAAAAATCGGTATTAATCCACTGTACATAGATGAATATGAATACACTGCATATAAGCGATGCTCCTACAAACATCAGTAAGAAATAGCGAAAAGCCTGCCAATAGGTGAATAAATCGTCGTTCACTCTGCGACGACAATCGATAGCAAAATATACCGCTGCTATTGGGATAATTATTTTTAGTAGTACTACAAGAATGAGCATCAGCATATTACTCGATGTTCCGAGTGCAAAGTGCATTATAAACAATGCTCCTAAAACGGGAGCAAAGTATAGTGCGTGTCGATAGATGTTGTCCATATTTTTATTGTTTATTTTGTTGATATACAATTTATTTTATCCAACCTTCGTATGTGAATTTACATTGACGAAATTCGGGCGATATATAGATATAGGTGTCTTTTATTTTGTTTTTTATCCACTTAGAAAGTATCTCTTCGCTTTTTACGTTTTCGCAGTAACGTTTTATTACCTGATAGTCGTCGGTGAGATTGGCTTTGTGTGAGTCGAGTTTGTCTTTAACTTTCACTATTACATATACTTCTCTTCCAAGCTGTGGGTCTATCATTGTGATTGGTGCCGAGATATCGCCTTTTTGCATATTGTACACCTGTTTGGCTATGTCGGCAGGTAGATTCTGGTATTCGAAGCGAGTGGAGCCGTTATTGGCGTTCGACATCAGACCTCCGTTGAATTTGGTGTTTTTGTCCGACGAAAAGTTTGTTGCTGCCTCTTCGAAAGTAAGTCGATTGTTTTTTATCTCATTTGCAATACTGTCGAGGCGTGCAAGAGTAGCTGCCTTTACACTATTCGATACTTTCGGACGCATCAGTATATGCCTGCAATTGATACGGTCGCCTTTGCGTTCGACAAGCTGTATAATGTGGTATCCATAAACGGTTTCCACTACACGCGATACTTTGCCCACCTCTTGAAGGTCGAAAGCTATATTCGAAAATTCGGGCTCCATCATTCCTCTGCCGAAAAAGCCTAAATCGCCGCCTTGTTTTGCGGTTGCCTCATCTTCCGAATACAAGCGTGCAAGCACAGTGAAGTCGGCATTACCTTTGTTTACTCGTTCGGCAAGCTCACGCAGACGCTCTTTTACCGCTTCTTTATCTTCTTCGCTGATTTGAGGCTCGAGCCTTACTACCTGAACCTCTACCGTAGCGGGCATAGTCGGTATGCTATCTTGTTTGAGCCCGTTGTAAAATTTGCGAACTTCGGACGGAGATATTTTGCTGTTGCCTACGATCTTTTGTTGTACTTCTTGTATTATCATTTGGCGTTTGATAGCCTCGAACATCTCTTCGCGTATTTCGTTGAGCGATTTTTTGAAATATTCTTCGAGTTTCTCTTGTGAACCTATCTCGGCAATATATTGATTTATCTGCATATTGACACGCGTAGATACTTGTCCCTCATTTGCATATATACTATCGAGCGCAGCCTGATGCAGAAACAACTGTTGGATTGCTATCTGTTCGGCTATGATGCAGTTTGCATTGCCTGTATCGAATTTAGTTCCGTTGTACTGAGCTATTTGGCGTTGTTCTTCTATTTCGGATTTGAGTATCGAATTTTCGCCCACAATCCAGACTATACCGTCTATTGGTTGTTTGGCACTTATTACTATCGAACTCAGAAATATTACAATTACTATTAACCTTTTCATTATGTGTGTGTTATTGTTTTTTTGAGGATGGTTATTTCTTTCTATTAAAATTGATTACAACGTTGCCTTTTTTTTGTTGTTTTTCTAACATATTATTTAGGTAGTTGTCTATAAATGTTTTATCGTTGTTCTCTTGTAGCAAAAAAGCGATTTCGGTTTTTGCCAATTCGAGTGGCATCTCTGCGTCTTTGGGAAGAATATCTACTATCTTTATCAGATAAACGAACGCTTCATCTTTGTACTCATATATAGTATTAGGTTTCAGGTTGTTGTTGTTGTCTATTATCTGTTTGGGTACGAGGTAACTCATCGTAGTTAGGCTTGTCCATTTTTCGAGGAAAAAAGAGTAGTCAAACGGCTGTTTGAGGCTTAGACGTTCGATTTCGTCTATCGACTTTTGGTCGGTCTTTTTTAGGTTGTCGTGTAATCGTTTGATATTAGGCGAATTGCTCGATATGCGAATAACGGCTCCTTTTATCATAGGCTCTGTGAGCAAGAAACGTTCTTTGTTTTTTGCATAAAATTTGATAATATCCTCGTCTGCAGGGCTATGGCTATTGTCTTTGATTAGTACCTGCTTGTATTTATTGAGTATAAGTGTTTGTCGATATTCTTCTACCTGTCTGTTGATTTGCTCGTCGTTTTTATAGTAATTGGCTGCCTCTCTGTACAATATCTGATTTATAGCCCAGTCTTTCAGGTAGTTTCTTATTCGATACTATCGGAGGAGTTTCTCGATAGCTCGATAATATTCTTTATATCAGATACTTTCAGTGTCTTATCGAAAGCTTTGGCTACAATATTGTCGGCTACAGTCGTTTGTTTACCTTTGCAACACAAGGTAAACACTACAATAGAGGCTATAAATAAATATTTTCGCATTTATGAGTGAAAACGTAATATTAATATTTCTACTACAAGAATGCAAAGTTAGCTTTTTTACATAGAAAAACAAAGGTGCGTCGATTAAAAATATCTTTAAGGCGTGGTAATATACAAGAAAAGAGCTATATGTCAATCATATAACTCTTTGCCTCTTTTGTAGCGGAGGCAGGATTCGAACCTACGACCTTCAGGTTATGAGCCTGACAAGCTACCACTGCTCTACTCCGCGATATTGAAATGCAAAGGTACTACATTTTATTGAATACACCAAATAGTGTAGACAAAAAAATATTGCCTCACTCGTATATGGGTGTGTATCAGTTTATTACTGTTTGTCCTACTTTACTTTATAGCCTGCTTCTTCGATAGCTTTCTTGATATCGGCATCTTTAATATCGTCTGCCTCGATGGTAGCCGAGTGAGTTTCCAAGCTCACTTCCGCTTTCACATCCAACTTGTCGAGGGCATTTTGCACGTGTTTCACACAGTTTGGGCACATCATACCCTCTATTCGAAAGATTTTTTTTGTCATTTGCTTATTATACTCGTTTTTAATATGTTTACTACTATATGTTTTAAATGATTTAAGTCGTAATGCGTTAGTTACTACGAAGATACTGCTTAGACTCATGGCTGCAGCTCCAAATATAGGAGTAAGTCTAAGTCCCCAAATAGGGTAGAGTGCCCCTGCCGCTAATGGAATCCCGATGATATTGTAAAAAAATGCCCAAAATAAATTTTGCTTTATATTGGTTATCACTGCTTTACTTAGTTTTATTGCAGACACTATACCAAGCAGGTCGTTTTTCATAAGTACTATATCGGCGCTTTCGACAGCAATATCCGTACCGTTGCCGATGGCTATTCCTATATCGGCTCTTGCCAGTGCGGGAGCGTCGTTGATGCCGTCGCCCACCATAGCCGTTTTTTTACCTTCAGCCATAAGCGTAGCCACAATACGCTCTTTTTCTTGAGGTAACACCTCAGATATGGCTCTGTCGATACCTACTTCTTGGGCTATATTGTTTGCCACATATTTATTGTCGCCTGTGAGCATCACGGTATCGATTCGGAGACGTCGTAGCTCGTCAACTGCCTGTCGGCTTGTGGGTTTGATACTATCGGCAATCGCAATAAGACCTATTATTTCGCTGTTTTTTGCAAAAACAACTACTGTATTACCCGATGAGGTCAGTTGTTCGACGTCTTTTACGACATCGCACTTCGCACCACAGGTCTGTACGAATGAAATATTACCTGCCATATATTTGTCGTTGCCGACATATCCTATGAGACCTTTGCCCGCCAGCGACTCGAAGCGGTCGATATCGATAGGAACAATATTCTGAGAGCGTACGTATTCGATAATGGCTTCTGCCAGAGGGTGTTCGCTTCTCTGTTCGAGAGAGTAGGCGATGCCAAGCAACAAGTCAGGGGGGGTATCGTTATATACCTTGTAGTGCTTTACTTGGGGCTTTCCCTTAGTAATAGTACCTGTCTTGTCGAAGGCTATACAGTTGATTGAGTGAGTGTTTTCGAGAGCTTCTCCCGATTTGAAGAGAATACCGTTTTCAGCACCCTTGCCCGTACCTACCATTATTGCTACAGGAGTGGCAAGCCCCAAAGCACACGGACATGAGATAACCAACACCGCTATTGCCGACGATAGAGCAAATTCGAATGTCTGCCCCAGTATTAGCCATACGATAGCCGTAACGATTGCCAGCAATATTACTATGGGTACGAATATGCCAGATACTTTGTCGGCAAGTTTAGCTATCGGAGCTTTGGAGGCACCCGACTCTTCGACCAACCGTATTATCTCGGCAAATAGAGTATCTTCTCCCACTTTTGTGGCTTTTACCTTGATGTATCCCGATTTGTTGATAGTAGCTTGAATGGCATTGGAGCCTACGCTTTTTTCGACAGGGATACTCTCGCCCGTTATAGCCGATTCGTCTATTGAGGCTGTACCGTAAGATATTATGCCGTCTACAGGGATTGTTTGTCCGGATTTAACTATCACCGTATCACCCACGTGTACCTCTTCGATGGGGCGAACTACCTCTACGCCATTTTCTTCTACGATGGCAGTAGCGGGCGAAAGTTTCATTAGTTTTTCGAGAGCTTCGCTTGTCTTACCTTTCGACTTGGCTTCGAGGTACTTACCTACGGTGATAAGAGTCAATATCATCGCTGTCGACTCGAAATATACATCCGTAGTATAACTCTGTACTAACGATATGTCTCTGTGCGACAGCCCATAACCTACCATATATATGGCAAATATTCCATAAATCAGTGCAGCAGCAGAGCCTATCGCTATGAGAGTATCCATATTCGGACTGAGATTGAATAGGCTTTTGAATCCTTTCGTGTAATAGACTCTATTTATGGCTACGATAGGTAGTGTCAGTATCAACTGAGTCATAATGAATGATATGGGGTTGCTTTGTGGACTAAGAAGATAGGGAATAGGGGCTCCCCACATATGAGACATAGAGATGTAAAGCAATGGTACAATGAATATTAGCGACCCGATAAGTCTTCGTCGTATATCTCTAATATTTTCTTCGAAAACGGTTGCCGTATTTGTAGCTATATTTTTCTGTGTATTAGCGTCTTGAGCGATTGTAGCTCCGTATCCTGCTTTTTGTACGGCATCGATAATACTTTGGTTATCGGTCTTTTGGCTATCGATATCTAATGTGAGTGTGTTTGTAAGAAGATTGACATTGATATTGCTTGTGCCGTTGATTTTCTTTACGGCTTTTTCTACATGAGCTACACACGCAGCACAAGTCATACCCGATATATAAAATTTTTCTTTCATAGTATTTTATACATAAAAAATATATTGCAAAGTTAGTACAATTATAAGAGAATTGTTTCTCTATATTTGTTTTTCGGTAAAAACAAATATTTTTTCTTCAAAAAATAATAGTAAGCGTTTTGGTTATGAGCCGAATATATCGGGGCGGATACGTTTTGTTCGCTCCAACGCCTGCTCGTATTCCCATTGGCGAATTTTAGCCTCGTTGCCCGAGAGCAATATGTCGGGCACACGCCAGCCATTGTACTCTGCCGGTCGAGTATAGACGGGCGGAGCGAGCAATCCGTCTTGGAACGAATCGGACAGAGCCGACTGTTCGTCGCCCAGAGCTCCCGGCAGTAGCCTCACTATAGCATCGGTAACTATTGCCGCAGGTAGTTCGCCACCTGTAAGTACGTAGTCGCCGATAGAGATTTCGCGATCGATGAGGTGTTCTCTTACTCGGTAGTCGATACCTTTGTAGTGTCCACACAGAATGATAATATTCTCTTTGAGCGAAAGCATATTAGCTGTCTTTTGGTCGAAGCGTTCGCCGTCGGGCGACATGAATATTACTTCGTCGTAATGGCGTTGGCTTCTGAGCTCTTCGATAGCCAGAAAAATGGGCTCTATCTGCATTACCATACCGGCCGAAAAGCCGAAGGCATAGTCGTCGACTCGGAAGTGTCGTTTGTCTTTCGACCAGTGTCGTAGGTTGTGTATGTGGATTTCGACCAACTTTTTGTCTTGAGCTCTCTTCACAATCGAGTTGCTTAGAGGGCTTTCGAGCAATTCGGGCATAAGTGTGATTATGTCTATACGCATCAGCCAACCAACTTAACTATCCATACAATAGCCACTACGAGCAACTTCTTGCCTATACCGAACACGATAAGGCGTTTCAGGTGTTTGCTTTGTAGTTTGCCTTTGTAATTCAGTGTTTTGTGGATATTGGCGAATATGTTTTTTATGAAATCCATCTTCATTAAATTAAATTTATTACACAAACTGTTTGAGGAAACGTACGTCGTTCTCGGAGAAAAGTCGGAGGTCTTTTATGCTGTATTTGAGGTTGGTAATACGTTCTACACCCATTCCGAAGGCGTATCCCGAAAACTCTTTAGAGTCGATACCGCAAGCCTCGAGCACGTTAGGGTCGACCATACCGCAACCAAGTATCTCTACCCACCCTGTGTATTTGCAGAAAGGGCAGCCCTTACCGCCACAGATGTTGCAAGAAATATCCATCTCGGCACTCGGTTCTGTGAAAGGGAAGTACGACGGGCGAAGGCGTATATTCGTCTTTTCGCCGAAAATCTCTTTGGCAAAATAGAGCAACGCCTGCTTGAGGTCGGCAAACGACACGTTGCGGTCGACATACAAACCCTCTATCTGATGAAAGAAACAGTGTGCACGGTACGAAATAGCCTCGTTACGATATACGCGACCGGGACAGAGTACTCTGATAGGCGGTTTCTGTGAGGTCATTACCCGCACCTGTACGCTCGACGTGTGGGTACGTAGCAGTATGTCGGGGTTCTTTTCGACGAAAAACGTGTCTTGCATATCGCGTGCCGGATGTTCGGGCGGGAAGTTGAGAGCCGAGAACACGTGCCAGTCGTCTTCTATCTCGGGACCGTAGGCAATGGTGAAGCCTATCCGCGAGAATATGTCTATTATCTCGTTGCGTACCAGAGAGAGCGGGTGGCGGGCACCGAGCTCTATCGGTTCGGCGGTGCGTGTGAGGTCTTGTCGTTCTGTTGTGGCGGAGGTAGCATTCAGACTGTCTCTGAGCGTATTGATACGGTCTGTCGCCAACTGGCGCAGGGCATTGAGCATCTGTCCTATCTCGCGTTTTTCTTCGTTCGGTACATTGCGAAACTCATCGAAAAGAGCAGATATTTCGCCCTTCTTGCTCAGGTATTTTATCCTCAGAGCTTCTACTTCTTCCAAGGTCTTTGCCTGAAAGTCCTCTGCCAATGCCTTCAATTGCTCTATCTTTTGTCTCATTTTTTGTCTATGGTTCGGTACAATTTTTTTTTAATTTATTCGATTAGAGGTAGGTCAGCTAACGGACAAAAAGCTGAAATGTCGTTTTGCCGACTTGTCTTTGTCCATCGTATAACGCTGCCAGTTCCAAGCCGATAGCAGCGTGTCTTCGAGCGACACTTCGGTCTTCCATTTCAGTATCTTATTGGCTTTCTGCGGGTCTGCCCAGATAGCTTCGATGTCGCCCGCACGTCTGCCGACGATGTCGTACGGCACTTTGACGCCTGTTGCCTGCTCGAATTTGTTTATCAGCTCCAGTACCGATGTGCCTTCGCCTGTTCCGAGGTTGAATATCTCTTTGCTCTCCACTTTGCCGTCGAGTAGGCGTTTGAGAGCTGCTATATGGGCTTGTGCCAAATCTACTACGTTGATATAGTCGCGGATACAGGTGCCGTCGGGGGTCTTGTAGTCGTTGCCGAATACCGAAAGTTTTTTGCGTATTCCAGCCGCTGTCTGCACAATATATGGCACGAGGTTTTCGGGCACTCCGTTGGGTTGCTCTCCGATGTACGACGACGGATGAGCACCGATGGGGTTGAAATACCGCAATACGACGGCTTTCAGGTTGTCGTTGGCAGCCAGAGCATCGGTGATTATCTCCTCGCAAATCTGTTTTGTGTTGCCGTATGGCGACTGAGCAATTTTGATAGGAGTATTCTCGCTTACAGGCATTTTGTCTGCCTGTCCGTATACCGTACACGACGACGAAAACACCATATTGGGAATCTTATGTACCTGCATCAGCTCCAGCAGAGCTATCATAGAGCCGATATTGTTGCGGTAGTAGGGTAGGGGACGCTTGACCGAATCGCCTACGGCTTTTAGTGCCGCAAAATGTATGATTGCCTGAATACCTTCGTTTTTGGATAAAAATTTATCCATTGCCACGTAGTCGCTGCAGTCTATGTTCTCGAATTTGGGCTTGGAGCCTGTTATCTTCTCTATTCCTTTGAGTACGTCGATGTTGGAGTTCGACAGATTGTCTACCACAATCACATCGAAGCCGCTCTCGATAAGCTCTACTACAGTGTGCGAACCTATGTATCCGAGTCCGCCTGTTACGAGTATTTTCTCTTTGTTGAACGAAAATTTTTCGATAAACTTCTTGAATCTGCTCTTTACTTCCATAGATTTTCGGGATATATTTTTTGTTGTACTAATCTTTTGATTCTCTCTACTACCATCGGTTTGTCTTCGATATAAGTCACTCCGAACCAAGTAGCGGGCGTGTCTATCACAGTGCAAGTCGCTCTGCCGCTCGATATCAGGTCATTGACCATTGTCGGTATGTAAAACTCCGATTTCGGCAGATTGCCCTCCTCACGCAGAAACTGTACGAAACGTTTCTCGGTATATTCGAAGTAATCGGGGGTAAAGCCCCAAAAGTTCATCGAAACGGGAGTATCGGGTTCGATTACAACTTCTTCGTTTTCATTCTGTTGGAAAACAATTTGGTCGCCTTTACGGATTATTTTTGTGCGTTCTATCACCTTTGTCAGCTGCGAACGGTCGTCTACAAAACATTCGCCGCGCGACACATAGCCGTTCTCCGACAGTGTGTTTTGCAGTCGGTATGCCACCATACAATATTGGTTGCTTTTGCCTGTGACTCTACCCAGAAATTCCGCCAGTACCTCGAACGACTCTCTTCCGTAGAAGTCGTCGGCATTAATCACACCAAAAGGTTCGTTTATGACATCTTTTGCCATCAGTACAGCGTGTGCGGTGCCCCAAGGCTTTTCACGTTCGGGATTGTACGAACAGCCCTCGGGGACGGCGCTAATGTCTTGGAAGACGGTTTTTACCTCTATTTTGTCTTCGAACTTGGATATTACCTCGCGGCGAAAATCCTCCTCGAAGCTATGGCGTATTACGAAGACCACCTTACCGAAACCGGCTCTTATGGCGTCGTATACCGAATAGTCCATAATTGTCTCGCCGCCGACACCGACTCTGTCGAGTTGCTTGAGCCCTCCGTAGCGGCTACCCATTCCTGCTGCAAGTATCAATAGTGTAGGTTTATTCATAAAAAAATGAGTTGTTCAAAAATGAAACGTGTATGATACATTTTTTCGAGGGTACAAAAGTACAAATTTTTTCGCCGTCGGGAGCTAACATTTCGTACCGAAGTATCGATTTTAGCTAAATATTCGTTTTGGTGGCAGATTTCGTAGGTACGAAAAATAGTTTTTTTGAGTTTTTATCGGTTCTAATACGAATAGTGATGAATAAAATCGTATTTTTGTGTTTTTTTAACACAGTAAAATTTGGTATTTGAACAATAATAACTATTTTTGCCGAAAATATATTTACAAAAAATATGCTTACATATACGATACTGTTTCTGATAGGCTCTATTGTAAGCGGTTTCGTAACGATCGACTTACCAAAAACTGACGGTACCAAACAAGTGCCGAACGTTTCGCGTGTAGCCACCTGCGATCTATTGTCGATTGATTTCCATAGATTTATTCACTACAAATACCTTCCACGTTTCGGCATTGTCGCCCGCTCCGCTTAGTGCCGACGAGGAGCTAAGAGACGGAGTGGCTTGTTCTCTCCTTTGTGTATCAAGCTATTGGTCTATAACATAATCCGTCAAATGGAGCAGCGGGAAAATACACAAAACCAAGGGCAGTTGTGTGTATGCCCGATAAATACACCACGAAAATACAAACGGTAAAAAATTTTGTGATTATGAATAAGCTAATTTTTAGAATATTACCCCTAATGCTATTGCTAGTATTAGTATTTGCAGTGGCGTTGGTTAATTGTAAAAAAGTAACGAGACAAACACAATTTAAGACAATAGAATACACAGGATGTAACAACAAAACAGAATTGTCTGAAGATTATCGAGAAGCAATAAACCAGACGGATACATTAGTGGCTTCGATTAAAGATGATTTGCTTAAGCTCACAGTAGGAGTAAATTATATATGTTGTTCTACGTTTAAGGCGACTCAGACAATCGATGGTAATAATATTACTCTATCAATAACAGAGACAACTGCTTCATCTGATTTATATTGCAGATGTACGTGTTATTACACATTTGACTTTTACTACACCGATATAGTGTATGATAGCTATGTAGTAAAAGTGATTTTCGATTCTTTGGACGATACCAAAGATAAAAGTTCAACAACAACAATTAATATAAAGAAGTCATGAATATTTGTAGAAAAAACAGATTTTTGTTATTGCTTGTGGCGGCAGCCGTGTTTTTGAGCGGATGTGATAAGAATAAGCCGCCTATTGTTGACAGTAAAACGAAAACAATATCACTATCTTTTGGCGACACTATTCGTTTGTATGCCGATTCGGGCGATATTATCGTTTTCGATTCTATTTTCGACCAAAGAGCTCCTTACTACGACTGTTCTCGTTTCGACTTATTGGACCCTCATGCCATTCTCGGATTTTCATTGAAAAAAAATGGTACTGTAAACAGACTATTCACTAATATTTCGGGGTGTGGTATAATTAGAACCTCGCAAGGAGACTCTACTGTAATTTCCAATGAATTGGACACATTGGGATATGTATTAAAAGCATTGTGGCTATTGCCTTATCCTACGACTGACCTTTATAATGAAGAGACTCCCAATGGTACTCCCGATATTGCTAAGAAAATGTATAAAGTAACCCTTAAAATAGCAAGACCATGAAAAATATAATAAAGACGAAACATCATATCTTTGTAAGAGTAACAAGTATTGTCGCTATTGTAATTATAGCCGTATGTAGTGCTTGGGCGATACAAGGATGCGAAAAAAAAGAAAAAGAGCAAGAGCAAACTAAAAATATACCAGTTAATTCAATAGCTCAAGGGTATATTAGTGAAGTCTATCGTAGTAACAATTTTGTATTGAAGTCGCAACAAAGCTTGGATGACTTTATAGAAGCATTCGAAATACCTAATTTGTCGCAGTTGAAAATTAATTTTGATACTGATATGGTGATAGCTGTTATCGAGAGCAATAATAGTTCTTCGACTATAGATATAACCAATATAACCGAATTTAAAGATAGGATTGAGATCAGAGTGGAAAATTTACGTAAAGGTATGACCGCAGATATAGGGAGCATATACCATATAGTGAAAATACCGAAGACGGATAAAACTATCGTTTTTATGAAAATAACCCCATATAATTAGAATTAAAAAATGAAAAAATTAAAATTGTTCGTGTTTGGACTTTTGTTGATTAGTCCTTTTGTAGCAGTAAATTCGCAGCCTTCGGTAGAATCTCTCTATACCAAGGAGGAAGTAAAAGAGATGGGCGACTATCTGATGAACAAGCTATTACCTCTTTACAAAGGTAGATTTGCCAAAACCGGAGGAGGTATCAATACCGATATGTTCAATGCAAGCGAAGACGAAGAGATGAAATTCTACCAAAGGTATAGAATTGCAGATGTCTTGGAGAGCGGATATTATCCGTCGATGGAGCTTATAAACAACTACTTGTTTCCTAAGTCGCTTAAAGAGACAGGCGATAGTAAACCTCTTTTGTCGGAACTATTGTTCGACATCTATAGTTCGGAAGGGTCGGAATATATGAAAAATCTTCTCTCTGCCGATAAGAAAGATGATAATTTCAAGATATTCAGCAACAAAACAGTGGGTAATATGTTTTATCTGTCTATCTTATTTGTAGAGTATCCTATCAGAGACCTTATGTATAGCCGAAAGCTTCTGCCCAACGAGAAACTTTTTCTACTGAAAGAGTATTCGGATATTACAAACGCCAACAATAAGGAGATGCTCGGATATATAAGCAAGTTACTGAAAAAAGCATCGCAGCTCAAATAGCAAACGGCATTCGGTTGTTGTACTAAGCAAGCTATTTGTTAATATAGAGCAGGTTACCGCAAGTGGTGCCTGCTTTTTTTAGAATTTCGGTCGAGTGAAAAACGTATAGTTACGGAGATGAGCACTCTTGTACCAATCGAAAATTATACATAATTTTGCAGGATTGTAGAATTCGCTTCGAAAACTTTCATTGTCTTGTGCTTAACTGATTTGTAAATGACTAAACGATATATATTCGAATGTTTTGTAGATACGGTAGCTAACCTTTCGGTATATCAAAAAGCAACCGACAGCCACCTGTTCGATTGTGGGAAACTTACTGGTACTCCTCTGTGTTTGGTAACGGTATCGTTTGATAACCCATTTCTTATCGAACAGCACATAAGGCTTGTAAAGAAAAATATTACAGATAAGCAATATGTACAAATAATTGCCGACAACTCCACAAATCCCGCAAATAGAGACAAGATTAAGCAACTTTGTATAAAGGAGAATATAGTATATGTAGGCTTACCCTACAATTTTTTTCAGAAAACGATGTATAAACCCTCTTATGCTCACGGTCTTTGCCTTACTTGGATATATTATAATATTATAAGGAAAATCGCTCCACGTATCTTTGGCTTTTTAGATCATGATATTTTTCCAATATCTGAATATAATATTGCAGATAGGCTTGGTAATCAGGATTTTTTTGGTAGATTGGTTGATCGGACTCCGTCGGATTCATTGAGGAGGCTATGGTACTTGTGGGCGGGTTTTTGCTTTTTCTCTTATCATAGAGTTAAATCTAAGAAAATGAACTTTTTCCCTACAAAGATAGATGGCGTATATCTCGATACGGGAGGTTCGCTTTATAAGTCGTTATACAAGTATTATAACCTATCGGATTTGTCGCTGGATGTTCCCGTGCGCGAAGTTTCGTTTAGAGAGGGTAATAATTACCACGCCGACCGTATACATTTCATCGACAACGACTGGGTTCATACCATTAACGGGTCGAATTGGGCGAAAGTCGAAAGCAAAGACGAGTTCCTAAAAGATTTTCTGAGCAAATACTGATTTTATTATATTCGTTGCTATCGATAACCCAAAATGATATACCCCGACAGTTTCGAGCAGAAGATAGGTGTCGATGTTGTGAGAAACAATATCAAAAAAATGTGTGTCAACGACTTGTCGTATGTGTTTATAGATAAACTAAATTTCACTAACGACTACTATTTGATAAAACATCGGCTCGAATATATAAAAGAAATGTTCGACCTACTCGAGAACAATATCAATGTTTTACCTATATACCAGATAGACGATTTTCGAGTGCCGTTTAAATCGACCGAAATAGAGGGTACTTTTTTAGAAACAGATATATTGCTGTCTATCAAAAATTTTCTTGAGTGTTTAGGGCAGCTTGTAGACTTTTTTTCGAAGAAAAATAAAGAGTGTCATCCGCTGCTAGCAAACTATTTAAGCAATATGGCTGTTGCCGATAGTGTGCTAAAAGAAATATCGCGGATACTCGATAAAAACGGCGAAATAAAAGACAATGCTACTCCCGAGCTAGCGCAAATTCGTTCGACAAAGGCACAGATTCAGGCGTCGATATCAAAGACTCTTCAGAGGATACTCCAAAAGGCACAAGCCGACGAGTTGGTAGAGAAAGACGCTGCTCCCGTCGTACGTGAGGGAAGGCTCGTTATCCCCGTACTATCGATGAATAAACGTAAAATCGACGGTATCATTCACGACGAATCGGCTTCGGGAAAAACGTTCTATATCGAACCTTCGCAGGTAGTACTGCTCAACAACAAAATACGAGAACTCGAAAGCGACGAACGAAAAGAGATAATAAAGATACTCACTGCCGTAACCTCGTCTATCAGACCCGAATATACCAATATTCTGCACGCACAAAAAATCTACCTACAGCTCGACGCCCTGAATGCCATCGCAAAATACTCCATACACATCAAAGCAATTTGTCCCGATATAGGCGACCGATGTGTGATAGATTGGCGCAAAGGACGCCACCCGATATTACAGGAATTGCTCGAAAAACAGGGAGGGCAGATAGTACCTCTCGATATAAAGCTCGACGACAAAGAGCGAATAATAGTAATATCGGGAGCCAATGCCGGCGGTAAATCGGTTTGTATCAAAACAGTGTGTCTACTGCAATATATGCTGCAATGCGGCTTGCCGATACCTATTGCCGAAGATAGCGAGGCAGGAGTATTCGACGATATATTTCTCGACATAGGCGACGGGCAGAATATCGAAAACGACCTATCGACATACTCTTCGCACCTGCAGAATATGAAGTTTTTCGTAAAAAATGCCACAGAAAAAACATTGGTGGCAATAGACGAATTTGGTTCGGGTACGGAGCCCGAAATGGGCGGAGCTATTGCTCAGGCTACCCTCGAAGAGTTCTGCTGTAAACGTGTATTTGGCGTGATAACAACGCATTACACAAACATCAAATACTTTGCCGAGCAGACCGAGGGCGTAGTCAACGGCGCCATGCTCTACGACAGAAGCAAGCTGAAGCCTTTGTTTGAGCTGAAGATAGGACAGGCCGGGAGTTCGTTTGCTCTTGAGATAGCCCAAAACATAGGTCTGCCTCAAAATATCATAGCTGCGGCAAAACAACTTGTAGGGCAGCAAGCTATCAACTACGATCGCCTGACGCAGGCAGCAATAAAAAACAAGGTCTATTGGGAGAATAAGCGCGAAAAGATACGCCGACGGTCGAAAGAGCAAGACGAAATAATATCGCAGTACGAGGCTAAACTATCGAGTATAGAGGCAGAGAAAAAAGAGATTATCCGCCAGGCAAAAATGGAAGCTCGCCAAATAGTCGATTCTGCTAATGCTACTATCGAGAATGCTATCCGTACCATCAAGGAGAGCAACGCAGATAAGGCTAAGACCGCCGAGGCGCGTCGGACGATACGCTCGTTTACCGACGATATAGTACCGAAGGTCGAAGTAGACAAGCCTGCTTCTGCGACATTCAAAATAGGCGACCGTGTAGTAATGAAAGGGCAAAGTGTAGTAGGAGAGATACTCGATATAAGCGACAAAAAGGCTATCGTTGCCTTCGGAGCGATAAAGACGACTGTCCGTCTATCTGATCTGGAGGCGGCAATGGGCAACAGGGTAAAACAGACTGCAAAAGCAGGGCTTTCGAGAACAACTACTAACGAAATCCGTCGGCGGCAACTCAATTTTTCGCAAGAGATAGACCTGCGGGGCATGCGTGTGTCTGAGGCTCTGAAGGCGGTAATGTACTATATCGACGATGCACGTATGGCAAATGTAGGGCAGGTGAGGATACTACACGGCACGGGCGAAGGAGCTCTAAGACAAGCTATTCGTGAGTATTTGAGCGGTCTGTCGTTTCTAAAGTCGTTCGGCGACGAGCACGTGCAGCTCGGCGGAGCGGGTATTACTGTTGTAAATTTTTAGTTATAGCTTGCCAAAGCGTATCGTCGGGCACGGGAGCTTCTATCACTATCCGTTCTTGCTTTACAGGGTGTACAAACTCGACGCTTCGGGCGTGTAGCGAGATGCCTCCGCCTCGGTTTGAGCGAGGAGCACCGTATTTTAGGTCGCCTTTGATGATGCAGCCCATTGCGGCAAGTTGGCAACGTATCTGGTGATGTCTGCCCGTCTCGAGGTCGACCTCGAGTAGAGTGTATCTATCCGATTTGCCGAGTGTTTTATAGTGTAAAACAGCCTCTTTCGACTGAGGCACAGCTTTCGGGTAAGCGTAAGACTTATTTTGTTGCTCGTTTCTGACCAGAAAGTGTCGTAGCGTACCCTGAGGCTCTTGGGGAGGCGAAGATACGATAGCCCAATACTTTTTTGTTATCTGTCGGAGGGCTAATATCTCATTGAGGCGTGCGAGAGCTTTCGATGTCTTGGCGAAAATGACCACACCCGATACGGGGCGGTCGAGGCGATGCACTACACCGCAGAAGACATTTCCTTTTTTTTGGTAACGCTCTTTTAAATACTCTTTGACAGACTCTACCAGAGGCTTGTCGCCTGTCTTGTCGCCCTGTACTATCTCCGACGACGACTTGTTTACGGCTATAATATGATTGTCTTCGTAAAGTATGTGCATATATATTTTTCGGCAAAGGTAGAATATATTTTTCTAATAAAAAAGTACTA
>ERZ773009.714-NODE-714-length-24248-cov-8.503079_pt1 | contig 24248 bp, 27 predicted proteins | sample MGYA00580663_ERZ773009 | MGnify/ENA primary metagenome ERZ773009 (study PRJEB29015, sample SAMEA2737969) | human oral metagenome | biome: human oral; feature: human-associated habitat; material: dental | place: China | collected 2026 ... | reverse complement strand
GGTTAATCCAGTTTGGTTGAGCTGGATTGATACGAAGTTGTTTTGTAAAGAGGCTGTATGCCATCGGAGCCGCTCCCATAACCACACCTGGGTGACCTGAGTTGGCCTTGTTGATAGCGTCAATACCTAGGAAACGAATTGCATTAACAGATAGATTTGACATAGAATTTCCTTTCTATTTGAGGTGATTATTGAATCACACATTCTATTTTACTATTATATGAAAAAATACATAGAATAGCAATCAAACAATTCGACTCTATATAAGTCATCTATTTTCTACTCTCTGGTCGCCTGATAGTAGGGAAGTAAGCGTTCATAAGCTTCTTCTAATTTTTCTAAAATCACTTCTAATGATTGGGGTTCTACAAAAGAAACATCTGCTTTAACTAACACTTTTCGGATTTCTTGACTGCCTATCTTCTCGACTAAGACCTGACGATTTTCCTCAGTAGCCTCCATCTTATGACTTTCTCCATTTGAGTAGACTAAGTAATAAACACCTTCTACTGGTGGAATTTCTAAAACCTTGGCCTGCTTGCCTAAAGTTTGCTCATCTTTCTTGCGCTCGATGAAACTGACTTCTAAGGAAATACCAAAATCAGAGGGTACTCCATACAAACGAAGAGCCAACATAGGTTCTGTCACTTTCCCCTCACGCTGTAGATAAACCCAGAAGTGCGGTCGCAAGCGCTGCGCTTGGTTCATCCACTGGCTAGTCTGTTGGAGTTGCCATTTTGGATGGCTTGCTTGAAAGGCTTTGGCTAGCTCTGTAAAAGCCTTTCGTGCCTCTTGACCTTTGTGGCGCAATTCCAGCATTTTCTCCCGTTCTTCTCCTGATTTATCAGGATTACGGTACTGCAAACCTGCAAAGTCTAGATAGTCTCTTATCTTATTCAACATCCGTTTAACCTCCTCTAACTAGCAAAAAATCAGGATAAACCTGATTTTACTTATTCTGTATCTACAACAACATAGCGATTTGGCTCGTCACCTTCAGAGTAACTCGTCACGCCATCCATACGTGAAATAATACGATGGATAATCTTACGTTCGCTATTTGACATTGGATCCGTTTGATGACTGCGGCCTTCTTCTAAAACACGAGTCGCCAATTTTTGCGCATAGGTCTGCAAGACTTCGGCACGGTGTTCAACATAATCATTGACATTGATTGTAATGTAGAAAGTTCTTGAATAGCGGTTATAAAGATAATTTTGAGCCAATAACTGCAAGGCCTTCAAAACTTTGCCATGGTAACCGATAATACGACCTGGTTCGTTGGTATCAATTTGCAGATTGATGCTACGACGGTTATAGTCATTTGAAATCGTCGCCTCAACGTCCATATCATCAATAATTGTTTGAACATAAGTCGTTACTTCCGTAGCTACTTGTTCAATATCAAAGCTCGGTTCCACCTTTAAGCCCAAATCTTCTAATTCTTGACTTTCAGTTTGTTCAGCTTGGCTCTCAACAATAGGAGTTTCTGCTTCTTCGAGGCCAGCTTCTTCAAGCTGTAATTCATTTAAAATCTCAATGTGCCCAGTTTCTTCTAAGATGGTGCTAGCATGTTTTTCATTTTTCAAGATTTCAGCCTTGACTTCATCAGAAACCCCTTGGCCTTCTTCTTCAATCTTTTTAATTGCTTCTACAACATGCCCCAAATCAACGGTTGCTTCACTGACTGTTTTAACTGGTTCATTTTGTTCATTGATTTCTTTAGGAACACCCTTAACAGCTTGTTGATTTGCTTTAATGACAGTTGTTTCACTAATGGCTTCAATGTCAACCTGGGCTGGTTTTTTACCAAATAAACCAAGAAAACCATTTTTTTCACGAGAAATGACTTTGATGTGAGCCTTCAATCTTAGGATATCTAATTCTTTCAATCCTTTCTGGATTGCTTCTTCAACAGTTGAACCTGTAAATACTACCATTACCAGATTCCTCCTTATTATTTCGTTTTCTGAGCCTTTTTCTTGGCTTTTCTTTTTCTATTTTCCAAATCTTTCTGTGCCTGAGCTACAGCCTCACGCTCTGCGATAATCTTGAATGGATTGTTCAAGAAATAGGTTTGCAAGACTTGATAAGCGTTGGACACTGTCCAGTAGAGGGCGACTCCACCTGGTGCATAAACTGCAAAGATAAAAATCAAGACTGGAATCCCATACATCATCGCAGTCGTAGCGCCATTACGCTCAGACAAGGCTTTATTAGACAGCCAAGTACTTAAAAAGGTGAATACAGCTGCTAAAATCGGAAGAACAAGGGTTGTATCCACACCACCAAGGTTAATCCATAAGAAATGACCTGTCTTTAAAAAGTCAACTCTTGATAGAGCTTGGAACAAGGCCAAGATAACCGGCATCTGAATCAAAATCGGCCAAAGAGAATCCGACTGTCTGACACCCATTTCTTTAAAGACTTTACGCATTTCTTGCTCTAGCTTGGTTCTGCTTTCCATATCTCGACCTGGATATTGTTCTCGAAGCGCCTTAATGCGTGGTTGAGCTTCCTGCATTTTTCTAGAAGCCACCATTTGCACTTGAAAGACTGGCAAGAGAACTGTACGAATCAAGACCGTAAAGAGAATAATCCCCACTCCGATGCTGATATCAAACGATAAAAAGCGAATAATTTCCGCAAAGAAGTAAACAAATTTACTCCAAAAATCAGCCGAATCGGCTGTAATATCACTAGTTGTTCCATTAGTCGCACAGGCTGTCATGATCAATAGAGACAGTCCTAGCAAACTAGTCAACTGTAGTTTCTTTTTCACTCCCATTTCCTTCCTGGTAAATCTTTGATAATTTTAATACGTGGAGTAGATTTTTCTCCATCTCTGCGTATTCCAAGGTTTCGACTCCTTTTCGAGCAATGACAACAAAGTCGACATCTTCTACCAGACTCCCTTTTGCATTCTGGATAATATGCCGAATTCGTCGCTTAATTTGATTTCTAGTGACGGCATTCCCCAGTTTTTTGCTAACTGATAGACCTACTCGAAAATGGTTTTTCTGGTTTTCTAATTGGTAGACAACAAACTTGCGATTGGCAAAACTTGTCCCCTCCTTGAAAATCGCCTTAAAATCTTTCTCTCTTTTTACACGAAAGTTTTTCTTCAAAACTCAACTCCATCTATTAAATTACTACTATTATACCATATTTTTCAAAAAAGCCAATCATAGCAAGGTTTCGGCCTCTTGTACCAGAAAAAGAAGCTGGAAAATCTCTTTCCCAACTCCTTGTATTGAATATTTTTTTCTAGTTTTACTTATTTTTTCAAGCGTTCAACGTCACGGGCAATAACTAGCTCTTCATCTGTTGGAATAACCAAGACACGAATCTTCGCTGCCTCTGTTGAGATGTCTCCTGTCACGCCAAAGACGTTCTTTTCTGGGTCAACATCACAGCCAAACCAAGAGATACCTGAGATAACATCTTCACGTACATTTGTAGCATTTTCACCGATACCTGCAGTAAAGATAATAGCATCTGCTCCATTTAGGACCGCAAGGTATTGACCGATATGTTTTTGGATACGATCAACATACATTTCATAGGCTAAAGTGGCATCATGATCCCCTTCTTCCATAGCAGCAATCACATCACGCATATCACTAGATTTACCTGAAACCCCCATCAGTCCTGATTCACGATTAAGAACGTGACTAATGTCTTCAGGCGTGTTAAAGTCCTCTGTATATTGCATTAAGTAAGGAATGATAGCTGGGTCAATATCCCCTGTACGAGTTCCCATCATCACACCACCAAGTGGAGTGAATCCCATTGAAGTATCAACAGATTGACCGCCCTTAACTGCTGTAATAGAAGCACCATTACCGATATGGCAAGTAATCAATTTCAAGTCTTCTAATGGACGTCCCAAGAGTTTTGCAGCTTCTCCTGCTACAAACTGGTGACTTGTACCGTGGGCACCATATTTACGAACCTTGTTTTCTGTGTAATATTTTGTTGGTAGAGGATAGCGATAAGCTTTCTCTGGCATAGTTGTGTGGAATGAAGTATCAAAAACAACTACACTGGTGATGTCTGGCAACAATTCCTTGAAGGCACGAACACCTGCTGCATTAGCTGGATTGTGGAGAGGAGCCAACAAGCTCAACTCTTCAACTTTTTCTAAAACATCTCCCTCAACAACTGTTGATTCTTTGAAATATTCTCCACCTGCAACAACACGGTGTCCAACACCTGTAATCTCGTCATAAGCCTTGATAATATCGAAACGAATCAAGTCATCCAATAAAATTTTAACGGCTTGTGTATGATTTTCGATATCCAAAATTTGTTGTTCAGAACGGCCGTCAAATTTTACAGTTGAAATTGAATCTTTCAAACCGATACGTTCAATCAAGCCTTTCGCCAATACTTTTTCTTCTGGCATTAAGTATAATTGCCATTTCAAACTTGAACTTCCTGCATTGATTGCAATTGTTTTTGTCATAATACGATACCCCTTTTTAAGCGTTTTCATCTATTATAACAAAATCTATTTTATATTTCAGTACCTTGAGTCCATTTTTGAAAATTTTCTTTAAATTTCATTAAAACACTTGCATCTTGTAAGCTAGCAAGCGGATAAACAAAAGGATCTACTGCTGTTTCACTTTTCTTCTGTAGGATAAAAATGGTCTTAGATTGTTTAGCATTAGCAAAGAGATTTTCAGGCAGACTGATCATGGCAGTCAGACTTGCCTCCTCTTTCAACCAACCTTTCAACAAGTCACTTTGAGGGCTGGTCAACAAATCACTCGGAGCTAGAAAAATAGCGTATCCGTCTGACTTGAGATACTTAAGCCCTTGTTCCATGAGCAAGTGATGGGCGTAGGTATGTTCTTGACTAGAAGCAACTTGATGGCGCGACGCAACGGCATCATCAGGATAATAGCCGACAGGCAAGTCGCTGATGACCACATCGCTTTCTTTGAGCATTTGTGGACGAACAGCATCTCCTTGGACAAAACCAGCCTGCAAACCAATTACATCTGCCATGCTAGCTGCCAAATCAATCAGCAAATCATCCACTTCCATTCCCAAGTAATCCACCTTTTTATCAAGCGAGGTCAAGAAAGTAGCCCCCAGAATCCCCATCCCGGAACCCATTTCGAGGATAGTGATTTCCTCCTCTTTAAACAATTCTTCCACAATAAACACCAAAAGTAAAGCAATGGCATCTGGCGTAAACTGGTGATTGGCCTGTAGGGGCTCTGTCTGCCCAGCCTTCATCAAGAGAAACTGGTAGGTCTTGAGCCATTCTTCTTTGCGAAGTGCTAAACGCTTAAGGGCTTGATTGTTCTCCTTGACCTGCTCTAACTCAGTTTCACCATCCAGATAAATGCTGTTTTGCTCCACCAGGGCGTCATAAAAGTTGGTCGCCAAATCACTTTGAATGACTTGGACATTCTCTAGTAAATAGGTATAAGCTTGTTCAATTTTTTCAAAATCCATATTCCTATCTTATCAAATTTCCCTTCTTTTTTCCATCCTTATAGAAAAATCACTCCCTGGCTAGGCGAGTGATTTTTGGGCTACTGTTAAAAAGAGTTCTGAGTAATTTCCTTGAAACAGGTCTTCAGCGCTATAGAGGGTCTGACTATGCACAGATGAAAAACCAAACTGGGCTAGCCTGTTTTCCAGTTCAACCAATTCAAATCCATGATGGTTAGCTTCTGTCTTGGTAAAATCAGCAAGTAGGAGTTGTCCATCTTCCTTCAAATGTTGATGAAACAGTGAGAGAGCCGCATCCAAATCAGGCATATGATGAAGAACACGACAAACAACAATGAGATCAAACTCTTTCTCCAAGGGTTTTTCCAGTAAATCTTGCTCCAAAAACTGGATATTCTTGATGTCTTGCTGCTCCGCTTTCAAACGAGCTTGCTCCAGCATTTTCTCCGAAATATCCACCAATATTACAGACTTGGCCTGCTTAGCTAGGGGCAAGGTTAACAGACCCGTCCCTCCACCGAAATCCAAAATTTCTTTGTCTGATAGAAAATCAATCTGTTTCTCGACTGCTTGACAAACCAAGTTTGCAAGGAAGATATTTTTAGGTGAATCAAAAGTTTCTGCTTTGTGGTTAAAATCATGTTTCATATTTTCAGTTTAGCACAAAGTAGCTTGATTGGCTAGGAATTCTCTTTCTTTTCAACCTTCTCTTCTGATTTTTTATTCTCTGATTGATTACTTGAATCAGTCACTACCTTTTCCTTTTTATCTGTTTTCTCTTCTTTGATTTTGACGGAAGGAAAGATGAACTCATATTGGCTCTTAGGCGTATGAACCGTCGTCACCAAGCTTGTTTTCTTATTTTGATAGCTCACCTGACCCAGATTAAAGGCCTGTTCCCCACTTTCTTGCTCAACCTTATCTTTCGTTCGTTTGGCCATGGCAAAAGCGACCAGCTTTTCTTTATTTAAAGCGTAGTCTTGATAGTGGGTGACTTGTCGGTTCAAGTAAAATTGTAACAAAAGACTAAAGATGGCTGCCATAGTGACTGCATAGATGAGAACACCTGCCTTAACTTTTTTCTTTTTCCACACGATAGATGAACTCCCTTTCTAAACCTTTTTGGAATTGAAAACGAAAGCGAACCAGTTGATTCTCCTCTGTAATCTGTGCAGATTTGAGTCCATAAACCATGGGCTGATAACCCCGTCCACTGGCATCAGTTTTTCGAAAATCATCTGATTTGGACTTACCCATAGCAATATCCTTGCCATCTTGCTTCATATAGAGGCGATTGCCTTCCACTTTTTCGAACTGCGAACGGTCTAATTCTGCCTCCAGCTGGTCCACAAACAAGAGCCACTCCTTTTGCTCGCTTTGCTGCTGATAACGAACTTCTGAAATGAGGAGCTGACTCATGGCTTGAAAGAGAAGTAAACTCCCACTGATAACAATAAGAGCAATAAGGGATTCTAACAAAGTAAAAGCCTTGACCTTATAGCTCTTTGATTGCCAACAACTGTTCTGAACCATGGTAGACCTCCAATCCCTTTTCACTAGAAAATACCTGAATCTCAACTCCGTTTACGTTTACCTGATTTTGACCTGTCTGCAGTGCCATCTTAGCTACACGCACAACTTCTTCTTTCTGCAAGATTTTTGCTTCTTCTTGCCTATTCTTTTGAATTTGTCCCAAAAGAAGGGTAGCAATGCTAGCAAAGATAGCTAAAGCAACTACTGCTTCCAGTAAAATCACTGCCCTAATTTTTTGTTTCCTTAATGCGTTTAATTTTTCCATTTCCTATATATAACTGATAGCGAATCTTTCCTTTACTGGTCTGAAATTCAACCTTATCCAAGGACGAATTGCCCCCAGCTCGGTCAAATGTGATACTTTGTCCCGATGGTGCCTGAATTCCTTTAGGAACTGTCAGCTTTTGACTGCCATTACTGATCGTCTGCCCATCTAAGTTTAGACTAGTCTTTTGCTGACTAGCTACACTGCGTTTTTGAGTTTCCCGATAGAGTTCTTCAAACTCCATAAAGAAAATCTGCTCCTCTACCGCCGCAAAAGTGGACTGAACAGAGCCGGACAAGCCCAAGGCAAGGATACTCACAAGGCCCAAAACCAAGAGGCTTTCCAGCATGGTAAAGGCCTTAATCCGCGACCGTTTGAGTCTTATTTTGTTTTGCATGATATTCTTTATAAGCTTTAGCTTGCTCTTCTGTGATGCGATTATCTGCTTGTAATTTGCTTAGAGTAGCCTCTTCATTTTTATTCAAACTATAAAGTTCTGCCTGACTTTCCACCACCTTAACAACAGCTGCTTTTCCTTTGTCATTGACTGCTTCTTTTTGCTTGGTCAAATTAGGTACAAAGAGTAAGAGAAGCACACTGATAATGAGCAAGACCACCAACATCTCCACAAGTGTAAAAGCTTTAACCTTAGCTTTTTTCAAGAATGTCATCATTTTTTTCATTTTAAAAATTTACCTCCATATTTTGATACATGGGCATGAGCATTGCCGCATAAAGTAAAACGATAATCAGAGCCACAAAGATAAAAACCAGTGGCTGTACTAAGTTCATGGTGCGGTTGACTCGGGTAAAAAAGGCTTCCCAAGTCTTTTCCGCGTAGATTTCCAACTCACTCCCCAGCTTGGACTTGACTTCCCCATACTCGATGATAAGACTCAACTCCTTTTTAAAGAAAGGATAGGTTGCTATGGCTTGAGAAAATTCGCGACCATTTTGTAGGGCTTGAGACAGATCTTGACCGATTTCTTTAAAGAGCTGGGAACCTTGTTCCTGCATCATCTGAAATATCTGCGTCAACTCCATCCCCTGCGAAATCATATTACCCCATTCACGCGCATAATAGGCTGTCAAATAGGTCTGAACAAAAATTCCAAAGAATGGAATGCGTGCCAAAATAGAAAAGATGCGCATCTTAGAACTTCTTTTATAAAAAGTGAGTGCTAAAAGGACACCTAGTGAAACAGAGCCTACCATTCCTAGAAAAATTTGTGGCAGATTGCCAATAATTTGTGTGGCAATATTGCTACTATCCAGTTGGGGTAATAGATAGTTACGTAGCCCCAGCATAATTAAGAGAAGAAATCCCAGCAAAATCAAGGGATAGGTCGCTACTTCAATTAGTTTTTTCTTGACCTTGGCCAGATTGTCCAGATACTCTTCTATTTTTCCTAAACTCAGGTGGAGATTCCCATGAACTTCAGCTAGGGATAACTGAGTGACAATGGCACTTGAAAAACCCAAACTTTCCATCATTTCTGAGAATGATTTCCCCTGAGATAAGCCTGTACGCATCTGGGTTACGCACTGTTTGTCCAACAAGGCACTCCTATCTAGAAAGGAGATAGTCTCCACTAGATGAAAACCGCTCGAAAAGAGATTGTTAAACAAGGTGATGATATTTTTTTGTTTAGCTGTAGCTAATTTTTTCCGTTTCAGCCTGAAGGCTTGTGATATGTCCATCTTTAAGAAGCTGGTCAATCTGCGCATTCCAGCTAGTTGGCTGGTGTTCTTGATAGTCTTTGTTTGCAAAGTCAACGATTCCTCCTCCCCCAATCAATCTCTGGTAGCAGACTCCTTGCAGAACGACTGCCAATTCCTCCTCACTCACACCCAACTCCAACAGGCGTTCATAAACACCTCGGATACTCTTGGCATGAATGGTTGAAAAGACTGTCGCCCCTGTCAAACTGGCTCTGACCACTGCACGCGCCGTCTCACTATCCCGAATTTCACCGATAATCAAGAGGTCAGGACGATGCCGGAGAGACAGTTTGATTAGATTTTCATAGGTCAATCCAATCGCCTCATTCAACTGCAATTGCAACATCTCTTCTTGCTTGATCTCGACAGGGTCTTCGATGGACATAACCTGCTGTCCCTTAAAAAGGGATTTGGCCAATTCGTGCATCAGCGTCGTCTTACCACTACCTACTGGACCCGCAAAAAGGTAGAGCCCCCTTTGCCTGTACTGTTCTCCTAACTCAGCTAGATCCTGAAACCAAAATCGCAACTCTCTTTCCTCGTCGTGCAACAAACGAATGACCAAGCTCTCTTGTCCCCGATAATCTCCTACGGTTGACAAGCGCAGAGAAGACACCTTCTCTCCATGCTGGTAGTCGCAAGAACCCAGCTGACTGCGGCGTTTTTCTCCTACGTTCATACCCGCCACAAACTTAAAATGACTAATCACAGCAGCTAAAACATCAAACTCATAGGAGTCAACTAGACACCGCTCGTCTCCAACCCGCATGTGAAGTTCATAGGACTTTTCCTTGGGGATAAAATAGATATCCTGAGCCTTCTTTTCTTTCGCAGTAGCAATAATTTTCTGTGCAATTTCTTGTACCATACCGCCCTCCTTATCTAACTATTCGCAAAAAAATAAAAAAAGCAACTTAAAAAGTTACTTTTTTATCTCCATTTCATACGGCAAGAACGGTGTTTTTCTTGACCTGTTTGTTTTTCATAACCTGGACGTAGCTTTTCATCGGGGATGACTTGCTCATCCTGTAAAAGTGCCAAAGAATGATACTGCTGCAAATACTCATTACACTCATCACACCAGCGTTTATCAGCAGGATCCCAAAAAATAGTCATCAAATCACTCCGACTCTTATAAAGAGGATTCTTCTTTTCCAGCTCAAACCAGCATGATTTATAATATTTTAGAGCATCATAATACTTGTCAAAAGATTGACTCATGATGACATCTTCTTCCCAACCTTCTATGAACCACCACGGTTCAAAGTCCCCATACATTTCTATAACACGATACATTCTTACTACTTCCTTTGTACCGTATATTATATCTAATTTTTTAATACAAGAAAAGGATTTTGCTTGTTTCCCCCATTAGAAATTTCTTTAATCCTATTATTTTCATCTGATAATAAAAATAGGAGTCCCTTATTGACCCCTATTTTTTATCTTCTTAGGCTTGATAACGTTTCACACCATCTAGGTAGGTTGCTACCAATTCCAAATCTTTATCTAGGACGATAAAGTCAGCATCGTAGCCTTCACGGATTTGTCCACAGACATCATCGATGTGAACAGATTTTGCTGGGTTGAGGCTGGCCATCATGACTGCTTCATGCGGATTCGCAATGCCCCATTCGACAACATTCTTCAAACCATCTTTGAGTTTGAGGATAGAACCTGCCAAATTGCCTGTAGATTTGAGGCGTGCAGTTCCATTGGCAACAACTACTGGGAATTCTCCCAACATGTAGTCACCGTCTTCCAAGCCACCAGCTGTCATACAGTCTGTGATAAGGGCAATATTTTCAGTTCCTTTTTGCTTGAGCAAAATATCACAGGCCTTTGGATCTACGTGGTGACCGTCACAAATCAATTCTGCGTAAGTATGTGGCAATTCATACATGGCTCCCACCATACCGAGCTCACGGTGAGTCAAACCACGCATTCCGTTGTAGGCATGTACCCAAACGCTTGCTCCAGCATCGACTGCTTTTTTAGCTTCATCAAAAGTCGCATTTGAGTGTCCAAGAGCAACCGTTACGCCTTCTCCAGTGATAGTTCGTACAAAGTCTTCTACACCTTCGCGTTCTGGCGCAAGGGCGATTTTATTGAGCAGGCCATTGGCTGCTTTTTGCCAAGCACGAAACTCATCCATACGAGGGTCTTTCATATAGGCAGGGTTTTGGGCTCCCTTGTATTTCTCTGTGAAATATGGACCTTCAAAATAGATCCCACGAATCTTGGCTCCACTTGCTTCCTGGTAACGAGCACCGATATTTTCAGTTACCGCAAGCAACTGCTCGTAAGAGGAAGTCAACGTCGTTGGCAAGAAGCTGGTAACACCCGTGCTAAGTAGTCCTTCACTCATTGTATGAAGGGTACCTTCGATGTTATTATCCATGACATCCACACCGCCAAATCCATGAATGTGGGTATCCACAAGTCCTGGTGCAATGCTATAACCGGTATAGTCAATCACCTCAGCTCCTTCAGGAATCTCTTCTACATGTTTTCCAAACTTGCCATCCACAAGTTCCAAGTAACCGCCACGACGAACTCCGTGTGGGTAGAAAAACTGATCCGCTTTAATATAATTAGGCATAATGATAACCTCCTTGATAGATTGATTCTAGAATTTATTATGTCAATTACATTATAAACCTTTCTTTTTCATTTGTAAATGGTATAGACCTATTTTCTAGAGATATTTTAAAAGAGCTGGATATCTCCAACTCTTTGATTTTATTTTGATTTCACAGGTAGTTCTTGAGCGGCCTTAACAGCAGCTGCAATCGTCTCTGCGTAAAGTTTAGCACCTTCTTCAATCATGCTACTATCATTTCCAAAGTGGACTTGGTCAGTTCCAGCCCAGATTTCAGGGTGTTCCTTAGCGACCTTATTCCAGTCAGCGATGCTCACATATGGATTCTTTTCAGCTAATTCTCTCGCATAAGCCGCATACTGCTCCACTGATGCATAAGTGTCCTTGCTCTTGTCTCCCTCATAAGGTGTCACCAGTATCAGATGGTGTCCTTTCGGTAGATTGTTCACGATGCTGTCCAAATCATTCTTATAGCCTTCGGGATTGTTGACCCCCGTTGCAATGACAACTGTTTTTAAAAGCGCCTTGTTCTGGCTATTATTGAGCATGATGTCATTGGCTTGCTTGGTCGTTCGACTAACCTGGGCATTGATATTTGCATCAGGAAGTGCCTCTTTTAAGGCTGTATTAGCACGTAAAGTCACTGAATCCCCAATCAGACTCGTTCCCTCAGAAATTCCCAGGCGACTGGCTTCAGCTTGTTCAGCAAGAGTCTTTGTTTGTCCTATATTGGTCTGAGCTTGCTTGAAACCATTGACCATCAAGTCTGTCTCAAAAGCTCCAACTTGAGGAGCCATAGCTATGATAATCAAGGTAAGTAAGGAAAGGACGCCCACAACACTAGCACTAATGGGTCTGATATGATGCAGTTTAGTGATTTTTCTAACCAAAGCATTGGTCTTACCGGCAATCAATGGCTCAATAATATAGAAGGATAAGATAGCGAAGAAATAGGAAAAGATAACGGTTAAAATAACAGCGGGCAGATTGCTCATCAACTGAGAAAAGATAATATAGAAAGGCCAGTGGAAGAGGTAAACCGCATAACTGGTATCCGCTAAAAATGTGATGATCCGAGGTTCTTGTATCTCAGGCGTTTTCTCATGCAAGACACGCGCAGCAAGAATCATGGTCACGGCCGCTAAACTTGCCAGTAAGAAACCAAATAGATAAGCGAACAGGTAGGTAAACTTGACAAAGAAGGTCAAGAGTACTAATACCAAGAGGCCTGCAGCAAACACCAGTAGATTCTGACGAAGATTCCACGTCCGATCAAACTGCTTAACTAAATCGCTCGTCTGACGAACCCCCACAACCGTCGCCAAAATACTTCCTAAAAAGAAGGGATAGACATGGGTTAAACTTGAAAAGTAGACAGACGAATGGGAACTAGCCATTAGACTACCAATAAACATGGAGAAAAAGCTAATGATGAAAGCTCCCGCAGAAAGGAGAAATACCATCCCTCTCAATTGACTACTAGATTTTGAACGTTTCGATAAGAACCAAACCGCTAAGCCCCAAAGGATATAGTAGTGAACCTCAACAGCTAGACTCCAGTTGTGAACAAAGAGATGCGGAATGAACTGGGATTCGTAACTTCCCCCTGTTAACATCTCATAGAAGTTGGTCATAAAACCAAAAACTCCCGCAATCTGACCGCCAATTCCAGCAACATAGTCTTGGCGAACTAAGAGGGTAAAGGGCATGGTCACCAAAACCATCAGAACCACAGGTGGTACGATGCGGTAAAACCGTCTCTTAAAAAAGCCCAGTAAATCAATCTGGCGTGCCTTCCCAAATTCTTCTAAAAGGAGAGAAGTGATTAAAAATCCTGAAAAAGTGAAAAAGACGTCTACCCCAAAGAAGCCTCCAGGAAAGATCGTTTGAAAGAAGTGGTACAAGAGCACCAAAAGTAAACCTGTAATCCTAATCAAGGAAAACCATTTAATACGCATACGAGTCTATTCTCCATTAAATTAGGAAGCAAAACACCGCCTAATTTCCATTCCATTATACTCCCTATTCTATCAAAAAAATAGGAAAAATCCTAAGAGAAAACTTAGGATTTTGGCATTCTATTTTTACACTTTAAAAATTGCGTCCTGACTTGTTGTAGCCATATTTTTCCACAAAATACTCACGGAATTCCAAGAGATTATCATCCATGATGGCTTGACGCACTTGCTTCATCAGATTGAGCAAGAAGTAGAGATTGTGGTAGCTAGTCAAGCGGATGCCAAAGGTTTCATCAGCCTTGAGCAGGTGACGAAGATAAGCGCGTGTGTAGTTCTTACATGTGTAGCAATCACACTCAGGATCCAGTGGCGTAAAGTCTTCAGCGAATTGGGCATTTTTGACAACCAAACGACCTTGGCTGGTCATACAAGTCCCGTTACGAGCGATACGAGTCGGCAAGACACAGTCAAACATATCCACACCACGAATAACCCCATCAATCAAGCTATCTGGCGCTCCCACTCCCATCAAATAGCGAGGTTTGTTTTCAGGTAGCAGTTGAGTTGTGAAGTCCAAGACTGCATTCATTTCTTCGTGGGTTTCTCCCACTGCTAAACCACCGATAGAGTAGCCAGGGAAGTCCATGCTGACAAGGTCGTGAGCTGACTGACGGCGAAGGTCTTCAAATCCTGCCCCCTGTACAATTCCAAACAAACCTTGGTCATGTGGACGACGGTGAGCCTTTAAACCACGTTCGGCCCAACGGCTAGTACGCTCGATGGATTTCTTAACGTAGTCGTATGGTTGGTAAAACTGAGGGCATTCATCAAAAGACATCATGATGTCTGAGCCCAGATTATTCTGAATGGAGATGGCTTTTTCTGGCGATAGGAACATCTTGGAACCATTGAGATGGTTTTTAAAGGTTACTCCTTCTTCGGTAATATTACGGCTATCTGCTAGGGAATAAACCTGGAAACCACCACTATCCGTCAGGATTGGCTGGTCCCAGTTCATAAATTTGTGGAGACCGCCTGCGCGTGCGATGAGTTCATCTCCTGGACGAAGCCACAGATGATAAGTATTAGAGAGGATAATTCCTGATCCCATCTCCTTCAACTCCTCTGGTGACTGAGTTTTGACAGTGGCTTGGGTCCCAACCGGCATAAACATAGGTGTCGGGAAGGTGCCGTGAGGGGTGATGATTTCTCCCAGACGAGCTCCCGTGTGTTTTTCTTTCTTAATCAAACGGTATTTGATTGGTGAATCTGACATTTTTTACCTCCGAAGCTGGGAAAAACAGTCCCAGTTCATACTTTGTGCCCAAAGGCATACTGTATGATTTTATCAAAAAAAGTAGGAACTGTCACGAACTATGGTATAATGAGAGAATGAAATACCCAAAAATTGATTTAAAAACCATTCGTCTACAAACTAGGCAATTTCAGGCTGAAAATCCCCGCCTCCTTCTGATCTATCTCCTTCCTAGTATGCTGGTCATCTTGTCAGGCTTTCTCAACCCCTTGGCTCGTCTCCAAGAAAATGTTTTAGAGCAATCCTTTTTCAGCATGCTGGCACAAGTGCTCCAAGCCTATCTCTTCCCGTTAGTGGTTTCTTTTGTGAGCACGATTTTTCTAGCAGGTGCTGCTTTTGCGACACTCCGACTCCTCAAGGATCCTGATACGGAACTTTCAGTAAAATCAAGCCTGGCCCTCTTTGCTGAAGAGCGCTTCTCGCAAACCTTCCTAACTCTGCTCCTCAAACGTTTCTACCTCTTTTTATGGAGCATTCCAAACTTAGTAGGCATTTATTTCCTCTTTTATAGCAATCTCTTGGCTCGTAGATTTGTTGCCCTACATCCAGAATTTCCAAAACTAGACCTCTCATCCGTTGAAACGGAGCAATTCCTTCTGACCTTTGGACTCTACTTTTTCGCGAGCCTCATCTTGATGATTGTAGGAAATGCCCTCTATATCCCGCAACATTATGCCTACTCGCAGGTAGAATTCCTCCTCTGCGATACTCTAGATTTAGGACAGGCTAAACCCCGTCAAATCCTGAAAACCAGCCGTTTCTTGATGAAGGGTTACAAATTTCAACGCTTTGTCCTCGACCTACAACTACTCCCTTGGTACTTCCTCAATTGGATCACTTTTGGAATTGCTAGCTTTTCACTCCTTCCCTATATCCAAAACAATCACATCTTCTTTTACAGAGCCCTACTAGCCCGTAAACGTCGAAATGGATAAGAGCATACAAAAACCAGCGTCGTTCAGGAAGCTGGTTTTCTTATTTCAAAAATAACATACTCAGCAGAGTCAAAATAGCGGGCCCACCTTGCTTCATTAGAATCTTCTTGTCTGCTGTCAGAAAACCGTAGGTCGCTGCACCAAGCACAAATAAAACAAAGATGGTCACAATTTCCAAACTTTGTGAGAAATAAATCCCGTACAAGAGAAAGACCCCTATCAAAGCATTATAAATTCCTTGATTTTTAAATAATGAACTCACTGAAGGACGAGCCAGTTCTTCCTTATCCACATTAAACACGCGACTAGTAGTATCTGATTGCGTAGCTACACTTTCCAGATAAAAAATGTAAAAATGCTCCAAAGCAACGATAGTTGCTAAAATAATTGTAAAAATAGACATATTCTTCTCCTTAAAATTCTATTTTTTCTAACCCTGACACTAGTTTAGTCAGTAAAGTCGTCAGCTCTTGCTGCTCAGCAACTGACAGTATGTTCTCCATCTGCTCCTTCACTTTCAAGTGATGTTGGGATGGACTGACCAAGAGTTGATTCTTAGCTTCTTGGGTTAATTCAACTAAGACTTCTCGCTGATTGGCCGGATTACGCTTGCGACTGACATAGTTCTCTGACTCTAAAACTTTAAAATGTCGGGTCAAGGCTGCCTGGTCGATTTGCAACTTCTCCTGAACGGCAATCTGGTTGCAGGGTGACTGCTGCAGTAAAAACTGCAAGATTTGATAGCGGGTCAAACTAATTCCCAATTGTTTTTCAAAGAGTTGAGTGATCATCTGATCTGTTAAATGGAGCTGGTACAGTAAGTCGTTAATTTTTTTCATTTCTACCTCCTTGCGTACACTTGATTTATCAACTATTGACTTATCAAGTATATTACAGAAAGATTAAAAACGCAACCATTTTGCTTACTCACGAAAAATAGCCTCTTGGTTTCAATCCCAAAAGGCTATTATTTCTATATTCTAGATAAAATCCAGCACTAACCTACCAAATCTGCTCGAAGGATTTCTCCCTCTTTATCAATGACAACTTCGATGGCATGGCCTGCAAAAATTTCCTCGCTATCATCATAGTAGAGGGTCAATTCCCCGTCTTCGTTGATCGATAGTTCACTCAAGGAAAGAGAGTTGGTAAAATACTCTTCTGTTAACTCCACATCATTTTCATCTGAATCTATCCAGTCTTGGGCTGTTTCCCACAGTTCTTTGACAATATAGTCTTTAATCCGAGTATCTTGAACTTGGAAAGTTCCCATAAATTTCTTTAGATCATCAAAAGAACTTGGAGGGAGACTTTCATCTGCACTCGCAGCAAAGATAGCATGAATCTTACCACCCTCGTAAGTGATAAATCCTTCAAACCAAGAATAGGCTCTGTTTAAGGTGAATTCGCCAATATCGTCTTGAATGATGACCGGTTTTTGATAGGTTTCAATCAAGGTCTCTAACCTAGAATCTGAGGATTGGTCATCTAGGTATTCCAGCAAGTGGTAGCAGTTATTAGCTACTTCTGACATATATGGCTCTAACTCCATGAAGGGGCGTTTTTGACATTTAATATGATGAATTTTGTAGGGTTCAAAACTAAAGCCCCATCTCTTTTCTTCAAATTCCTCAGGAGTCAGGACCCATTCCAAACGTCCTTCAAGTTCAGAGAATTCCTGAGTTGCGACATTGACGCTAGCTTTAAAATGAACGGACGGCATTTTACAACCATCTTTTAAAGAAGCGGCCCCAGTTACATTTTGGAGGGTAAAAATCAAGAATTCGACAATTTCTCCGCAAAATTCCTGTTCAAAATCATCTCTTGTTTTCTCAAATGGAGTTTTTAATCGTTTTGTCATTCACTTCATCCTTTCTCTCTATGCTTAAAAGCGTTAGTATAGCTTTGTATTCGCTTACATTTTAACATGTTTTAGATTTTATTTCACTTATCAATACTATTTTACACAAAAAGAAGCTACACTTTTAAATGTATAGCTTCTTATTATTCTTAATTCATAGATACGTGAACGTGGTCATAGTGATTTTCGGTCACACTACCACGGTCTGGCATTTGATTCCAAGTGTAGGCAGGTCCATATTTACTATCGTATGGAGCGTAGAAACGTTGTTTCCAGATGATGTAGTTGATACCACGGCTAGCCATATTTTGAACCGCGTATTCCGCGATTTGATCACCAAGTGCTGAACTCACTGGGACCATAAAGTCGATGGCCAATCCTTTACCATGGTCTCCACTGTCACCAGGACGGTAGCCACTAAAGGATGTAATTCCAAACAAATTGGCAATTTCTTCTTTAAAGGCTGCAGTTTGTGGTTGTAGACCAGCATTCTCAGACTTGGCTACAGCAAGTCCTGCATAGTCAGGAGCCGCTGGAGCAGCATACGTTCTTGAAGGAGTTTGGCTTTGCTCTGCTTGATAAGTCGAAGTTGCAGTGTCAGAAGTTGCTGTTGTTTCTTCTGTTGCACTTGTTCCTCTTGTATCAGCAGGCGTTTCAGTAGCTGGCGCAGCTGCTACTGGTCCTTCTGCTGGAGTTGTTGCTACCGTTTCTTCCGTAGCTGGAGTCGCTGCTTGAGGAGCTTCTTCTTCAACCGGACTAGTGGTTTCAGTTGTTTCTGCTACTGGTGCTTCCTCTGGAGTCGTTTCAGCTGTTTCTTCAGCTACAGGTGTTTCTGTAGATGGTGTCTCTTCAGCAACTGTCGCTGTCTCAGAAACTTCTGAACTTTGCGCTACTTCTGCTGGTTTTTCAGTCTCTGTTACAGTTGGAGCTTCCTCAATTGGTTGAGAAAGGTCTTCTACTTGAACTGTTTGTTCATCGACGGTCACTTGGTTGGTCGTCAAATCAGCTGTCGCAGTCGTCACTTCTTCACTAGCATCTGTTTGAGGAGTCTGGATTTCAACTTCCGTTACCTCTTCTGCCTCATTGACAGTTGTAGTGAGGACAGTATCTGGGAAAATCAAGTCCATATTGGTGATTTTGTTCAAATTAGCAAGAACGGTCACATCTACTCCCAAAGCTTCTGCAATCGTGCTCAAGGTATCACCATACTGAACTGTATAGCTGTTTTTGTTCTCGTTTTTCGTCACGTCATTTTGGATTTGCTCAACGCTACGAGCCGTCCATGCAATTTCTTCCGCTTGAGTTGCCAATGCTGGCGCAAAAGACAAGGCTACTGTTGAGGCTAAAATAATTCTTTTCTTCATTCGTTCATATTCCTTTCAAATGAGTACCTGTCTATCATAACACAAAAAAAGCAGAAAAAAAGCCCTCTCGGGCCTATTTAACAGAACTGTCTATTCCTTGTAACAAACTCGATTACTTGAAATAGTTTGTTAGGTTTCTGTCACAAAATTGACACAATCTTCTCGTTACTTACTCTCAAAAATATGAGGAATATCTGCTAGTGCTTGAATCATGTGATTGCCTTCAAAAGAAGATTCTAAAAAGTTGATGCTTTGGATTCCACCATTCTGGGCAAATTCCACATCCAAAATCCGGTCTCCTATATAATAGGTGCTCTCAGGATCCAGCTGATACTTGTCTAGCAGATAGTTAGCCGCTTCTGGATGAGGCTTGCGCTCAAGGCCACTCTGACTGGTTAGAATCTCTGTGAAATAGCATTCCAACCCCAAGTCTCTTAGAATAGTAAAAGCATTGTCCCCCTTATGAGTATAGATAAACTGTTGAATCCCTGCTTGGTCTGCCCAAGCTAGCACTTCACGCGCACCTGGCATCAAAACTACCTGGGCATTTTTCTCAGACAAGCTCTGGGCACGCACCTGATTGAGCACTTCCGCATCCAGGTTTCTCTCTTCTGCCACCTGTTCCAGCAAATCCTGCACAGAATACCTGAGGATAAACTCTCTCACTTTCTCCTTATCATAAGGAATAGAAAACTGAGCAAAGGTCTCCTCAATACCTGATAAAATCGCTTCGTAAGAATCCAATAAAGTCCCGTCTAAATCCCAAATAAAAGCTGTTTTTTGCATTTCCTATCCTTTCAAGCTCATATAACGCTGGTAACGGTAACGTAGAAATAACCATCGAAAACCATTATCCAAGAGAGTCCCTGCCCAAATACCAGGCAAGCCCCAACCAAGCACAATCCCCATCAGATATCCTGTTACAATGCGGATACACCACATTCCTATACTTGTCGCATAAAAGGGAAGGCGAGCATTGCCCAAACCCTGCCAGACTGCTGTATAGATGACTGTTCCTATCGTCATAGGAGTACCAAGTAGTGAAAAAAGTGTCACTAGAACACTAGCCTCCACCGCTAGAGAATCATTCGTATAGAGATGAGTCAGTGGTATGCCCAAGGCATAGACACTAAGCGTCAAGGGTAACATGAGGAGCAAAGAAAGCCAAAAGGTTTGCTTGCTCAAACTAGCGACTCTTTTCCAATTATCCTCTCCAACTGCTCGGGCCACTAGCATGACCGTTGCCGTAGCGACGCCAAAGGCAGGCATGTAGTTAAACTGGGTCAAGACTTCTCCGACTGCATTCCCAGCAACTGCCTCCGTTCCAAAAGAAACAACCAAGGCAATAATAACGACATCACCAGCTCGCATCATAAGCCGCTCTCCAGCTGCTGGTATTGCCAAAGTCAGTAATTCTTTATCCAGTCCAAAAGTTGGCTTCGCATAAGGAAGTTTTAATTGTAACCATAAAATCACAAGACCAACCAAACGAGACAGGATTGTCCCCCAAGCAACACCGGATATCCCCATATCCAGAACAAAAATAGCTAGACTGGAAAAGAGAATATTCAAAGCATTTGACAAGAGACTGACATAAAGAGGCAGACGTGGATTATGCGTTGCACGAATCAAAGCTCCCATACTAGTCATTAAACCTAAGAGAACAATCGATCCGCCTACCAAAGATAGGTAGAGTCCACCACTCTCAGCTACATCTCTCTCCGTCCCCAAAAGTCCTATCATCTCTTGTCCAGCGAAGATAGACAAAGCTCCTAAAAGGAAACTTAATAGTAAAGTAATTTTTAACGCCTCAGTCACATGATAGGCCAACTTCGACTGGTTTTTCTGCCCCAAACTTTTTGAAATAACACTGGAAATAGCAGCTCCCAGAGCTATGAAAATCGCCTGATAAATCGTGATAATATTGCCAGCTACTGATACACCCGAAATAGCTATCAAGCCCAAGTGGGCTACCAAGTAACTATCCACCATCCCCATGAGCATCTGCAAAAAGTTTTCGCCCATAGCTGGCAAGGCAATATTAAGAATGTCTTTATTTTTCTTAAACAATCCTTCCTCCTGATGAAAAGAAACTCAGTTGGTTTCCCAACCGAGTTTACTCCCTCTGTCTTAAAGTCCTAGATAAGCCTCAACCGCTGCTTGCATGTCAGCAGCCGCCACAGTTGTCTTGTGACGAACAGGAGCTGTTTCAAGCCCATCAACTGCTGGCGGCACTGCCACTCCTGAAATATCATGTAATTGAGCCAAGGCTTCAAAGTCAGTCAAGCCAACTTTCCCTGTTACAGCTTCTACTGCAACTACTGGGAACTTGTATGGACTAGCCGTTGAAGCAATCACTGTCTTAGTCGCATCGCCAGTAGTCACTTGGTATTTCTTATAAACTGCTGAGGCAACCGCCGTATGAGGATCCTCAATATAAGAGTCTGACTCATAAACACGTTTGATTTCTGCCGCTGTTTCTTCCTCAGTCGCATATTCAGCTGCAAAGAGTTCAAGAATCTCTGCATCAAAATCAGTTAGTTCATATTGTCCTTGCGTGTTCAAGGCATTCATAAGTTCAGCTGTCTTAACCGCATCATTCCCCAAAAGATGGAAAATCAAGCGCTCCAAGTTTGATGATACCAAAATATCCATAGATGGGCTAGTGGTTACCTTAAACTCACGCTTCTTGTCGTAAACACGTGTCTTGAAGAAGTCTGTCAAAACATTGTTATCATTTGAAGCACAGATCAATTTACCAACTGGGAGACCGATTTGCTTAGCATAAAAGGCAGCCAAAATATTTCCAAAGTTTCCAGTCGGCACTGTGAAATTGACCTTATCACCAGACACAATCTCACCAGTCTTAACCAACTGAGCATAGGCATAAACATAATAAACAATTTGTGGCACCAAACGACCGATATTCATAGAGTTAGCTGATGAAAATTGCAACTTGTTGGCCGCTAATTTTTCACGAAGAGCCACATCGTTGAACATATGTTTGACATTAGTCTGCGCATCGTCAAAGTTACCGTCTATAGCGATAACATGAGTGTTGGCACCAGTCTGAGTAGTCATTTGCAACTCTTGTACCTTGCTGACACCATCCTTTGGATAAAAGACGATAATCTCAGTGCCAGGAACATCCGCAAAGCCTGCCATAGCAGCTTTCCCAGTATCACCAGATGTCGCTGTCAAAATAACAATCTTGTTCTCCAAACCATGTTTCTTCGCAGCTGTTGTCATAAAGTATGGCAAGATAGACAAGGCCATATCCTTAAAGGCTATCGTTGAACCATGGAAAAGTTCCAAGTTATATTGTCCGTCTAATTTCACTAATGGCGCGATAGCTGGAGTATCAAACTTGCTATCGTAGGCATTGTTGATACAGTAGTACAACTCCTCAGCTGTAAAGTCATCTAAAAATGCTGACAAAACTAGCTTAGCAACTTCCTGATAAGAAGCATCTTTCAATTTGTCAAAGTCCAAATCTACCTTTGGATAAGTGACCGGTGTAAACAAACCACCGTCCGTCGCCAAACCTTGTAAAATAGCTTGGCTGGCAGTTACTGTATTGTTGGCATCACGCGTTGATTGATAAACTAATGTCATTACTCTCTATCCTTTATCTATAGTCTCTTCCATTATATCATGATTTTTCAGAAAATTCTCGCTTTATAAGAAAAATTATAGGCTCAATTCTTCTTTCAAAGGCTGTAAATAGGTCATTTCTTGCTTATTTCTCATCTCCAGTCCTTCCTCAGCTAGAAGGAGTAAGTCTTTGGAAAATTTAATAATCGTAGTTTCTTCCTCATTTGTAAGCTTTTTCTTAGAAAATTGTCGTCGTAAAAACTTATAATCACAACCAAATTTCTTAAAGAAAGGTGCTTTTTCTAAGTAAGCTTCTAACTTATCTAAATTAACTAATAATCCCAAGTGAAAAGCAGCTGAAGCGAAGGTTTTATCTAGAGGCTGAGTACACACACTACGAAACTCAACTGTTCCCCGAGTCGTTAAGTCCTGGTACTGGTAACTACGATGAGTTTCAAAGTCTTTCTCTTGAGGGGAAATAAGAATCTCATCTCCATTAAGATCAAATGCTTGGATTTCAGGTGTCGCCAGATAGTCTCTTACCTGAATCGGATAAAAATAATAGGTTTGCCCATCACGTTCTGAAGTAAAAATTGCAGAATGATCTAGATAGTCAAAAAAATTGTCTTCATCTTTAAAGAGTCTAGCATTGACCCCAACATTCTCGGGATAGATACCATGCATCGATTCTTCCCAGAAAATATCCCTTGAAATTTTCGTATCCCAATCTGCACCAGAAAACTCAGAGTTTGCAAATAAATAAGCTTTAGCCGCTTCAATTTGAGTAAAAGCATTAATCACCCGTAAGTAGTTAAACTTTGAAACATCCAGCTGAACCTGACTCCCACAGATAAAAGCACCATATTCAGGGAATTGATGTAAGTCTGATTCAGTCACATTTCTACTCAAATTCAAATAGTCCATCAACATACGATACCGTGAGTAAGCAACTGGACTATTCTCATTTTTATCCCAGTTGGGATGAATACCACAGCCAACAATAGCATGGTTTGATTCAGCTAACTTTTTCTGAATCACATCCATATAATTATTGAAACGATTTTCGATCTCTTGAATCGTTTCAGCCTTGCCAAATGCAAACTCAATCGTCGTATAAGAAACTTCAAACAAAATAGCATCCTGATTTATCGAATCTACTAACTGGATAGGATTCCCAAAATCATCTACCTTTTCTACAATGAAATCTAAAGCAGAAACTAAATAATGAAATAGTTCCTTTATAATTTCAACATCTGTAGCAAAGCCCTCCAAATTTGCAACAGGATATTCCAGCTCAATCCCGACAAACAATTCAGGATTTTCTTTAATATTTTTCAAATACCGATGTTTTAATAAATCGATAGAACGAGACATACTTCCCTACACTTTCATAATATAAATAAAATTTGAATAACTATTATTATAGCAAAAATAATATAAAAAAGGAACGAAGATTTACAACGTTCCTTAACTCTATACTATACCGGCGGCCGGGGTCGAACCGGCACGTCCTTGCGGACACTGGATTTTGAGTCCAGCGCGTCTGCCAATTCCGCCACGCCGGCAAATAGTAACTGGGGTAGCTGGATTCGAACCAACGCATGAGGGAGTCAAAGTCCCTTGCCTT
>ERZ773009.712-NODE-712-length-24291-cov-12.362395_pt1 | contig 24291 bp, 25 predicted proteins | sample MGYA00580663_ERZ773009 | MGnify/ENA primary metagenome ERZ773009 (study PRJEB29015, sample SAMEA2737969) | human oral metagenome | biome: human oral; feature: human-associated habitat; material: dental | place: China | collected 2026 ... | reverse complement strand
CCGCCCCCGAACTCACAGGCGCAACCATCACCGACAAAACCCCCTGCACCGTCACGTCATCCCTGCGTTCCAAGAGCCACGGAACCGCCATGGCATCGATCCTGGTTTCTGACGGCTACGGTGTGGCCCCGGGCGCGCGGCTTCTCACCTACCAAACGGGGAACTACGCAGATGGGGATCAGCCCTCCTCTGATTGCATTGGAAGGAATGGTGCTCGCGGTACTTCTGCTGCGTCGCTGATTAATCACGCCATCAACGACGGCGCACAGATCATCAGCATCTCTTCGTCAAACACTGAGATCAACGACTCGGTCAAGTGGGCAATTGCTCGAGCGAACAGTCAGGGCATCCTCATTGTAGGCTCGGCCGGAAATGAGGCGAATGACGGGACGATCGATAGTTACGGAAAGTGGTCCGGCGTCGTGGGCGTCAGTGCCATCGACACCAGCGGTAAGCGCGCCGACTACTCCTCCTGGGGAAACGGGGTCACCACCGCAGCCGTCGGCGGACCCGTGACTGCTCGAAGCTACGAAACCGGCGAGAATATTTCGGCCAACGGCACGTCAAACTCGACTCCCCTCGTCGCCGGTTTCCTGGCGCTTGCCCGCCAGAAGTGGCCCGACGCCACCGCCAACCAGCTCCTGCAGGCCCTGACCCACACGGGGCTCAGCGACCAGAGCGGCTGGAACAAGTACACGGGGTACGGTGTCGCAAACCTGAGTGGCCTCGTCAACACGGATCCCTCCCAGTACCCCGATGAAAACCCCCTGGCGGACAAGGGTGGGGGAAGCAGCCCCACTCCCGAGGAGATCCAGCAGTACGAAGACGGCGTCGTCAACCCTTTCCAGGTCGTGTACGACGATTCCTACGTCTACCGCGGCCTTGACGAGTCGTTCCTGTCCAACTCGGACATCACCTACCCCATGCACATCGGGACCAGCCCCCGGTACCACGGGAAGTGAGGCGGGTAGCCCCGCCGCCGCGACGAAGCGGCGAGAGCCCACTCGCCGCGGGGAGAGCGTTCTACGGATTCGCGGAGAGAAGCGCCAGCGGGAGGAGGAGAACGCACCAGCACAGGGGCGCGTTCAGGACTATTCCTCGCGTGGCAAGCGCCCGCTCGGCCTCGCTGTCGGCGCGTCGGCGCGCCCGTATTCCCACGATCAGGCCCGTCAGCTGGATGAGGCCCGCCGGGACGGACATGTGGATGCAGACGGCCACGACGATCAGGGCGGGCAAGAACGGTCGCCCCGGCGTCGTAGCGAGCTCGTGGAGCATCGCGAATAGGCCGACAAGCAGCGCTCCGGCCATCGCCAACATTCCCGTGACTCCCGCCCCCACCGATATCGCGCCCGGGCTGGCAAAGACGCGGCGGAACAGGGCAACGCACGCGGCCAAGGCCGCTGCGCCGCACACAACCAGCAGGGGGACGAGGGCCCGCGGATCGCGGACCATGCCGACGACCGGGATGATGCAGGCGCAGGCGAGGAAGAAGGCATTCGCACCCGCTCCGAGCGCACAGCGCGCAAGCTCCCCACGCCCCTCGGCCCGCGTTCGTCCCACCAACCCGGCGACGACACCCACCAGATGAACGATCCCCGCCGCACAGGCGGCGGGCAGGAGCGAACGGACAAACTCCCCGTCGCTCATCACCGCCGACTCGCCGACAACGACGAGGTTGGCGCTGGCGCTCATCGCGTCAAAGACCGAGGCGGACCGGACGAGGAGGCCCCCGATCATGAGCGCGAGTCCCGCGAGCGCGCAGAACAAGGACAGCCTGCTCATCCGCCGCGACGCGCGTCCGTCGGGCGCAGCTGCGGGGCCGCTGCGGTCGTTCATCGCCATCTCCATCCGACGATCGTGTCAGGCCTCGACACTACCGAAGGGGTGCCGAAGCCGCAAGACGCGCCACCGAGGACGTCCAGCGATGCAGCGAGCCTCGTCGGGCGCAAACGCACGCGCCCTACAGCACCGAAGAGAGGGACAAAACCCCGTAGAGCACACCAATCAGGGCAACGACGACGGCGACAATGATGAGAGGCGGAGCGTTCATCAGAAGCGATCGGCGGACATACGCGCGATCGGCGGGATCCTCCACCTGTGCGAGCGCAACGAAGCCGATAATGAGCCCGATGATGTTCACCAAGACGACGGGGACGGAACCAAAACCGGCCATAAAGATGAAGGCAAGCGGGGCCAGCCCCCTCGAGTACTCATCCGTCGGAATCATCACATACACGAGCGTCCCGACGACGACCAGCGCAAAGACGACAAGTCCAGTAATCCCAAACCCCCGGCACACGCCGCCCAGCATCATGCCCCTGCGTCGCCCAGGGACGGCGGGTTTGGTCGCCCGGGAGCCATCGACCATGGGCTGGCCGGAATTGAACGCCGGATAGGTGCCGGGGTCATAGACGTTGGGATTCGGTTTCGTCACAGTCGGTCCTTCACGAGTGGATCATCGCCGAGGAGGACGCGCAGCACCTGGGCGACGCCGGCCTCGTTGTTGGAGGGAGCGACGAAGCGCGCGGCCTCCACGACGTCGGGCGATGCGTTGGCCATCGCGAAGGACAGGTCGCCCTCGCTCATCATGGACAGGTCGTTGCCGGCATCCCCGAAGACGGCGGTCTGCTCGCGCGTAACCCCGAGGAAACGCTGCAGATCACGCACCGCGCGCCCCTTGTCGACGCCTCGGACCTGCAGGTCCGCCCAGTTCGCCCCCGAAATCGCGTACTGGTGAGAGTGCGCGAAGTTGGCCAGGGTTGCCTGCGCGAGCGGGGCGACCGGCCCCGGCGTGTAGACGGCGAGCTTGACGATCGCGTCGTCGAGGTCACCCGATTCGATGGCGTCAATGACGTCAAGCTGATCGTCGACTCTCTTGGTGCGATGGTAGTAGGGCATAACGCCCGCAACATACTCGTCGTCGGTGCGCTCAACGTAGGCGAACTTCTTGCCGCACATGACCAGGCCGCCGTCGATCGCGTCGGGGCCCGAGGTGGCTTCGCGCACGAGGCGGACAGCCTCGCGCACCGTGGGGGCGTCAAGGGGGCTGGAGGAGACCTCGACCCCGTCGCGCATGACGATCGCACCGTTCTCGCCGATCGCGGTCATCCCCGGTCGCCCCGGAAACATGTCGAGGAGAGTCCACACCTGGCGGCCCGAGGCGGGGGCGAAGGTGACTCCGCGCTCATCCATCCGGTCGAGGAGCTCGTCCATGCCGGGCGGGAAGTTCTTGTCGTCATCCAGGAGGGTGCCGTCCATGTCGACGGCAGCCAGGCGCAGGTCGGCACCGGTGTAGAGCGCGGGGTTGGTGGGGGCGTTCATGCCTCCATTGTGCCCGACGCCGAATCGGCGCGTCCACGCCGGGCGACGGCCGAGCACCACCGGCGAGGGGCGGGCAGGCGGGCGCAGGCAGGCCGGTCCTGCCGTCACGACGCTGCCCGGACAGGCGCCCTCAGATGTTAGGGGGCAGGTGCCAGTAGAGCACGAGGAAGAGAACCCCGGCCAACAAGGCCACGGGTAGAGCGACGATCATGCGGACTGAGACGGCGCGCCGACGATACCCCGCCCGCACCCACCCGAACCACTCGACAACCCCAATAATCAAGGTCAGAACGGCCATCAGGTGGCCGGCGAGCACGCAGGGAATCAGGAGCAACCCGGGGATCACATAAAGACCGTCGCCGTTGTCTGAATGATCCCCCGGCCGCAAATCAATCAAGAACGTGACGACATGTGGGATGAAGAGAAGAAGCATCGTGACGACGGCACAGTTGAGCCACTCTCGGTGTGCCCGTCGCTTCGGTGGCGCGGGTTGGGGGAACACCACGGGCGGCATAGGCCCCTGCTGCCGCGGCATAGGGGCGGGCGGCGGCGCGTGGGGCGGGGACGGGGCCGGGGCCTCGGCAGACGACGGTCGGCCGGGCGCAGGCCGTATGCCGTTCTCACTCATCAGCTCCCCTCCTCGTTCTTGACGTGAATGGACCGGCCTAGAACCACCACAGCGCGCAGGCCGCCAGGGCGAGCGCGACGAGGACAGCAACGCCGATGCTCGGCGCCAACAGTCCCGCGCTCTTGCCGTGCCGGTGCGCGGGTGCCGCCCCGCCTCCGGCCTCCCGGTCCGCCTCGAAGCCCGTTCGCGTTCCCGGGCGCTGCGCGAGCGAGTGCGAGGGCGCGGCAGGGCGAGGCCGTCGACGCGTCCGCGGCCTCGCGGTCCGCGCCCCTCGCGCGGCTCCGCCCACTCCCCCCGCGTGAGAGTACTGGGAAGACGACCGGTACATGTTTTCTCCGTCGAAGTCATGCGATCACCTAACAGGACAAGTCTACCATTCGTGAGGTGCCCGTCACATAGGCTTCGGCGGTCGTTGTCGCCGTCATTGCGCCGATCAGCCCCGGCCTCGTTTCTCACACGAGGCCGGGGCCGACGGGTCGACAGCGAGGGCAGGAACGCCCCCTACTCGCGCCCCTCGCGCATGCTCGCCAGGATGCGGCGACGCAGGGGGACCGTCGCCTCGGAGGCGGCGACGATGAGGAGGACACCCACGAGCGCCGCGGCGATGGCGGCAACGAAACCGCTGACCGCTCCAGAAGGAATTAACGGGGACATGAACACCATCCCCATCAGCACCGATCCCCCCACCATCACGAAGGCGGGCAGAGCGACCTCGAGGCGACGGCTACGATCCATGAAGCCCCGCGGGGACCCCATGTAGGACAGGGCGCGCATCTGCTCGGCCGAGTCGATGACGCGGATGGACTGGTTAACGGCCGTCGACACCGCTCCCAGCGCCAGGGTGATCGCGAAGGTCAGCATCATGCCGCGCAGGATGTCGCCGTTGACGATTCGCTGGACCTCATCCATGGCCGTGTTGCCCTCCGCGGAGATCACCGAGCTCATCGGGAACATCACGCCCACGATGAAGCCAACCAGGGCCACCGCACCGAAAGAACGCCACACGCTGCGCGGGTCGTCGGCCAGGCGTCGGCCTGCCACCATCATCTGCGGGCTGCGAGCCCAGCGCGCCATGATGCGGCCCATCACGCTGATCGACCAGATGCCCAGCAGGTTCACGACCAGGAAGATCGCTCCGAGGAAGCCCATGAAGATTGCCATGCCGATCGCGGCGCCCAGGTTCATGGCAAACCCGCCCACGACCAGCCACCCAACCAGGAGAACCACCGCCAGGATCGGACCAAAGGCGCTCACCCGACCGGCATGGGAGCGTCGCGCAACACCCAAAGGAGTGATCGCCACCTTGCGCATGGCCAGCCACGAGGAGAGCGCGGCCAGGAGGATCATGGCGACGGCCTCGGCCAGGAGAACCAGGACCCCCACCCACATCTCACCGACCCCCATCGGGCGGCCCTGGAAGGACAGCGCCCCCCACGCGGGAAGCGTCACCGCGTACAGGATCGAGCCGACGAGAACACCGACGGCCGCGAAGACGCAGGTTTCGACGATGCACGCCAGCTTGGTCTTGCCGGGTGCCAGGCCCACCAGGCGCAGCACCGCGAGGTCGCGTTCGCGCCTGCTCATGCCCAGGCGGGCCGCGGCCGCACCCATCGAGATGATCGGGACGACCAGGAGGGTCGCGGCGAAGAACGCCAGCGGGACGTACATGACCATCGCACCCTCGATGGTGGTCGGGTCGTCGGCCAGACCGGTAGCCCTCGCCGCGTCGGAACGCGACATGAAGGCCATGACCCCGCCGGTGACCGCCAGCAACACGGCGTGCGGCAAGGCGAAGGCGGCGACCGTCAGGGTGGATGTCGCCCGGTCGCGGGAGCGCAGCAGGGCCTCTGCCGCGGTGCGCACCGAACTCATCGCTGGACCCCCTCGCGCGTGGCGCCCGCCGCGGGCACGCCTGGGCTCGTCTGGGTCGAGGCCGGGGCGGCCTGGGGGCCGCCGCCTCGTTCCGACAGGGAGATGCGACCGTCGCGCACGTGAATCGTGTGGGGGAGTCGGCTCGCGACCGCCGGATCGTGGGTGACCAACACGAGGGACGCGCCAGTTGCCGCGCACGCGCTGGTCAGCAGGGACATGACCTCGCCGCCGGTCGCCTGATCGAGGGCGCCCGTGGGTTCATCGGCGAAGATGACCGACGGGTCGGTGGCCAGCGCGCGGCCGATGGCGACGCGCTGCGCCTGTCCGCCCGAGAGCTGTCCGGGCCGATAGGGACCCGCGCCATCGAGGCCGAGGTTGCGCAGGATGTCCCGAGCTCGGGATACCGCCTCGGCCTTGGGTGTACCCGAGAGCATGAGAGGCATCGCGATGTTCTCTTCCGTGGGCAGCTCGGGGAGCAGCTGTCCGTCCTGGAAGACAAAGCCAAAACGCCTCAGGCGCAGGTCCGACAGGTCCTTCTCCGACATGGCCGTCATCTCTTGGCCGTCGAGGGAGATGGACCCGGAACTGGGGCGCAGGACGCCGGCCAGGCAGTGCAGGAGCGTCGTCTTTCCCGAACCGGATGGCCCCATGATCGCGACCTGCGTGCCCTGCGGCAGGGTCAGGTCGACCCCAGCGAGCGCGTGAACAGGGGTCTGTCCGCGCATGTATGTTTTCGTCAGTGCTTGGGTCACCAGACCCGCCGTGTTCTGTGTCATGCTTCGACGATAGGCCCGCGCCGCACCCGTTTCTATGGGGGGCAGCCCGGGTCTGTCCCTGAGAGAACCCCGATGCGCCGCGCCCAGGCCCCTCCCATGCCTACACAGGCGCGCACAGGCCCGGATCGTACTTCGCAACGATGGTCGGGCTGGATTTCTCACCGGGTAGGTGCTATCGTGAACGCCTGTACGGATAATCTCCGTACAGATGAAAGAGAGGCTCTAATGAGCACCACAAAGACACGGCGCCTAGATCTGCGCCTCACCGACAAACAGGACACCCTCATTCGTCGCGCAGCCGAACAGGAAGGACGCAGCGTCAGCGAATTCACTCTGTCCACCGTCACAATGGAAGCCCAGCGCCGCCTGGCAGACCAGCGCGTCTTCATCCTGAGCGAAGAGGACCACGCTCGCTTCGAAGAGATCCTCCAGACCTCACTCAAGGACGATCCCAAGCTGCGCAAGCTCCTCAATCGCCCGTCGCCTTTCGGCACCCACATCGACCTCGACGACCCGCGCACCCCTGAACGCTGATGTACGCGACGGTCCTGCAAGAGCCTCGGCCCCTGACACGCAAGGACGAGCGAGAGCGATTCCAGTCGGGCAACGCCGAGATCGACGACTGGTTCCACCGCTTCGCCTGGCAGAACCACAGCGCCGGCAACGCCCGCATTTTCATCACAACGCAGGAGCCCGAGACGCTCGGCTTCTACGCCCTGGCAATGGGGGCCGTGGAGCGCAGCACGCTCCCGGATGCGCTCAAGCCACGCAGGCGCCCGGACCCGTGCCCCATTCTTCTCCTCGCTCGCCTCGCCGTCGATCAGCGCGCGCAGGGACGAGGCATCGGCTCCGCCCTGTTCAAAGATGCCCTCTTGCGGGCCTACAAGCTCAGCAATGACGTCGGCTTTGCAGCCCTCCTGGTTCACTGCGCCGATGACCGGGCGCGCAGCTTCTACCTCGGCCAGTCCTCCCACTTCGTCCCCTGTCCAGGGACGGATAGCCACCTGGTACTGCCGCTGCGCGCCCTTCGGGAGTTCATCGAACGCCTGTAACACGCGCCAATTCCAGCCGGGCGCGCGTCGCCAGGCTCTCGTGGCGGCCCCCTCGCCCCTCACCAACTCCAACCCCCGCGCCCGCTGCTACCCCTGCTGCCCCAATCCCCCAGGAAACGACCGAGGCACGGGAGTCGACACCCGCACGAGAACCCGGGGGAACGTACTACAAGAACTGCACCGAAGCACGCCGAGCCGGTGCTGCTCCCATCTATCGGGGCGAGCCGGGTTATCGACCTCAGCTCGATCGCGACAACGACGGCGTCGCCTGCGAGTAACAGCGCATGCCTCCTGCGGCGCTTTCGTTCCCACGGATGCCGCCCGACCGTCACGCCCCCCTTCAGCCCCAACAGCGCCGCCAGTGCGGCTGGGAGCACCGCCGTAGGACTTACGCCGCACCTTCGCCGCTCCGACAGCGTGGCGAGCGCGCCCCCACACGCGGCGTGCGACCGCGGGTGAAACCGGCCCCGCCCCTGCTTCTGCCGGGAGCCACCGAATTGAAACTCCCACCACCCCCGTCTCTCCGCAAACGGCTCATATGGGCGCTTGTGGCTAGGCAGGGGCGGTCTCGGTTTCACGAATGCCAGAAGCCCATCAGGCAGGGGCGGTCTCGGTTTCACGGGGGCCACAAGCAAGCCAGCCAGGGGTGGTCGTGGTTGCACACTGACCCAAGTGACCCACGAGCGTCACGGCGCGGCCCCCGCCACACCGCGGCCACAGGCGCACGGGAGTCGATATTCATGCCTTTCCATGGCGCCATGCGTTTGCCTGTCCATCCCGAGACCGGCCCGGACACGCTGCGATAGGATGGACACCATCCGCTCGGATAAACGGGCGGAAGCACAATTCAAGGAGGACCGCATGGGTCTGGAAGATCTGTCCAAGAAGGCCGAAGAGGGTTTCGAGAAGGCTGGCGAAAACATCGAGAAGGCCGTTGAGACTGCCAAGGACAAGGCCGCTGAGGTCGCCGGGGACGTAAAGGACAAGGCCACCGAGGTCGCCGAGGACTTGAAGGATAAGTTCACCAAGTGAACCAGTGGCGGCGGCGCTGAGCCATCGACACTCGTTTTTGTGCGCGCGTCGCCAGGCTCTCGTGGCGGCGCCGCGCGACGAGGGGGGCCGGGATCGAATGATCCCGGCCCCCTATCAACGGTAGATTCAGTTAGCGCCCGCGGTGATGGTCACCGGGAAGGTCGTGGAGATCCCGTCCGGGTCGGTCAGGGTCACCGTCACTGCGTCCTCGTCCTCGCCCAGCGCACGCAGCGGATGCAGGGTCACGACGTTCTTCTCGGACTTGCCAACCTCGAGGGCGGTCGGATCGGAGACATCGATCGTCCACTTCACGGCTTTGTCGGAGTCGGCGAGCTTGACCTTGAGGTCGCGCTTCTCGGGGACCTTGACGCCGCTGTCGTCGATCTGCGCGATGGGACGCTCAACGGTCTTGACGTCCTTCGGCGTCACGTAGGAGTGGGCGGGGTCGGAATCGGTGGCGCATCCGGTCAGGGCGGTGAGACCCAGGCCGAGCGCGAGCACTGCGGTGAGAAGAGAACGCTTGTTCATGGCCCCAATACTAAGCGTCGAAGCTCACGCCCACGCGCCACAAAACACGGTTTTGGGACGATGTCACACCCGCGCTCATCACAGGGACCAGACCAGCGACCCCGACTCCACGTCAGACCAGAATCCGCTCGCCAGGCGCGCCCACTGGTCGGGGAACTGCAGCTGCGGGCTGTGCGTTCCGCCCCGGATGACGCTCTCGTGGGCGCCCAGCTCCGAAGCCTCCTGCGCGTACCACGACGGCGGCCAAATCTCGTCCTGATCCCCGTACAAGACATGGACGGGAACACCCGTAGCCGCGAGCGCGGGGGTGTCGGGACGCAGCTCGGAGAGTATCCGCGCAATTCCCACAAGGTTCTCCGAGGAGGTTGCCAGGGCTCGCACGCGCTGAAACTCCGCCCAGCCAACCGCGGGTTCGGTGAGCGTCATGTCCGGGAAGTAGGCGCGCAGCACCTGCTCGCGTGCCCCCTCGCCCACGGGCAGGGGGTCGAGAACCGGGAGGGTGTTCATCCAGTCGTAGACGGCGCGCCCGGAGCAAAACAGGGTGACGGAAGCGAAGAGATCAGGCCGGGCGATGACTGCCGCGCGCGCGACAATCCCACCGAAGGAGTGACCCACGAGGTGTACGCGCCCCGAGGCCCCGGCCCATGCCTCGGCGATCGAGACGAGGTCCGCGACAAAGTCACTCATCCCGTAGGCACCCAGGCCCACGGGAGCGGCGGAACCGCCCTGGCCTCGCTGCGAGTAGGCGAGGGCGTCCCAGCCGTCTCGGCCCAGGAAGGGAAGGACGGGCGCGTAGTCCTCCTTTGACCCCGTGTAGCCGGGGACGAGGAGGACCCTATTCGCCCCGGCATCGCCAGGGGATGGGACGGTGCGGATCGTTGGGGTGCCATCCACGAGGGAGGGGGCACTCGGGCCGACAAGCAGGCCGCTGAGCTCCCCCGCGGGAGCGGCAAGCGCGACGGGAGTCACGTCGGCCGGCAGCGCAAAGGGACCAAATGGCTCGATTCGTTTCACACCGTCAATCGTAGAATGAACGCATGACAAACGACACCATTGCCCTGCAGCTGGCACACCGCACGATCCGCGCCTACAAGGACCAGCCCCTCACGGAGGCCGAGGTCGCCACGCTCATGGACGTGGCCCGACACACCGCCACCTCCTCCTACCTGCAGTCCTGCACGATCCTGCACATCACCGACCCGCAGGTCCGCGAGGCGATTGGCACGGCCTCCGGTCAGCCCTACGTGGGCGGCACGAAGGGCGATCTCTTCATCTTCCTCGCTGACCTGTACCGCAACAGCCGTATCCGCGCCGAACAGGGGATTTCCTCCGAGGCCCTGTCCTCGATAAACCTGTTCCTCACGGCGGCGGAAGACGCGCTGCTGGCCGCGCAGAACGTGGTGGTGGCCGCCGAGTCCATGGGGCTGGGCACCGTCTACCTGGGTTCTATCCTCGCAGACCCGCGCTCGGTCGTTCAGGCGCTGAAGCTGCCGGAGCTGACCTTCCCAATCGTGGGGCTCCTCGTGGGTCACTCGGACCAGGAGCCGGGTCGGAAGCCGCGCCTGCCCCTTTCTGTGATGACCGCGCGCAACACGTACCCGCGCGTGGAGTCCTACGCGGAGCTGCTGGCCGACTACGACCGCGAGGTCACCGAGTACTACGACCTGCGCAGCGGTTCGCGCCTGGAGTCCTTCACGCACCTAGTGGGCACCAGCATCGGGGTGGGCGGCGCGCACGTGTCCCCCATCCTTGAGGTCCTGCACGAACAGGGGCTGTGCCTGCGCTGACTCCCCTCGTTGACGGCCTCGTACAATTGGGGCATGCCTGAGCTTGGTTTCTCCACGTACGTGTTCGTCGAGCGCATCGCCGCGAACGCGGCTGCCCTGCACCCCTTCCCCGAGCACAACATTGCTCTCGTGCGCGACGCGCTCGCCGACGCGGGCTTTGAGATTTCGCTGCTGGGGCCGGATGCTCCGGCCACCGGGGAGGGCGTGTACTTTCAGTCCGAGCCCTTCGGCGACGAGGTCATGGGGTTGCTCGCCGATTCCCTGACCCTGCGCGGCATCGGCGCCTACGCGTACGCGCTGGTCGATTCCTCGATGGGCGGGGAGCTGGCCGACATCGCCCTGTTCACCCGCGTGGGTGACGTGTTTCCGCGCTGCGGGCGTCACGTCCTCATGACGCGCATGTACATTCACCGAACGCCCACGGGTGCTGGCAACAAGGCCGTCACCTGGGCCTTCGGGTCTCCGGACGACCTGGAGGAGGCCAACGCCCTGCTGTCGCAGAGGTTCGACACCGAACCGGTAACGGACCCGCGCGGCATGGCGGCCATCGAGATCCGACACCCCGAGTTCGCCGCGGGGACCGCCGAGCCGATGGTCCTCCTCGACGAGATCTTCCAGGTTCTGGGCGCCGCCGGCTTCGAGGGCATCACGATGTGCAACGACCCGGGCCAGCCCTCCGCGAGCTGAGGTGCGCCGCGGGGCCGCCGCTCACCTTCGTCGGTGGGCGGCGGCCCACTTCGCTCGGTCAGCGGATCGCCTCCATGACGCGTACACCGTCGAGAACGCTCACGTAGGGCAGGGGCAACGTCGATCAAAACACATCCCCCATGCCCTGAGGATGATCATTAGCTTAACTCCCCGCCGATAAACCGATCATGCAACTCGCCAAGACGTTGGACAGCTCGTTTGAGACTGTCAGACCGTTGTGCCGCACGCTGAGCGTCCCACTCCTCGTCGATAAACCGTCTGATAAGTGTGTGATAGCGGCTCCCAAATCTGTACTTCCCTGAGTGCTTGCTGGGTTCTCGCGCAAAGTCTTGCGCATTGCTCGTTCTAAGACGATATACACTGCGCAGCATCCGCTCCTTGGCGTCCACCCCATCCGGGGACTCCACCTTCGCTAGAGGCATGTTAAAGAATCGCGAGAAAGCCTGATCATCCGCGAGAATCCAGCTCTCAATCTCGTTGTCGCACACACGCAGGAGAACGCTCTCCACACTTCCTCCAGGAAGGAGCGAACGCCTAAGCTCGACTGGGCAGTGACCGTCAGCATCAATAATAAAGATCCTTGGAACTGGCGAGGACTTAACGGCCTGTTCTCTCAGTGTCTTCTTCACATTACGCGACCCACCCTTGGCAAACACCATATACTCATCACCGCCCCACCCTGCAGCTCTCATCACAGCGGAGACCACGGGCACATCAGTCTCTCCCTCGACGTACACCAAGGCCGACATCCGATGACTCATGATCCGAGCCCGAAACTAGGCGTACCCTCCGTGCCCAAGAGAATACTAATGATCTCCGAGAAAGGGGTCTCTATATCGAGGTAACACTCAACATCTTCGCGGTCACTGAGCAGACTTCCCTTCGTTCCGTCCTTTCCAGGAAGAAGCACCAGTACTTCTTCCGCACCAACCGAATCATCATCCACGACCTCAGTGGCGTGGCTTGACAAGATAACCTGAACGGCTCCCTTCGCATTCTTCCTCGCCTCAGCTAAAAGACGAGGAAGCTTAGATACAAGCGCGGAATGCAACGAAAGTTCCGGCTCCTCAAGAAGCAACACACTGGATTTCTCCGCAGGAGTCGCGACCAACGTCCACAGCAGCCCCAGCAATCGCAGGGTTCCATCAGAAAACTGCGTCTCATTTTGCCACGCAGCATGTGGCCTCCAATTCTTGTACGCTGCTTCCAAATGTGGCACGCCCATGGAATCCTTTTCGAGCCTCAGCTTCTCAAACTCCGGAATCGCCTTTTGAAGGGCAGCCTGCACGCGTCTCAGCCTAGCATCCTGTGTTTTCTTAGGCGTTTCACTAATTTGTCGAATGAAATCGGAACCGTAGGGGTCTGACGACTTGATCTCGTTGCCCGTCAGCCCTCGAATTACTTGCGGAACGGGGTGAAAGTACCTGGTCTGCGCAAAGAAATCAGCGATCTTGCGAAACTCTTTGTTCGTTACTTTCTGCTCCAAATACGTCTGGGTGAGCAGTTCCGCATCTTCCTTATCCTCCTTTGTCGGGCGCTTTAGCACCCGCTTCCCATTTACCTCAACCCTCTCTTCCTCAACCAGCACCCTCCGATGCCCGGATCCCTCCTGGCGAATGACCAACACATACCGCCATTCATCGTCCCCGTCCCGCAATTTTACATCGATGCTCGGAGAAGGATGCTGCCGACTAAACAGGCTGCGCACCTTCTTTAGTCCTCCGCGCTGTTCCACGGCCTGTGCCATTCCGCCGCCTGGCGCGACGATGTCCCCAAGAAAACGAAAAACGTCAAGAAGGTTCGATTTACCGGCAGCATTTGGCCCCACGATAAAGAGCCTATGGCCTACATCGAAGCTCAGATCCCGAAAGTTCTTCCAGTTCCTAATACGCACATGTGAAAACTCCATGCCACCACCCTCATTGGATCGAGTACATATCGCGAATACAATATACCGCCCATCACATCACCCCCACAACCGCCGAGCCGATGGTCCTCCTCGACGAGATCTTCCAGGTTCTGGGCGCCGCCGGCTTCGAGGGCATCACGATGTGCAACGACCCGGGCCAGCCCTCCGCGAGCTGAGGTGCGCCGCGGGGCCGCCGCTCACCTTCGTCGGTGGGCGGCGGCCCACTTCGCTCGGTCAGCGGATCGCCTCCATGACGCGTACACCGTCGAGAACGCTCACGTAGGGCAGGGGATTGACCCCGGCCTCGAGGACGTATTCGGTGAGCTGATCTCGCACGACCGCGCGCAGCTCCTCGGGGTTCCACGGCTTGGCGACGTAGTAGTCGAGGCCGGCCTGGTTGACCGCCCGGATTGTGTCCGACTGGTCCGCCTGGCCGGTCACCAACACCGTCCGGGTCGCACCGAAGCGCTCATCCTTCGTGAGTTCCACCAGGAAATCCACGCCCGACTTCCCGGGTAGCCGGTGGTCGGACAGCACGAGCGCCAGCTCGTCCCCGTCTTCGACGATCTCGTCGATGACGCTCCAGGCGTCGTCGACGTCCTCGGCGACCTCGAGCCGGATCTTGTCCCAGAACTGTTCGAGATCGCGCTCGAGCGCGTCGCGCACGTCCGCTTCATCCTCAAGGGACAGGATTGTCAGGGTCATGATTCCTCCTCGTGTGGTTGTGTGGGCAGCAGGATCCGCATGATCGTGGACCCCGGGTGTGTGTCGATCGCGAGGCAGCCCCCGTGGTCGGCGATGATGGTTCGGACGATGGACATGCCCATGCCCAGACCGAATCTGATGCGCCCCGCCTTGGTCGTGAAGTGGGGCTCCATGATCTTGTCGACGATGCCCGGGTCAATGCCGGGGCCGTTGTCGCTGATCGTGACGCTCACGCCTCCCTCCGCGGGGCGCACGGTGATGCGGATCAACGCATCCGCCTCGCCGCGGGCGGGCAGCTCGGGGATCGTGCCGTCGCGCTCCGCGGCGGCGGCCTTGTCGGCGCACTCGTCCTCGATGGCTTCGGCGGCGTTGACGATGAGGTTCGTCCAGACCTGCTGCAGCTTCGCGGGGTGAGCGTAGACGGGCGGCACGTCCTCGTAGTCGCAGTCGATGCGGATGCCCCTCACCCGGTGCGCGGTGAGGCGCAGAACGTCGTCAATGCCGTCGCGCACGTCGACGGGCCTGAGGTCCTCGGTGTCGGGACGCGCGTAGCCCTTCAGGGACTGCGTCAGCTCGATGACGCGGTCGGAGGCGGCGAGCACGGATCGCAGAGCCCCGCCCAGGCGCGCCCCCGCCTCGTAGGCATCGATGCCTCCGGGGATGCGCGCGAGCGCGCGGGCACCGTCCGCCCCCTGCACTCCGGCGCGAACCAGGCGGCGTGCCGCCGTGCGATCGCCGACGACGGGCAGGAGCTCCTTGATGAGGGCGCGTTCGACGGAGGTCGAGCGCGGCGGCGCGGTCAGGGCGCGCGCCATCGCCTCCCGCGACGAGGCCGCGGCCGGGGACGCCAGGACCGCATCGACGTCCTCGTGGAGGTGCTTGGCGGCCCGCACCAGAGCGGTCACGGGGTTGTTGAGTTCGTGGGCGATGCCGGCGCTGAGCTCGCCGAGCATCGCGAAGCGTGCCCGCTCGACGAGCTCGGCCCGCGTGGCACGCAGGTCCTCCAGGGTGGCGGCCAGTGCCTCCTTCTGAGCCTCGAGGTCCTCGGCGAGCATCGCATTCTCCAGGTGCAGGTCCTCGGCCCTCATGAGGCGCCGGGTCAGGGAACGGATCGCGAGGGCCGTCAGGGTGGCGCCGATGGAGGGGTCCTCGGAGATGACGATCTGTAGTTGCTCGGTCGTCAGACGCACGAGGGTCGCCTCCCCCATCGTCGTGCCCGTGAAGAACGCGTTCTCGGCGCGAGCCAGGGACACGAGACCGATGAGCGGACCTGAGGACGCCAGGTGGGCGAGAACCTCGCCCCTCGCCGAGTCCCGGTGCAGGGACACCCTCCCGTCGAGCACGAGGTAGACGGCCCAGACGGGTTCCCCCTGGGTGACCAACTGGGTTCCCCCCGGCACGACGAGGCGCGGGCGGTGTCCGAGGACCCTCTCAACGCCCGCCAGGAGCTCCATGACCACCTCTCGCTCGTCTCGGTCGAGCCCCTCCAGGAGGGGTCCTTGAACCGCGAAGGGCGGGGGGTCGGCGATGAGGAATCGGATCTGGCTCTCCGAGTATCCGCATCCGCGCAGGTAGCGCACCATCGTCGAGTACGCCTGGCCTGCCAGGAGCGGCAACGTCCACGGGGACTTCAGCACCGAGGACAGGGCGCCCGACTGCATGCACCGGGTGAGGTCCCTGTGCTCGGCCGCGTCCGTGACGACCACCCACTGCATGCCACGCAGCGCCGGGATCGCACCGGCTCGGTCGATCAGCGCGTCAATGTCGTCCACCTCGGAGGTGACCAGACCCATGAGAACGTGGTCGCCCACCCTCAGGCTCGCGCCGTAGTCCGCGAGGTCGGCCACACCCTCCACCCTGTCCAAGCAGAGCCCGGGGAAGGCGTCGGCCAGGTCTCGGGTCACCGGAGCGGCTATCGACCGCGAATTGTCGCCGACGACCAGCAGGTGGATGGGGTGCCCCCTCCTGTGTCCGCCGCTGCACACGTCCGTGCGGGCCAGCACCGAGGCGTCGCCCGCCATGGGGCCGCGCGTCCACCCGCAGGCCAGCCCCGGCCTGGGCCGGTCCGCAGCGTCCGAGCGGACCACCGCCTCGTCACCTGGCACGTCACATCACCCCGATCGCACCCCACGTGAGCGGCGCGACGAACGCCAGGAGGATGATGCCCACGAGGCCCACCACGACGCCGACGACCACCATCTCTCGCGTCGGCGTGGTTCCGGTCGAGTAGGCGATCGCGTTCGGCGGGGTCGAGATGGGCAGGCACATGCCCAGGGAGCAGCCCAGCGCGATGACGATGGCGATCTCGGCTGCGCTGGTCGACACGCTCGTCGCCAGGCCCATGCCCATGGGGATGAGGAGGTTCGCCGAGGCGGAGTGCGAGATGACGTTCGAGGTCACCCACCCGACGAGCGCGAGCACGAGGATCAGCAGGGCTCCCGGGATCGACGCCCACTGGATGGAGCCGAGCATCCACTTGTCGAGGCCGGTCGCGGCCACCCCGGATCCGAGGGCGATGCCACCGGCGACGAGCCACAGGACGGGCCAGTCCAGGGCACGCAGGTCATCGCCGCTCATGACCTTCGTCATCAAGAGGACCACGACCGGCAGGAAGCCGACGACGTTGGAGGAGATGTGGTGGAGCGACTCGGTCATCCACAGCAGGATCGTCGCACCCGCGACCGCGTAGAAGATGATCGCGTTGCGTGACTTCTCGAAGCGAGCCGAGGTGTCGATGTCAAAGCTCGCGTCGGCGGGGATGTAGCGCCACGCGATGAACGCCCACGACAGGGCCAGGAGCACCAGCATGAGGGGGACGGCCGCGAGCATCCACTGCAGGAAGGTCACGCCCACCCCCGCGTTCTCCAACGCCCCCAGCGCGATGGCGTTGGGAGGCGTACCCACCGGGGTTCCCATGCCCCCCACGTTCGCGGCCACAGGGATGGACAGGGCGATGCCCGTGCGCGCCTTGCCCTCGGGCAGGGCCATGATAACGGGCATCATGACGGCAAACATGGTCGCGGTCGTCGCAGTATTGGACATGAACATGCTCATGATGGCGGTGATCAGCATGACGCCCAGGACCGTCAGGCGAGGTTTGCCGATGAAAGGCTGCAGGAGGACCGCGGACAGCGCCCGGTCAAGCTTGTACTTCGCGGCTCCGTCGGCCACCATAAAGCCGCCAAGGAACAGGATGATCACGGGGTTTGCGAGCGCGCCGAAGAACTTCGTGTAGGCGGGGGCACCCTCGCCGACGCTGAGGAGCGCATGGTCGGAGATGAGCAGGACCTCCAGGAAGATGACGAGTACCGCCGTGCCCGCCAGGGGCACGGCCTCGGTCACCCACAGGAGGATGGCGGCCAGGAAGATCCCGAACATCCGCGTGCCCGCCGCGTCCAGGCCGGGGAGCTGGATGACGAGGCAGGTGGTGATGGAGGCCAGCGCGCCCAGGACACCCAGTGCCTTGACCGGGTTGAACACCGCTTTCTTCTTGGAGAAGCCTGCAGGTCGCGTGGACATGTTCTGGGCGGAGCGCGGATTGATTGACACCGCGCCCCTGGAGCGTCGAGCCATTATGGGAAGACCTCATCGTCTTGCGTGGATAATGTCCAACCAGTGTATGCCAGCGCACACAAAATGTGAAGCCGGGGCGGGTGGCTCGGCGTGCCCGCCCCGGAGTGACGATCACCCGCTCAGTCGGCCTCAGCCTCGCGCGCGGCGTCGCCGATCGGGTAACCCGAGGCGACCTGTCCGGGGCGGGCCGGCTCCCACCCGAGGGCGGGCGCCACATGCTCCGCGAAGTTACGGATGATCGACCAATTTTCGTCGAACCCGAGCTGGTTGGGGATGGTCAGCAGCAGGGTGTCGGCTTCCGCGAGCGCCCGGTCCTGACTCAGCTGCGTGATGAGGGTGTCGGGGTCGGCCGCGTAGGTTCTTCCGAAGGTGGCTACCGCCGAGTCGAGGTGGCCGACCTGATCTCCGGATGCGCTCAGGCCGTACAGGCCCGCATCGCGCCGGGAGAGCAGGGGGAAGATCGAGCGCGAGACCGACACTCGGGGCGTCCACGAGTGTCCCACCTCGGCCCACGCCCTCCGGTAGGCGCGCAGCTGGTCGTCCTGAATATCTCCGAATGGCTTGTCTGCGTGCTCGAAGACCAGGGTCGAGCTCATGAGGTTGACGCCGTCGCGTGCCGCCTGGACCGCCGAGGCGTTGGATCCTGCCCCGTACCAGATCCGGCGTCGCAGCCCCTCAGAGTGCGGGAGGATGGGCAGCGGCGTTCCCGGGGTGAGCTGCGTCGGGTACTGCTGTGCAGGGGCGCGGCCTCGGCCATGGGAACGGCGGCGACGGCGTCGAGGAAGCGTTCGTAGTGAGCGCGAGCGAGATCCGATCCGCGAGGATCCTCGGAGCGGTAGCCAAAGGCCTCCCAGCCCCTCCGGGCGATTTCGGGTGCGCCGCGGGACACGCCCAGCGCGGTGCGCCCATCGGCGATGAGGTCAAGGGCGGCCGCCTCCTCCGCCAGGTAGAGGGGGTTCTCGTATCGCATGTCGATGACGCCGGTGCCGACTTCGATGGCCTTGGTGCGCGCGGCGATGGCCGACAGGAGGGGCATGGGTGCAGCCGCCTGGGGCGCGTAGTGGTGGACGCGGAAGAACGCGCCGTTGACGCCGATCTCGTCGGCAGCAACCGCAAGGGCGACCGATGGACCGTCGAGACCCAGCTGAGAAAGATCAGGGCGCTGGCCGAGGCCAAGGACTGGAAGGTCGTCGAGGTCTACGACGACAACGCGGTGTCCGCGACGAAGAAGCGCCGTGCTGGCACTCGGTGGGCCGAGATGCTGGAGGACGCCCGTGCGGGCAAGTTCTCGATGGTGGTCGCCGTGGACATGGACCGGCTCCTGCGTAGCACGAAGGACCTGAACACACTGATCGATCTCGGCCTGCGTGTCGTCACCGTTGACGGCGAGATCGACCTCTCGACGGCGGACGGGGAGTTCCGGGCGACGATGCTCGCCGCTCTCGCCCGGTTCGAGGCACGACGCAAGGCCGAGCGACAAATCAGGTCGAACGAGCGCCGACGCGCCGAGGGCATCCCCACGTCCGCCTGGAAGGCGTTCGGCTGGACGAGGGACGGCGAGTTGATCGAGGAGGAGGCCGCCGCCGTACGGCGGGCCTTCGATGCGTTCCTCGGCGAGCCGTCCCTGTCGATCCGGCGAATCCGCGAGGACCTGAACAGCGCCGGTCACTTCACCGCGCGTGGGTCGGAGTTCTCCGTCGATGCTGTGCGCTACCTGCTCGCGAACCCGCTTTACTGTGGCTACATCAAGCACTACGCGTCGGGCGAGCTGTACCCGGTTCAGGGCGAGGCGTTCCCGCCCATCGTCGGCGAGCAGACGTGGCGGGCCGCGGTGGCGAAGCTGGAGGACAACGTGCGGAGGTCGGCGAGGCAGGGGAACCAGCCGAAGTATCTCCTGTCCACGATCGGGCTGTGCGGGAAGTGCGGCGCGACGCTCGTCTCGGGGACGAACAGCCGCAAGCAGCCGACGTACCGCTGCGGCGAGCAGTTCCATCTCACCCGCCAGCGCGAGCCCGTCGATGCGATGGTCACCGAGGCGGTGCTCACGCGTCTGTCCTCGGTGGACGTGCACGACCTCGTGATGCCACAGGAGGACGATGGGCCGGATCGCGAGGAGCTGCTGACGGAGCGGAACGCCCTGGTCGATCGGGTGAAGGAGCTGAGCCCGCTGCTGCGCGACATCCATCAGCCGGTCCTGGAGATAACGGCAGCGATCAACGACGTGAAGGCCCGCATCGACGAGATCGACGCGGAGCTGCTCGACCGTTCGGTGTCGGCGGCGGCGAAGCTGCTCGCGGACGTCGAGGAGCCGGTCGGCACCGCGGAGCGCCGCGAGGTGGTCGAGGCGAAGTGGAAGGTGTTGGACGTGGACCGCCGCCGGATGCTCGTGGACGAGCTGGTGACGGTGACCATCGAGCCCATCACGCCCGGTCACGTGAAATTCGACCCCGACCTGATTCGGATAGAGCCGCGTCGCGACTGACTCATGAGTCGACTCGTCATTGCAATGGTGAGTCGACTCGTGGGAGAATGGTTGCAGACAAGAAGATCCCACCGGGGCCGCGACTTAGAAGCGCGGGGTTCTGCTCCCGGATGAGTAGCCGGTCAAACAGCCCAATTACCGTGGCGGGGAACCGGAAGATACTCATGTCTGAGGACTTCCGATGTCTGTCGTTATCGACGTTCCCCGCGCATCCGCGCTCGACCGCCCTGGCCTCGATCAGGGCTCCACTCCTTCTCCGCAGGCAGACGGCCTCGATCCCGTCATCGCCGCCGCTCGTGCTGCTGGTCGTCTGGCCGGTGAACGCCTGGCTCGCACGCCCCTGACCCCGCGACAGCGCGCCGCGGTCGCCGCCGTGATGGGCGGTGGTCACTGATGAGCGCCAACTCCGCCGCCTTCGACCACGTGAACGGCTTCCGCTGGCGACAGGGCGACCCCTCCCTCGCCGAGTCCGAGGCACGTCTCTACGACCTCGGCGTGCTCCGCTCCGTGCTGGAGGAGTCCGTCGAGATCGCCGTCGCCGACGCCCGCGCCGATGGGGTGACCTGGGCGAAGATCGGCGACGCCCTCGGCGTCACGCACCAGGCTGTCATCAAGCGCTACGGCCGGGGCGGTGGTCGCTGATGCGCGCCGACGCACGCAACCTCAGCACCGCTCCCGCCGACCTGACCCCGCCCGGAGGGCCTGGCCTGGCACCCGCCGAAGGCGGGCTGCCCGTCGTCGTGATGACGGTCCGCAGCCGTGCTTCGCACTCTAAGAGTTTCGGGAGCCTCATTCGTTCCTACGGGCGCGGCAAGGGCTTGTCGATTGCCGCGTCCTGCAACAACGTGCCTGGTCAGCGGTCGGTTCCGCCCGCGCTCCGTCGCGTGGCCTCGTGGGATCATTTTGGGTCTCATTTGGGGGTCAATAGGGGGTCATTTAGGCGCCGCACTCTCTCTGAGGCCCTCCGCGCTGTCCGCGGCGGGGGTGGTCGCCGTGGCTAAGCAGGAGAACAACCCGACGAGCATCGGGCTCACGCAGTACCTCGATCCGTCGTACTGGACCTGGGCTGCCGAGGACCCGAACGGGGCCGCGCTGCTCCAGCAGGGAGCCGAGGCGATCCTCGCCTACGTGGTGCAGCGGCTCGAGGCCACCGGCTGCGAGGTCGTCGAGGCCTACGGCATCGTGCATGACAAGGACGAGCGCGAGGTCTGGAGCGACACGGAGAAGGCTCTGGTGATCGAGCCGAAGCCCGATCACCTGCACGCGGTCATCAAGTTCGCCAGCCGTGCGAAGAGCGCACCGCTGGATCGGCTCGCGTTCGGCATCGGCGTCGAGCCCCAGTACGTCGAGAAGCCGGGCCGCGGGCGGTACGCCTACGACAACATGCTGTCGTATCTGACGCACGTGAAGTACGCGGACAAGCACCAATACGCGCCTTCGGAGGTCGCTACGGTGCGTGGGCCTGACTACCTCGGGATCGACGCCCAGCGTCGGGAGACCTGGCTCAAGGGGCGCGCGCACGTGAAGAAGAAGGTCGTCGCCGAGAACTTCGAGGACATGCGCGAGCGCGTGCTCCAGGGCGAGTTCACGCGGGATCAGATCATGCTCACGGACGAGCTGTTCGACATCTACTCGCGGCATCAGCGGGAGATCGACGACGCGCTGTCGGCCTACGGCCAGCGCCGCGCATACCGGGCGGCGGCGAAGCTCCGCGCCGGTGAGTTCTCGACGCACGTGGTGTTCGTCCATGGGGATGCCGGGATCGGCAAGACCCGGTTCGCCACGGACTTCATCACCGAGGCGATCAACGCGGCGAACGCGCACGGCGAGCGGTGGCAGGTCTACCGGGCCGCGACGGGGAACCCGCTTGATGACTGGCGAGGCGAGGAGGTGCTGCTGCTGGACGATCTGCGGGCCTCGGCGATGGATGCGAACGACTGGCTGCTGCTGCTTGATCCGTACAACGCCTCGCCTGCGAAGGCTCGGTACAAGAACAAGGGCGAGGTGGCCCCGCGCCTTATCGTCATCACGGCGACGATCGAGCCTGTCGAGTTCTTCTACTACGCCCGCCAGAAGGGCAACGTGGACGAGGCGTTGGACCAGTTCATCCGCCGCTTGGCCTCGGTCGTGAAGGTCTATCGTGCCGACGACATCAATCGTTACCTCGTGCAGCACATTGGGAAGATCGAGCCCTACGAGTGGCACCAGTGCAGCATCCCGACCGCCGCACACACGCCCGGCATGTACGGCAACGCGTATCACCAGAACGTCGGGTCGCGGGAACTGACCTACGGTCCGGAGACCTCGGCGGAACATGACGCTGAGGGCGCGGTTGCTGAGCTGCTGGGCGGGCTCGCGGTGCGGAGCCCTGACGTGCCGCTGGCGCTGATCGGAGGTGCCGCATGAGCACCGAACGCGATGCGCTCTTCCAGGGGGTCGAGGGGGCCGGAGGCCCCTCGCAAGCAGCCGGGGAGGACATGAGCGCCAGCGAAATGTCCGACACGGCTACTGCTTGCCACTCTGGCGTACAGGTGGAGCAGCAGACCGACTCCCAGGTGAACACCGGTCGGGCTGATGCGGAGGCTGTGCGTCAGAGTCACGGCGGCGCGAAGCGTCGTCGTGGGGGCCGCGCGAAGCTCGATACCGACTTCGGAGAGGAGACGCTCGCGGCGCTTCGCACTCGTGCGAAGCGGCTCGGGCTGGCTCCGAGCACGTGGGTGCGGACCGTCGTCCGGGATGCCCTCCACGCCTCTCGGAGCGAGGAGTTGGACGCCGCCGTGGCCGCGCACCTGCTCGGGGTCGAGGCGCGGGTGCAGGCGTCGGCGGATGCTCGCGAGCTGGCCGCGCAGATTCGCCCGCTGGCGATCAACGTCAACGACCTCGACCGCCGGGCGCGGGCTGGTGAGTCAGTGGCGCTGTCGGCGGAGGTGCCCGAGCTGATCGAGTTGCTGCGCGAGGTCCGCGCCCTGCTCGGGGATCGGGCGGCCTCATGAGCACCACGCACTACAGCCCGAGCGCCAGCGCCGCCGACACGGAGCGCTATATCCGTGGCAAGGAGGACGAGCGGGGCATCGCGATCACGTGCGATGTGCCGGGAGGCCCCGGCGCGTTCTCGGCGCGCGCTCGGTCGCTCACGCAGAACACGACGCGCGAGGTCGAGGCGGTGCATTACCGCCAGTCGTTCAGCGACGAGGAGTTCGACCCGAAGAGTCCGGAGGACGTGCAGCGGGTGAACGATCTCGGTTATCAGCTCGCGAAGAAGATGCACCCGGATTCCGACTGCCTCGTAGTCAGTCATGTGGATGGGCGGGGCAAGAAGCCGCACAACCACATCTTGGTCATCAACCACAACAACCGGACGGGGAAGGCGCTCTCGGACTATCGCACGTTCCACGACCGCAAGGCCGGGAATCAGCGGGGCGTCCAGTCGGCGAACGACCAGCTGATGCGAGAACACGGGCTCTCGGTCGTGAAGCGGCTGGAGCACGCACCGAAGGACTGGGAGCTGCGCCGCGAGGACTTCGCCGAGGGATCGCTCGACCGCGAGATGGGCGACCGGATGAGCGCGGCGCTGGCCGATCCCCGGGCGGTGGACAAGGCCGGTCTGGTCTCGGTGATCGAGGAGCAGAACCAGCGGCTCGGCGATGACGGGGAGCGGGTGCCGCGGATGCGGTTGCACAGCCCCGTCAGCAAGAAGGGCAAGCGCGCCGGGCAAGAGACCTGGACGCTCTACATCGAGGATCGCCGCGGCGAGTCCGGCCGCGCCGAGCGCCGCAAGCGCGCGAGCGCCCTCTCGGCGGACTTCACCCCGGAGGGCGCGCAGGCGTTCTTCGACTACCACCAGCAGCAGAAGGAGAAGGAACATGAGCGCAGCGCTCGACAGGCTGAAGCAGCAGAACGAGCCCGAGCAGTCGCAGC
>ERZ773009.711-NODE-711-length-24328-cov-3.331109_pt1 | contig 24328 bp, 23 predicted proteins | sample MGYA00580663_ERZ773009 | MGnify/ENA primary metagenome ERZ773009 (study PRJEB29015, sample SAMEA2737969) | human oral metagenome | biome: human oral; feature: human-associated habitat; material: dental | place: China | collected 2026 ... | reverse complement strand
ATGACCGCGACCGGCAACCTATTGGCCGCCCGTACCTGACCCTCGCCATCGACGTGTTCACCCGCTGCGTGCTCGGCATGGTCGTCACGCTGGAAGCGCCGTCTGCCGTTTCGGTTGGCCTGTGCCTCGTGCATGTCGCCTGCGACAAGCGCCCTTGGCTGGAAGGACTGAACGTGGAAATGGATTGGCAGATGAGCGGCAAGCCCTTGCTGCTCTACCTAGACAACGCGGCCGAGTTCAAGAGCGAGGCCCTGCGCCGGGGTTGCGAGCAGCATGGCATCCGGCTGGACTATCGCCCGCTGGGACAGCCGCACTATGGCGGCATCGTGGAACGGATCATCGGCACGGCGATGCAGATGATTCACGACGAACTGCCGGGAACGACCTTCTCCAACCCTGACCAGCGCGGCGACTACGATTCCGAAAACAAGGCCGCCCTGACGCTGCGCGAGCTAGAGCGCTGGCTCACATTGGCGGTCGGCACCTACCACGGTTCGGTGCACAACGGCCTGCTCCAACCGCCGGCCGCGCGCTGGGCCGAGGCCGTGGCGCGTGTCGGCGTACCGGCCGTCGTCACACGCGCTACTTCGTTCCTGGTCGATTTTCTGCCGATCCTCCGGCGCACGCTGACCCGCACCGGCTTTGTCATCGACCACATCCACTACTACGCCGATGCGCTCAAGCCGTGGATTGCGCGGCGTGAACGCTGGCCGTCCTTTCTGATCCGGCGCGATCCGCGCGACATCAGCCGTATCTGGGTCCTGGAACCGGAGGGACAGCATTACCTGGAAATTCCCTACCGTACCTTGTCGCATCCGGCTGTCACCCTCTGGGAACAACGGCAGGCGCTGGCGAAACTGCGGCAGCAAGGGCGCGAACAGGTGGATGAGTCGGCGCTGTTCCGCATGATCGGCCAGATGCGTGAGATTGTGACCAGCGCGCAGAAGGCCACACGCAAGGCGCGGCGTGACGCGGATCGCCGCCAGCACCTCAAGACATCAGCTCGGCCGGACAAGCCCGTTCCGCCGGATACGGATATTGCCGACCCGCAGGCAGACAACTTGCCACCCGCCAAACCGTTCGACCAGATTGAGGAGTGGTAGCCGTGGACGAATATCCCATCATCGACCTGTCCCACCTGCTGCCGGCGGCCCAGGGCTTGGCCCGTCTTCCGGCGGACGAGCGCATCCAGCGCCTTCGCGCCGACCGCTGGATCGGCTATCCGCGCGCAGTCGAGGCGCTGAACCGGCTGGAAGCCCTTTATGCGTGGCCAAACAAGCAACGCATGCCCAACCTGCTGCTGGTTGGCCCGACCAACAATGGCAAGTCGATGATCGTCGAGAAGTTCCGCCGCACCCACCCGGCCAGCTCCGACGCCGACCAGGAGCACATCCCGGTGTTGGTCGTGCAGATGCCGTCCGAGCCGTCCGTGATCCGCTTCTACGTCGCGCTGCTCGCCGCGATGGGCGCGCCGCTGCGCCCACGCCCACGGTTGCCGGAAATGGAGCAACTGGCTCTGGCACTGCTGCGCAAGGTCGGCGTGCGCATGCTGGTGATTGTCGACAACCTCTCGCGCAACCAAGACATCGCGGTCGGACTGCAAGTGATCTTGAAGCCACGGGCCCGTCCCACCCCGACATGGACCTCGATGCCCGAACGGACGTTAGATTTCGAGTTCTAGGCGTTCTGCGATGAAGGTTGGATCCCAGCCGGGATTGAAAGTGTCGACGTGGGTGAATCCGAGCCGCTCGTATAGGCCACGCAGGTTCGGGTGGCAGTCGAGCCGCAGCTTGGCGCACCCCTGCGTTCGCGCGGCATGGCGGCAAGCCTCGATCAGCGCGGAGCTGACACCCCGGCCCGCATGTGTCCGTCGCACCGCGAGCTTGTGCAGATATGCGGCCTCCCCCTTGAGGGCGTCGGGCCAGAACTCGGGATCCTCGGCCGACAAGGTGCAACAGCCGACGATGCCGTCGCTGCAACTCGCGACTAGGAGCTCGGATCTCAGGACGAAGGTCTCCGCGAATGTCCGGTCGATCCGCGCGACGTCCCAGGCGGGCGTTCCCTTGGCGGACATCCACGCCGCAGCGTCGTGCATCAGCCGCACAACCTCGTCGATATCACCCGAGCAGGCGACCCGAACGTTCGGAGGCTCCTCGCTGTCCATTCGCTCCCCTGGCGCGGTATGAACCGCCGCCTCATAGTGCAGTTTGATCCTGACGAGCCCAGCATGTCTGCGCCCACCTTCGCGGAACCTGACCAGGGTCCGCTAGCGGGCGGCCGGAAGGTGAATGCTAGGCATGATCTAACCCTCGGTCTCTGGCGTCGCGACTGCGAAATTTCGCGAGGGTTTCCGAGAAGGTGATTGCGCTTCGCAGATCTCCAGGCGCGTGGGTGCGGACGTAGTCAGCGCCATTGCCGATCGCGTGAAGTTCCGCCGCAAGGCTCGCTGGACCCAGATCCTTTACAGGAAGGCCAACGGTGGCGCCCAAGAAGGATTTCCGCGACACCGAGACCAATAGCGGAAGCCCCAACGCCGACTTCAGCTTTTGAAGGTTCGACAGCACGTGCAGCGATGTTTCCGGTGCGGGGCTCAAGAAAAATCCCATCCCCGGATCGAGGATGAGCCGGTCGGCAGCGACCCCGCTCCGTCGCAAGGCGGAAACCCGCGCCTCGAAGAACCGCACAATCTCGTCGAGCGCGTCTTCGGGTCGAAGGTGACCGGTGCGGGTGGCGATGCCATCCCGCTGCGCTGAGTGCATAACCACCAGCCTGCAGTCCGCCTCAGCAATATCGGGATAGAGCGCAGGGTCAGGAAATCCTTGGATATCGTTCAGGTAGCCCACGCCGCGCTTGAGCGCATAGCGCTGGGTTTCCGGTTGGAAGCTGTCGATTGAAACACGGTGCATCTGATCGGACAGGGCGTCTAAGAGCGGCGCAATACGTCTGATCTCATCGGCCGGCGATACAGGCCTCGCGTCCGGATGGCTGGCGGCCGGTCCGACATCCACGACGTCTGATCCGACTCGCAGCATTTCGATCGCCGCGGTGACAGCGCCGGCGGGGTCTAGCCGCCGGCTCTCATCGAAGAAGGAGTCCTCGGTGAGATTCAGAATGCCGAACACCGTCACCATGGCGTCGGCCTCCGCAGCGACTTCCACGATGGGGATCGGGCGAGCAAAAAGGCAGCAATTATGAGCCCCATACCTACAAAGCCCCACGCATCAAGCTTTTGCCCATGAAGCAACCAGGCAATGGCTGTAATTATGACGACGCCGAGTCCCGACCAGACTGCATAAGCAACACCGACAGGGATGGATTTCAGAACCAGAGAAAGAAAATAAAATGCGATGCCATAACCGATTATGACAACGGCGGAAGGGGCAAGCTTAGTAAAGCCCTCGCTAGATTTTAATGCGGATGTTGCGATTACTTCGCCAACTATTGCGATAACAAGAAAAAGCCAGCCTTTCATGATATATCTCCCAATTTGTGTAGGGCTTATTATGCACGCTTAAAAATAATAAAAGCAGACTTGACCTGATAGTTTGGCTGTGAGCAATTATGTGCTTAGTGCATCTAACTTTGTTTTAGGGCGACTGCCCTGCTGCGTAACATCGTTGCTGCTCCATAACATCAAACATCGACCCACGGCGTAACGCGCTTGCTGCTTGGATGCCCGAGGCATAGACTGTACCCCAAAAAAACAGTCATAACAAGCCATGAAAACCGCCACTGCGCCGTTACCACCGCTGCGTTCGGTCAAGGTTCTGGACCAGTTGCGTGAGCGCATACGCTACTTGCATTACAGCTTACGAACCGAACAGGCTTATGTCCACTGGGTTCGTGCCTTCATCCGTTTCCACGGTGTGCGTCACCCGGCAACCTTGGGCAGCAGCGAAGTCGAGGCATTTCTGTCCTGGCTGGCGAACGAGCGCAAGGTTTCGGTCTCCACGCATCGTCAGGCATTGGCGGCCTTGCTGTTCTTCTACGGCAAGGTGCTGTGCACGGATCTGCCCTGGCTTCAGGAGATCGGAAGACCTCGGCCGTCGCGGCGCTTGCCGGTGGTGCTGACCCCGGATGAAGTGGTTCGCATCCTCGGTTTTCTGGAAGGCGAGCATCGTTTGTTCGCCCAGCTTCTGTATGGAACGGGCATGCGGATCAGTGAGGGTTTGCAACTGCGGGTCAAGGATCTGGATTTCGATCACGGCACGATCATCGTGCGGGAGGGCAAGGGCTCCAAGGATCGGGCCTTGATGTTACCCGAGAGCTTGGCACCCAGCCTGCGCGAGCAGCTGTCGCGTGCACGGGCATGGTGGCTGAAGGACCAGGCCGAGGGCCGCAGCGGCGTTGCGCTTCCCGACGCCCTTGAGCGGAAGTATCCGCGCGCCGGGCATTCCTGGCCGTGGTTCTGGGTTTTTGCGCAGCACACGCATTCGACCGATCCACGGAGCGGTGTCGTGCGTCGCCATCACATGTATGACCAGACCTTTCAGCGCGCCTTCAAACGTGCCGTAGAACAAGCAGGCATCACGAAGCCCGCCACACCGCACACCCTCCGCCACTCGTTCGCGACGGCCTTGCTCCGCAGCGGTTACGACATTCGAACCGTGCAGGATCTGCTCGGCCATTCCGACGTCTCTACGACGATGATTTACACGCATGTGCTGAAAGTTGGCGGTGCCGGAGTGCGCTCACCGCTTGATGCGCTGCCGCCCCTCACTAGTGAGAGGTAGGGCAGCGCAAGTCAATCCTGGCGGATTCACTACCCCTGCGCGAAGGCCATCGGTGCCGCATCGAACGGCCGGTTGCGGAAAGTCCTCCCTGCGTCCGCTGATGGCCGGCAGCAGCCCGTCGTTGCCTGATGGATCCAACCCCTCCGCTGCTATAGTGCAGTCGGCTTCTGACGTTCAGTGCAGCCGTCTTCTGAAAACGACACTGCGCCGTCAGAATAGAGTCTGCTTTCACATTCTTTGACACATGCTTGCCAAGGTCATAGATTCCAACCTGACAAATTCAAGGCTTAGGGCGCAATGGAACCAAAAACCAACGTAAGCCCTACCGCCCATCCAGCCTATGGAGGCATCTTGCAGGGACAACGCATCGGTTACGTTCGGGTCAGCAGTTACGACCAGAACCCGGAACGCCAACTTGAGCAGGTCGAGATCGGCAAGCTGTTCACCGACAAGGCCTCGGGCAAGGACACCCAGCGCCCGCAGCTGGAAGCCATGCTCGGATTCGTCCGCGAAGGCGATACCGTGGTGGTGCACAGCATGGATCGCCTGGCGCGCAACCTCGACGATCTGCGCCGTCTGGTGCAAAGGCTGACCAAGGGGTCGTTTGCGGGAGGGGGCGGAATCCTACGCTAAGGCTTTGGCCAGCGATATTCTCCGGTGAGATTGATGTGTTCCCATCCGAGCGGCGAAACATGGGCCAAGAGATCGGGCGATAGCAGCTTTCCATCGCGTTTCTGGTTTGCAACGACCTCGCCGAGCTTCATGGTGTTCCAGAAGATGATGATGGCGGCGAGCAGATTCATGCCGGCGATGCGGTAATGCTGGCCTTCGGCGGAACGGTCGCGGATTTCACCGCGGCGGTGGAAGCTGATTGCCCGCTTCAGCGCATGATGAGCTTCGCCTTTGTTGAGCCCGATCTGGGCACGCCGTTGGAGTTCGGCATCCAGAATCCAGTCGATCATGAACAGGGTGCGCTCGACGCGACCGACTTCCCGCAGGGCTGTCGCGAGCTCGTTCTGCCGCGGATAGGAGGCGAGTTTCCGCAGAATCTGGCTTGGCGCGACGGTCCCGGCAGCAATGGTGGCGGCGATGCGCAGGATGTCGGGCCAATTGCGCTCGATCATGGCTTGGTTGACCTTTCCGCCGATCAACGCTCGCAGGTGCGCCGGGGCGGCCGACGGATTGAACGCGTAGAGCCGTTTGGATGGCAGGTCGCGGATGCGCGGAGCGAACCGGTAGCCGAGAATGGCACATGCGGCAAAGACGTGATCGGTGAAGCCGCCCGTGTCGGTGAACTGCTCGCGGATATGGCGTCCAGCATCGTTCATCAGCAGGCCATCGAGGATGTAAGGCGCTTCGCTTGCCGTTGCAGGAATCACCTGGGTTGCGAACGGCGCATATTGGTCGGAGACGTGGCTATAGGCTTTCAGGCCCGGGGTATTGCCATATTTCGCGTTGACCAGGTTCATGGCCTCACCTTGCTCTGTAGCGACGAAGAACTGTCCGTCGCTCGAAGCCGACGTGCCCATGCCCCAGAACCGGGCCATGGGTAACGCTGCCTGTGCCTCGACCACCATGGCCAGCGCCCGGTCATAGGCTTCGCCCTCGACATGCCACCGTCCAATGCGGATCAATTCCCAGAAGGTGTGGGTGTTTGTCGCATCCGCCATTTTGCGCAAGCCGAGGTTGATCCCTTCCGCCAAGATAACGTTCATTAGCCCGATCCGGTCAGCGCAGGGTGCTCCTGTGCGCAGATGGGTGAACGCTTCGGTGAAGCCGGTCGCCGCATCCACCTCCAGCAGGAGATCGGTGATGCGCGTGGGCGGGATCTGCTTGTAGAGATCGAGCACCAGATCTTCGGCGCCTGTCGGCGCGGCGGCTTCGAGTTTCTCGATATGCAGAACGCCGTTTTCAATCGACCCGCCCGGGATCGTGCCTGCGCGAGCGGCACGGCCAAGCTCGCGCAACCGCATGTCGAGGCGAGCTTGCCGGTCTGCCAGCCATTCCTCCGGCCGCAATGGCACAGCGAGACGACCGCCTTCCGCGATGGATTGTGCCGGAACGAGTGCGTGTTTCAGATCGCCATAGCGCCGGGACCTAGTAAGCCAGACATCTCCGGAGCGGAACGCATCGCGCAGATGGAACAGCACCGCGATCTCCCATAGGCGAGCGTCGCCAGCCCTCTGGGCCCGAAGGTGGCGATGCCATTTCGAGCTGGGCCGCAAGAAGCTGGTCATCGCGGCATCGTTCAAACCGGTACGAAGGGCCGTCACCGCTTCCAGAAGCGGCAGTGCAACGGGCGCAGCTCGCAGATCGAGCAGGCGCAACATGCGTGGAGCGTATCGGCGGAAGCGGTGATAACCGTCGAGCACATGATTGAGCGGATCGTCGGCCATGGTGGCGGTCAGCCTGGTTGCCATTGCAACAAGGGTTTTTAAGCCGTCCCACCCTGACCCACTCGCGATGACATCGCCCAGCGGCTGGCCATCATCCTGTGCATCGACCAGGGCGCCCCCGATCTCGGCGAAGGATTTCAGGGTGTCACGCACCACCCCCGCTTCGTCTGCGACCTTTGCATGGCAAATACGCTCCGAAGCACGGTAGAGACGGCCGACGATCCGGTCGTGGGTTTCGACCACTGCGTCGGCCAACATCGCCTGCCATTCCGAGACGCAAACAGCCAAGATCGCAAGCCGCCTGTCCTCCGGGAGATCGCGCATGCCGTCGGCATAATACCGTTCACCCTGCCTGCGCAGACGAGTCACCCGATGGGCAGGAACGCCGGCAAGCAGATCCTCGGGGAGATCGATGCGTTGCAGATATTCGAGCCGGTCGAGCAGCCGGTTGGCCGACGAAGAGTTCGAGCCAGGCTCGAACTGGCGCAGCCACACAAAACGGGTCACCCGATCATCAGCCGTCTCCTCGAGCAATGCCAGCAACTGTTCTCGGATCGACATAGGCAGCCGACTGGCGATCCTCGTCTCGATGCGTCGCTCGGCATCGACGAGAGCCGCGGCACAAAGCCGCTCGATCGTGGATGTCGCGGGAAGGACAGTGCGGGTGCGTCGGCACTCGGCTACGAAGCGACGGGCGATATCCTCGTTCGACACCGCCATCTCGGCTTCTCGGAACAACCATTCCTTCAGCTCGCTCGCACCACGTCCGGAGAAGGTGCGGAAGCCGTAGAGCCCCCGTAACTCGGCAAGATGCTCGTGCCGTGTTTCCTCGCGGGCAGCATAGTCTACGAGATCGTCGGCACCCAGGCCAAGCTGCGCTCCGATAAATTCGATGACCTCTGCAGGGATCAGTTCGCCTGGAGCCAGCACCCGGCCGGGATAGCGCAGGACACACAATTGCAGGGCGAAGCCGAACCTGTTGTGAGCGCGCCGACGCAGCCTGATATGCCCAAGGTCTTCATCACTCAGCGTATAGTGCTTGAGCAAATCCGTCTGTGAAGTCGGCAAGCGCAACAGCGCGTCTTTCTGCCGATCGGTTAGAGTGACGCGACGCGGCATACATGTTCCTTTTTCAAAATCTGATAGCGTTCAAGACGCTTTGTTTATGAAGCTGGTTGAGATACATTTCCAGAGGTCAATGCAATCGTGGCCGAAGCGCCGCCTCAAACCAACGTTTGTGATACATGCTGATCGGATATGCCCGCGTCTCCAAAGCCGATGGCTCGCAGTCTCTCGACCTGCAGCACGACGCCTTGCGCGCCGCAGGTGTCGAACGGGACAATATCTATGATGATCTTGCTTCCGGCGGTCGTGATGATCGCCCTGGCTTGACTGCCTGCCTCAAGTCATTGCGTGACGGCGATGTGCTGGTGGTCTGGAAGCTCGATCGCCTCGGACGATCGCTTGCCCATCTGGTCAACACGGTGAAGGAGCTGTCAGACCGCAAGATCGGCCTGCGGGTTCTGACTGGAAAGGGCGCTCAGATCGACACCACGACTGCGTCCGGTCGCATGGTGTTCGGAATCTTCGCCACCTTGGCCGAGTTCGAGCGGGATCTGATCCGAGAGCGCACCATGGCGGGTCTCGCCTCCGCGAGAGCGCGCGGTCGCAAGGGCGGACGAAAATTCGCGCTCACCAAAGCTCAGGTGCGTCTCGCGCAAGCCGCCATGGCCCAGCGCGATACTTCAGTTTCCGATCTCTGCAAGGAACTCGGCATCGAGCGCGTCACTCTCTACCGATATGTCGGTCCCAAAGGCGAGCTCAGAGACCATGGAAAGCATGTTCTCGGACTTACGTAGCAACTCGTTTCTTTTCGCAGGTTGAGCCACCTCCGCGCTTCATCAGAAAACTGAAGGAACCTCCATTGAATCGAACTAATATTTTTTTTGGTGAATCGCATTCTGACTGGTTGCCTGTCAGAGGCGGAGAATCTGGTGATTTTGTTTTTCGACGTGGTGACGGGCATGCCTTCGCGAAAATCGCACCTGCTTCCCGCCGCGGTGAGCTCGCTGGAGAGCGTGACCGCCTCATTTGGCTCAAAGGTCGAGGTGTGGCTTGCCCCGAGGTGATCAACTGGCAGGAGGAACAGGAGGGTGCATGCTTGGTGATAACGGCAATTCCGGGAGTACCGGCGGCTGATCTGTCTGGAGCGGATTTGCTCAAAGCGTGGCCGTCAATGGGGCAGCAACTTGGCGCTGTTCACAGCCTATCGGTTGATCAATGTCCGTTTGAGCGCAGGCTGTCGCGAATGTTCGGACGCGCCGTTGATGTGGTGTCCCGCAATGCCGTCAATCCCGACTTCTTACCGGACGAGGACAAGAGTACGCCGCAGCTCGATCTTTTGGCTCGTGTCGAACGAGAGCTACCGGTGCGGCTCGACCAAGAGCGCACCGATATGGTTGTTTGCCATGGTGATCCCTGCATGCCGAACTTCATGGTGGACCCTAAAACTCTTCAATGCACGGGTCTGATCGACCTTGGGCGGCTCGGAACAGCAGATCGCTATGCCGATTTGGCACTCATGATTGCTAACGCCGAAGAGAACTGGGCAGCGCCAGATGAAGCAGAGCGCGCCTTCGCTGTCCTATTCAATGTATTGGGGATCGAAGCCCCCGACCGCGAACGCCTTGCCTTCTATCTGCGATTGGACCCTCTGACTTGGGGTTGATGTTCATGCCGCCTGTTTTTCCTGCTCATTGGCACGTTTCGCAACCTGTTCTCATTGCGGACACCTTTTCCAGCCTCGTTTGGAAAGTTTCATTGCCAGACGGGACTCCTGCAATCGTCAAGGGATTGAAACCTATAGAAGACATTGCTGATGAACTGCGCGGGGCCGACTATCTGGTATGGCGCAATGGGAGGGGAGCAGTCCGGTTGCTCGGTCGTGAGAACAATCTGATGTTGCTCGAATATGCCGGGGAGCGAATGCTCTCTCACATCGTTGCCGAGCACGGCGACTACCAGGCGACCGAAATTGCAGCGGAACTAATGGCGAAGCTGTATGCCGCATCTGAGGAACCCCTGCCTTCTGCCCTTCTCCCGATCCGGGATCGCTTTGCAGCTTTGTTTCAGCGGGCGCGCGATGATCAAAACGCAGGTTGTCAAACTGACTACGTCCACGCGGCGATTATAGCCGATCAAATGATGAGCAATGCCTCGGAACTGCGTGGGCTACATGGCGATCTGCATCATGAAAACATCATGTTCTCCAGTCGCGGCTGGCTGGTGATAGATCCCGTCGGTCTGGTCGGTGAAGTGGGCTTTGGCGCCGCCAATATGTTCTACGATCCGGCTGACAGAGACGACCTTTGTCTCGATCCTAGACGCATTGCACAGATGGCGGACGCATTCTCTCGTGCGCTGGACGTCGATCCGCGTCGCCTGCTCGACCAGGCGTACGCTTATGGGTGCCTTTCCGCAGCTTGGAACGCGGATGGAGAAGAGGAGCAACGCGATCTAGCTATCGCGGCCGCGATCAAGCAGGTGCGACAGACGTCATACTAGATATCAAGCGACTTCTCCTATCCCCTGGGAACACATCAATCTTACCGGAGAATATCGTTGGCCAAAGCCTTAGCGTAGGATTTCGCCCTCTCCCGCAAACGACCCCATGGCGGCCGAAACCCTCTACCGCGAAGGTCGCCTGAGCGTCAGCGCGATCGGCGAGAAGCTGCACATCTCCAAGAGCACGCTGTACAGCTACCTGCGCCACCGTGGTGTCGAGATCGGCGCGTACCAGAAGAGCGCCAGGTCACGCGACCAGCAGCCTTCGGCCGCGTCGCCGGCAGAGCCGCCCGCCGCCGAGCGGGTGGCCACCGTCACCCTGCGCCTCGCGGTGGTGAATAACAGCAAGTTCGTGCGCGGCCGGAAGCGGGCCACGGAGAACATTGAGCGCTACTGCCTGGAGCCCTATGGCATGAAGCGGCTGGATGCCGGCCACTATGAGTTGACCATTCCGTATCGGAGCGACGATGAGCTGGACAAGAGCGTGCATGACCTGCTGACCGAGATCAGCCAGGAGGCCGACATGCGCAACTGTTTTGTCGAGATGGGCGCCTGGGAAGAAGACACCGAAAAGCGTTGGTAGGGCTTACGTTGGTTTTTGGTTCCATTGCTCCCCAAACCCCGTATAGTGCTGAGAGATCCCCTCATAATTTCCCCAAAGCGTAACCATGTGTGAATAAATTTTGAGCTAGTAGGGTTGCAGCCACGAGTAAGTCTTCCCTTGTTATTGTGTAGCCAGAATGCCGCAAAACTTCCATGCCTAAGCGAACTGTTGAGAGTACGTTTCGATTTCTGACTGTGTTAGCCTGGAAGTGCTTGTCCCAACCTTGTTTCTGAGCATGAACGCCCGCAAGCCAACATGTTAGTTGAAGCATCAGGGCGATTAGCAGCATGATATCAAAACGCTCTGAGCTGCTCGTTCGGCTATGGCGTAGGCCTAGTCCGTAGGCAGGACTTTTCAAGTCTCGGAAGGTTTCTTCAATCTGCATTCGCTTCGAATAGATATTAACAAGTTGTTTGGGTGTTCGAATTTCAACAGGTAAGTTAGTTGCTAGAACCCATGGCTCCTTTGCCGACGCTGAGTAGATTTTAGGTGACGGGTGGTGACAATGAGTCCGTGTCGAGCGCTGATTTTTTCGGCCTTTAGAGCGAGATTTATACAATAGAATTTGGCATGAGATTGGATTGCTTTTAGTCAGCCTCTTATAGCCTAAAGTCTTTGAGTGACTAGATGACATATCATGTAAGTTGCTGATAGGTTTCCAGTTTTCCGCTCCTAGGTCTGCATATTGTACTTTTCCTCTTACTCGACTTAACCAGTACCAACCCAGCTTCTCAACGGATTTATACCATGGCACTTTAAAGCCAGCATCACTGACAATGAGCGGTGTGGTGTTACTCGGTAGAATGCTCGCAAGGTCGGCTAGAAATTGGTCATGAGCTTTCTTTGAACATTGCTCTGAAAGCGGGAACGCTTTCTCATAAAGAGTAACAGAACGACCGTGTAGTGCGACTGAAGCTCGCAATACCATAAGTCGTTTTTGCTCACGAATATCAGACCAGTCAACAAGTACAATGGGCATCGTATTGCCCGAACAGATAAAGCTAGCATGCCAACGGTATACAGCGAGTCGCTCTTTGTGGAGGTGACGATTACCTAACAATCGGTCGATTCGTTTGATGTTATGTTTTGTTCTCGCTTTGGTTGGCAGGTTACGGCCAAGTTCGGTAAGAGTGAGAGTTTTACAGTCAAGTAATGCGTGGCAAGCCAACGTTAAGCTGTTGAGTCGTTTTAAGTGTAATTCGGGGCAGAATTGGTAAAGAGAGTCGTGTAAAATATCGAGTTCGCACATCTTGTTGTCTGATTATTGATTTTTCGCGAAACCATTTGATCATATGACAAGATGTGTATCCACCTTAACTTAATGATTTTTACCAAAATCATTAGGGGATTCATCAGCGTATAGTGTTTTGCAGTTTAGAGGAGATATCGCGATGCATACGCGGAAGGCAATAACGGAGGCGCTTCAAAAACTCGGAGTCCAAACCGGTGACCTCTTGATGGTGCATGCCTCACTTAAAGCGATTGGTCCGGTCGAAGGAGGAGCGGAGACGGTCGTTGCCGCGTTACGCTCCGCGGTTGGGCCGACTGGCACTGTGATGGGATACGCGTCGTGGGACCGATCACCCTACGAGGAGACTCTGAATGGCGCTCGGCTGGATGACGAAGCCCGCCGTACCTGGCTGCCGTTCGATCCCGCAACAGCCGGGACTTACCGTGGGTTCGGCCTGCTGAATCAATTTCTGGTTCAAGCCCCCGGCGCGCGGCGCAGCGCGCACCCCGATGCATCGATGGTCGCGGTTGGTCCGCTGGCTGAAACGCTGACGGAGCCTCACGAACTCGGTCACGCCTTGGGGGAAGGATCGCCCGTCGAGCGGTTCGTTCGCCTTGGCGGGAAGGCCCTGCTGTTGGGTGCGCCGCTAAACTCCGTTACCGCATTGCACTACGCCGAGGCGGTTGCCGATATCCCCAACAAACGGTGGGTGACGTATGAGATGCCGATGCTTGGAAGAGACGGTGAAGTCGCCTGGAAAACGGCATCGGATTACGATTCAAACGGCATTCTCGATTGCTTTGCTATCGAAGGAAAGCCGGATGCGGTTGAAACTATAGCAAATGCTTACGTGAAGCTCGGTCGCCATCGAGAAGGTGTCGTGGGCTTTGCTCAGTGCTACCTGTTCGACGCGCAGGACATCGTGACGTTCGGCGTCACCTATCTTGAGAAGCATTTCGGAACCACTCCGATCGTGCCTCCGCACGAGGCCGTCGAGCGCTCTTGCGAGCCTTCAGGTTAGAGGCCGTCGACAATGATAATCTGGATCAACGGACCTTTCGGCGCCGGAAAGACGACGCTCGCTAAGCGGCTGCGCGATCGGCGTTCCAAATCGCTGATCTTTGACCCCGAGGAAATCGGGTTCGTGGTGAAAGAAACGGTCCCCATGCCAGCGAGCGGAGACTATCAGGATCTCCCCTTGTGGAGGGGACTTACGATCGCGGCGGTCAGGGAGATTCGAAGGAATTACTCGCAGGACATCATCATCCCAATGACGCTCGTGCACCCGGACTATCTGACTGAGATACTCGACGGGGTAAGGCGGATCGACGATCAGCTGCTGCACATCTTTCTGACGCTCAACGAGGACCTATTGCGTCACCGGATCGCGAACCAGACCATGCATCCTGACCCGAATCGAAATGCGGAGATTCGAGAGTGGCGATTAGCGAATGTCGCCCGATGCTTGGCCGCAAGGGAACGGCTTCCATGCACAACCCGTGTTCTCGATAGTGGTGCACACACCAGCGATGAACTCGCAGCGATGGTGCTCGACGGAATCGATGGGCGCACCTGATCGCCTTCGACGCCTGCGCAAAGCGTAGCGCGAGGGTGGCGGGCTCACGACCAAACGCCCAGAGGTCGATCATCGCAGGGATGTTTGGCTTTGTGGTGCGGACGACGGGACTCGAACCCGTACTCTCACAGAGAAGCAGATTTTCGTACCACCTCGACTTTCGCCGCCGTCTGATGACGTTCGTGGTCTGGACTGTCCCTTCGCCATTGCCCGAAGGCTTTAGGCGCCGCCCGTCCAGTCTCTACACCTTCCCCCGAAGGGGCTTGGCTCGGGATTGGCTTAGGGTATTGCCCGTTAGCGTTCCCCGACTTTGAGCGGTTCTACTCCGCGGATTTCCCCGCGGGCACTCCAATTTTAAAGTCTGCTGCGTCTACCGATTTCGCCACGTCCGCCTTTTTTCGCCGTTCCTAGCGCTCGTGCGATGCACCTATGTTGCACCTAGCGCCGAATCGTTCTTCGTCATCCTGAAAAACCACGTCTCCTAAAGCCTTGCATAGCTTATCTTTTCTCCACCACGAACTTTTTTGTGGGATGGTAGAAAAAAAGACTTTTTAAGTCCGCTGGCTTGCCAGGCCTTGTTAGCTTGTACGGTCATGGTTATCGGGTAAAGAATATTGACGGCATCGCTGGTGTCGGTGGCTGAAAAGCCGGCTCCCATCAGGGCAATAGCCATTTCAGATGCAGGCGTACAGGGCAATGGTCAACAGCTACAGCCTGTCTGACGATTCCGGCGTCATGGCTGCGGCGGCTATCACGCATTTTTTGTTCGGTCAGGCGGTGTTTTCGTACCTCAATGGTTGGAGCGTGTTGATCGGACCTGGTACAGGTTTGGACAGCACGGGCTGCAAATACGCAAGGGATTTAATGGGCCTGGTGGCGTTCACGGCTTTTATCGTGACGTTTCTGTTCAGGGGCTACTCATAATCTCGTGGCTCGGCGGTTCCCGGCACACCATGACAGTAAGGAAGGACCCTGTGTCTCAACTCTCCCAGCTTCGAAGCCCCGCCGCCGTGCAGGCTGCCATCGATGAGTTCGTGCAACTGGGCCGCACGAAATTCCTGGCGCGCCACGGCTACGGCAAGTCCCGCGACTTCCTGGTACGTGATCCGAAGACCGGCACCGATTGCGATTCCAAGGCCATCGCCGGTGTGGCCTTCGGCAAGCAATTTCCCGAGCAGGGCCCGCTCACTGCTGACAGCTTCTCCGGTGGCGAGGCGACCGTCGTTCCGGCGCTGACGCGGCTCGGGTTTCGCATCATTCGCATCGGCGAAGACTGGTCCGAAGAAGAGGTCCTGGCCACGGTCGAAGACTATTTCGACATGCTGCGTGCCGAGGCGGCTGGGGAGCCGTACAACAAGTCCGAGCACAACCAGGCACTGCGCCAACTGCTGAACGGTCGCAGCAAGTCTTCAGTCGAGCTCAAGCACCAGAACATTAGCGCCGTACTCGATGCCCTGGGCCTGCCCTATATCAACGGCTACAAGCCACGCGGCAACAGCCAACTGCTGCTGCGTAAATCCGTACACGCCTACGTTCTGGAACATCAGCAGACGGTCGGCGCTCTTGTCGATGCCCTGGAGGAGGTAAAACTTCCGGGTGACAAAACCTACCGAGCGGCTTTGGTAGAACCACCCGCCCGTGAAGTGCTTGTGCGTACCCCGGCATCTCTACGGCAACGCCTACCGCGAAAGTTCGATTATGCCGCTCGCGATGAAGCCAACCGCAAGCTGGGCCGGGCAGGGGAGCAGTGGGTGATTGGCTACGAACAGCAACGCCTGACCGAGCTCGGCCACCCAGAGCTTTTTCAGCGGCTGGATTGGGTGTCCGACACCCAGGGAGACGGTGCGGGGTTCGACATCCTGTCGTTCGAAGAGGACGCCCATGAGCGCTTCATCGAGGTGAAAACCACCAATGGCGGGGTAGGCTCGTCTTTCTTGGTCAGCCACAACGAACTCGAATTCTCCAAGGAGGCGGGCGATCAATTCCATCTGTATCGCGTGTTCCAGTTTCGGGACGGTCCGCGCCTGTTCACGCTACCCGGCGACCTCAGCCAACATGTGCATCTCAAGCCGACGGACTACCGGGCGAGTTTCCGGAGTTTGGTGGGGTAAAGGCAGGGTTCTGTTGAGCCGAATGGCTGTGTGCGGCCGATTCTGTTGAAAAAGTAGCGGCCTCCCCATGCCGTTGGCAAAATTGCTTTGTCAGCGAGCGTGGGGGCGAACAGCATGATGGGACAGTTACCGGGAGGACAGCAGCGCCTGTTCTACTCGTTCAATCTGGAAGATCACGTCCCGGCCCAACATCTCCTGCGCAGCATCGACCAGTGCTTGGATCTCAGTGATCTACGTGCCTACCTGGCAGATTTCTATAGCCCCATCGGGCGTCCCTCGATTGACCCGGAGTTGATGGTGCGCATGCTGGTCGTCGGCTACTTGCTATGGCATTCGTTCCGAGCGGCGATTGTGCGAAGAGGTGCACCTGAACCTGGCCTATCGCTGGTTCTGCCGGTTGGGTCTGGAAGACGAAGTCCCCAATCACTCGACCTTCTCGAAGAATCGCCATGGGCGTTTTCGTGACAGCGATCTATTCCGCTGGTTATTCAATGAGGTGCTGCGGCGCTGCATGGCAGCCGGCCTAGTCAAGGGTGAAGGTTTCGCCGTCGACGCCAGCATCATTAAGGCGGATGCCAGCCGGCAACGTGGGGTGGCGGGAGATGAGGTCGATTGGAACGATCCAAAGCTCAGCAGCCGCGCAGTGCGCGAGTACCTCGAAGCCCTTGATGAAGAGGCGCTGGCTGAGGCTCTTCCCAAGAAAATTTCGCTCACTGATCCTCAGTCCCGTTGGACAGCAGCGCCAGGTGGCCCGGCCTTTTTTGCCTACTCCACGAATTACCTGATCGACACTGAGCACGGTGTGATCATGGACGTGGAAGCTACCCCGGCGCACCGTACCGCCGAAGTCGATTCGACTAGGACGATGGTCGAGCGTGTCGAGGCGCAGTTCGATCTCACACCGGAACGCCTTATCGGCGATACCGCTTATGGCACCGCCCCGATGCTGGCCTGGATGGTCGAAGAAAAGGACATCGAACCGCATGTGCCGGTGTGGGACAAGACCGAGCGCAAGGACGACAGCCTCTCCAGTAACGACTTTCACTGGAGTCAGGACGCCAATGAATATCGCTGCCCAGCCGGCAAACCGCTACGCAGTGAATGGCGCGCCTTCACCCAGCAAAGGTCGCGGGTAACTAAGGCCAAAACCGTCATTTACCGCTCCAGCCAAACCGACTGCGCCACCTGCCCGTTGAAAGCGAAATGCTGCCCCAACACGCCGAATCGGAAGATCGTCCGCAGCATCCATGAGGCTGCCCGCGACGTGGCTCGACGCATCGCCAAGACACCGGAGTACCTCGTCTCTCGCTGCGAACGAAAGAAGGTGGAGATGCTTTTCGCCCACCTCAAACGGATCATGAAACTCGACCGTTTACGACTGCGTGGCCTAACGGGTGCCACTGACGAATTCACCTTGGCTGCGATGGTGCAGAACCTGCGCCGCATGGCCAAGCTTTTGCCTCAAGGGCCACCGCTGACGGGATAGGTATGCCTGCTACGAGCAGAAACCCTCAAATTAACCCTTAAACCTGAGCAAGGACGCTCAGTGAAACGCCGGAAGGCAACTTGAAGTGGCTTGCAGCCACTTCGACAGCAGGCACACCTGATCGGCAGGCTGCCGCTAAAGCTACTTTTTCAACAGAATCGGCCGATTTGTGCCGGTCGTCAAGGACCGCTTCGGATCACTCTCAACCGGATCGCGGGCCAGCTGATTTGCTAAAACCCGCGCCAAACTCAACGAAGGATTTCGCATGATCCGTTTTTTTTGGCGATCACGCTCGGCCTGATGGTTGGCTGCTCGTCGAGTTCAAGTTCGATCTGATCAGTGAGCGGTAGCGCAAGTGGATCGCCTCAGCCAAGCAGCGTTGTTGCCGGCGGCCGGAAGAAAGCCTTGAACTAGTAGCGGAAAGGATGAAACTTTATTTTTACGATTCTCAGCATTTTCCAAGGTTGAGCGAAAATTAGGATGATACTTTAATGATTCCGGCCTCCATCCCCACAAAACGCTTGCAGATGGCAGAATTGAAATAAGTCATTGTTTTAAATGGATTTTTGCAGGAATTGCTACGTTGCAGGGTCCTGTAGTTAGGATGACACTTTATTTTCCTCCCACAACTTCGCCCAGCGTCGCCGCACTGTCCGCCGAGTCGGGCAGCAGATAGACCCCGTCGCGCAGCGTTGCGCAGCCCTGCGCTTTGACAGAACGCCAGACGCGCATGCGGCCGGTCGATGCCTTGGTGGGCAGGCTGACGAATAGGGCAAGAAAGCTCAAGCACGGGCTCCTTCGTCAAAAAGATGATTAATGTTACAAATACTACAATAAGTTATATCTAATACACAACTCATGTCGGAGCGTCAATTTAAGGCATACCCTAACCTGATGTCAGATGCCATGTGTAAATTGCGTCAGGATAGGATTGAATTTTGAATTTATTGACATATCTCGTTGAAGGTCATAGAGTCTTCCCTGACATTTTGCAGGGAATTCCATGACTGGACAGCGCATTGGGTATATCAGGGTCAGCACCTTCGACCAGAACCCGGAACGGCAACTGGAAGGCGTCAAGGTTGATCGCGCTTTTAGCGACAAGGCATCCGGCAAGGATGTCAAGCGTCCGCAACTGGAAGCGCTGATAAGCTTCGCCCGCACCGGCGACACCGTGGTGGTGCATAGCATGGATCGCCTGGCGCGCAATCTCGATGATTTGCGCCGGATCGTGCAAACGCTGACACAACGCGGCGTGCATATCGAATTCGTCAAGGAACACCTCAGTTTTACTGGCGAAGACTCTCCGATGGCGAACCTGATGCTCTCGGTGATGGGCGCGTTCGCCGAGTTCGAGCGCGCCCTGATCCGCGAGCGTCAGCGCGAGGGTATTGCGCTCGCCAAGCAACGCGGGGCTTACCGTGGCAGGAAGAAATCCCTGTCGTCTGAGCGTATTGCCGAACTGCGCCAACGTGTCGAGGCTGGCGAGCAAAAGACCAAGCTTGCTCGTGAATTCGGAATCAGTCGCGAAACCCTGTATCAATACTTGAGAACGGATCAGTAAATATGCCACGTCGTTCCATCCTGTCCGCCGCCGAGCGGGAAAGCCTGCTGGCGTTGCCGGACTCCAAGGACGACCTGATCCGACATTACACATTCAACGATACCGACCTCTCGATCATCCGACAGCGGCGCGGGCCAGCCAATCGGCTGGGCTTCGCGGTGCAGCTCTGTTACCTGCGCTTTCCCGGCGTCATCCTGGGCGTCGATGAACTACCGTTCCCGCCCTTGTTGAAGCTGGTCGCCGACCAGCTCAAGGTCGGCGTCGAAAGCTGGAACGAGTACGGCCAGCGGGAGCAGACCCGGCGCGAGCACCTGAGCGAGCTGCAAACCGTGTTCGGTTTCCGGCCCTTCACCATGAGCCATTACCGGCAGGCCGTCCAGATGCTGACCGAGCTGGCGATGCAAACCGACAAAGGCATCGTGCTGGCCAGCGCCTTGATCGGGCACCTGCGGCGGCAGTCGGTCATTCTGCCCGCCCTCAACGCCGTCGAGCGGGCGAGTGCCGAGGCGATCACCCGTGCTAACCGGCGCATCTACGACGCCTTGGCCGAACCACTGGCGGACGCGCATCGCCGCCGCCTCGACGATCTGCTCAAGCGCCGGGACAACGGCAAGACGACCTGGTTGGCTTGGTTGCGCCAGTCTCCGGCCAAGCCAAATTCGCGGCATATGCTGGAACACATCGAACGCCTCAAGGCATGGCAGGCACTCGATCTGCCTACCGGCATCGAGCGGCTGGTTCACCAGAACCGCCTGCTCAAGATTGCCCGCGAGGGCGGCCAGATGACACCCGCCGACCTGGCCAAATTCGAGCCGCAACGGCGCTACGCCACTCTCGTGGCGCTGGCCACCGAGGGCATGGCCACCGTCACCGACGAAATCATCGACCTGCACGACCGCATCCTGGGTAAGCTGTTTAACGCTGCCAAGAATAAGCATCAGCAGCAGTTCCAGGCGTCAGGCAAGGCCATCAACGCCAAGGTACGTCTGTACGGGCGCATCGGTCAGGCGCTGATCGACGCCAAGCAATCAGGCCGCGATGCGTTTGCCGCCATCGAGGCCGTCATGTCCTGGGATTCCTTTGCCGAGAGCGTCACCGAGGCGCAGAAGCTCGCGCAACCCGATGACTTCGATTTCCTGCATCGCATCGGCGAGAGCTACGCCACCCTGCGCCGCTATGCACCGGAATTCCTTGCCGTGCTCAAGCTGCGGGCCGCGCCCGCCGCCAAAAACGTGCTTGATGCCATTGAGGTGCTGCGCGGCATGAACACCGACAACGCCCGCAAGCTGCCAGCCGATGCACCGACCGGCTTCATCAAGCCGCGCTGGCAGAAACTGGTGATGACCGACGCCGGCATCGACCGGCGCTACTACGAACTGTGCGCGCTGTCCGAGTTGAAGAACTCCCTGCGCTCGGGCGACATCTGGGTGCAGGGTTCACGCCAGTTCAAGGACTTCGAGGACTACCTGGTACCGCCCGAGAAGTTCACCAGCCTCAAGCAGTCCAGCGAATTGCCGCTGGCCGTGGCCACCGACTGCGAACAATATCTGCATGAGCGGCTGACGCTGCTGGAAGCACAACTTGCCACCGTCAACCGCATGGCGGCAGCCAACGACCTGCCGGATGCCATCATCACCGAGTCGGGCTTGAAGATCACGCCGCTGGATGCGGCGGTGCCCGACACCGCGCAGGCGCTGATAGACCAGACAGCCATGGTCCTGCCGCACGTCAAGATCACCGAACTGCTGCTCGAAGTCGATGAGTGGACGGGCTTCACCCGGCACTTCACGCACTTGAAATCGGGCGATCTGGCCAAGGACAAGAACCTGTTGTTGACCACGATCCTGGCCGACGCGATCAACCTGGGCCTGACCAAGATGGCCGAGTCCTGCCCCGGCACGACCTACGCGAAGCTCGCTTGGCTGCAAGCCTGGCATACCCGCGACGAAACGTACTCGACAGCGTTGGCTGAACTGGTCAACGCTCAGTTTCGGCATCCCTTTGCCGGGCACTGGGGCGATGGCACCACATCATCATCGGACGGACAGAATTTCCGAACCGCTAGCAAGGCAAAGAGCACGGGGCACATCAACCCAAAATATGGCAGCAGCCCAGGACGGACTTTCTACACCCACATCTCCGACCAATACGCGCCATTCCACACCAAGGTGGTCAATGTCGGCCTGCGCGACTCAACCTACGTGCTCGACGGCCTGCTGTACCACGAATCCGACCTGCGGATCGAGGAGCACTACACCGACACGGCGGGCTTCACCGATCACGTCTTCGCCCTGATGCACCTCTTGGGCTTCCGCTTCGCGCCGCGCATCCGCGACCTGGGCGACACCAAGCTCTACATCCCGAAGGGCGATGCCGCCTATGACGCGCTCAAGCCGATGATCGGCGGCACGCTCAACATCAAGCACGTCCGCGCCCATTGGGACGAAATCCTGCGGCTGGCCACCTCGATCAAGCAGGGCACGGTGACGGCCTCGCTGATGCTCAGGAAACTCGGCAGCTACCCGCGCCAGAACGGCTTGGCCGTCGCGCTGCGCGAGTTGGGCCGCATCGAGCGCACGCTGTTCATCCTCGACTGGCTGCAAAGCGTCGAGCTACGCCGCCGCGTGCATGCCGGGCTGAACAAGGGCGAGGCGCGCAATGCGCTGGCCCGTGCCGTGTTCTTCAACCGCCTTGGTGAAATCCGTGACCGCAGTTTCGAGCAGCAGCGCTACCGGGCCAGCGGCCTCAACCTGGTGACGGCGGCCATCGTGCTGTGGAACACGGTCTACCTGGAGCGTGCGGCGCATGCGTTGCGCGGCAATGGTCATGCCGTCGATGACTCGCTATTGCAGTACCTGTCGCCACTCGGCTGGGAGCACATCAACCTGACCGGTGATTACCTATGGCGCAGCAGCGCCAAGATCGGCGCGGGGAAGTTCAGGCCGCTACGGCCTCTGCAACCGGCTTAGCGTGCTTTATTTAATGAGATGGTCACTCCCTCCTTCCCGGTACTATGCTGAGGACAGGCTTTCATTCGGAGAACTATCATGGAAAACATTGCGCTCATTGGTATCGATCTGGGTAAAAACTCTTTCCATATTCATTGCCAGGATCGTCGCGGGAAGGCTGTTTACCGTAAAAAATTTACCCGGCCAAAGTTGATCGAATTTTTGGCGACATGCCCCGCTACAACCATCGCAATGGAAGCCTGTGGCGGTTCTCACTTTATGGCACGCAAGTTGGAAGAGTTGGGGCATTCCCCAAAGCTGATATCACCACAATTTGTCCGCCCGTTCGTTAAAAGCAATAAAAACGACTTTGTCGACGCCGAAGCTATTTGTGAAGCTGCATCGCGTCCGTCTATGCGTTTTGTGCAGCCCAGAACGGAATCTCAGCAGGCAATGCGGGCTCTGCATCGTGTCCGTGAATCCCTGGTTCAGGATAAGGTAAAAACAACCAATCAAATGCATGCTTTTCTGCTGGAATTTGGCATTAGCGTTCCCCGAGGAGCTGCCGTTATTAGCCGACTGAGTACCATTCTTGAGGATAATAGTTTGCCTCTTTACCTCAGCCAGTTATTGCTGAAATTACAACAGCATTATCACTATCTTGTTGAGCAGATTAAAGATTTGGAATCCCAGTTGAAACGAAAGTTGGACGAAGATGAGGTTGGACAGCGCTTGCTGAGCATTCCCTGCGTCGGAACACTGACAGCGAGTACTATTTCAACTGAGATTGGCGACGGGAAGCAGTACGCCAGCAGCCGTGACTTTGCGGCGGCAACAGGGCTTGTACCTCGGCAGTACAGCACGGGAGGTAGGACGACATTGCTGGGAATTAGTAAGCGAGGTAATAAAAAGATCCGAACTTTGTTGGTTCAATGTGCCAGGGTATTCATACAAAAACTGGAACACCAGTCTGGCAAATTGGCCGATTGGGTCAGGGATTTACTGTGCCGGAAAAGCAACTTTGTCGTCACTTGTGCTCTGGCAAACAAGCTGGCCAGAATAGCCTGGGCCCTAACGGCACGACAGCAAACTTATGTAGCATAACGGCAGAAATACACCGGTTTAAAGAATTACTGATCTGGTTTTGCGAATACTGATATTGATGATACTAACGGCCCACCGGCCTGTTGAGGAACCTGTAAAACGGAAAGGCTCATTGAAGCCGTATATTTTCTGGAGGTTCATCAGGCGCGGAACTCATCAAGGCGCGGGAATAAAATCCCATTCAGACGCCGGATAGATTCAAGCAAGCCAACTTGTCGTCAAAATCGGTGTTGCAAAAACGGGAGTGACCATAGATTCCGTTTTCTGAGACGACCCCAATCTGCACACGTTTAGCCGCGATCTTCGTCACTATGCCAGCAACACAAACGGAATACCCGTACCCGCCGCGCGGGGTGTGCTGCCAGTTCACCCTATCTCCTACTTGCATCATCATCCCCTGGCGTCAGTGACCGGCCCGGAATTTCGCCAAGTCGATTTCGTTGAAGGTCCAGCGCTGTTTCGCCCGTTCCTCCAACCTCGACGACTCCCGCATGACCTCGATGCGCAGGCGCTCGACCTGGTGCATCAGCTCATCAGCGCGCCGCTGCTTCTCGGCAATAGCATTCCGCTGCGCGACCAGCTCCTGGTCTACGTTCGGCAGCTCGTCGATCCACGGCATGAACTTATCGGTCATCGGATTGGCCTCCGGTAATTGACCTGGGAATCTACCCGGCCTCAAAACAAGAATAGGGCATAATGCCCTAACTTGTCAAGCAATTTTAGCTAAACAATTGAGGGGATTCAGCGAGGCGTCATGCTTGAAAACACCTTTCCCCTGGCGTGCAATCAGCTTGTCCCGGCGGCAGCGCACTGCCGCAGCGCGGCCAGCAAGGTGCCTTGCTCGATCCGCTGTCGTTCCTCCGGCGTAATGCAATCGCCGCAGATACCGCCCAGCTCTTCGCGCAGGGCGTCCGCCCCGATCAGGCTGCGGCTAAGGGTCGAAATGGACTTACCGCAGCGGCGGCAATTGGTGGTGACAATCTCGATCTTGCGGTTGGGCATGGCCCTATC